>Ga0105048_10013985_pt1 | contig 12522 bp, 8 predicted proteins | sample MAT05_FD_78382 | JGI IMG/M metagenome (GOLD analysis project Ga0105048, IMG submission 78382) | Freshwater microbial communities from Lake Fryxell liftoff mats and glacier meltwater in Antarctica - MAT-05 | ecosystem: Environmental > Aquatic > Freshwater > Ice > Liftoff microbial mat | place... | reverse complement strand
TCCCGGCCTTCGGCCTCGCGCAGCATCCCGTCGTCGTGTCCGGCCTGGCGACCGTCCCCGAAGCCGGTCACTTCGAAGGCTACGTGAGCTTCTCCGACTTCACGCGGCTCCGGCTGAGCATGGCCAACCCGCAGTACAACACGACCATCACCTTCTTCGACGGCCCCGCGCTCGGCCGCGCCGGCGTGACCGCGCTCCTCGGCGCGACGTCCGGAGAGCTGCGCGTGTCGCTGCCGTTTCGAGTGCCCGGCGACGAGAGCGTCAACGGGCAGTGGCTGCTCGTCGTGGACACGCGCGCGGGCCGCAGCTCGAGCTCACGCGTGCCGTCGTACATCGTCGGGGGGCCGTCGATCACGCTGTCGTCGCGCTACGACTGAGTCCGATAGTTGGGACTTGTTACCCACCGCCGCCTCGACGTTACCCGTGAACCTGGCGGTCATGTTGTGGAACGCGATCATTCCACGTGGTGCGACGTCATAGTTTAACGCGCTTCTCGTCCTCTTCGTCCTTGGAGAGGTGACACTTCTTGTACTTCTTGCCGCTGCCGCACCAGCAGATATCGTTCCGCCCGAGCTTGAGAGGAGCCTTCTTACTCCGAACGGCGAGCGCGTCGAGATCTTGGGGAGCGACTCGACCGCCGAGGGACTCGATCGCACCCACCAGCACGTACGCGGCGTCGAGATCGAGGTTGGGCGCGAACCGGATGAGAATCTGTAGCTCGGCCGTCAGCGGCTCGAGCGCGCGAGCGTCACCGTAGCGCGCGAGATTGTCTGCGGCCCCTTGTTCGGAAGCCATGAAGGCGTCCAGCAGGACTTCGTACGCACGCTCATCGAGGATCCCCATGCCCGCGATCGCCGTCCGCAACAGGTGCGCGTGATGGACGTCTTTCGTTCGAGGGAGCTCTTCCAGCACTCCGTCGAGCGCGACGATCCCGGACAGGGCATTGGCGATGTCCAGCCCGAGCGGCGAGTCGCCCGGAATACGACGGAGGAGACGGATCAAGGGCGCCACGGCGTCGTTCAGCTCGAGGCCTCCGAGGAGGCGCACGGCATGAACGACCGACCACGACGGCTCGCCCGTCGAGCGCTCGATCAACGCCACCAGCGCTGGGCCCGCGTCCGCGAGCTCCATGATCGCGTCCCATGTCCTGTTCATCAGCAGGCGGCGATCGAGCATCTCTTCGAGGCCGGCGGTCGTAACGGGCTTGTCCCTGGAGCGATCGGTCGCTGGAAACGCGCGCGATCCGCGCACGAAGTCAGGATGGAACGACTCGCCGAGCAGCGCGACGCGAGCCTCGTGGTCGGGGTGATCCGGATCCTCGAAGGCGTCGAGGAGCTCATAGCAGTCGCGCGGCCCCCTGCATCGCTCGGGTGGGGCGGCACCTTCCCCGTCGATGACGCGTGGATGGCTCGCCGCGCTGTCGACGGGCCCGATGCGCTCGACGGCGACGTGTACGATCCAGTGCTTGCCGAACGAGAGCTGGAGGCGCGTTCGCTCGCCGGAAGGCAGCGTTTCGCGTTGATCGAGCTCCAGGCTCAGCGAGCCACGAAACGCCGCCAGATCGGTCGCCTCTCGGATCGCGATCTCGGACGGGACAGCCCAACCCATCGCATTCGCGATCGCGTTCGCCATCGCGGCGAGCGTAGGTTCGCCTCGCATCTCGACGCGCCGCCAGACCGGCGGATTGAGCCCATCGATCTGAGCGAGCAAGACCAGGCCGGACAACGTGGGCGAACCTTCGGCGGGGGCGCCCTGTGCTCTCGGTCTTCCGCGAACCCGCGCACGCGACGGTAGCGCTCGCGAATCTTCGCGCGCGGTACGGCGTCGAGAAGCTCCTGGAGTCGGGCGCGATCGGGCCCCTTCTCGACGATCAAGGCCGGCAGCGCCGCGCGCGCGACGCCGTAGTCTTTGCTGCCCACCAGCTCGACGAACTGCGCTGCGATCGAAGCGCACCTGCAGTCCGGGGTCAGGCAGTACATGTCCTCGACGAGATAGTGTGCGCCTCGAAGCCGAATCACGAGGTCCCACGCGTGCGGGAAGATCTCCGAGAACCGCGCGAGCTCGCCCGATCGCCAGTCGCTCGGTACATGTCCCGCTTCGTCGCGCCCATGCGAGCGTTCCCATCGGTGTGCGAGCCACTCGCGGTGGTCTCGCTCCACGAGCACAGTGGCGATGCGCGCGCCGATACTCTCGTCGAATCCCGCGCCCATGGTGGACTCGCCGATGGTCTCGGTGCGCGTGTCATAGCGGGCTTGATACGCGTCGCGATGCCGCGCGAGCCCGCCGTCGCGTCGCTCGAGCGTGGCCACGTCCAGATACATGTTCGTGCACTCGCACGCCGGGTTCGCGCAGGCGCTGGTCTACACGCCGTACTGCGCGCCGTCGACGTCCAGGATGAGCGGGTTGCCGGCATCGATCCGGCGTACGGAGGAAGGCATGTGGCGCGTGTTTCACTCGGGGCGCTGGTGGCGTCAAGGAGCTCGTGGCCGCGCCACGGTCAAGACCCATGGCAGTTACCAGGTAGGTGGACCGCGACGCGAAGGGCGCATGCGAGGGATCTTCAATTTCCCCGTCTTGTCGCGTTTCGCGCTGAAGCTCGAGTCCATCCCTTGCTGGAAGAAGAGGTGACCGAGCAGCTCGTCGTCGCGCACGAGCGTGGCCCAACCGCGACCGTTCGCGGGCCGGCCGTCGTCACCACCGCGCCAGCAAAACTCCACGAAGGGGCGGGCGTCGCGCATCGAGTAAAAGCAGTCGAGGCCACCCTCGACCGCGATGAAGTACAGGCTGCCGAGACGGCTTCCGATCTCGAACCGAACCTGTCCTGGAACCACGAGATCGACGGAGTCTTGATCCCACTTGTCCATCCGAGTAATGCGCCAGACGCCCCCGAATGCGCGACGCGCTGCTTCTTCGGGTCGCGCATCAGCGCGGCGGACGTACCTGGGGGCGACGTTAATTTCGGTTGGGGTCTCGCCGGAGGAACCGCCGTAGCCGAACGTGTCGTGGGCGTCGGTCATGACGTCGAGTACGAGCTCGCCGTGGCCCCCGATCCGATCGACTCGGTAGACGCGTCCCACGCAGAACTCCAACACCCGCCGGAGTTGCTGTTCGACGTCTTTCGTCGCAGGTGGCGCCGACACCAGCTGCACCCAATCATTGGCCGCGAAGGCGGAGGGCAAAGATTGAGGCCCGCCTCGCGCGAGCGGCGGGAGCTCATCGGGCCGTATGAGGAGCACCATGGATCGCGCCTCACCCGGCACCCGCGAAATGAGCCCCCGCCGCATCAGCGTGGTGAGCATCTGGTGAACGGTCGGAGCGGTCACGCGAAAGTACTCGCGCAGATCGGTCTCCGCTGGAGCGCGACGGTGGACCTGAATGTAGTAATCGATGAAGGCGAGGTACTGGCCCTGCTTCGGCGTGAACCTGGCGGTCATGTTCCGCTTGACCACAGCTGCGGCGCGGCATCAACCTGCGCCGATTGCCCATGACCAAAAGCAGCGGAGCACATGCTGACGGCCCGGCTCGACAGGCCCCTCCGGATCGCCCTGAGCGAGAGTGACGATGCGTTTGTGGGGGCCGGTGGTGTCGATCGTCGCGATCGTCCTTTTCGTGGCGACGATGGTGTCGGCGGTGTTGCTCACTCTGCTCGTGCCGGTGATCGGCGCGGCGTTGTGCATCCTGGGGATCAGCATGCTGCAGCCGGTGGTCGCGGTGCGGTCGCTCGAGATGGTGTACGGCGGGCTCGTGCAAGCGTGGGACACGCTGCGATTCATGGTGACCGCGATGGCGCACCCGTTGAGGCCACAGGTGCATACGGTGCAACCGGATGGACTGCCGGATCTGATGCGTGTGGTCGATAGTGTCGCCGAGGTCATTGGTCAGCGGAGCATCAGCGGAGTCATACTATCACCCGAGCCGGATTTCGGAGTGATCACCGTTCGAACGTCGCGCGGCCTCGAGACTTACTTGCTGGCGGGCGCTCCGCTGCTGTTCGTGGTGACGATCGACGAGCTGCGCGCCATTATCGCGCACGAGCTGGCGCACGTGGCGCTGGGACACACCGGGTGGTCGCGCATGCTCGGGCGCTGGCGCGAAATGATGGTGGCCCTGACGGAAGGTGCGATCGGCTGGCATCCAGTCTCGCTGGCCTTGAAACTATCGGCGTCGATATTCATTGCCGCGTCGCTGCCCTGGTCGCGCCGTGACGAGCTCGATGCTGACGCCCTCGCTGGACGCGCCGTGGGCGCTAGCCTCCTCGTCGCCGCTTTACGAAAGGTGGACGCCAGCGCGATGGGTCTGTGGCTCAGCATGCTGAAGGTGAAGATGACATCCGAACGAACGGGTATAGGGCCCGAGAGCTGGATCGAAGCGTCGCTCCGAGACTATGACGCGCTCCCGGCCATGGCGCGCATGGAGCTGAAACGCGTCGCGCGCGGCGACCCGTTCGACATCGATGGCTGCACGCACCCACCGACGCCTCAGCGAGTCGCCGCGCTGGGTGGGGGCCGCAGCTCATCCCCGCCCGATCAACAGCGGGCGATCGCGCTTCTCCCCGACGTGCGCGCGCTGGAGCGCAAGCTCACGCGCAAGATGCTCCGCGCACGCCGCTGGACCTCGGCGCGGACCTGGCGCGAGGAGACCGCGCCGGCGCGAGTGGAGTCGCGGTTGCTTCAGGACGTGGGGGCGACGACGGGGTACGCGGAGCTCGATCTCGACGTGGAGTGACGCGTTCGACGCGGCTGAGGTATCTTCCGCGGGTGAGTGACGAGGATGATCCGGCGTCGGGGCTCATCGCGGGCCCGGCGGGCTACGTCGAGTGGCTCGGCGACCTGAAGGCGCGAATTCAGTCCGCGCAGCAGCGCGCCGCGCTGGCGGTCAACCGCGAGCTCGTGGCGCTGTACTGGCAGCTCGGGCGCGACATCCTCGACCGTCAGGCGCGAGAGGGCTGGGGCGCGGGCGTGCTCGACAAGCTATCCCATGATCTGCAGACCGCCTTCCCCGAGATGAAAGGGTTCTCGCGTTCGAATCTCAAGTACATGCGGGCATTTGCGGAGGCCTGGCCGGACCCCTCAATTGGCCAACAGGCTGTTGGCCAATTGCCCTGGGGACACAACGTGGCGCTGCTGACCAAGCTCAAGACGCCGGACACGCGCCTGGCCTACGCCCAGCGGGCGCTCCAGCACGGCTGGTCCCGAAACGCGCTGATCTTGCACATCGAGCAGCGCACAGTCGAGCGCGAGGGCAAGGCGGTCACCAACTTCGCTGCACAGCTTCCCAGCCCACAATCGGACTTGGCGCGCGAGAGCCTCAAAGATCCTTACCGCTTCGACTTCCTGAGCCTCGGTGCAGAGGCGAGCGAGCGGGAGATCGAGTCGGCGCTGGTGCAGCACCTGACCCGCTTTCTCCTCGAGCTGGGCGCTGGCTTCGCGTTCGTGGGCCGGCAGGTCCACCTCGAGGTCGGCGGCGACGATTTCTACATCGATCTCTTGTTCTATCACCTCAAGCTCCACGCCTATGTCGTGATCGAGCTGAAGGCGGGTGAGTTCAAGCCCGAGCACACCGGGCAGCTCGGCTTCTATCTGACGGCGGTCGACGCGCAGGTGAAAACGGCGGAGGACGCGCCGACGATCGGGCTGCTGTTGTGCAAGAGCAAGAACCGCGTCGTCGCAGAGTACGCGCTGCGCGACACGAAGAGGGCCATCGGGGTCGCGGAGTATCAGCTGGTGGAGGCGTTGCCGAAGGATCTGGAGGCCAGCTTGCCGAGCATCGAGCAGATAGAGCGGGAGCTGGGGGACGTCGCGGAAGAGTAGCCGGGGTGCCGGCGGCGGAGCAGGGCGAAAACGGGGTCGAGGGTCGTTGTTCGGAGCTAGACGCACCCACCGACGCCTCGCGCGCTGGAGCGCACGCTCACGCGCAAGATGCTCCGTTGGGGCGACGACGGGGTACGCGGAGCTCGATTCTCGACGTGGAGTGACGCGTTCGACGAGACCACGCAATTGGCCAACGGGCTGTTGGCCAATTGCCGTGGGGGCACAACGTGGCGCTGCTGACGAAGCTCAAGACGCGGGACACGCCTGGCCTACGCCCAGCGGGCGATCCCTCGGGTGACGACTCGGAAGCATTCCTTCGTGCAGCGCAACGATCCGCGTGCCCCCGGCCGCGTGGCCGACGTCGTGTTTTCGATTGGACGAGGTCAGCGCCCCGATCGCTTGCCGGCCCTGCTGGGCCCGGCGTATGGACCCAGGACGGTGAGGTCATGGCGTGCTCTCTGAACGTGATGGGCGGGTCGAACGAGCGCGTCGCCAGTGGGAGGCCCGTCTCGTCGATTTCTCGCGCAACAACCGGCTCCTCTACTTCCGGGATACGAAGTCCTCGACGCTCGATCTGACCCAGGCTGACGAGGGCGCCATGCGCCGGCTCCTCGGCGAAAAGAAGGTCAAAATAAGAGAGTTGTTCGCCGGCGAAGAGGCCGAGAGCGCCGCGAATCGCGCGCTGGCCGCGCACAAGAAGCGCGTCGAGAACGACGAAGAGAAGGGCGTGGCGACGCTCAACCTCGCGCTCGGCTTCGCGCGCTGGCCCGTCGCGGACAAGGGAAGCGAGCCGTCCGCTCCGGTGCTGCTCTTGCCCTTGCTCTCCGAGGCCGCGCCGCGCGGTCACCGGGACCTGGAGCTCCGGCGCAGCGAGGGCGAGATCGCGCTGAACGGGGTGCTCCTCCTCTTCCTGGAGCGAGAGTACGGCGTGAAGCTGGATCCGGACGCGATCGTCGACCCCGACGCCGACGAGCTCGATGTGAAGGCGGTGCTGGATCGCTTCTACGAAGCGGTCGCGCCCCGCGTCCCGGGGTTCCGGATCGTCACGCGCTCGGTCGTCGGCAACTTTCATTTTCCCAAGATGGCGATGATCAACGATCTGAAGGATCAAACCGCCATCGCTGGTCACGACCTGGTGGCCGCCATCGCCGGCGATCCGGTCGCGCAATCGATGTTCGTGCGCGATCGCAGCGAGATCGATCTTCGTCAGCTCGATCAGCGACCGCCCGGCGAGGACCGCGCGATTCTCGTGGCCGATTCCAGCCAGCAGCGCGCCGTCGTCTCCGCAACGAGCGGTCAGAGCGGCGTGGTCCAGGGCCCCCCGGGGTGCGGCAAGAGCCAGACGATCGTGAACCTGATCGCCTCGCTCATCGCGAACGGCCAGCGGGTCTTGTTCGTCGCCGAGAAACGCGCCGCCCTCGACGTCGTCCAGCGGCGGCTCGCGAAGGCGGGCCTCGATGGGCTGCTCCTCGATCTCCACGGCGGCGACCTCGGCAAGCGAGCGATCGCGACCAAGCTCAGGAACGCCCTGGAGGCGGCGAGATCGCAGCCCCCGATCGATCACCGCAGCATCGAAGCGAAGCTCGCCGAGACTCGAAGTGAGCTCATCGCTCATCTTGGCCGCCTCCACGCGAAGCATCCTCCGGCGCAACGGTCGCTGTTCGATCTGATCGGTGAGGACCTGGCGCTCGCGAGGGCCGGAATCGAGGTTCGGACGCGATGGGGCGCGAGCGTGCTGTCGCGACTTCATCCCGCCCTCGCGACAGAGTGCCGCAGCGGGCTCGTTGCGCTGGCGAACGAGAAGGATCTCTTCCAAGGGACAGAGGGCGGCCGGTGGCTCACGGTGCCGCTCGACAAGCCCGAGGACCTCGAGCGCGCCCTCGACGTCGTGTCGCGAGGTGGGCGAGCCCTCGACGCTCTGGGGCGAGCCATCGAGAAGCTGGGCGCTCGAAGCGCGTCCAACGTCGCCGGCGTCCGCGCGCTCCTCGACCTGCTTCGACGCGTCAAAGCGGTGGAGTCGCGATTCCAGAGCGCGATCTTCGACCGAGACATCGATCGCCTCGCTCTGTCACTCAGGCCAGCGTCGCTCGGGCTATGGAGCCGCCTCTGGGCCTACCTCACCGACGGGGCGTACCGATCGGCGCTGACCGACACCCGCATGCTCGCCAAGTCCGCGCTGAGCACCGCGGCGGACGCCTGGAGGGCCGTCCAGGAGGTCCGTGAGCTCGCAGAGCAGTGGGGACGCCATATCGCGGGGCGGCCCGCGCTTCCCGCGAACGCGCCCGAGGTGGAGCGGGCATTGACCGAGGCCGAGGCGATGCTCGTCGCGGGCACCACGATGACCGGGGAGACCGAGGTTCCCAGCTTGCGCGAGGCCATCGAGGCGCTCGCCGCGACCCGGACGCTGGCGCAGCGGGTCCATGTGGTTCGCCAGCTCGAGCGACGGCTCGAAGCGCACGGGATCGATGCGCTGATCGACGAGCTGAAGAGCGGGACGCTTCCCGCTTCGTCCTGGGCGCGGGGCTTCGATCGCGCGTACGTCGCCTCATCGATCGAGCACGCCCTTCGGAGCGAGCCCGGGCTGGCGTCGTTCCAGGGACGATCGCACGATCGAATGGTCGAAGAGTTCATCGACCTCGACCGGCGGATGACGGAGCTGAGCGCCGCCCGTCTGCGCCGGGATCACGCGGTCGCGCTGATCGAAGCCATGAACGCGCACGTCGAGGAGGCGACGGTCGTCAATCGAGAGGCCAACAAGAAGAGCCGGCATTTGCCGCTGCGCGCCCTCGCCGAGCAGGCGCTCCACGTTCTCCCGGCGTTGTTCCCGTGCTGGATGGCCAGTCCGCTCGCAGTGAGCCAGTTGATCCCGTTCAAGCCGGGCATGTTCGATGTGGTGGTCTTCGACGAGGCCTCGCAGATCCTGCCCGAGGACGCGGTCGCCGCGCTCTTTCGCGGGAAACGGGCGGTCGTGGCCGGCGACCGTCATCAGCTCCCGCCGACGGCCTTCTTCGCCGAGAACCGCGATGACGACAGCGACGAAGGCGATGCAGGTACGTCGGGATTCGAGAGCCTGCTCGACGTGATGTCGAGCTTTCTCGGGACGTGGACGCTCGACTGGCACTATCGCAGCCGCGACGAGCGGCTCATCGCGTTCTCGAATCGGCAGGTGTACGGAGACCGGCTGATCACCTTCCCGGGGGTGGGTGTCGACGGGAGCCTGCGCCACGAGCTGGTGGCCTGGTCACCGACGAGTGGCTCGGGTCAGGAGGACAGCAGCAACGCCGAGGCACTTCGCGTCGTCGAGCTCATCCGTGATCACGTTCGAGCTCATCCCGACGAGACCCTCGGCGTGATCACGCTGGGAATGAAGCACATGATGAGGGTCGATGCTCTGGTCGAGCGCGCGTGCCGTGATGAGCCCGAGCTCGCGGACTACTGGCGTCGGCACACCGAGGCGGGTGAGCGACCCTTCGTGAAGAACCTCGAACGCGTGCAGGGTGACGAGCGCGACGCGATCATCCTCAGCGTCGGCTACAGCAAGGACACGAGCGGCAACCTACCTCTGCGGTTCGGACCCATACTCACCGGCGACGGGTACCGGCGCCTGAACGTCGCCGTCACGCGCGCTCGGGCGCGGATGACCGTGGTCTCGAGCTTCGATCACCGCGATCTCCATCCCTCGAAGTGCCAGGGGCGTCCAGGGCTCGAGTTCTTGCGTGGGTTCCTGGAGTTCGCGTCGATGGGCGGCGCCCGCCAGCCCGACGCCGGCGCGTCTGGATTTCCGATCAACGCGTTCGAAGCCGATATTCAAGCTGCGCTCGAGGCTCGAGGGCTCTCGTGCGTGGCCCAATATGGCGCGTCGTCGTACCGGATCGACCTCGTCGTGCGGCATCGCGATCAGCCCGGTCGGTTCGTCCTGGCGATCGAGTGCGATGGCGCGAGCTACCACTCCGCTCCGACGGCGAGAGATCGCGACCGGCTCCGGCAGGAGCACCTCGAGGCCTTCGGGTGGAAGTTCTGCCGGATCTGGAGCACGGACTGGTTCCAGCGGCGTGAGCAGGAGATCGCGCGGGTGCTGCTCGCGTACGAGGACGCGATGCGGAGCGCAGCGGAGCCGCCTGCGCCGCCTCGTTCAGCGCCTGACGCACCACCGCCACCGCCGGCTCCTGCGGCGCGTGGAGCACGGCCTGCGATACAGGCGGGTCTCGCGATCGATGACTATCATCCGTCGGAGCTCGTGACGGTCGCGCGCTGGATCGCCTCCGATGGCGTTCTGCGGACCGAGGCGGAGATGGTCAGCGAGCTGATGCGAGCGCTGGGGTTCCAGCGTCGCGGGACGAAGATCGTGGAGCGGCTGGCGGCGGCTGCGCGCGGCGTGTGAGCGAGAATCTTGCGGCCGATCGCGGCGTCGGCAAAAGTCGCAGCACCGCTGCGACAATCTCGAGGGGGGCCCCTCCCCGACGCCCTCGAGCGAGCCCTCAGCAAGAAAGGCCGGGCCGTTCCGACCGCGGTCCAAGGTCTGCTTTTGATCGGAGAGCTTCGAGAAATGGCCAGCGCCGAACCTTCTCGGCCACCAGACGACGTGGCGGCTCATCGGACTCATCGGCCGCGACCTGCTGCGGAACATGGTCTTCCAGTTCGATGGTCCAGCATGTTCTTTCGCCCTGACCGCGCCGCCCTGACCACTTCGTCACTCGCGCCGGGAGCCGGGACATACGTGCTCTCGCTCGCGTCGAGAGTCATGAACTCGGTGGGGTCGACAAGCTCAGCGCGGAGACGAGGCGAGACGTCGGCGCCCTTTGGACGGCTGAACCATTTCCCGGCTGCTTTCGTGGGCGATTCGGAGAGCGGGAAAGGGACTCGAACCCTCGACTTCACCCTTGTGAATCAGGCTACGGTGTCGCAATGATTGAAGAATCGTCCGAAGTCGGCCACTTGCTGACTGGCTGCGCTGCCTCGCTCTGACACCAAGAACCGGGGATGATTCGACCGGGATAAAAGGTGCTCCACATCGACGTATGTGATGTAGATTGTATCCATGACCCGCCGGACGACGATCGCGACGTTCCGGCGGCATGGCGGGCTGCTTCACACCTCCGCCGCGCTGCGGCTCGGGGTCCATCCGCGCGACCTCTACGGCCTGCGAGACGACGGCACGATCGAGGCTGTCAGTCGCGGGGTGTACCGTCTGAGCTCTGGCGCACCGCTCGGCCACCCGGACCTCGTCACGGTGGCCGCTCGCGCACCTCGCTCGATCGTGTGCCTCATCTCCGCGCTCGCCTATCACGGGCTGACCAGCGAGGTTCCGCACGCCGTGTGGATCGCTCTGCCGCGAGGCACCAAGACGCCGAAGATCGATCACCCACCGATACGGGTCGTGCGGGTGTCGAAGGAGCTGGTCTCGCTGGGGGTCGAGGTGAAGAAGCTCGGGCCGATCTCCGTTAACATCTACGGCGTGGCGAGGACCATCGCCGACTGCTTCAAGTTTCGGAACAAGATCGGCGTCGATGTCGCCGTGGAGGGGCTCAGGCTCTGCCTCGAGAAGAGGACCGCGCGCCCGGTGGACATCCTTCACTTCGCCCGGCGCCTTCGCGTCGAGCGCGTCATGCGACCCTACCTCGAGGCGCTGCAGTGACGAAGAAGCACCCCACCAACCTGGCAGCGTCGGTTCACGCGCGCCTCCTGAACGCCGCGAGAGCGCAGCAGCGGCCCTTCCACGAGCTCCTCCAGTACTACGCCATGGAGCGCATGCTCTTTCGCCTGAGCGTCTCGCAGCACCGCGATCAGTTCGTGCTCAAGGGCGCCCTCATGCTCAGGCTCTGGGGCGGACCCGACACGCGGTCCACCAAGGACATCGATCTCCTTGGTCGGTCCACGGCCACCGTTGATGAGCTCGTGCTGATCATTCGTGAGTGTCTCGGGGTGAGCGTTCCACCCGACGGGCTGGACTTCGATTCCGCTTCGGTCGGGGGCGTCCCTATTCGCCGCGACGCCCGGTACCTTGGCGTGCGCATCACGCTCAAGGCGGCCCTCGGGGGCGCGGCGATCGTGCTGCAGATCGACGTCGGGTTCGGGGACGTCATCACGCCGTCGGCGCAGCCGATCACGTACCCACCGCTGCTCGATTTCCCTGCGCCTGAGCTTCAGGGCTACACACCCGAGACGTCCATCGCGGAGAAGCTCGAGGCGATGGTCACGCTCGACATCGGCAACAGCCGAATGAAGGACTTCTTCGACATCGCGCTGCTCGCTCGCACGCGAACCTTCGACGCGGCCCTGCTGGCCCAGGCGATCGGTGCGACGTTTCGCAGGCGCGGGACGCCGCTCCCCTCGACGTTGCCCGTCGGATTGAGCGCCGAGTTCGCTGGCGCATCTGGGAAGGCGCAACAGTGGGCCGGGTTCCTGCGGAAGCTGCGTGTCGCGGACGCGAGAACACTCGGGCAGATCATCGACGAGGTACGCGCATTTCTCTGGCCGCTGGTCGAAGCGCTGGTCGCAAACCGCGAGGCCCGGGGCTGTTGGTCACCGGGCGGACCTTGGAGCGTCGACGGCTGACTTTGTCCAACGCTGGCCGCTGATCGGCGCGTGTGTACCCGTCCGCTGGGCAGCCCTGGCGAGTCCGTCGACACCTCTTTCGCCGCCCGGTAACCTGTGGGCGCGCAACGCCCTGGGGAGCGCCTTGGCTCTGGCCGGCCACCACGGCCACGGCGAG
>Ga0105048_10013982_pt1 | contig 12523 bp, 11 predicted proteins | sample MAT05_FD_78382 | JGI IMG/M metagenome (GOLD analysis project Ga0105048, IMG submission 78382) | Freshwater microbial communities from Lake Fryxell liftoff mats and glacier meltwater in Antarctica - MAT-05 | ecosystem: Environmental > Aquatic > Freshwater > Ice > Liftoff microbial mat | place... | reverse complement strand
CCCGTGTTGCCATTCTTCACGGAGTACTTGTATCAGCGGTTGATGGTGGACACGGGCCTCGCCAAGCCAGGCAGCAGCGTTCACGCCGAATCTTTCCCAAAGCCCAATTCCGCACGCATTGACCTCGAGTTGGAGCAGCGTGTGGAAACCGCTCGCACAGCGATCGCGCTCGGGCTTGTGATCCGAGAGCGGGAGAAGCTCGGTGTGCGGCGGCCGTTGGCTCGGCTCACGATCGCGAGCCCGGATGCTACCGTGCGGAGCGCGGTGGAGCAGCTCGCCGATGCGCTGCAGGGTGAGTTGAATGTGAAAGAAGTCGTGGCTATTGCCGATGATTCAGCGCTGTGCTCACTGTCTGCCAAAGCCAATTTCAAACGTTTGGGCAAACGCTTGGGCCCCAAGATGAAGGCAATTGCTGGCGCGGTCGAAGCGCTGGATGCGGCCGCGATTGCACGCCTGGAGCGCGGGGAGAGCCTCGAAGTGGACGGCGAAACGTTGACCCGTGAAGACATTCTGCTCGATCGACAGGCTCTGCCCGGCAATGCCAGCGAGAGTCAGGGCAGCCTAACCGTCGTGCTCGACACCCACATAACACCGGAACTCGCCGCCGAAGGCCTCGCTCGCGAGCTGGTGAGCCGCATCCAAAACCTGCGGAAGACAGCCGAGCTTTCCGTGAGTCAGCGCATCGTGCTCAAGATCGACGCCCAAGGTGCCGTGGCGGAGATGCTCGCCAATCCCGAGCTGCGCGCGCTCATCCAACGAGAAACACTGGCCACGGAGCTCTCGCTGAGCGCCAGCGCCTCGTTCCCGGAGAACGCTGTCACTCAAGCTGAAAGTATCGACGGCGAACCTTTCACGCTTGGCCTCGTGCTCGCCTAACGCTTGGCCTCGTGCTCGCCTAACGCTTGGCCTCGTGCTCGCCTAACGCTTGGCCTCGTGCTCGCCTAACGCTTGGCCTCGTGCTCGTCTTTACGCGCACCTAGCGCTGACCCAGGATCGGATTCGACTGATTTTTAGGCCTCTCTTATATGATTTTTGGGTGAAAGCTGGCGCGAGGGGGCTCCCATTGGCACGGGCGTGATCGCTGAGATCACGGCGCGGGATCAACAAGATCATTCTTACGCGTGCCTTGCTTTCTAGGTACCCAAAGGCGTGTGGAGCGTCAGCTGGGCTGGCGAGAGTAATCATGCGCGGATCTAAAGCTTACCTGCTGACAAGTTTCATCGTCTCCGCCTGCTCCGCGGGCGGCTCACCCAATCCATACGGACGGAGCGCAAACTCGGACCCAACTTCGAGCACCGTATCCTCGGCGACCCCTGCCCCAGCTCCGAGCCTGATCGACCTCACGACTGGCACACTCGATGTACCGAGTAACGGCTCCGCCGCGAATCTGGGCACCGAAACCATCTGCGACGGCAAAGACGACAACCAGAATGGCATCATCGATGACGTCGACAAGGGCCAGGATGGGCTGTGCGACTGCCTGAACATCGGATTTCTCGGGGATATTGCTTCCGATGCTGGCAGCAACACCACGGCATTTCAAACTTGGCTTGAAAGCCGCAGCAGTGTTCCCGTCACGCGGCTGGACGCACGCGCCGAACTCACCGCCACCGCCCTAGCGCCCATTCAAGTTCTCATCGTGGGCAATATGACAGCGCGCATTTCGGGCAATAGCCCTGCCTATTCTGCCGCCGAGCTCGGCGCACTCAAGGCGTGGATTGAGGTTCGCGGTGCCGGCATGATGACCCTCGCTGGCTTCACTGGCACCGAAAGCCACATGTTGCCCACAACTCAGCTGCTCAACCCCTTCGGCCTCGGCTACGATTATTCAGGGCGTGGGGCCGGCGTTTTGGGCGAAGGCGCGCCGCCGATGGTGATCACGGGCATCGTGGCGCAACACCCCACGGTCGAGAATGTGAAGGCACTCGGCGTCTATTACGGTTACCCGGTGACCGGCGATGGTCAGGTGATCATTCGAGAGCGCAGCTTCGACCTGGCCATGGCCAAAGAGCTTGGCAAAGGTCGCGTGTTCTCGTTTGGCGACGAATGGATCACTCAGGATAAACTCTGGCAGCCCGGAGCGCTCCCCACGGACCTCGATGTCACCCAGTTCTGGCTCAATGTCATCAGTTGGCTCTCACCCGCCAACGAGTGCAAAGTCAGCATCCCCAAGATCATTCGCTAGCGCAGAAGCGCAGCTCCTGGAAGGACAATCCGATGGCCATTTCCGCTAAAACCAAGCACCCCTTGCGTTGGGTCAGCACCGCGTATCTGGCCGAAGGCATCCCATTCGCGATGGTGATTTGGGTTGCCGGCACGCTTTTCAAGGACCTGGGGCATTCGGATGGCGAGATCACAATGGCCACGGCGAGTGTGGGCCTCGCCTGGTCCTTAAAGCCTTTTTGGGCGGCCTTTCTCGATATGTATCGCACGAAGAAGTTCTTCGTGATCACGATGCAGGCCTTCATGGCACTGGTGCTAGCAGGGATTGCGCTAGCGCTGCCGCTGCCCAATTATTTCCAGGTTATCATCGCCGCGCTTTGGGCGCTGGCCTTTGCCTCGGCCACGCAAGACATTTGCATTGATGGCATCTACATCACGTCGCTTTCAAAAAAAGACCAGGCCAAATATGTTGGCCTCCAAGGCATGAGCTGGAATGTCGGGCGCATCTTCGCCACGGCAGTGGTCGTTGGCACCGCAGGCTACCTCCAGAAAGATGCAGGCTTTGATCCGAAGACGTCGTGGACCTGGGCGCTCCTTTTGAGCGCGGGCATGCTCGGCGCGCTCGCGCTGTATCATCTGCTGTTCTTGCCGACCGGCAGTATTTCGCGGAGGCCCGAGAGTTCCAGCGAGGTATTCGCCACGTTCACTGACACGGTCAAAGAGTTCTTCAAGAAGGACAAAATCTGGGGAATGCTCGCGTTTGTCCTTTTGTATCGAATGGGGGAAGGGCTGTTGTTAGTGGAGGGCCCCCTCTTCTTGCAGGCGCCGCTGGAGCATGGCGGGCTCGGCCTGGCGCTCGCCGACAAGGGCCTGATCGATGGCACAGTGAGCACGATTGCCAGCATCCTTGGCGGCTTGCTCGGCGGAATGTTTGTCTCCCGCTATGGGCTCAAAAAGACCCTGGTGATCCTCGCCTTCTGCCTCAACGTTCCCCACCTCGCGTACGTGTACTTGAGCCACATGGTGGAGCCGAATGCACCGTTGTCTTTCACGACGATCGCGCTCCTCACCAGCATCGAAAAATTTGGCTACGGCTTCGGCTTCGTGGGTAACATGCTGTACATGATGCAGCAGATCGCACCGGGCAAGTACAAGATGACGCACTACGCCTTTGCGACTTCCTTCATGAATCTCACGCTCGTGCCCACCCAGATGGTGAGCGGACATTTGGCTGATTGGCTCGGTTACAAGACGTACTTCTTGGTGGTGATGGCCGCCAGCATTCCCTCGATCCTCGCTGCCTGGCTCGCACCGTTTCCCCGGGGTCCAAACGATCCGGAAGAAGGCGAAGCGCAACCTTCCGAGCCCTTGGCAACACTAGATTCTCCACGGGAGCTGCCGGCGTAACCCGGACACCCTCTGCACGCCGACCCAAAAGTAGTAAGCATGCTTACTACTATATTTTTGCAAAGCACCCCTCTCCACGCCAAGCGGTTGGGCCACGACGCTGATGCGCTTCAGACAGCAGCCCCCTCTCGTGCGTCCTTGGCTGGGCGGGCAGCCTCGCCTGATCGGTACAGTGCGCGTGCTCCCGGGGAGACGGCCGGCTGATATGGGGTGCCGGCGGCCTCCCGGCTTCCTGTGAGAGCCTGTGGAAGTTTGGCCTCACCCCGTTATCAAACCTATGAGCCCGGCGCCATACTCGCAGCCAGCCGACGATTGGGGACTGTCTTGGTCGCGCTTGTCGAGTAGGTTCGCGGGCGGAGAATCTACGGAGCCATGAACTACATTAAGCCGGTAAGTATTGAAACCCCTCAGTTCCAAAGTGGGCGTTCGCGTCGGGCACCCTTTCGCTCATGGCCCAGGCTCATCGCAGTAGGCGCAGTGCTGGGCGCTCTGACGAGCTTGGGGTGTGGCCCCACGACGACTCAGGCTCCACTGTCGCCCGCCGTGACGCCGGCACCTGCCGTCGCTGTTGTGCCACAAGTGAAGAAGGAGACCCTACAAGTGTTACCAGCTGACTCCGAGTACGTGGTTGTTAAGGATGGGCACCTTTCAATTGCAGGTCAACGCCAGCGCTATTGGGCAGTGATCGGTCGAACGTTCATCGCGCCAGACTTAAAGTCTGAGGATAGCCCCGAGGTTCGCAAGACCAAGATTGCCAATGCCAAGCGCGGGACTGACGTGCTCGTGCAGCGCTTCACGGATCTTGGCTTCAATGCCAATCGGCTCTGGGAATCGCTTCCGAATACGGAGGACTACCAAATTGGGGACGGCTCGCACGCCGACTCCGTCGATTATTTCATCTCCGAGATGAAGAAGCGTGGGTCGCGCATTTGGGTTGCAGCCTTGAACGGCGCCGGCAGCGCCAAGCCCGAGGACGTCAATATCGTGAGCGAGCCGAGCACCGCGGAGGCCTGGAAAAAGGCGGTGTCCGATGCTGGTAAAGACGGTGTGGATCTGCGTGGCAGCTTGGCTCGTACCTGGGATCCGCGCCTGGAGGCGCTGCACATCGCGCGAATGAAGGCGATTGCGATGCACACCAATAAGTATACGGGGCTGCGCTGGGCGGACGATCCGACGATGGCGGTGTGGGAGCTCTCGAATGAAGAGTGGTGGATGATGAAGATGGTGGGCGGTCAGTGGCAAGGCCAACCGGCGTTCTTCAAGAATCAGTTGATCGCCAAGTGGAATGCTTGGCTCAAGCAGAAGTACAAGACCGACGAGAAGCTCACGGCGGCTTGGAAAGGGATGTTGAAGGGAGAGACCCTGAGCCAAGGCTCGGTGATTTTTGCTCCAATGGCGGGCGAGACGCAGGCAAGCTCCTCTTTGAATGACGCGAATCCGTACGCGAAGAAGGCTCTGGAAGGCTTGAAGCAGAAGTACAGTCGAGCCGATTTCGCACCGGCGCGCGGTGCGGATGTGCTTGAATTTTTGCTGGAGGTGCAGATCAGCCACAAGCAACGTGAGGGACAGGCCGTCAAGACTTGGGGCAAGAGCACGCGGCTTTCTCCGCTGATTTACGACACGGGTATCGGCTACGAAATCCAGAGTCAGTACATGCACCAGCAGGCGGACGCCGTCGCACACGATGCGTATGTGAACGGTCTTGGTCCGAAGTACCGAGCTCCCAAGCTTGACCGCATCAAGAACGAGACACAGCGCATGCTCAAGACGCTGGATGCGGAGCGCATCAGCGCTAACAGCGGTCGCTGGGTGAATTGGCTGTTAAAGCCGCCCGGGATTGCCCAAGGGGTGCCCTGGCTCGAACACAATCGCGTCGAAGGTAAGCCATTCTTGGCATACGAAACCCAGATCCAGCAGCCCGCGAAATACCGCGCAGACTTTCCGCTCCGCTTGGCGGCGTTAGCCGCGATTCAGGATTGGGATTTTATTTGTTGGCACTACTTTCAACCAGGAACTGACGTGGGCACGGATCCCAAACCCTTCGACAAGACGATGGATATCACGACCGGGGACCACCCGCAGGGCTACCACTTCACGTACGACGAAGTGCAAAACGCCATGATGCGCGCAGCATCGTCCATGTTTCGCGGAATGCTGTTGAAGCCCGCGCCCAACCCCACCAAGTTCATTTTTGGCAGAAAGAGCCTCCACGATCCCGATTCGATGGATTACGGCGGCTCTTATGGTCCAAAGGGCATGGACATGCTGCAGACGGTCTATCAATACGGTGTGCGCCTTCAGATCGATCCCACACGCGTTGATGACCAGGTGATTGGCCCGGTGGTGTCCTTCGCCGATCGGCTCACCCACAACCCCTACAACCCAACCGACGAGATTTTGTTCGATTGGAAGAAGGGGTATCTGAGCCTTCAATCACCCGGAACCGCTGCGTTCACCGGAATGCTGGCTAAATACGGGGAGAGCGTGAAATTCAGCAACGGCGTCACCCTCAGCCAGGTCAAAATCAGCAATCCCAAGGGCATTTTTGAGCCGATGAAGGACAACGAGAAATTCATCGCGTTCGCGCTCTACACAGGTGGTGAACCACTCGCCACGGCCAAACGCGCATCGCTCTCGCTCGTGAGCACCAGCTTCAATACTGGCTTCGACATCAAGCCCAAACCTGGCAAAGGTGACGATATCGAAATCACCGCTGGCAGCTTGCCCGTGCTCGTCGCGCGTGTGGCGGGCACCGTACAAGCCGAAGCACTGCGCGGCATGCGCTACACGTTTCGCGATTGGCACATGCAGGACATCGGCTCTGGCACGATCAAGGACACCAGCCTCGAGATCCCAGCCGACAAACCGATCTTCGTGGTGGAGCTCACTCGGCCCTAGGAATCAAGCTGGCGTTTCACCAGTCGAGCCGCTCGACCTCTAATTGGAGGGCGGCTCCGTGCCCCAAACCAGCGAGCACTGATGATACGCGGTGGCGAGCGAATGGTCGGCGAAAGCGCTCATGAGCCCGGTGAACGAATAGTCATTCGCCTGATTGAAGGTGCCTTGGTAGCTCATGTTGTGGATGCGCAATTGCACCTCCCCAGAGTCAGCACCGGGCGCCACGCTCAACGCACCGCTCGTGAAGCTGACCTCTAGATAAGTGTCCGCCTGGCCCAAGCTGGCCGTAACGAAGCGCGAGCGCACGTTGGCGCAACCCACCCGTGCGTAGTCGCAATCGGCCACCAAATTCGAGACACCATCTGCCGTGAACCAATAGCGCACGCTGGTTTGTCGAAGCGCGATAGTTGTTGCAGCCGCGCTGGTGTGAATCAGATTGAACACCACAGATATTTGCCCACGGCTCGGCTCCAGCCCGTTGCTCTTGACCTGAACCTTCAGGCTTGAAACGGGAACGGCTTGGCTATCACACGCGAAAGCGTCATCGACGCTGGCGCCGCCTCCGAGCGAAGTCGTAGCGCCACCTGCTGGCGCGTTGCCACCGAGGGAAACCGTTGGCGCGCCGCCCAGGCCAGAAGGAGCCGCACCCATGCCACCCATACCAACCACGCTCATTGCACCCCCGAACGCAGAACTGACGCCTCCGCTACCGGGTGTACCGCCCGTTCCGAAGCTTGCCTTCGCACCACCTGCTCCTGTGTTGGAGGAAGATGGGGCTGGCGAATTAGACGCTCCACCGATTGCGGGCGGATTTCCCGAAATGATCCCGAGTGCGTCGTCATTGGGCTCCACTGCGTGCGCGCAGGCCCCCAACGCTGCTGATACCATCACCCAAACACTGAAGCGGCGCCCAGTTCTCATTGCCGATGACGTCATTCTAAACCCGACAATTCCACAGTGACACGCCCGGTCCAAGATGATCTGCGCGATCACAGGTTGAGCTTCAGGTTGAGCTTCAGGAGGCGAGAATGATGGAGTGATGGGTCCGTGCGCGATCTCAGAGATCACCTTGGTTTTTTGCCAGAAGTTGGCTTGAAATCGGCACTGAGGTCGTCTCAATGCTTCGTTCGCACTACGCCATTTTCTGGACCGCTGTTGGATTGTGTCTATCTGCTTCATTCGCGGCACCCGCAAAAGCGGTGGAGCCACCCGCTCCCGAGGGCGCCGAAACGGAGTCGGCAACCCACTCGGAACCAGAGGGCAATACCGTCGCCGAAGCGCTCCAGCTGGTGAAAACTGCCATCGAGCAAGACTACATTTCCGCAGATTTTGCGAGCGCACTCCAAAAACTGAACACTGCGGCGATTACCTGTGAACGCATCAAGTGCGAAGCCAACGTGCAAGCAAGAATCCTAGCCTACCAGGCGACCGTGAAATTTGTCGGCCTGGGGGAGCGCGATTCCGGAACGGTGGCGCTCAAGCAGGCGCTGGCTTTGGACCCCAAAGTGGCGCTCGATAGCGATCTCTCGAATCCGGAACTCGTCGCTCTTTTTGGCGAACTGGGCGGCGATGTGAACGCGAAGGCAGAACCCTTTGCTGAGTCTCCCGCCAGTGATCCCGAGCCGGCTGCCCAAAGCCAAAAACAAGAGAGAGCGCGCGAACCCTCCGGAACTTCGATGCACACCAATGCCCAGGGGGCGGTGGTGATTGATGTTTGCCCACCTGATTTTCCCGGCTGCGACTCAGGAGAGAAGCGCGCCATGACCTGTAGTGTTGATTCCGATTGCATGCGTGGTCAACATTGCCTGTCAGGAACCTGTGGAGCCTCGCAACCCAAGCGAAACGGCTTCTCGCTTGGGTTGCAGCAAGATTTCCTGCTTCTGAATTCGACCGATCAAGTCTGTTCTGGGCAAGCGGGCTGGACGTGCTTTGAGGGTGATTCTCAAGCGGGATATTACGGCACGAAACCCTACGCTGGGCGTGAAGCTGGCAATGAAATTGCCGGCGGCGTGCAAACGGGAACCGTGCGTTTGCTCGCCGGTTACGATCGATTCCTGGGGAATCACTGGGCGCTCGGCGCGCGCCTGGGCGTGGCATTTCAAGGAGGCCCTAAAGCACCGGGCGGGAGGAGCTTTCTTCCCTTTCACGGCGAAGGCCGCTTGGCCTATTGGTTGGATGGAAACAGCGCGGATGCTGTCGGCTTCCATCCGTATGTTTTGCTCGGAGGCGGGCTCGCACAGCTCGATGCCAAGCTTTCTGTCACTGTCTTCGATGGGACAGCTTCCGACACTCGCGGCGAGCGGCGTCGTGTTAACGCCTGGTACAAGAGTGGCACCGCATTTGGCGAAGCTGGCTTTGGCGCCATGCTCGCGTTCGCCCCAGGCCAGGGTCCGGTTGCTGAGCTGAAATTGCTGCAGATGTTTGGCGTGAGCTCCACGAATCCTTCGCTGCTAATAGGTTATCAAATCGGGCTTTGAAAGCTGCTACCGCCGCTCCCAAGCGTGCTCCATCTCCCGGCCCTCGGAAGGGCGTCGCCAAAGCGCTCACGGGAACGCAAGCTGTCTTGCCCTTGCCGTTCAAGCCCGGGGCCCTCAACGGAATTTCTGAGCGCATGATCGTGTCGCATCACGACAACAATTATGCAGGTGCCGTCAAGAGTCTGAACAAGGTCGGGCTTGAGCTCGCGCAGATCAAAAGTGACACGCCGCCCTATGTGGTCGCAGGCCTTCACCAAAGTGAGCTCACGTTTAGCAACTCGAAAACGCTCCACAAAGCCTATTTCGGCAACCTAGGCGCAACGGCAAACGCGGCGGCCCGATCGAAAAGGCGCTCAGCGAAGCCTGCGGAACCTCAGCGCCCTGGGAAGAGCATTTTCGCGCGACCGGCAACAGCCTCGGCGGCGGCAGCGGCTGGGCAATCTTCGGCCTCGAACTCTTGACCGGAAGCTCAGAACCACTTGGTCCGGCCACCACACACAGGCACTTGCAACAGCAGTGCCGCTCCTGATCCTCGACATGTATGAGCATGCATACCAAATGGATTTCGGAGCCGCAGCGGCGCGCTACATCGACGCCTTCTTCGCCAATGTGAATTGGGATGTAGTGAACCAGCGACTGGAACACGGGATTGCCGCGATGAAGGCGCTGCGGGGGTAGGGCGCGAATTTTTGGGGGGCAAGAAGCGGTCAATTTCGATACTGACTTGCCGGCATGCGACGCAAACGGCATTTTTATTGCCCCTAGGGGAGCCTAGCGGCAAGTTTCTGCAGACCTCCTGGGGAGTTTGCGCAGTGCCACGATATCAATGCCTAGCCATTGAGGCGCTTCTTCACGTTGAGCGCCTTCCACTTGAGGCCCGGGTGTTCTCGGATGATCGCCTGCATCGTCGTGTCGTCCGTGAGGAACTCGGGAGCGATGTTGCCGGCACCGTTCAGCCGTTCGAGGAACTCGATCTCGTGCGTCGCGAGCGGGAGCACCGCTGCCATGAGTTCGCGGGTCTCCCGAACCAGGGTTTCGGTCCACGTTGCGATCTCGGCCTTCGCTGGGCGTATATCGAGCCGAAGCATCGGAATGAGCTGCGAGTCGACGTCGCCCGCGGTGGTCTGAACGTTCTCAACCGTGATGGCACGCCAGTCTTCGCGATTTGCACCCCCGTAGACGACGAAGCCAAGGCGTAGCTTCACCGGATCTAAGCCAGGACGGCGAAGCAGCTCGCGCGCATCGAACACGTCGCGGCTTGCGCTTCGGGCAACGAGGGCGGCGAGCTTTCCAGCGGCGAGTTCGTGTTCATCGAGGACAAGAACTTGGGTGGCTGTTTCACTACCGACTGAGTGCGAGTCGCGCGGCCCCGCGGGCCAGAGCGGGGTTCGCAGCATGAAGTTAACGTCGATCTCGATGCTGCCCTGTCGTCCGAGCGCGCTCGCCTACGAGAGCCGCCATTTGCCACCGGCATGCTCGGTCGGAGCCCGCTTAACGGTCATGCCCATGCGGCCCGTGACCTGCTGCAGGGCCTGCTCGATGCGAGGTCGTTCGGCGAGCATGCTCTCGCGGTCCGATGTGCGGATGTAGTTGAGATCGATATCCACCGAGAGGCGTGGAAGAGCGAGGACGAACAGGTTGAGAGCTGTCCCTCCCTTGAGTGCCATGCGCGGTCCCAAGAAAGGGTGCGTGCGCACCGCTTCGAGCAGGCGCACGAGCATGTAGACTTTCTCGTAGGACTCGACCTGGAAGCCGCTGTCCGCTGCCGCTCGTTGGAGCTGTTCTCGCGACAGCATCAGGCGACCTCTGCCCAGGTTCGGTTCAGCACACGTTCTGGTATCACGAGGTTCCATGGTTTCACGAGCCGCCCGGTTTCGCGCGTGCGATCAAGGTAGCGCGGCTGCCGGGGGGCTTTTTCGCGGAGGGCTTTCAGCTGGTACTCTTCGACAAAGAGGGCCTCGCGGTGCTGCTCCAAGAAGAAGCCCACGCGCTCGTGAGTGCGGAGCCCAATTTGAGAGCGTGGCTAACGACAGCGGTGAGATCGAAGTACTCGACCATCTCCAGCGATCGCCAGACCTCTTCCCACCCGCCTCCAAGGTCGGGGGCGTCGAGCACGTCGACGAGCGTGCGCTCGAAGGTCGTCACCCGCACGATTCCCCCGGCGTGAGCCTCCGTGACCACGCCGCCACCGACATCAGACAAACCGTCGAGCGCGCGAGGAGGGCGAACGCCGACGAACTCGCTCCCCTGGAAGCTCAGCGAGCGCAGGTGACTTCGAGTGAGCACCGCGAAGCGATGCCAAACCGAGTACGCCTTGCCCCGGAACTGTAGCGCCGCGTGGAACGCGACCACGGCGTCGGGGGCGAGCTTCGTCGCGAGGAGAAACGGATCGACCTGAAACGTGTCTGGTCTCGCTCCCGCTGGCACCGCCGCATAGAGGCCCCGACGGACGTGCAGGATCTTGCCGGCCGCAGCGTGCCGCGTGAGCAAGCTATCGGCCGTCCGGGGGCTTCGGTCGCGATGATCCCGGTACGCGGAAAGGTACTCCTCGTGCGTGAACACAGGGTGGGTAGCGAAAAAGTCAGAGGATCGCATGATTGCTATCTCGAAGCGGTATACGGGCTAATAGTGCGTGTACTGGATAGTTTCGGCAAGTAACGGTGCCAACGACTTGTAGATTTTAAGCAAAATACGGATCCTTTGTCCGTGTACTGCGTCTACGCAACCTGGGATCTGCACAGCCGAACCTAAACCAGTCTGCGAGCGCCGCTAGTGCTAGTTGACGGGGGCACATGGCGTTTTCGGGCATCGTGTTTGCTGTGCTGGGGAGCGTCTTTTCCTTGTGGGCTATAGTGCGGAGTAACTGGTCAAGCGTTACCACGTGGTTGTATGCGCCATTTCGGTTGGTGTACGTTCTGGCGTGCTGGAGGGTGGCGCTTGTCGGCGCGCGCAAGTCACCTTTGGTCGGAACTGCAACATTCGTGAGGATTTTAGCCTTCATAGGAAGTGTATGTGCGGGTGTCCTTGGAGCTTATTCGAAATCCGCCACTTGCTTCGTTGCGGCCCAGGCCGTTGAGAGCTTTGGATTGGTCGTTGCCCTGCGAACGTACGGGGCCTCAGGTTGGCTCCCCTTTTGGGAATGGTCTGACCTTCGCGGAGGCCTGCGCCTGGTCGCTGAGCCGTTTACCTTCCGAGAGGAGCCTCTTGGTTGCGGACTTTCGGCACTCCTTCTTGGCGCGTTTGGCTCCCTCTGGATTCTAAGTTGGGGTGGTGGCAAATCTTCTGGCAACGAGCTGTACGCTCGTGTTCTTCGTGGCAGCGCGATATTGGCGCACGGCAGCCTCTCGGAGATCAGGGGGCATCACTGCCGGTCTGGCAATTTGGGTGCTCTCGGCAGCGATTCTATCATCGACGGCATACGTGGGAGCTGCGGGGTCCGTAGGATGAACGCGCCGCACAAGCGGTTTGACTCTGTGGGCAGCGGCCATCAAGAAGAGGTCTCCGAGCAGAACTTCACCATCGTAGGTTGCGGCAGGCTTCAACCTAAAGTGCGCTTGATTTTAATCGTGTAAAAGGGT
>Ga0105048_10013981_pt1 | contig 12523 bp, 14 predicted proteins | sample MAT05_FD_78382 | JGI IMG/M metagenome (GOLD analysis project Ga0105048, IMG submission 78382) | Freshwater microbial communities from Lake Fryxell liftoff mats and glacier meltwater in Antarctica - MAT-05 | ecosystem: Environmental > Aquatic > Freshwater > Ice > Liftoff microbial mat | place... | reverse complement strand
CACAGCCGTCACCACAGCCGATCGCGGAGTCGCGGGCGCAGCGGCGATCGAAACGGGCTTCTGCTCAACGGCGGGGATCGCTTTCACGGCACAAACAACCGATTGAAACCGAAGGGTTCGCCCACCGGCAGACCGTTGGCCGCTCGGTCGAGATTATAACCTGCATCGAGGCCGAGGCGGATGAGATTGACCGCGTTCACCAGACGACGCAGCAATCGCCGCGCGCCAAGGCTGAACCAGGACGCCAGCCGCAGCGGAACCATGGCCAATTGGATTGTCGCGATGACGCCGCCCAATATCGGACTGATGATCGTCACCAGGACTTTGCCGGCGACCGCGACGGCAACATTGCCGAGCTTGCCGACGGTCGCCGCTGCGACCATCAGTGGGTTCAGGCCGGGATTGAGTAGATCGGCGAACAATTGCGTCGCCCCGACCACCAAATCGCCGAACGTGAGATTCCTTGCAATCAGCTTGAACGGCTTCCGATGGACCTCAAAGTCGCCGAGAGCATCGAATGGTACGGAGCGATGGTGCCATGGTGCGTCGATCACGGCGGCCTGCGATTCTGCCTCGAAGTTTGTGCGACGGAACAACGGGCCGCCTGCAACGCGAATTCGCGTTGCCGCCTGCACCCGGCTCTCGGCGGGGTCGTGGCTCAAGAGAAAGATGTCGCCCGGTTTCGCCTCGGGTCGCTTGGCCCAGGCGTCACGCCTCGCCCGCGTCGCGGCCGCTTCCTTTGCGATCGTCGCGCGAGACATCAGAAACAGCCCGACGCACAGGAACAACAACAGCGGCAGAACGAGGACGAACTCGATCGGCGCCGTACCTGAGCGTCGCGAAGAGGCGTTCATCTTGAGACTCGCTCCGGGTCAGTGAGTGTTGGTCAGGCCGGGCAACTCGAACGCCGTTCGCTTCAGAATCGATTTCACGGCCGGTTCACGCTGCCACAGCATCGACTCCGGTAAACGAGTCGTCGGTACGAGCTTTGCCTGCCAATTGAGTTTGATCCGCGGCTCGGGTACGCCGGTCGGGATCGGGCAGGTCTCCCCGCCGCCGCCGGGACCGGGATACTCGGGTACGTCGACGCTCCAGTTGAGCGTGTCCCAACCGACGCGCTTTTGGAAGCCGCTTCGAGACTCGTCGGGCTTCTGCGGGTTGGCGTTGTAGATCATCGTTTGGGCAAACGCGAGAAAACCGTCCGGGTTCGGCTGCCGATAGTAACCGAACGAGGCGATTTCGGACTTCGGACGATGCGCGAACGCCATCGTGCCGAAGAGTTGATCGGCCGTGCCGCTGCCGCCTTCGCGCGCCCAGCTTTCTTTTCCCTTGTCCGAGCCGTCCTGTTTCAATTCGCGGATAACGAGCAGATTGACGGGAATGACAAGTTCCTTAGCCCGCCTCGTCATCTCAATCGTGTATTCGTCGGTGTATTTTAGGTAATGGCATTTGAAGCGGGACAACAATAGCGCGTCCTCGCCGAAGTGAAGCCACGGCAGCCGCCAGCGTTGAATCCATGGCGTCGAGGCGCGGATCAACTGCGACCGTTCCGGGTGCTTCAGTTTCTTCGGCTCCGCGACGACGGGCAGTGCGAGCAGCGGCAGGCTCGTGATCTTCCCTAGTCCCGGGAACAGCGTTGCTTCGGCCTGATGGTACTGCCCGAGTTTTCCGGCGGCTTCCTCGGCGGACAATCCGGCCTTACCGGGGATCGCTAGCGGCGTCGCAAAGCCCGGAACCGCACCGGCGACGATGCAGGAGTAACCGTAAAGTCCCGGTATTACACCGTATTGCAGCGATTTTTTGAACGGTACTGTCGCCTTAGCCAGATAGTAGAGGCCGTCCAGCACGTACCATTCAGACCAGGCTTTGTACTCAAACGCCATTGCCGCGATGACGACGGCATACCCTAGGCCCGTCAAAATCTGGCTGACGATCGGGATCGGAAAGTTCCCCATGAGCTTGAAGACCGAACCTATGGCATGGGCGATGTAAGCCCACGTCGTCACCTTTTTTAATTCGATGCGTGAATCGTAGATCGCCGCCCCTTCGCGGGGTTCCTGGGAAAGATCGTTGAAACCGACCGGCGCCATGATGCCTGCGATCTGCGATAGAGTTTTCGCCGCGTCATAGCTGAATTTCAGGTTGTTTTTAATCCCCTGCGGCGTCGGCTCCGCTTTCTTCAACCCATCGACCGGATCGCCGCCCAACGCATGATGCAGGACGACCAGTGCATGGAGTTCGCCGATGAGGTGATTGGCTGCCGTGACGGCGTTCATGCCGCGTGCCAATTCGATGCCCGCGCCGGTCGCGGCGGCGTCGGCGGCGTTCTGCGTTTCCAGCTTGCGACCGATCGTCTTGCCGACGTGGGCCAACAACGCGAAGCCGATCACCAATCCCAGCACCGCGAACAGCGACGCCAAGGACAGGAAACCTTCTTCGCCGCGGCCGGAGGACGATTCGTCGTTCATGGAAGTAACCCCCTCGTCGCGGAGCGGTAACGGATGCCCATCGTCCCGTCGGCGGTGTCCGGCGTTTCGGCGGGCAGAACGGCATAGGAGCGGATCGCGATTTCCCAAGGTGGACCACCGCGTTGCGACAGCCAACGCGCAGGTCCGGGAATCCGCAGAGGAGCCTTGTAGGTGACGGTGAATTTCAGGTCCGCTCCGGGTTTGCGGTCGGCGAGTTCGATTTTCGTCGTCGTCCGCGCGGAGGCGCAGTAATAGCGGAGCCTCAGCGATTCGTAAGAAGCGCGTACTTGGGCATACGGCCGGCGGCGCGGTGCGGGTGCGTTCGGGTCGTTCGAATAACGGCGGTGCGCATGGGCATATTCCTCAGCGGCGAGCAGCGCATTAGCGCTCGGCCCGCCGGCGAGTTGAATGTGCTTCCAACTCGTAGTTGCAAACGGTGCCATCGCGGTCGTCGTCGCCTGCTCGATGCGGGCGTCGCGGTCGGACTTCGGCTTCATACTTTCCCAAACGACCGCCGACCGTGCCCCGGCATGGGCGGCGTACATCGTGCCGACCTTGGCGACGAGGAGCCACGTCGCCTCGTAGGCAATCAGGATCAAGAAGAGGTAGACGGGAATCACCATGACGTAGGAAAGCGTGTAGGTAAGCCCGACTTCATCCGCGGCGAGGCGGGTGAAGGAGCGCAATCGCAGACGCCGGGCAACTTGTACGGCAGCCCCGCACAAAGACGCAATCGCCCCGAGCCAGATGGCCCACACGGCTTCAACGCCTCGAAACGCTTCCGCGAAGTCGATCATGATCGCAGCACTTCGTCCCTGGTTACATCAGTGATTACATCAGTGGCATGCCGAGGGAGCCGCCCAGCATGAACGCATAATTGTTCATCACCGATTCATAGAGGTAATACATCATCGCCGCACCGGGAATGCACACCGCAGCCGTCATCACAACTTCCAACGCCACCATGCCGTGTCTGCGGAATCGGGATCGCGTCACGCTTATTCTCCGTTCGCATTCAGAGCGGTCGAAAGTAGACCGCCGTCAACAAGCCGATCGCGTAAAAGGGAGCCATCGGCATGCCGAGCTTCAGAAACGGCCGCAAGTCGCGCTGCGGTCCGAGAAACAACAAGGGCAAGCCGATTTTTTCGGTCGCGCTCCGGACGATCGCCGCGAAAACCGCAAGCGGACCGACCACCCAGATCACGAAGCACAAGGCCGCGACACCCGCGACTATATAGCTGTCGATCAACCCTTCCAACACTCGCTCCGGTCCGAGAAACAAGCCGGACGCGGCCAGTAATTTCAGATCCCCGCCGCCGCAGCCGAAGGTCGAGAACAGAAAAAACATGATCCCGAAGGCTACGCCGAATCCGAAAAGAGCATCGACTGAGTCGATCCGCGCGATCCACAACCGGGCCGGTTCGACCCGGCCCAGCCATTCGATCGTGCGATCCGCCGGCAGGAGTGCCGCGACCGCGAGCAACAATACGGCCCAAAGTGCTGCCGTGTACGTCGCCCAATTGTAGATTCGTCGGCTGCGCAGGTCCGTGACCACGCAAACGAGAAGCATCAGCAGAAACACGGCCCCGGCCGCCGAACGAAAAAGACCGGGAGCGTCGAACCAAGCAGCGATCGCAACAACCGCCGGAATGACTAGAAGCGGCGTCAGCAACGCCGTCCGCCACGGCCGTACGGCCGGGAGGGACGCCGCCGGCGCTTCGGGCTTATTGACGATGGGTGCGGCGGCGATCATGATTGGTTATCCCTAGCCTTTGGTGTCGTTCCACTGATCCGTGGCTTCCTTGGCGTTGCCCTTGTACCAGGCCTTGATGTCCTTCCAGAAGTACGCGATCACGCTCAGAATGATCGCGGACACGGCGAGGATCGCCACGACTTGCAGGGTTTCCATCCCCTTTTCGTCCTTGTGGAGCTTCTTCAACGACTTCAACATAACGGGTCTCCTGAAGTGCAGACGATGCGAGAATATCGACCAGCGGCTGGGAAACTATCCCTGCCATTCCAACACGGTGTTGACCGAATCCTTGAACCACTTCTTGATGTCGAACCAAGCGAATTTTAGAAACAACAGCACGATGGACGACACGGCAAGAATCATGACCACCTGAAGAACTTCCATCCCGCGTTCGTCCCGATGCAAGTTACGCAAAGCTTTTCTCACCTTGATCCCTCCATCCAGCCGGTCCGAGCCTCACCGTTAGAGATCACGTACCAATTGACGATCCTGAAGTAAAAAAATCGAATTACGTCGACGATGATGACCGCCGGGACAAGGGTCGCCACGACCCTTGGTGATCGACTTCAGCGTAAAGCGTTGATTTGGGCCGGACATCTCACAGCGACCAAAAAGGTGATTCGGGCGGCGGCAACTTTCTCAGCTTCGGCCGTCGTGGAACATTCGGTTCGCAGTCCCGGCATTTTGACTTCATAGTAACTTTCGGTGAAACGGGCGAGAAGCGTTTCGAACCGTGAGTTGGGCAGGGAATTTTTCCCTTCGGTAACCGTCGGCCGCAGTGGCGTCGTCGGTTCTTCGCTTGCCTTGCTTGCCGACTCGATCGAGCCGATGCAGAGCATTCCGAACACGCCGGCGAGTATTGCGGATCATTGCATCGCTTTCTCCATAGCTGTTCGGTCGAGTCGCATTCATTCATCACCGATTCGCTTCCGTCCACTCCGGTCTCGGCGAATCGTTTCAAGCTGCGAACGCGAGTCTGAAGACAAGAGTACCTACTCCGCGTTCTTCTGCAAGCGCCAAATTTCCTTCGTCAAGGAAATTTCTTCCGGGCTGAACATTTGCAGCACTTCGCGGCCGAACCAGGAAGGTTTTCCGGTCCATTGCAACTTACCGATGATGGTTTTGTCCGGTTCGATGCGTTCCGTCACGAACTGAAACAGCGTGCGAACGCGATAGCGGTCCTTGGCGTCCAGCCCGCGGACTTCGGCGACCGACCGGACGCGGCGGGAGCCGTCCGGGAAGCGGGCAACCTGAACGACGACCTGCACCGCCGAGGCGACCTGCGTGCGGGCGACGTGGACCGGCATGTGCGATTCGTTCATGAGGCAAAGCGTTTCGAGCCTCACGAGAGCCAGCGCGGGCGAACTGGCGTGAACGGTGCTCAAGGAACCGTCGTGGCCGGAGAGCATCGATTGGATCAGGTCCAACGCTTCGCCGCGCCGAACTTCCCCTACGAGGATGCGGTCGGGTCGCATCCGCAACGAATCGACGAAGAGATCGCGGATCGTGACCGCGCCCGTGCCGTCCGGCTCCGGCGGCTTCGCTTCGAGATAAACCGCGTGCGGCTGGACCAGTTGCAGTTCGGACGAATCCTCGATGACGACGATGCGTTCGGCGGGGTCGATGGCGGCGGAGAGTGCGTTCAGCAGCGTCGTCTTTCCGGAGCCGGTGCCGCCGGAGACGAGAAGGTTGCGGTGGGATCGCACCGCGATCCGCAGATATTCGCCGGCTTCCTCGGTCAGCGAGCCGCCCGCGATCAGGGACGGCAGCCGCGTTTCGTTCCGGCTGAACTTGCGGATGGAGACGCAAACGCCGTTGCGGCTGGAGGGCGGGACGATGACGTGGACGCGGAACTTGTGCGGCTCGGGCAGGCGGGCGTCCATGCTGTGCGCGTCGCCGCCGATGCGGCGATGCACGAACTCGGCGACGTTGCGAACGGCGGCCAAGAGGGCATGTTCGTCCGCGAAGTGGCACTCCGGGCCGGCTTCGATCAGCTTGCCCTTGGATTCGTAATAGACGTGCTTCGGTCCGTTGATGAGAACTTCGGTCACGGTCGGCTCGGCGAACAAAAGCCCGGCCACCGGTGCGAACAGGTGGCGTATCGTCTGCTCGTAAATCACCGGTCGCAGGTCGCTCATGGTCGGCTCGTGGTTGCGGTCGACGACGTACGCGGGACGAGGGCGTCGGCGGAAACGGCGGACGGAAGAAAATCGAGGACCAGCGGCGTTTCCGGGCCTTCCCACGGTGCTGCGAGCACGAGAACGGCGGCAGCGGCAATGACGCCGCCGAGGATCAGCATCTGCTTGCCGTTGGACAAGCGCGACCATCGGCCGCGCAGTCCGCCGCGTGCGGTCGATTCGCTCGGCCCGACAAGTCCGGGATGGGGGAAGGGAGCATCGGCGAAGGGAACGTCGGCCGGGTCGCCCGGTCGGTCGAACGGCGGCGGCGCGTCCTCGCGATCATACTCGACGTCGTCGGTGCGGGCAACGGGTGGTTCCCACGGCGGTGCGGGTGCGGCGGCGAACGGCGGCGGCTTGGGCTTCACGTTCCGAACGGGAACGGACGGTGGCTGCGGCTCAGGGATTGCTTCCGGTTCATCGTGGCCGAAGGAATCGAATCGGGACAAGTCGGGTTTGGTGATGAGGGAGTACGTTCGCTCGTCGCGGCAGCCGGGGCAGAAGTACGTCACCTTCAGCCGGCGGACCAGCGTCGCGCTTTGTTCCTCGGTCAGCGTCGCGCGGCTGCCGCAATCCGAGCAGCGAATGTTGGGTTGCAGGCCGGCCATGTCGTTCGCCTCCGATCAGCGCTGGAGCCGGTTGAGATTGATGATGCGATCCGAGGCGACGGCCAGGCGAAGGTCCTGAAGTTCGGGGGTCCGACAACCCTTCTCCGCCAGCACGTCGGCATACTTTTCCGCTTCCTTCAGGAGAATCAGCCGATCCTCCACGGACAATTCGGGCAGGCGGCTGGCGTCGTGGCAAGCCTCGACGTAGGCGATCATCAGGCCCTGATGGTCCGGGTTCAATTTGCACAGTTCGCGCACGAACATGCGTCGCGCCTGCAGGTAGCCGCCCTGCCGGGCGAACTCGGCGAGATTGGTCAGCGCGACTCGGTCGCACGGGTTGGCCGCGACCTTCCGCAGCAACCCGTTGACCTGCTTCGCCGCCGCGTCCCCCGTCGAAAGTTCAAAGGGCACCGCTGCGGACAGCCCGGCCTTGTGGTCCTTGATCGCCTTCTTCAACCAAAGGCAAACCTGAATCATCAGCGGCGCGAGCGGATCGAAGGACGTCGGGATTGTGACTTCCGTCTCGGCCACGTCGACCGCTTCTTCGGAAGGCGACGCGGAACCGACATCCAGATCGCGGTTGGTATCGGCATAATTGACCGTTTCCCGTTCACCGTAGGCTTCAGCCTCTTCGGGCGTCAGGATCGAGAAGGTCAGTCGCGTGTTGCCGATCGTCGCGACGTCGTCGTCCCGAATCGGCGTCCACGACATCGTCGCGGGTTCGCCGGGCAACGTGCGGTGTTGAAAGTCGTAGAGCAGCCAGCGCCGGCGGACGCGGGCCAAAAGTGCATGGCGCGGAAGGGCGCCGGTGTCCGACGGCAACGGGCAGTCGCAATCGGGGTGCGAGCCGATTACGGCTTGGACTTGGACCAACCGACCGGCTGCGTCGCCGTCGATCACGATGCGGCAAACGGTCTCTTCCCGTCCCGCTTCGAATCCGGGAACGTCGGACGCATCGACGGTTTCCACGAGGTATTTGATGCGACCGACGGCCACCGTGTCTCCAACCATGAGAACGACGGAATACTCGACCAGAATTTGATTGACGGCGAGCGTCGCGTCCGCGTTTAACGTAAACAAGCGCCAGCCGTCCTCGTGGGGAACGACGTAGGCGATCGGCTCGTGGTCCAGTTTCAGCAGCCGATGACTGCGGAACCTGTGAAGTTGTCCGGAGACTAAGGCCCGCAGTTGGAGTTCCATACTCGGCTCCGTTCGGAATCCCGATGAAACTAAACCTTAAACCTATCGTACACCGGTCCATGCGCGAAGTGTCCACGCGGATTTCGCACGATTTACCTGAATGCGACGTAGCGGGCGAATGCGATCATCAGTCCGATCGCGACGACGACGAGGAGCCACCGGGACCAGTGGCGGCCCGGCGAGGCGAGCGACTTCAACCAAGCGACGCCGGAGTAGAGCAGCGTGAAGCCGGCGGCATCGAAGTCGTCCTTCGCGGCAAGGCCGAGTTGCCCGGCCGGTGCGACCAGATACCGTCGCAACAGCCGCAGAAATTCGACGAACGCCGTCGTCGGCAAGATCTCGGCCGCTTTGGCGACTCGAAGTTCCTCGGGTGACAGCGGTTTGACGGCCTTCGCGGTCGTCGTCGGCCGTTCCCGCTTCGGCCGTTGCGGGTTTTCGGATTCTCTCCTCGTTGGCGGAATGCGGTCGTCGTAGGACTCAATCAATTTAAACGCCGCCGATCCGCCGTCCAGTTCATCGGCGGCGACCGGCATCGGCATCGGAGGCGGCATCGGCGGCGGCGGAATCGGAACAGGGCGCGGTGCCGCTCCGCCTCGCTTCAGCAATCCGCGGAAGAGTTCGCGCAACTCGCCGGCCTTGCCGCGGGCAGCGGGGTGCTTCGCCAGCATCCGTCGGATCAACTCGTCCATCGCCGGGGGCACGTCGGACCGGCCGGCGGCGCGAACGCTCGGCGGTGCCTCGTTGGCGTGGGCACTGCAGAGAGCGGGCATCGTGTCCCCCGCGCCGCGGCTGAACGGCGGCCGACCGACCAGCGCGAAGAACAGCGTCCCGCCGAGCGTATAGAGGTCCGAGGCGACTTCGATGTTTCGCACGCCGCGCCACTGCTCCGGCGGCATGTAGTGGATCGAGCCGAGAAGTTGCCCGGCCCGCGTCGCCTGCGTCGATTCGTCCGCCGAGTCCAGCATTTTCGCAAGCCCCCAATCCGCCAGGCGGATCACGGTTCGATCGACCGTCCTGTGGAGCATCACGTTGGACGGCTTGATGTCCCGATGGATGATGTTCCGCGCATGCGCGATTTCCAACCCCGTGAGCAGTTCGGCCGCCCAACGTGCAACCCGCTCCCAACCTGGACGCGCGTCGGTCCTGGCGTGGTGTTCCAGATCGCCGAGATTCTGATACTCCATGACCAGCACTTCGCTTTTACCGTGCTTAAACAGTTCCAACGCGCGGACGATCGGCGGAAACGGCAAGCCGGCCAATTCGTTCTGAACCCGCATCATCGCCTTGAACTCGGTCTTCAATCGCTTCCTGAGGATCGCCGTTTCCGCCTTGATCCGCTTGAGCGCGACCGGCTCCGCACGATCGGGGTGCTTCGCCTTGTAGACAGCTCCCATGCCCCCTTGGCCCAGTTTGCCGAGCAGGAGATAATCGCCGAGGAACAACGCCTTCCGCACGTCGTCCAGTCCGAAAGCCGAGAGCTTGCGCAGCTGTTTGACCTGAAAGCCGGTCATCGCCGCCGGATCGCCGACGGACAGCAGCGCGAACCACCCCTCGGCGTCGTTGCGTTCGACGGCGTCCGCAAGCGCGGGCTTCAACGCGGTCGGAAGCAGACCCAAGCCTGCGAGGGCTTCGCTCAGGGAACGCAGTTCGCTCATTTTTTCTCGAGGTACTTTTCCCGGACGATCAGCGGACGTTTTTTCAAAGCCGGATCAACGGCACGGCAAAAGACCCAGCCGTCCAGAACCTTCTCGATCACGACGTCCGTCGATTTCGTCAGCAGAATCACCTCGTCGTTTTCCAGCATTGTCTTGCGCGCGTTCTCGTCGCGTAGGTCTTCGTATTCCGCCGCGTTCTTCAACGTCCTGCCCGAAGGAATCGGCGAATGACCCAAGGCCGCGATCGTGACGAGTCGCCCGGTTCGCGCACTCTCTTACGGCGGCTCCGCCTTCGGTTCGTCCGGCGTCGCGCGATCGCGCCGGTTCATCGGCGCATCGTGAAGCGGGTTCGATTGCGGTGGCGGCTTGACGTCGACGGTGGTCGGCATCGGTTGGGTTTTGCTCTCGGTCGTCGCGTCGGTTTTCCCGGGAGTCTCCGCGGAAACGACGGCAGGCGGTGCGTTGGACGGCAAGGTGGGAGCCGCCGGAGCAGAAGGCTTGGCCGCCTTATTTTCCTTCACTTTCGCACCGAGTTGATCGAGTGCGAACCCATTCCACTGTCGGAAGCGGACGTAACTACCCGCGGGAACGTAGGCCACGCCGGGCTTGCGGTCGTGCGGCACATCCAGGAATTGCTTCAATTCGGCGTCCGAAAAAGCCAGCTTGAGCACGTCCGCGACGAATGCCTCTCGCTGCTTCTCCGGCAGCGTAACCGCCAGCCGACTCAACGACGATTGCAAAGCCGCATCACCGGAAGCATCCAGCACGACGTTTTCGCGGCACCCTGCGGCGAGCAAGATCGACCCGAGCAGCAAACAACGGATGGCCGGTCTCATCAACGGTCTCCTTCCGATGAATGTACGTGCCGAAATCTCATGCATGGACATGATAGCGAATCCAGCCGCAAACTCGACGCGATGCCGCAACTAATCCCGCCGAGACTCGAACTCGAACTTGACGCTTGGGAGTGGCTGCTCGGCGTCGTCGGCATATTCGACGGGCAAGGTGTCAGCCGTCGCTTTAACGTCTTGCACCGAACCTCGATTTACAAGATCCGTCGTCGTCGGCATACCTCCTGCGTCGCTACCATAAACGCCCCTGCAGACACGACAAGGCAGCGGAACGCCGGCACCGAACACGCCGCAAAACCAAGGCGGCGGCGACAAGGATGGCGGCCCCGTCAAACCGGCGGAAGGAGGAACCGGCAAGCCGGATAATGCCCCAGGCGTAAGGGTGACTGTCAAAGACGGCAAGTAGGACTATTTCTTCGGACGGGTCAAATCCAACCCGCACAATGAACCACGGTCGCTCCGGAACCTGCGAGAACTCGAAGCTCTCGGCATCAAGGAAGGTCAAGGAGAGCGAGAGCAACAGCTCAAGCTCTTCGAGGAAGACCTTTCATCCCCAGTTGTCAAGGAACTTGCTGTTCCCGATGGCGTGACGATCATTCGTCTCGTAAAGATCGAAGGTAAAGGTACCATCGAGATTAACTACTTCTACAAAGGTGGCGACCTCAAATTGATACCAGAGATATCCAACATCATTACCAAACCATCCAAGTAGCGGATTGCCTGCTATGATTAATTCGATCACGAAAGCCGAGTTCAACAGTATTGATCCGATTCATCGGGTCATCGTCCACGATCATCCACGGAGGTTCGCATGCCTCCAACTTCCACACGCAAGCTACCATCTGGGGATGTCCTGGCGTAGCGACTTAATCGAACCTACTTTGGCCGAGGATCAGAAGTCCTCGGTTCTGTGGATCGGCGTCGTTCAAAGATTGGCCTGCGTTGCGCAGGATGGTGGCGTCCGGTTCTCGGTTGCTTTGAATAGCCCTCTACTCCAGATCAAGATAGACCCCGAATTCACCGTCCCATTATGCGAGGCTGGTTTCTCGGTAGTCAACAACGATGCGTCTATAAGGCATACGAAAGAGTCATCGGAAATACGCGACTTGGTGGACGTACAAGACGACAAGGTTATCGTTTCGCTGCTCGACGGCGGCAGCCGGTTCTATACGACATGATCGGCCCGTTGCTGTCCGCCTGCTGTATCAATTCCGCGCCCGCTGGTACGACCCGCTCACCCGTCATTTCACCAGCACCGACCCGCTCGGCTTCATCGCCGGCAACTGGAACACCCGCCGCTTCGTCGCCGACGAACCGACCGGTGCGTTGGACGCGAGCAGTGCCGACAAGGCCTTGAGCCTGCTCGACGTCCTCCGCAACGAACTCGGCAAGACGATCCTGATGGTGATCCACGACCGCGTCGCCGCCAACCGCGCTCAGGTCATCGTCCGCCTGGAAAAAGGCATACTGCTGCACGAAGGCGCCGCCGAACGTCGCGAATTAGGGTGGGCGCAGCGTGGACGAAAGAATCAAGCCAAGCATCGAAACTCCAGTGAATTCAGCAGAAATTGTCGATCGAGATGCGCCTGAATTGAGTTTGCCCGTTCTTGTCTCTTCGGTTGTCCTCGGCGGTAAACCGAAGATCCGCAGCCTCAGCCGCAGGGGTGCAAAGATACTCGTTGATCGCGATCTTCGAAGTCGATAGGGTGATATGTTTGAGCGCCACGATCGGCACCTGAGGCGAGGCGATGGTTTTGATCAAGCTGGCCTTGAGCAACGTTTATGGGGGTCATCGTCTTCGCGCTGTTCAT
>Ga0105048_10013976_pt1 | contig 12526 bp, 10 predicted proteins | sample MAT05_FD_78382 | JGI IMG/M metagenome (GOLD analysis project Ga0105048, IMG submission 78382) | Freshwater microbial communities from Lake Fryxell liftoff mats and glacier meltwater in Antarctica - MAT-05 | ecosystem: Environmental > Aquatic > Freshwater > Ice > Liftoff microbial mat | place... | reverse complement strand
TTTGGTTCTTGTGCAAAAAAGCTACTCTTTTGGGCAGCCTTAAAAAATATTTTTCTAATTAATGTTTTTCGCCTTCGTTAGCGTGTCCTTCATGATCATGTCCATCATGGCCATCATGGCCACCGATAGGCTCTTCATAACCTTCGATCATTACTCCATTTGCTGTAACAGCCACTGCAAGAAGCGGTGCCGTAATCGCATCAATTACAGCTTGCGGCTTGTTTGCATCCTCTGCAAAGTGTTTTAACATATCTACAGAAATTGTGTCCTGATAAGCATAACCTTTGACGATACAATTGAGCTTTGCTGCTCCGCTTAGCGGTACTCCAAATGCATGATCCTTCATGTAAACATACATCGGCATTCCCACAGGATTTTCTACTGTCATCCAACATCCGGCATGTGCGCATGTTTCAAAAATTTTCGCAGTAAACGTTACCGGAATGGTATCTTTACCGCTCACTTTAGCAATCATCTCAGATTGAAGAATTGCTCCGGTGGTGTCAAATTTTTCACCATAAAATTCAGTGATCTTCGAAGCAACTTTTGGAGCATCACCCGAATGATCGCAGCCCCCCATGAGAGCAGATGTCAATAAGAAGAAAAAATAATGTTTCATTTTTTATATATGTTATTTTGACAAAGCTAAGAAAAAAACGGCATTCAAATATGGCTATCAAATGTGTTCGAATCACTCGAATCTACATCTTCCTTATAACAAATTCTGTTCGTCTATTTTTTGCTCTTCCCTCTTCACTAGAATTTTCCGCAATTGGCTTAGCTTTTCCGAATCCCGTGTACGTCATTCGTTTGCCCTCAACACCTTTCGTAGCCAAATAATTGAATACTTCAAATGCTCGTTCGGTCGAAAGTGTTTTGTTAGTCGCATCATCACCTACGTCGTCTGTATGTCCGCGAATTTCAATTTCCATTGATGGATTAGCAATGAGGTAGCCCGCGAATGCATCAAGAATGTTTTTTGAAGCTTCTTCAATTTCAGCTTTTGCTGTTGAGTAGAAAATATCGTTAATCACAACAGGCTTATTGGCCTGCGCTTTTGGAGCATCCAAGTTTAATTTTGTCACCACGGGCGCTGGTGCATCTTTTTTTGTAATCAGTCTTGAATTAAAAGCCAATCCTTCTCCTTCAACAGTTAATGTAACATTTTCATTTCGTTGAATTTTTACGATTGCCGCGTACGTTCCATCGTCATTGTTAACTTTAATCTGCTCCTTTTCTTTCGACTCATTATAGGTTAACTCAACTTTTGCATTTTGTATCGGTTTTCCTTCATCATCTTTTACTTTCCCCTTTAATACCATTACTTTTTCAGGTCTTGCTTTCTGTGGCATATCAAATTGATAAATATCCCATCCTTTGTTTCCATTAAAATTTTTTGCCCCGAAGTATGCTATTTCTCCATCGCTCGTAACTACAATACCCAACTCGTCTGCTTCGGTATTGATAGGATAACCAAGATTTTTGGGTCTCGAAAAAGTACCATCGGGGAGCATATCACAGTAAAAAATATCCATTCCGCCTACTCCTATTCCGCCATCGCTTGAGAAATAAAATGTATGACTATCACTGTGCATAAAAGGGGCTTTATCTTGTCCTTTACTATTGATTGGAGCAAGAAGAGGAATGCCTACAGCCCAACTGCCATCCACTTGTCGCTTTGAGTAATAAATATCATGGGTAGGATTTCCATTTGAATCCTTAATGCAATCAGCTCTGAACACAGTATAGAACAATGTTTTTCCATCACCGCTCAGAGAAGGTTGAGATTCCCAACCGTCCTCAGTATTGATCTGTGGCCCGAGATTTACAAGCTCACTCCATTTATATTCTTGTACATCGCTACCATGGTTAATTAATTCGAATCGAGTTGAGAAGAGATCAAAGTTATTTGGGTTTTTTGGTAAAGGATTTTTTACGGCAACAATGAGTTCCTTGTTGTCCACGGCTATCGAAGCACCTCCGCAGCTAAGTCCATTATTAAATGGTTTAGAAAGTGCTTCTCCACTGTCGAAAGTGGAATTGATATCCGGTCTGTAGCACCACGTAAATTCTTCAATTGATTTAGGAGTTGCGTCTCCTTTCGCTTGATACATTTTCATTCTAGTAATAAACATTAATTCTCCGTCGGGAGAAATAAAAGGCAGGTACTCGTCTTTTGAACTAGAAACACCAAGAACAAGAAGAGGCCTAAAATCGAATTTGTCTTTATAAATCTCAGCATAGGCTTTCACACTTACCAAAGCTTCTTCTACTTCAGCATACTTTTTTTGATAATCCTTCTCAAATTTTGAAGGGTCACTGTCGGGGAAACGCAGAAATTTTTCAAAATAAGCTTCGGCAGCCTCGTATCCATGATCAGCATAGGCTATTGCTCCGAGAAAATAATAAGGCTCAGAATGATATTCCGGACAGAGGTTCACCAGTTGCTCTAGTAGTCTTTTAGATGTGTCAAAAGAGCCTCCTGCTTTGGCTCTGATAAATGCTGATTCACCAAGTTTCTGAAGGCACGGCAAGCATTCAGGCTCTATTTCCAATGCCTTTTCTAAAAACTCTTTGCGCTCAGGCGATTTATATTTTTTAGTATCGCTTCCCTGTGCAATCAATTTTTCAACTTTTGATGAAGGGTGATACTCGCAGCCGGTTTGTGCGACTGCAACCAATGAAAAAAACAAACTCCCAATAATTAGGATGTAAAAAAATTTCGTCATCATATTTTGCTGCAAAGATGGACTAATGGCTGAAAGATTTTGATTTTCTAAAAATTCAAAATTTGAACCTGAAATGAACGAGAAAATATCGTGCCTTTTTCCATTCTAAAGTGGACATTTGCATCAAGAACGTTAAAAATGTTGAAATAATTATGTCGTAAGGAAATGTTTTAATTGGTTTAAAAATAAAACTTTTAAGTTGATTGTAATTTAAAAAGACGCTAATAAATGAATTTCAAGTTGCAGCCACTCTAATAATTCTCATTCTAAGATAACGTCACTATAATTTGTTACATTAAAGACTTACTTCCGATTAAAAAAAATTGTTACCTTACGACCTTTGCAAACTATCAGAATAATGAAAATAGACAATCAAATATTATCAGTGCTAAATGTCTCACCCAATGCTGCTGCATTGCTTGATGATGAAGGAAAGATTTTGTTTTCTAACAATTCATTTAAAGAAATTGTTGCAAATTTGTCGGTCAATGTGGAAGAAGTTATAGACTTTGATGCCCTTCGATTTTGTGCTGCGAGTTTTGGGAAAATATTGATTTGGCCCGATATCCGAAAACAAATTAGTACGTCTGAAGCATTTGACATGAACATTAATTTACTCGGTGATAATGATCGAGTGTTTAGTAGCCACGCCTCCAAGTTAAGTTTAGGCAATAACGATCAATTTCTTCTTTTTCTAAATGACATTACAATTCAATGGCGACTCGAAAAGAAAATTGCGATACGCGATAGTGTTTTAGATAGGGTAATAAGCGAATTTCCTTCCATGATTTGTGGGTTGGATCAGGAAGGAATTATTCGAGTTTGGAATCACAGAGCTGCTGATTTGACTGGTTATCCGGCGATGGACATGATCGATAATCCTAAGGCAATTGCATCACTATTTCCCAATCAACGTTATCGATATGAAATACTAGAAAAGTGGAATACCCGAGAGGAAAATATTATCCGAAATTGGGATATGGAAGTTACTTGTAAAAATGGGGCTACTAAAATTATTTCATGGACAGTTCGCTACAGAGAAAATCCAATTATTGAAGATATTCACCATTGGGCAGTTGGATTGGATATAACCAACGAAATGATCGCACTTCGAGCTCTTAGAATGAGTGAAGAGAAATTCAGAATAATTTCCAAGTCAACCAATGATGCCTTGTGGGATTATGATTTAATTCAGGGAACACTTTGGTGGAGCGAAGGAATAACTGAATTATTTGGATACAATAGTTCTGAAATAGAGCCATCTCTTCTTTGGTGGGAAGATCGAATCCATCCTGACTACAGGCAGATTGTTGCCAAACGCTTTGCAGACTTTATAAGTGAGGGCGGACACTTTTGGACTGATGAGTATCTATTCAGGAAAAATGATAATACATACGCATTTGTTGTTGATAAGGGATACATTCTAAGAGATAACAATGGCAATCCCGTTCGCGCAATTGGAGGAATGACCGACCTTACCAATGAGAAAACAATGGAGGAGTTGGTTTCGATGCGTGAAGCGCAGTTAAAACACCTTCTTGAGAATAATTCCAAACGAATCAAATCTCCACTTTCAAAAGTCATGCAGATCTCGAAGTTACTTTCGATAATGAAACACGAAAGGCAAGAAGTAAAAGAACTCACAGATCAATTATTACGATCTGTGCATGATTTAGAAGTAGCCATCGGAACTGATGATGAGGATGAGCTGGATTGAATCGCTTATCTCAAGATGGCAACCGAACCATTGTAAGAATCAACTCCAATGTCATTTGCCTGAACCTTTAAAAGCCAATGGTAAATATTGTCTTGAGCATAATGATCGCCATCGATAACTTCGCCCGTCCAAGGTTTTGTTGGATCGCTCGTTCTAAAAATTACATTTCCCCATCGATCAAAAATTAGAAACTCATACTTTTTAGGTTCTGCTGAAAAAATTGGAATGAAGTAATCATTAATGCCGTCATTATTGGGTGTAAATGCATTGGGTAAGTAAAACTGAAAATCATCCGTGACAATAATACTTGTTAGCGCATCATCAGAACAAACGCTGTCAGCGAAAGCAATCAATCTAATTTGATAAACTCCTGCAATTTCCGGCAATACTAGTTCCCAGTTATTTTCGGACCAAAAATATACCGACTCATACCCCACTAACTCCCATGCAATGCTATCTGCATTGATACTCGAATTAGACAAAAGAATAGTTGGAGAAGAAACCGGCACGGTATAATTGTCAGCAGAGAATTGCGCAATTATTTCAGCAGGTTCAACTATCAAAACGGGGTACGTCGCTAGGCAAGCCGCGCTAAAAGCAACTTGCAAATTCATTTGTCCGCCACATAAACTTTCAAATAAAATCGAACTTCCTGTTTCTTGTTGTTCACCAATGGAGGCAGTTAAAACCTCGCCATTTGCACTTTCTACTAATACTTCTCCATCGCAATCATCATGACAAGTAACTCCAAATGAAGAAATGTTTACTAACGGCGGAAAATTAAAGGTCACAAAAATTGCATCTGTTGTTATACAATTATCAAGAGTGAGGGTTGCCGAAACTTCGTATTGTCCGGGAATGGTAGCAACAACGGTAGTTTGCGGCTGTGTTATTGTTGAGAATGACACACCACCGGTTTCATTCCATTGAAATTGACCTTCACTTGAGGTCGCTGTCAGAACCGTTTGCATATCGCACAACACTAAGTCATTTCCAACAAAAACGGATAACTCCTGATTGTCGAGAGTAACAGAAGAAGCAGTAGAACAGCCATTGGCATCCGTTACCGTTATAATATAATTTCCCGGTTCCATATTTTCAAACAATGTTCCATTCTGAGCTTGATTATTTAATGCGATCGAATATGGAATTGCACCGCCTGTGATAGCATCCACAGAAATACTTCCACCAATACCATTACACGCTGGTTCTATTGTAACTGTTTCAATTTCCAACGGAGCGTAAATGGTAGTTTGAAATGGATCTGACAATATATTACCACAGAAATCCTCAATAGCTCCGGTGTTAGAATCACCGATGGTACCTAAACCGGGAGCCAAAGAAACGTCAAAATTCAGTATTACTTGATTACTAAAATTGGTGTTGGATGCTGTTATAGAAATTGGTATGTAAACTTGCCCGTCAATGTCTAATTTTAATGGAATCGAATTCAAATTATTAGTTAGAACACTTTCCGAAAAAGTAACTGTAAGTTGGTTTGAATTACAATTTTGCGTAACTCCAATAATTTGAGGTGAGACTTGATCAAAAACACTAGCCAAACTTGAGCCAAAATCTAATGAATATCCGTCAAGTGTCGCACTAAAATTCATTACTACAAGAGCGAAAACTTCACCGACCGGCACATTTAAATCGGCATTAAATGGAGGACCGTTGATATTTCCCGGACCATTTAAATTTCCGAAGCCACCTTGCGCGGAGCTAATGCCCGTGGCACCTTGCAGACCAAAGTTTTCGCCATAAGAGTTACAGCTTACTTCGGGCGACGATCCGTTATTGATTCCTGCACAACCATTTGTAGTGATATCAAATAGTGACCAATCGTAATCATTGTTCAAGTCGTTGGGTGTTAGGATAAAATTGAGATTTCCCGTTTCCTGAACAGTAAATACATACCACGCGCTATTAAATTCACCACCGGTTTGGCAAGTTCCAGGAGCTTGTTCATATACATTACCCGTGCCGGAAGGAGAATCGTTTTGACTAAAAAAGGAAGAACATACAGAAGTGGCAGTTGCACAATCACTGCTTTGAGCATAAAGATATGTGCCCAATGATGTAAAAATTAAGAATAGTAGAAAACACTTGACCTTCATTATAAAGTAGACTCAGAAATTGTTCAATTTGTTGTTTGCGCAATTTAAATAAAACAACAACGCGAAAGTGAGGCATCTTCAATGATATTTGCCAATATATCGAAATAAGTAATGAACTACAGAAGATTAGGAAAGTCAGGACTTCAACTGAGCGAATTAAGTTTTGGCTCGTGGATCACATTTGCCAATCAAATAGACAACAGCATTAGTGACCGATTGATGGATATAGCATACGATGCAGGAGTTAACTTCTTTGACAATGCGGAGGTCTACGCCGCAGGCAAAAGCGAAGAGGTAATGGGAAATATTCTTAAGAAAAAAAACTGGGCGCGAGATACATATACAGTCAGTAGCAAAGCATACTTCGGCGCCGGTGGTAAACTTCCTACACAACGCGGACTGCATCGCAAACACCTTGTTGAAGCCTGTGAAGCGGCTCTCAAAAGACTTCAGATGGATTACCTCGATTTATTTTTCTGTCATCGTCCAGACAAATTAACTCCAATCGAAGAAACAGTATGGTCAATGCATAATCTTATTTTACAAGGAAAAATTCTGTATTGGGGAACCAGCGAATGGAGCGCTCAGGAAATAATGGAAGCACATATGGTAGCTCGTCAATACAGTCTCATTGGCCCAACAATGGAACAGCCGCAATACAATATGCTCACTAGAAGAAAAGTTGAAGTTGAATATTCGCAAGTTTACAAAACGGTAGGCCTTGGTACAACGATATGGAGTCCACTAGCATCGGGATTTTTGTCTGGTAAATACAACAATGGAATTCCCGAAGGAACAAGATTAACGCGCGACGAATTGAGCTGGCTTTCGGAAAAAACACTTGTTGACGAGAACATCGCTAAAGTTCGTAAAATCAATGATCTAGCTCAAGAAATTGGAACCACAATGCCCAAAATGGGAATTGCGTGGTGTCTCAAAAATCAAGATGTGAGTACAGTAATTCTGGGAGCTTCCAAACCCGAACAATTGGAGGAAACACTAAAGTCAGCAGATATTATAAATCTACTCACAGAAGAGGTAATGGAAAAGATTGAGGTGATATTGGGAAATAAACCGGCTCACCCACCTTTTTGAGCATCGACCAAAAAATTATGATTTCCCCATCAAAAACATCACGTTCTTTTTATTGACATCAGGTTTTTTCATGTGCCATTCAGTGATTGAGAGCGTGCGAATAAATTCATCTTGGCATGAGATATTCATGGCTACACAAAGCTTAGTATTCATATTAGAATTCTCCAAAATATCATCAAGCACTTGAGCATTTCTGTATGGTGCATCCATAAATATTTGAGTGTGGCCAGTAGCTGATTGTTGTTCCAGTTGTCTGATTTTTTTGATGCGATCTTTTCTTTCTCTTGGCAGATAACCATTAAAAGTAAAAAGCTGACCATTAAAACCACTAGCCATCAAGGCTAGAATAATTGACGAAGGTCCACTAAGGGGAACAATCTTAACTTCATTTTGGTGGGCAAGAGCGACAATTACATTTCCCGGATCCGCAACACAAGGAACACCGGCCTCACTTATCACAGCCATATTTTCTCCGGCTAGCAAAGGAGCAAAAAGATCATCGTGCTGATCTGGTGTTGTATGATGATTTAATACCTCCAGGGTTATGTCGTCAAATTGGCCCGTGTAACCTAGAGCTCTCAGCAATCGTCTTGCACTTTTAAGATCTTCGACTATAAATTTTTTGACTAATACTGCAATGTCACGACTTCTTTGGGTTGCAAAATATGCTTCGTTGCTGCCAATAGAATTAGGTAACAAGTACAATGTACCTGAGTGAACGGATTTTTTCAAAGTAATTAATTTAAAAATTAGGCCTGCACGTTCACTCTTCTTGTCAAAGGATGTAAGTGTAAAAATACGTAACGGTGAATTGAGATAACTTAACTTACACTTCTTGAAAAATTAATCTTCTTTTAAGTCGTCAAAACTAACATCAACTTTGTGCTCACCGGAGTATTCACCGTTCTGTTCATGGCTTTGAAACTCCTCTTCTTGTCCTAGAGGTTTGCGATTGCTGTCGCCGGATCTAAAGCCTTCTTTTCCCTGCATCTCTTTTATATGGTCTATTGCTTTGTGCATTCCTTCAAGAAAACCTTCAAAGTCTTCTTTATAAAGAAAAATTTTGTGTTTTTCATAATGCGCGGGTCCATCAGGCTCAAATGATATCCTTTTGCTTTCCGTGATAGTCATAAACAAATCGTTACCACGGGTGGCTTTGACGTCAAAAAAGTAAGTTCTTTTTCCGGCGCGTACGGAAGTACTAAAAACATCTTCCCTGTAATTTTCGCTCATAGTAAAGTGTGTTGAGGTTTTGGTGTAGCGACCAAATGTAAAAAAAAATCCATTTATCTGAACATTAGGAGAATAAATAATGAGTAAATGGGAAATGAAGCACTAAGCAAATTGGCAAATAATGCAACAAAGCAAAATATATTAAGAAAAATGATTTATGTTTTAAAACAAAATTTATTTTCCATATTGGTAAATTTGCAAATATTAAAATCGTTCACAAAAACAATAACCGAAAGACACATCGTCCCGTAACTCTTTTCTAAACTAATACTGTATCGGTATTTTGTAATAGTTCAGTACCTTCACACTCTATTGGCTTGCAATAACATATAAGTATGCGCAAAAGTCCGATACAGTCCAAACCCGTTGGATTGTGTATTAATCCAATACCGTTTCTATCAATTGTGATGAATATTTATATTTCTCTGCATTATATCAAAATAATCAACCTTGTTTTAGGACCACAGGATATTTCATTTTGGTGTAATATCCACTCTACGACACTTACAATTCTAAAATTCAAATTGGATATTGGCCCAATACGAATCAAGCGATGGTATAACTTCCATTAACTTCGCGTCATGAAATTATATTCAATAAATACGGGCTTTTTTAAACTGGATGGAGGTGCAATGTTTGGTGTCGTTCCAAAAATGATTTGGGAAAAAACCAATCCAGCAGATGCTAATAATCTATGCTCATGGGCAATGCGCTGTTTATTGATAGAAAATGGCAAACAAGTTATTCTTGTTGACACTGGCATTGGAAACAAACAAAGCGAAAAGTTCTTTTCGCATTATCACTTACATGGTGATGTCACTCTTGATGCCTCACTAAACAAAATAGGATTTCAGAGAAAAGATATTACAGATGTGTTTTTGACACACTTGCATTTTGATCATTGCGGCGGAGCAATAGAACATGATAGAAGTACTGATAGATTCGAGGTTGCGTTTAAAAACGCATCATACTGGAGTACGGATAGCCATTGGCAATGGGCTACAAAACCAAACAAAAGAGAAAAAGCAAGTTTTTTAAGTGAGAATATTCTTCCGATTGAACAAAGTGGTCAACTTCAATTTGTAGAGCGCATCGCAGACTATTCTCCTACTCCACTTGGATTTGATGTGCTTTTTGTTGATGGTCACACAGACAGCATGATGATTCCACATATCAAAATCGGAGATAAGACAATTTGTTTTATGGCCGACTTATTGCCAAGTACTGGTCACATCCCTCTTGCGTATGTGATGGGTTATGATACGCGTCCATTAATTACACTCGAAGAAAAAGAAAAGTTCTTAAACAAGGCGGCTGACGATGAATTCATACTCATGCTCGAACACGACAATGCCAATGAATGTTGCACCGTAGAGCGCACAGAAAAAGGCATCCGATTGAAGGATACCTTTAAACTTTCTGAAGTCTTATAACAAAATTATAACAGGATGTCCGACAGTTAATTCGGATTCACTTTGTGTTCTTTTTTTCTTATTGGTGGCGCGTAATTCGGATTTACTGGAGTTGATGGATCGTATCCAAATAATTTATTGTCTTTGATAATTTTGTCGACGTACGCCGGCACCATGTCTTCCCAACCGGAATAACCATGCTGAATCATATCAAGTACATCTTTAGAATAAATCTCAAGCACATCTTGGTTGTAGTCTGTGATGTCTATCAAGCGTTTGTTGTAAATTAAATAATCAAATAAAGGCTTCAAACGTGGATGAATTGGGCAATTTTTTGTTGTGAGTAATTCTCCTGTTTCTGCATCTTTGAAAGGATAAAGATAAATTTTGAGATCACGGCTAAATAAAATTCCGAAGGCCTCCAAAATTCCACCATTAAGATCACGGTAATATTTTTCATTAAACAACTCCATGAGCATATTCGTTCCCATTATAACTCCCATGCGTTTTTCGGAGTATTTACCAAAAAACTCTATCAGTTTGTAATACTTTGAGTAATTAGAAACGAGCACTGTTTGCCCTAGCGAGCATAGAATGTCAGCCCTATCAAGAAAATCCTGCTCATCAATATCTCCTTCTGCCCGCAGGTTGTTTAGTGTGATTTCAAACAAAACTTGAATATTGCTATTGTCAACTTTGTATTCCTTTTCAAAGAGTTTAAAACCCTTCATAATCATATCAATGTTAACCTTGGTTACCGGTCTGAAACTACCGCGTAAAGTCACAATGTTTTTTTTGTACAGTACGTCAGCGGCCTGCAGATTTCTGCCGTCAGGAGAAAAAATAACAGCATCTGTCATTCCATTTTTCACGAGCTGAAGCGACAACAATCTATTATCAACTTTTTCGAAATCCGGACCGGTCATTTGAACCATATCTATTTCAATCTGATCACGCGAGATATTATCATATAGTGAGAGTAAAAGTTCCTTTGGCTTATTGTAATAGAAATAACAACCGTATAATAGATTAACACCTAGCAATCCGACAGAGGCCTGTTGAAGCAGGTTGTCTTGCTCGTGCAATCTTGCGTGCAGTATAATTATGTTGGGTTCTTTGTCTCCTTCAGTTTGAAATTTAACACCCATCCAACCATGTCCTTGAATAGTTTTTTGGTAATTGATAGTTGCCACAGTATCGGCAAACGCAAAAAACTTTTTTGTAGGGTGATCTTTTCTGTTGAGTCGCTCTGTCATCAATCGGTACTCATGATTGAGCATATTGCTAAGCCGTGGTTTGCACACATATCGGCCCTTTTGCTCTTTACCGTAAATAGCATCGCTGAAATCTTTGTCGTAAGCACTCATAGCTTTTGCTATTGTACCACTTGCACCGCCGGCTCTAAAAAAATGTCTAACTACTTCTTGACCAGCACCAATTTCGGCAAATGTTCCGTACACATCAAGGTTTAGATTAATGCGAAGGGCTTTCTGACTTGCGGAGAGAATTACTCTTTCTAATTCCAAAATATCTTAATTTTAATTCAATTAATAAATACAGATCACTCTACAAATTTATATGAACAAGGCCCGAAAGGTATTTTCATTTTTTTTGATCTACAAAACATTATACCAAAACTTATAGGGTCGAAAACTAATACCGAACGGAGTATAACGCAAAAAGATCAAAAAAGATTTCATACTTCAACTTTGCCAACGCTGAATGGATCTATACTAAGAGCCAATGTCACTTTTTTTTCTAATCGGCATCTTTATAACTGCAATTCATTTCCGCTCTAATACCCTCTAAAACCTAACAGACAAGGGTAGTAGCCGACGCACATTCAGTGTAAACCAATACGGGCTTTACCTCGGAGCGGTATCAAATGTTGCTGCGGCATTCGCGTTTCTTTCTACAACTGCTGATGACGTAACCACTCAACTAACGGCACTTCCACTATCAAAATTCTAAACGGTCTTTGGATCAATTTGGACTAAATAATGGTATAACTTGCACCGGTTTATGTTTATTGAGACATGAGCCAATTTACCACATGAAAGTAACTTTTCTCGGAACCGGCACATCACAAGGAGTTCCGGTAATCGCCTGTGATTGCCCTATATGCACTTCCATGGATGCGCGCGATTCGCGCTTACGCACCTCGATAATGCTTAGCGCCGATGGACACAATGTGGTAATTGATAGCGGGCCTGACTTCAGACA
>Ga0105048_10013975_pt1 | contig 12527 bp, 8 predicted proteins | sample MAT05_FD_78382 | JGI IMG/M metagenome (GOLD analysis project Ga0105048, IMG submission 78382) | Freshwater microbial communities from Lake Fryxell liftoff mats and glacier meltwater in Antarctica - MAT-05 | ecosystem: Environmental > Aquatic > Freshwater > Ice > Liftoff microbial mat | place... | reverse complement strand
GGGCAGCCGTGCGGCAATGCCCAGAGCCGCCACCACGGCGGCGCCCAGGAGGTTGGCCGCCAGATGCGCAGCGCTCCAGTGCACGAAGGCGCCGCTGAAGGCACGCCAGGGCTCGGTGCCTGCAAGTGCGGGCTGCCAGTCCAGCAGCGCCGCCGGCAGCCACCAGGCGGCGAGGGATGCGGCTGCAAAAGCCACCGCCAGCCAGGCCCAGACGCGGCCCGGGTTCAGCCGTTCGGCGTCAGACAAGACGGCGCTGAACAAGCATTTCAGGCAAAGACGGCATGCCACAGCGCGAGCACGGCACCGCGCGGCTCGGCCAGGCTGGCGGGGTCGAACTGCGTGGGTTGCTCGTCCAGGCGGGCGCGGTGCTGGGCGCGGCGCAGTTCGCGGTAGGCGTCGGCGGCCGCAGTACCCACGCCTGCGGGCAGCAGGCCGCAAGCTTCTGCGCGCCGCAGCAGCGCAATGTTGCCGGCGTTGTCTTGCAGCGTGGGCTGCTGGGCGCTGTGCGCCAGCACCAGGTACTGCACGGCGAATTCGACATCCATCATGCCGCCCGGGCTGTGCTTGACGTCGAACCTGCCCGCCGGCACCGGGCGGGCAGCGCGCACCTTCTGGCGCATGGCGCGCACCTCCTCGCGCAACGCGGCTCTGTCGCGCGGGGCCGTCAGCACGGCGCGGCGCGTGGCTTCGAAACGCGCAGCCACCGGCTGGGCGCCGGCGCAGAAACGCGCGCGCGTCAGCGCCTGGTGTTCCCAGGTCCAGGCGGTGTTGCTGCCGCGGCCGGCCTGGTAACGCTCGTAGCTGGCGATGGAGGTGACGAGCAGCCCCGAGTTGCCATTCGGCCGCAGCGCGGTGTCGATGTCGAACAGCTCGCCGGCCGAGGTGCGCAGCGTCAGCCAGGTGATGAGGCGGCGAACGAACGCGGCATACACCTCTTGCGCGCGCTGTCGGGCGACCTGGGCATCGACTGGGTCTTCGCCTTCGCTGTCGACTTCACTTTGGGCTTCGTCGTCGTCGAAGACAAACACCAGGTCGAGGTCGCTGCCGTAACCCAGTTCCAGCCCGCCCAGCTTGCCGTAGGCGATGACAGCCAGGCCCGGTTCTTCGCGATGGCGTTGCTTGAAGCCGGCCCAGGCCCAGCGCAGCGTGATGTCGAGCAGCGTGTCGGCCAGCGCTGAAAGATCGTCGGCCACCTGTTCCACGGTGAGCTCGCCACCCACGTCGCGCACCAGGGTGCAGAAGACCTCGGCGTGGTGGGCGCGGCGCAGCGTGTCGAGCAGCTTCTCTTCATCGTCTTCGCCGGCGCGCTGCAGCGCCTTGCGGCGTTCTTCCAGGTCTGCGGTGAACGCGGTGCGGTCGAAGCGCTGGTGCAGCAGCCTGTCGTCGGCGAGCTCGTCGATGACACCCGGGTGGCGCATCAGATACTGCATCGGCCAGCGCGCCAGGCCCAGCAAATTCAAGAGCCGGCTGTGCACCTCGGGGCGTTCGACCAGCAGCGCCAGATAGTTTTCACGGCGCAGCAGCGGCTCCACCCAATCGATGAAGCGCAGCGCGCCAGCCGTCGTGCAGTGGCCCTCGCGCATGGCGTAGCCGGTCTTCTGCATCAGCCGGCCCAGGCGCAGCCGGGTCTCGTCACGCAGTGCCTGCACGCGGGGCAGCAGCGCCCAGGGGCGCACGCGTTCGGCCAGCGCGGGCGGCAGGCGTTCCAGCAGCGTTTCGCTGTCCACCGGCAGCGGCCCGGTGCCGCAGCCTTTGCCGCGGCAGGGGCCGTTCTTGGTGCCAGCGCCGCCGGTGGCTTCGGCGGCTGCGCCCTGGCCTTCATGCAGCAGCGCGTCGAATTCGGCGGCCACCAGTTCACGCACTTCCAGCAGTTGGTCGAGCAAGGCACAGCTTTCGCGGCCCTGGGACGCCAGACCCATGCTGGCGGCGATCCAGGCCAGGTCTTCGTCGCTCGTGGGCAGCAGGTGCGTCTGCTGGTCGTCGAGGAACTGGATTCGATGTTCCACGCGCCGCAGGAAGGTGTAGCCGGCGGCCAGTTTTTCGGCGGTGTCGTCCTTCATCAGCCCGCGCGAGACCAGCCGCTGCAGCGCCTTCAGCGTGCTGCGCGTGCGAATTTCGGGGAACTGCCCGCCGCGCACCACCAACATCAGCTGCACGATGAATTCGATCTCACGGATGCCGCCGCGCGACAGCTTCACGTCGTTCGCACGTTCGGGCCGGCCAGCGGCGCGGCGTTGGGCCTCGTCGCGAATCTTGCGGTGCAGTTGGCGCAGGCTTTCGAAGATGCCGTAGTCGAGATAGCGCCGATAAACAAATGGCGTGACGAGGCTGCGCAGCTGCAGCGCACGCCCGCTGGCGACGGCGACCCGCGGCGCCACGACGCGGCTCTTGAGCCAGGCAAACCGCTCCCACTCGCGGCCCTGCACCTGCAGATACTCTTCCAGCATCGCCAGGCTCACCACAGGCGGCCCCGAGTTGCCGTTGGGCCGCAGCGCCAAGTCGACGCGAAAGACAAATCCGTCTTCGGTGGTCTCGCCGATGAGCCCGTACAGGCGCTTGGCCACGAAGCTGAAGTACTCGTGAAAGCTCAGCGGGCGCGGCCCGCTCGTGTGGCCGTCGTCTTCATAGACGTAGATAAGGTCGACGTCCGACGAGACATTCAGCTCGCGCGCGCCGAGCTTGCCCATGCCCACGATCCACATTTGCGTGCGCTGGCCATCGGCGGCGAGGGGCGCGCCGAAGCGTTCATCCGCCTCGTGCTCGGACTGCGCCAATGCCAGTTCGAGCGTGGCCTCGGCCAGTGCCGTCATCGCGCCGGTGATCACTTCCAGCGCTGCACCTCGTTCGATGTCCAGCACCGCCAGGCGCTCGATGACGAGGTTGCGCGCCACGCGCAGCGCGCTGGGCAATTCACGACCACCGGTCTGCAGCCGCAGCACCAGGGCGGTGATGCTGTCCACATCGGGCACGCCATCGGGCAGCAGGGCCAGTTCGGTGGCGTAGCGGCGGCGTATGCGCTGCACGAAGCGGCTGTGGTCTGCGGCCGCGGTCGCAGTGATCATCGGTATCCCTCCGGAAGCTTCTCGTGTCGGTGCTGCGCTCTGTGGACAGCGACCTCCAGGGCAGTGTCATCGTGATGGCATGGCCCACGCCCGCTGGGGGGCATGGTGACTGCACAGTCGCAAAATAGGCGGATGAAGACAGCCGCCGTGCAGATGATCAGCAGCCCCGAATGGGCCGAGAACCGCGACACCGCCTCCCGGCTGATGGCGCAGGCCGTGGCCGCGGGCGCGCAGCTGGTGGCGCTGCCCGAATACTTCTGCCTGATGGGCCGGCGCGACACCGACAAGCTGGCGCTGGCTGAAGACGCCGGCAGCGGCCCCATCCAGACCTTTCTATCCGAGACCGCACGCGCGCACGGCATCTGGCTGGTGGGCGGCACGCTGCCTGTCAAGGCCGGCGGCAGCAGCGCCGAAGGCAGCCGCGTGCTGAACCGCTGCGTCGTCTACGGCCCCGACGGCAGCGCTGCGGGCCACTACGACAAGGTGCACCTCTTTGCTTTCGACAACGGGCGTGAAAGCTACGACGAAGGCCGCACGCTGCGCGCCGGCATGCAGCCCGGGGCAGTGCAGGCCGGGCCGCTGCGCGTGGGCTTGAGCATCTGCTACGACCTGCGATTCCCCGAGCTGTACCGCGCGTTGATGACGCCGCCTTGCGACCTCGTCGTCGTGCCCTCGGCGTTTACCCACACCACCGGGCAGGCGCACTGGGAAGTGCTGCTGCGCGCCCGCGCCATCGAGAACCAGTGCTACGTGCTGGCGCCGGCGCAGGGCGGCGTGCATGTCAACGGCCGCCGCACCTGGGGCCACAGCATGCTCGTGGACCCCTGGGGCGTGGTGGTGGACATGCTGGAAGAAGGCGAGGGCTTCGTCATCGGCGATGTGGACGTGCAGCGTCTCGCTGAAGTGCGCAGCCAGTTGCCGGCATTGGCGCACCGGCGGCTGTAGTCGCTTTCAGCGCCCGCCGAACATCATCCGGCGTGCCACCCAGGTCTTCACCGGTGGCAAGGCCTGCAGCGCGGCCAGTCCCAGGCCACGCGCCGTGGCCGCACCGGGCAGCTGCCAGGTGAAGCTGCGCGCCAGGAAGTCGGTGGCCGCAATCATCGCCCAGCGGTCGGGCGCGCGCGCCCATTCGACGCGGCGCAGCGCCACGTCCAGGTCGGTGGCCCAGCGCAGCGCGGCCACCAAAGCGTGGGCGTCACGCAGACCCAGGTTCAAACCCTGGCCGGCCACGGGATGCAGCGTCTGCGCCGCGTTGCCGATGCGCACCGTGCGCGCGTGCACCAGCGTGCGCTCGGCGTTCAGCCCCAGCGCAAAGTCCTTCAGCGGCGACAGCGCTACGAGGCGCCCCGCTTCTGGCGGGAACAGCGTGTTCAGCACCGCCAGGCGCTGGGTGTCGTTCAGGTGGCGCACGGGGTCATCTGCCGTGCCTACGCACCACACCAGCGCGGCGCGCGCCTGGCCGTCGGCAGCGGGCGGCAGCGGCAGCAGCGCCGCCGGGCCATGGCGCGTGAAGCGCTCGAACGCCATGCCGGGTGTTGCTCCTTCCAGCGTGACGGTGCCCACCCAGGCCGTCTGCCCGTAGTCGTGCGTGACGGCCTGGCCTGAGGTTCGCACCTGATCAGCAAACACGCCGCCTTCGGCGACCACCGCAATGTCGAACTGTTCGGCAATGCCGGCGTCCACTTCCACGCCGTTGCCCACCGCCTTCAGCGCCGCCACAGGGGCGCCGAAACGGGCGTGCAGACGCAGCGGTTGCGCTTCCACCAAGGCCAGCCATGCCGCCTGCAACGGCGCCAGCAAGGCGCCGTAACTCAGCACCGCGCCCAGCTGCGGCACGCGCATTTCTGTGGCGCGCAGCCGCACTTCGGCCTGGCCCCAGGTGGGCGGCTGCTGCGAGATGTGCACTTCGGTGATGGCCTGCGCCTGCGCCACGACATCGGTGGCCAGACCCAGCCGGCGTAGAAACTGCAGGCTACCCAGGTTCAGCGCCAGCGTGCGCGCGTCGGCCGCAACATCACGGTCGAGCGGGCGCGCGTCGAACACGGTGACATGCGCGTGCGGCAGCAGGCGCGCTGCATGCAGGGCCAGCGCCAAGCCCACGGGGCCGGCGCCCACGACCGCGACCTGCCAGGCTGTCAGGCTGTGGCCGGTGGTCATCGTGGGTGTTCCGGGTTCATGGCGTGCAGTGTCGTTCAGCGGCCGGCTCGCTTCAGTTCGAGCTGGGCAAAGCTCACCTCACGGTAAGGCGTGGCCCGCGTGTCCACCGCGCGCTGGAAGGCGCGCAGGGCCTCGTCACGCTGGCCCTGGGTCAGCAATTTCTGGCCGATGAAGTAGTGCGCCTCGGCCAGGTTCAGACGTTCCATTTCAGGCTTTTCTGCGGCCTGCTTGAGCAGGGTGTCGCGGTCGATGCGGCCTACCAGGTAACGCAGCAGCGCACCGGGCATTTTCTTGGGGTCGGTGCCCTCCAGGTGTTCGTCCACCGCGGCGGCGCCGCGGCCGCCCTGGCGTTCGGCGGCAAGGTACAACCACGCCATCGCAAACTCGCGGCCTTCGCCGCTGCCGTTGGCCACGGCTTCGCGCAGCAGCGCCTCGGCCTCGGCGGCGCGGCCCAGGTGCAGCTGGATCGACCCCATCCAGCCCGCCACCGCGGCCGGACGCGCCGCCGGCTTGATTCGCGCGAACGTGGCCAGGGCTTCTTCGGCCTGGCCCTCCCTGCCTTCGCCCAGCAGCGCCACGGCGCGTGCGTCCAGCGCCTCTGCGTCGTCGGGGCGCAGTGCCAGCGCCTGATCGGCGTCGGCGCGGCCGGCGGCAAAGCTGCCCAGCAGGTTGTTGGCGATGGCGCGCGAGACCAGAATGCGGGCCGCCAGCGGGCTGCCCGGGGTCACCTTCTTCAGCGACTCGGTATCGATGTAGCGACCGAACTCGTTGCGCGCAACGATGCCTTGCAGCGCGTCGTTGCGCCAGCCGCGCGCACCGCGCAGGCGGCGCTCCAGCTTTTCCAGTTCGGGCAGCACCACCGGGCCGTCCAGCAGCGGCAGGCGCAGGCGGCCGAAGCTGCCTTGCCGCGCCTGCAGGATTTTCTCGCGCCAGGCGGTCATCTCAGAGGGCATCACCTGGTCGTCACGGCGCTCGTAGCGGCGCACGAAGCTGGCGGTCTGCCCCTGCAGGTCCAGCCGCGCCATGAAGCGGAACTGGCGTTCCACCAGTTCCAGCGGCGCCGGCGGGTTCAAGGTCAGCACGGCCGGCAGGGCGATGTCGATGCGGCTGTCCACCACGCGCGGCTGGTCCACCAGGAAGGGCGTGCGGCGCTGCGTTTCGGCAGGGCCGGTCAGCACGTCCAGCAGTTCCATCGCCACGAACTCGGCCTCGATGAAGCCGCGGTTGTACTGGCCGAACTCGGCCACTTCGAAGCGCTGGGTGAATTCCCATCGGTTGGCCTGGCGGTCGTCGGCCACCTCGGCCGCGCCCACGGACCGCAGGCCGGGCAGGGCGCGGGCAAAGCTGCCGCCGAGGGCCTGCCCCAAGGCTTCCTTGCCGGCGCTGGCCTGGCCGGCGCGCCAGCGTTCAACCGGCAGCCCGTAGGCGCGCATCACGAAGACCAGCTGCGCCGGGCGACCGGGCTGGCTCAAGTCCCAGCGGTGCTCGAACTGCAGGCGGTTCACCGCCGCCGGCGGCTCGGGCAGGGTCTGCAGTTCTGCACTTTCGACCCCGGCTGCAGCTGTGCCGTCTGCGCCACCTGCGCCACCTGCGCCACCTGCGCCACCGACCACCAGCGCCGCGCCGTACGGCAGCTGGCCGCGGCTTTCCAGCACCAGGCCCTGGCCGGTGAGGGTGGCGTCCAGGTACCAGCTGCGGCCGTTCAGGTCGAGCCGCGTGATGACGTGGTCGAAGACGTCGTGCGAAGGCAGAAAGTCGCGGATGCCGCGGTTGCGCTGCATCGACACCAGCGCCGGCCTGGCGTCGAAGCCCAGTTCGCGCAGCAGCGCGTTGAACAGCACCACCTTGTCCTTGCAGTCGCCCAGCAGCTCGGCCAGGGTCTGCTGCGGCGGCTTCGGGCGGTGCGAACTTTCGCCCAGGCTGACGCTGAGATATCGCACCTCGTCCTGCACGAAGCGCAGCACCTCGGAGACCAGCGCTTCGTTCTTCAGACCTGTGGCGCGGAACGCTTCGGCACGCGCCGCCACTGCGGGTGGCGTGGGGCTGGGCAGCGCAAAGAGCTTCTGCGCCCAGGCGTCCACCTCGGCCCAGCTGCGGTATTCGCTGATGTCGATGGCCGGGTAGACCTTGAACCAGGCCGGCGTCTGCTGTTCGGCGGCGATGGCGGCCACCTGGTGGCGCACCACGCGCAGCACCTGCACCTGGCCTTCGTTGCTGCGCTCGGGCTCGTCCTTGCCGGCGAGTGCGCGCGTGAACACCGTCTTGCCCGCCGGCAGCAGCCAGCGGTGGTGCAGCAGGTCCACCGGAGTTTCATAGGCCAGGCGCATGCCGCCCGAGATGCGGCCTTCGAAGATGGGGTTTTCGCCTTCCACGCTGTAGGCCACTTCCACGGCATCGCCCACGCGCACGTCGGACAGCACCACCAGCAGCGTCTCGCCGCCGTCCAGCACCTGCTGTTCCAGGCGTTGTTCGCGGCGCATCGGCTCGATGCGCGCTTCGGCCAGGCGCTCGCTGCGCTGGCCCTCGCGCAGCACGCTGGCATGGTGGATGAGCACGGTCTGGTACGCGGGGTTGAAGCCGATCTGCCACTGCGAGACGCTGCCCAAGGCGCCGGCGTCTTGCGCCACGCTGCGCACGCGCACGAAGAATTGCGGCTTGGCGCTGCTGTGGTTGGTCTGCAGGTCTACGAGCTGTTCACGGCGCGCGCCCACGTTGGGCGCAGGCGGTGCAGCGGCGTCGGGCGCAGGGGGCGCCACCACCCAGGCCGGTATCGGCCCCACCTGCCAGCCCTTGCCGCCGCGCGGTGCGGGTGCAGGCTCGGGCGCGGTGGCCGTGCGGGCCGGCGCTGCCGTGTCGCGTCGGGTAACTGGTTTTGCGGCGGGTTTGCCCGCGGTTGCGGCCACAGCCGGTGGGCGCGCTGCACCCGGGCCCTGCGCCGCAGCCGGCGCGGCCGACAGGCCCAGGGCCCAGGTGGCCAACCCCAGACCGACCAGGCGCGATGTGCGGGCCATCCACTGCATTTCTCGGTACTCCGTCAAATTTCAGTTGCCAGGCCGCCTGTGGCGGCTGACTGGTTCGCGCCGGTGCTTATTATTCGTTGTGCACCCACCCCGGGTGCACACACGAGCAGAGAGGCCCGCCATGGCGCTGATGGATTTCATCAAGAAACAGTTCATCGACATCCTTGAGTGGACGGAAACCGGCGACGGCACGCTGGCTTTCCGCTACCCGATGGCGGGCAACGAAATCCAGTACGGCGGCAGCCTCACCGTGCGCGAAAGCCAGATGGCCGTCTTCGTCAACGAGGGCAAGGTGGCCGATGTCTTCGGCCCCGGCATGTACAAGCTGACGACGCAGACGCTGCCGGTGCTGACCTATCTGCGGAACTGGGACAAGCTCTTCCAGAGCCCGTTCAAGAGTGACGTCTACTTCTTCAGCACGCGCCAGCAACTCGACCGCCGCTGGGGCACGACGCAGCCCGTCACCATCCGCGACAAGGACTTCGGTGCCGTGCGCGTGCGCGCCTTCGGCAACTACGCCTACGCCGTCTCCGACCCCAGGCTTTTTCACACCGCCGTCAGCGGCACCACGGCGCGCTACACCGTTGAAGACCTCGACGGCCAGCTGCGTGGGCTGATGCTGCAGCACATCAGCGACGCCGTGGCGCAGAGCGGCGTGCCTTTCCTCGACCTGGCCGCGAACCAGACCGAGTTTGCGAAACAGCTGCTGGAAGCCACGGCCTCCGAGTTCACGAAGCTGGGCTTGAGCCTGGTCAGCGTGACGGTGCAGAACGTGAGCCTGCCCGAAGAGCTGCAGAAGGTTCTCGACCAGAAGATCGGCATGGGCATGGTCGGCAACGACATGGGCAAGTTCATGCAGTACCAGACGGCACAGTCGATTCCGAAGTTCGCCGAAGGCGCGGCTGGCGGTGGTGGTGGCGGCGGCGGCGGCAGCGTGGTGGGCGACGCCATGGGCCTGGGCGCCGGCGTGGCGCTGGGACAGGTGATGGCGCAGCAACTCACCCAGGGCCTGCAAGGTGGTGGTGCGGCTGCGGTTCAGGCCGCGGCCGCCGCGGCCGCCGTGGGCATCAAGCCCGACGAGGTCATGGCCTTGCTGGAGAAGCTGGCCGACCTGAAGGCCAAGGGCATCCTCACCGACGAGGAGTTCGCGTCGAAGAAAGCCGAGCTGCTGAAGAAGCTGGTCTGACTTGGCCACCTCACCGCAGCGCTCTTATCGCGCTGCGTGCCCGAATTGCGGCGCGCCGGTCGAGTTTGCCTCGGCGGCATCGGCCGGTGCCGTGTGCAGCTTCTGCCGCAGCACACTGGTGCGCGACGGCGACGCGCTGCGGCGCATCGGCGTCAGCGCCGAGCTCTTCGACGACCACAGCCCGCTGCAGCTGGGCGCGAGCGGTACGCGCCAGGGCGTCGCTTTCACGCTCGTCGGTCGCCTGCAGTACGGCTACTGGTCAGGCCCCCGGGCTCCGGCTTCGCCTTCGCCGCCCCCCGAGGGGGCCGCAGGCCCGACCGGCACAGCCGGATCGGACCTGGCCGGCACCTGGAACGAGTGGCACGCTCTTTTCGACAACGGGCGATCGGCCTGGCTGAGCGAGGACAACGGCGCCTACGTCATCGCCTTCGACGCGCCCTTGCCCGCCGATGCGCCGCCGCTCGACGGCCTGCAGCCCGGCATGCGCGTGCTGGCCGACGCCCGCGCCTGGGACGTGGCCTCGGTGCAGCGCGCCCACCTCATTGCGGCGCAAGGCGAGCTGCCCTCGCCGCCCAGGCTGGAAGGCGAGTTCACGGTCGTCGACCTGCGCAACAGCGCCGGCGAAGTGGCCACGCTCGACGGCAGCGACCCGGCCCGCGTGGCCTGGAGCACGGGCCGCAGCGTGCTGCTGGCCGAGCTTGCGCTGCAGGGCCTGAAAGACAGCAGCGAGAAGACGCTGAAGGGCCGCGGTGTCGAATGCCCGAACTGCGGCACCGCGCTGGCCGTGAAGCTGGCCACCACGCAAAGCCTGGTGTGCACGAACTGCGCCTCGGTGGTGGACATCAGCGGTGGCATCGGCGCCGACCTGAAGCACTACCAGCAGAACAACGCTGGCGGGGCAGGGGGAACAGGCGGCGCAGAGCCATTGTTGCCGCTGGGCCGTAGCGGCACGCTGGCACTGGGCGGCCCGCCGCTGCCCTGGCAGGCAGTGGGCTACCTGGAACGTTGCGACATCCCGGCACCCGGCGACGACGAAGAAACCAGCTTCTGGCGCGAGTACCTGCTGTTCAACAGCACAGCCGGGTTTGCCTTCCTGGTAGACAGCAACGACGGCTGGAGCTGGGTGCGGCCGATCACCGGCGCGCCCGCATTGCGCAGCGGCCAGGCGACGTGGGAGAACGTGGTCTACCGCCAGAAATGGGACTACGACGCCAAGGTCACATGGGTGCAGGGCGAGTTCTACTGGCGCATTGAACGCGACGAACGTGCGCGCGTCACCGACTTCGAGGGCACCGGCAGCGCGGCTGCCAAACGCCTGTCACGCGAGCAGACACGCAGCGAAGTCACATGGTCGGCCGGCGAGACACTGATGTCCGCCGCGGTGGCCGAAGCCTTCGCCATAGCGCCCGATTCTCGCGGCGCGCTGCAGCGCGACGTGGTGCCCACCAGCTTCAAGGCCGCGGGCGTGCCCAAGGCGCTGCTGATCTTCGTGGCGGTGCTGGCGGTGGTGATGGTGTTGTCGATGTGCAGCGACGACGAATGCGACAAGATCAAGTCCACCTTCGGCGCTGCAAGCGCCGAGTTCCAGCAGTGCGCGCGCAACCGCGGCTCGGGCACCAGCGGCCGCGTCGGCGGTGGCAGTTTTGGCGGCTGGTCCAGCGGCGGTGGACACAAATAGACCTGCCGGAAAGTGTCAAACAGATGGCTAACTTTGAAGGAGCACTGACATGATGGGTATCGAATGGCTCAGGCCCGGCGCCTTCTTCGGCTCGGCCTTGTTCGCGCTGCTGGGCGTGGCGGTGTTCTGGCTTTGCTTTGTCATCATCGACAAGATCACGCCCTACGATCTGTGGGCCGAGATCGTCGAGAAGAAAAACCTGGCGCTGGCCATCGTGGTGGGCTCGATGTGCATCGCCATCGGGCTGATCGTCTCGGCTGCCGTGCACGGGTGAGGTTCGGTTGACGGGCCGCCGTCGCGCCGTTCCACAGCCTTGCTCAGGCGAAGGTTTCCCAATCGCGCCGGTCCGGGGTGTCCAGGTGCGGCAGGTGGTTGAAGCTCAGCAGCCGGTGGCCCTTGGGCGTGAAGCTGAACTCGCTGAGCGCGCTGTTGCGGATGCGCAGGTTCAGCTCGATGGTGGTGGCCACCGGCGTGCCCAGCACCTGATGCACGGCGGTGGCAATGGGCCCGCCGCTGCTGACCAGGAGCACATTGCCGCTGTGCGCGCCCCGCACATGGTCCAGTGCCGCGGCCACGCCGGCGCTGAAATCGGCCCAGCTGGGCATGCCTTCGGGTTGCGTCTGCCCGGCCATCCACAGCGAGAGCGCTTCGCGCAGCAGGCGGAAGTGGGCGCGATAGACCTCGGAGCTGCTGTCGAGAGTTTCGGGCTTGGCCTGCGTGCCTGCCTGCAGGGTGCGGATGAGCGCTTCGCTGTCGTACTCGTTCAGGCCCGGCCAATCAAGGGCGGCCGGCAGTGCGGCGCCATGTCCTTCGGCAATCGCAGCCAGTGACTGCGCGTGGCGCTTCAGCGTGCCGCACAGCACGCCCTCGAAAGTGATGTCTCGCTGCGCGAACCACGACCCCAGCGCCTGGCACTGTCGCGTGCCCAGCTCGCTGAGCTGGTCGTAATCGGCCGCGCCAAGGCTGGCCTGGCCGTGGCGTACGAGGTAGAGATGTCCCATCGCCGGCATTGTGCCCAGCACGTCTGCGTGAGGCTGTCGCCGCGGCGACCGCGCTGGGCGCCTGTGCGTCTGCCTGTGCGTCTGCGTCTGCCTCTGCGTCCGCGTCTGCATCTGCGTCTGCGTCCTCGGCTGCGTTAGGCTTCCTTCATGGCCGCTGCCGCCCCTCCACCCGACCACGCCGAAGCCGCAGCGCCCGCGTCCCGCATTCACCCGGCAGAGCTCGCCCTGCTGAGCTCGGTCTTCGTGGTTGCCGCATGCGGCCTGGTTTATGAACTGGCGGCCGGCGCGCTGGCGAGCTACCTGCTGGGCGATTCGGTGCTGCAGTTCAGCACCGTCATCGGCGTCTACCTGTTCTCCATGGGCATCGGCTCCTGGCTCAGCAAGTACATCCAGCACCAGCTGGTGGCGCAGTTCCTGCGCATC
>Ga0105048_10013974_pt1 | contig 12527 bp, 10 predicted proteins | sample MAT05_FD_78382 | JGI IMG/M metagenome (GOLD analysis project Ga0105048, IMG submission 78382) | Freshwater microbial communities from Lake Fryxell liftoff mats and glacier meltwater in Antarctica - MAT-05 | ecosystem: Environmental > Aquatic > Freshwater > Ice > Liftoff microbial mat | place... | reverse complement strand
CGCTTTCGCCACCGTTGATACAGCTCGGCTGGCAGCGCCTCGCCCGCGGAGATGGCCACTCGCAGCGACGAGAAGTCGACCTCTGAGAGTGCAGGCGAGCTCAAGATGCCGTTCAACGCGGTCGGCACCGCCGTGAACATCGTCGGGCGGTGCTTCTTGATCAGCCCGAACAGGCGCTCCGGAGTCGGCTTGTCCCCAAAGAGCACCGTCGCTGCTCCCGCCAGCAGGGGGAAGAGCAGGTTGCTGCCCAGCGCGTAGCCGAAGGCCAGCCGCGGCACCGAGAGACAGAGGTCGCCCGCCCGATAGCCGACGATCGGCAGCCCGTAGGTCAGGGCGTTGAACACGAAGTCGCTGTGGCTGTGCACCGCGCCTTTGGGGAAGCCCGTCGAGCCCGAGGTGTAGAGCCACGCCGCGACGTCGTCTCGATGGGTCGGCGCGAAGGTGGGGTCGGGCGTGGCCGCGGCCAACGCTGCGTCGTAGTCATTCGCTTGCCCGGAGCCGCCAACCACCAGCACCTGCTTGAGGTGAGGGCAGCGCGCGCGCACCGCTTCGACGGTGCTCAAGGTGTCGGCATCGACGACCAGAATCTTCGCCCGGGTGTAGTTGATGAAGTATTCGACCTCGTCGGCCTTGAGCCCGGGGTTCAATGCGCTCACCACGCCGCCGGCCTTCACCGCTGCCAGCCACGCCGAGGCGAACTGCGGCACGTCGTGGAGCATCAGCAGCACCCGCTGCTCCTGCTCGAGGCCCAGGGCCCGGTACACCGCGGTCGCACGATCGGTGGCGTCGACCAGCTCGGCGTAGCTGATGCGCTGCTCTTCGTAGAAGATCGCGATGGCCTCGGGTCGCGCGGCGGCCTGCCGGTAGAGAAAAACCTCGGCGATGTTCAGTGACTGCGGCAAGTCGAATGGGTCGAGCTGCATTCGCGCTCCGAATCAAGATGGGGCGGCGAGCCCTACCATGAACCGCGCCTCGATAGAGCCCTGGAGGCTCAACCCCGCGCTCGGCGCCCGAACAGCCCGAGGCCCGATGCGACCAGCGCCAGGCCGAGCGCCGCGAACGACTGCGTGCGAGCGACGTCTCTGGCGATCTGCTGTTCGAAGGTGCACTCCTCGGCTCCGAGGCCGGTGCAATCGACCCTCAACCGCGCGACCGAGAGCCCCAGCAATACGACCGCGGCGAGGCCCAGGCCTGCGGCGAGGCCGAAGAGGGCAGCACGGCCGAGTGAGCGAGAAACCGACACGCCGCCGAACCTTACCCGCCGCCCTCGAATTCCTCAGTGAAACCTGGCCGGTTTGAGGCACACTGCGAGCCATGCGAATTCTGTACGGAGTCGTCGGCGAGGGGATGGGGCATGCCACCCGTTCGCGTGTGATTCTCGAGCACCTCACCAAGCACCACGACGTGCACATCGTCGTCTCGGGCCGGGCTCGCGACTACCTCGCCAAGCGCTTCGCCAACGTGCACAACATCTGGGGCTTCACCATGCAGTACGAGGGCAACTCGGTGAAGAAGTGGAACACGCTCCTGCAGAACCTCAAGGGCGCGGTCGCCGGCTGGCCTCAGAACGTTCGCACCTACTTCGACATCGTCGAGAAGTTCGAGCCCGACGTGGTGATCAGCGACTTCGAGAGCTTCAGCTACCTCTTCGCGCGCAACCATTTCTTGCCGGTGATCAGCATCGACAACATGCAGATCATCAATCGCTGCGAGCATGAGCCCTCGCTGCTCGAAGGCCACGAGAACGCCTTTGAGCTCTCGCGCGGCATCGTCAAGGCGAAGTGCCCGGGCGCGTTTCACTACCTGATCACCACCTTCTTCCACCCGCGGGTTCGCAAGCTGCGCACCTCGTTGATGCCCTCGATTCTGCGCCCGGAGATCATCGACGCCCGCAGCGAGACCGGCGAGCACCTGCTGGTCTACCAGACGATGCAGGGCAACGACGAGCTCGTGGGCCAGCTCAAGGCGAGCGGCATTCCGTGCCGGGTCTACGGGTACAAACGCGACATCACCGCCGACGTGGTCGACGGCAATCTGACCTTTCGCCCCTTCAGCGAGGCTGGCTTCATCGATGACCTGCGCACCGCGCGCGGCGTGATCGGCGGCGGCGGGTTCACTCTGATGAGCGAAGCGGTGTACCTGCGAAAGCCGATGCTCTCAGTGCCCATCGGCGGCCAGTTCGAGCAGGTGATCAACGCCCTGTACCTCGACAAGCTCAACTACGGCTCGCACGCCAAGGTGCTCGACGCCAATACCCTCGGCCAGTTTCTCGACCGCATTCCCGACTGCGAAAAGGCCCTCTCGGTGTACTCGCAGAACGGGAACACCGCGATTCTCGAGGCCCTCGATCTCAAGCTCGCCGACGCCGCGCGGATGACCGGCGTTCAGTGGGACGCGGTCACCTACTCGTAGCCAGACCGCCGGTTCTCACCAGTGAACCGGCGGCGCTTGCTTGAGCAGCAACAGTTGCGGCAGCTGCTTGCGAGCCATCGACCGCAGAGAGCGCGAGACCGCGCCTCCGAAGAGCACCAGCTCAGCCACGCGCGAAAATCGGGCGAACTCGCGCAGCACTGCGTCGAGCCCGGCATCGGTGAACGGGCCTCCGACGGTCAGGTGGTTCAGCTGACTCAGCAGCGGCGACCTCGAGAGCCACTGCAGCACGTCGTCTGCCAGATCATCGACCACGCTCAGTCGGGTCAGGCTGGCGAAACCGCGCTCGAGCACTGACTCTGGCGCGTGGGGCAGCTCGCTGAGGTGCAGGGTCTGCAGTGACGGCGCGGCGGCCGCGAGAAATGGCAGCAGGGTGGGGTGGGCCAGCGGCGCTTCGAGCCACAGCTCCCGCAGCGTCGAGTCGGCTCGGCCCGGCAGCACCCATTGCCCGGCCCCGAGCGCCAGGCGTTGCAACGGCGGCAGCATCGAGGCCACCACCTGCTCGTCGCGATAGGTCGGCTCGAGGCGAAGCCCGGTCAGCGTTGCGGGCACGTGCTCCAGACCGACGTGCAATGACGAGCTGTGCCCGGTCAGCGTCAGCTCGCGCGGAAAACGGCCGGCCCGTGAATCGAGGAGCGCCCGCAACGACGAGGCCTCGAGGCGCGCTTTGCGAATGAACCCCCAGCGCCACTTCGCATCGAGCACCTTCACCCCGTTGAGCCACCGCGCGCCGTGGCTGCGCAGCAACGTGTCGACCCGCTGCTTGCGGGCCAGAAAGCGCGTCGCGTCGGTCTCGCGCTCCAGCGCGTGCATCAACTGAATGTATTCGCCGTGCGCGTCACCCTGGGCCTGCAGCCAATCGGCGTAGACCAGGTAGGGCTCGGCCGAGTCGGGCGCTTCGGCGATGGCGGTCTGCAGGTCGTCGAGCACTGAAGGAGACGAAGGTTACTGCGCCAACAGGTGGCGGGCGATGACCAGGCGCTGCACTTCAGAGGCGCCCTCGTAGATGCGCAGCGCCCGAATGTCGCGGTACAGCCGTTCGACTGCGAAGCCTTTGACCACCCCGTTGCCGCCGTGCACCTGCAGGCAGCGGTCGATGATTCGCTGCGCCGCCTCGGTCGCGAAGAGCTTCGAGACGGCCGCCTCGTAGGTCACCCGCTCCTGACCCGAGTCTTTGGTGAAGGCGGCCATCTGCACCAACAGCCGCGAAGCCTCGAGCTCGACCGCGCTGTCGGCGAGCAACGCCTGCACTGCGCTCAGCTCGCTCAAGGGTGCGCCGAACTGCCGCCTCGACTTCGAATAGCCCACTGCTTCATCGAGCGCGCGTCGCGCCATGCCCACCGCCGCGGCGCCGACCGTGGTGCGAAACACATCGAGGGTCGACAAGGCAGTCTTCATGCCCGACCCCTCGTCACCGATGCGGGCTGACTCAGGCACCCGGCACCCGTCGAATTCCAGCTCACCGATGGGGTGGTCGCCGAGCAGCTCCATCTTCTTCGAGACCCGAAAGCCCGGTGCATCGGCCGGCACCAGAAAGGTCGACACGCCGCGCGGGCCTTCGCCGGTGCGCGCGAACACCGAGTAGTGCGTGGCGACCCCCGCGTTCGAAATGAACTTCTTCGCACCGGTGACACGGTAGCCATCGGCATCTTTCACCGCGCGGGTCGAGATCGCGGCCACGTCGCTGCCGGCCTCGGGCTCGGTCAACGCGAAGGCGCACAACGCGCGCCCGCTCGCGACCAATGGCAACAGCGCTTGCTTCTGCTGCGACGTGCCAGCCAACAGCACCGGGTGACTGCCCAGGCCTTGAACCGCGAAGACCGAATCAGCCGCGGCATTTCGGTACGCCAGCGCCTCGCGCAGCACGCACAACGAGAGCACCTCGACCCGTGCGTTCACGCCTCCGAACTCGGCAGGCACCAGGTACGGGTAGAACCCGGTCTCGGCCACGGCTCGCGCCAACCCCGGGTCGTCGAAGTGCGCCTCGAGCGGGGCGAACGCTTTTGCCGCGCGCGCGCTCAAATCGAGGTGAGTCTGAGTCAGAAAAGAAGCGCTCATGGGCTTCAGGCTCCGATGAACTTCGCGGGGCGTTTGTTCGAGAACGCCTGGTAGGCCTCTCGAAAATCCTGCGTCTGCATGCAGACCGCCTGGGCGCGAGCCTCGTTGTCCAGGGCGCCTGGCAGATCCATGTTCAGCTCCGCGTTGAGCAGCTCCTTGGTCATGCCCAGCGCGAAGGTGGGGCCCTCGGCCAGACGGGTCGCCAGCGCCATCGACGCCTCCATCACCTTCTCGTGCGGCACCACGCGGTTGAAGAGGCCGTAGCGCTCGGCGGTCGGGGCATCGATGACATCGCCCAGGTAGAGCAGCTCGGTGGCCCGCGAGAGACCAACCACTTTCGGCAGCAAGTAGGCCGCGCCCATGTCAGCGCCGGCGAGCCCGACCTTGACGAAGAGAAAGGCGATCTTCGCTTTGTCGCTGGCCACGCGGAGGTCTGCCGCGAGCGCGATCACCGCTCCCGCACCGGCCGCCGTGCCGTTGAGCGCCGCCACCACGGGCTTGCGCAAGCAGCGAATGTTTCGAATCAAATCGCAGGTCATGCGGGTGAACTCGACCAGCCCGGGCATGTCGCGCTTGAACAGCTCGGCGATGATCTCGTGCTGATCTCCGCCCGAGCAGAAGCCGCGGCCTTCACCGGTGATCACCACGCTGCGCACCGACTTCTCGTGCTCCAGGGCCGCGAACAGCTCAGTCAGCTCGCGATACACCTCGAAGGTCAACGAGTTGAGCGTGCTCGGGCGGGTGAAGGTGATCACCCCGACGGCACCGATGACTTCGAAGCGAAACGAGGCAGGCTGAATCATGGCCGCCTTCATGCGATGGAATCGCGGCTACGGCAATACGGCCGTGCCCTCAATCTCGACCTTGGCCCAGTCTTCGACCAACGCCACGACCTGCACCAGCGCCATCGCCGGGTAGTGCTTGCCAAGCAGCTTCTTCCACGCGGCGCCGCACTCTTTGAGGGCGCCCAGGTATTCCTTCTTGTCGGTCACGTACACGGTCAGTCGGGTCAGGTGCTCCGGCGAGCCGCCACCGGCGCGAACCACTTCGCACACGTTGGCCAGGGCCTGCTCGAATTGCCCGGCGAAAGTGCTCGCGTACTCCGGTGTGGCCACCCGGGGGTTCCAGCCGATCTGCCCTCCGGTGAACAGCAGCCGGCCCGTGGCCACGATGCCGTTGGCATACCCGCGAGGAGGCACCCAGCCCTCGGGTTGAATCACCGTCATACCGTCTCGCCCCCATCGATGTCGTAGGAGGTTCCGGTGATCGCCGCTCCGGCCGTCGAGGAGGCGAGAAAGTAGACGACGTCAGCTACCTCGTCAGGCTGCACCGCGCGGCCCAGTGGGTTCATGTGCTCCAGCGTGGCCCTGGCGTCAGACGCGCTGCGCCCGGTCGCGCTGGCGATCTTCTCCACCGTGTTGGTGAACATGTCGGTCTCCGTCCACCCCGGGCTGACGGCGTTGACGGTGACCTGCTTGGCCGCGAACTCCACTGCCAGCGAGCGGGTCAGGCCGAGCAAGGCGTGCTTCGAAGCGCAGTAGGCCGAGGTGTACTTGAAGCCTTTGCGTGCCGCGGTCGAGGCGATGTTGATCACCCGGCCGCCGCCATTCTTGGCCATTAGCGGCATCAGCTCACGGCAGAGAATGAAGGGGGCGATGACGTTCACCTTCTGCACGTGCAGAAACTCTTCGGTAGTGGTCTTGGCCAACGGTGACGACATCGCGATGCCGGCGTTGTTGATCAGCGCGTGCAGCGTCTCTTTCTGCAGGCGCTTGGCCGCGTCGAGCACGCTGGCCTCATCGCTGGCGTCGAACGGCACGAACCGCACCTCGCCCAACTTGGCCAGCGTCGAGATCTGCGACTCCTGCCGAATCAGGGCCCATACCTGCCACCCGTGCCGCAGAAACGTCTCGGCGATCGCCCGCCCGATGCCTCGCCCCGCGCCCGTGATCGCCACCTGCTTGGTCGTCATGGGGGCAGACCTTACACAGCCTGCGGCTTCGGCTTCATCGACGGTTTGTGGGCGTGCAGCACTTTTTCGACGCTCGCCACGATCACGCCCGCCTCGTCGCCCACATTGGTCGCGCATCGAATAGATCGAGCCCCGTACTGCGTGCCGACGAAGTTCTGGGTCGCCGCCGATTGCTTGAGCTCGTTGATCACCAGGCTCAAGTCGTCTTTCACCGACACCACATTGGTGCCCGAGCCGAGAAAGGGCGGGTACCACGACATCGCGCGCAGCAGCCGGGCCATGCCCACCCGCGCCTGCACCCGTTGGAAAAACGTTCTCGCTGGAGTCGCCATGCGCTGAATTTGTCCGAAACTGATGTTCGGGCAGAGTGTTTGTCTCGAATGCAATCTCGCCAGTCGGTGAATGTTCTGAATTTGCTGGTGTTTTGCGCGGCCATCACCAGCGGCTGCACCCCCGATGGCGACACTGACCCGGTCGACTCGGGCGTCACCGCTGTCGATGGAGGTCTGGCCATTCGAATCGCGGCCGCCAAGAGCACGGCTGAGAACGCCACCGCCTGCACCAGCATCAGGCCCTTCTATTGGGAGGTCGGCGACGCGAGCGGAACCCAGGCCTCGGGCTCACTCACCGGCAGCGGCTTCAAAACGTATACGGCCGACACCTTGATCGACATCGCCTCGGCTTCGAAGTGGTTCTACAGCGGGCTGGGCGCGATGAATTCGGCCGCGCTGGCCACCGAGGTTCGCTCGCAGATCGGCACTGACATCGGCTTCGCGTACAACTCGCCGCAGCCCGCCGGTGGCGGTGAGACCACGGCTGGTGATGCGCTCGGTGCTCGGGACCCACGCGGTGTGCACCAACCCCGACACCTGCCCAGCCGCGGTCAACGCGCCTTCACCTCCCGGCGACAGCTGGCACTACTCCATTGGTCATTGGGTCGAAGACGATCCGCTCACCGGTGATGGCGCGTTCAGCAGCGCCGGGGCCTTCGGCTTCTACCCGTGGATCGATTCGACCAAGACCGTCTACGGCGTGATCGCCCGCGAGACCCTCAGCGGCGCGCTCACCTCGGTGAAGTGCGGCCGGCTCATTCGCAGGGCCTGGCAGAAGGGCAGCGCCCAACTGTGACAGGCCAGGCCCATGCGAGCGTGGGTGGCATTCGTGCTGGGTCGCCTTCGATTCGATGTGGTTCGCGGTGATGCCGCTGGTGTTCGTCGAGGCGTGGCGCACGTCGACACGGGGGTGGGACGATTTTGTCGTCGGCCCAGAAGTGCATGATTAGTTGTTCTGAGCCCCCAAGTAACGAGGGTCGGGGTCAATTCTCTCGAGAACGGCTGGCACACGATGCCCACTCGCTTCTTCAAAGGCTTCGAACGGCGTACGTCGCGCATCGCACCCGTTTTGTGCGTCGGGCTCGTTCTAGGGTCGACGGGTTCGATGGGTGCGTCGGTCACGCTCGACCAGGAGCCGGTGGTGCTGGGCCGAACCGAGTCTGTGGGCATGACCATTCACATTGACGAGCAGCCCGGCACGGAATCGCGGCCGCTTCGACTGTCGGTCAACGTGGGCAGCTTCGGCGAAATCCAGCGGCTCGGAGCGGGCTCGTACCACACGGTGTACCACCCGCCGCCCACGCGTTTCCCGCAGGTGGCGCTGATCGCGGCTTGGCGTGAGACCGGGCCGGAGGCGCAGATTGATTTTCTCCGGGTACCGCTCTTCGGCGCGACCCAGATTCCCGTCGCTGGTCGACCCGGCTCCCAGGTGAAGGTCGTCATTGGTGCTCAGGAGTTCGGCCCCCTCGCCATCCGTCACGGTGGGAAGACAGTGGTGCCAGTCATCTTTCCTCCGGGGGTGCCTGAGGCCATCATCAACGTCAAAGCAGCATCGGGTGTCGTCACTCAAAAGCGCGCCAAGGTCGATGTCCCTGCCTACAACCGCCTGACCGTGGCGATCGTGCCGCATGCGCTGCTCGCGAACGGTAAAGATCACTCTCGAATCGAGGTCTTCTACGACCTCAGCGGCGACACCCTCGCTCCTGATCGAATCAAGCTCGACGCAGATCTTGGGCAGGCGGTGTTTGAGCGCTCTGAGCGCGGGCGCTACGTCTTTCGCTACCTCCCACCCGCCGGAGCGACGACGAGAACAGTGGAATTTAACGCTTCGGTCATAGGCGACCCGCTGAGCCGCGCATCGCTGGAGCTCGAGTTGGGGCTCCCGCCAGCGGCGACGCTGGTGGTGACCCCGCCGCCCAAACCCATCGTCGCTGACGGTCACTCACAGTCGAAGGTGACAGTGCTCGTGTTCGACGCGACGGGCCTGGGGCTCCCGCAGCAAGACATCGAGCTGACGGCCAATGGGCAGGCAGTCTCGGGTCTCACCTATGTGGGCAACGGTGTGTACGAAGCGAGCTTCGTCGCTCCGGTCGCCTACCCTCCGGCAGGGCTGGTGCAATTTCAGGGTCGGGTGCGCCGAGAGGGCTCGACCCTGAGTGGCACTGCCAATTACGAAGTCCTGCCGCCCGCGGTTCCGACCAGCGTCGCTCTTGAGTTCAAGCCCAACCCGGTCGTCGCCAATGGCACGACCAAGTCGCAGGTCACGCTTGAGGTGCGAGATGTCGGCGGCTTCCCCTTAAACGGCGCGCAGATCTTTCTCGCTCCCGACAAGGGTTCGATGAGCCCTTTGGTCGAGTTGGGCGAGGGGCGTTACCGGTCAGAGTATGTGGTGCCGGCCGACGCTGCGCCCGGCGAGGCCACGGTGAAGGTGGTTGACGCTTCGGGCAAGTTCGAGAAGAAACTCGCGGTGGCTCTTCGGGCCGGCCCTTCTTTGTTGATTGGTGTGCGAGGCGGGTACACCCACAGCTTCACCTCGATCTCGGGGCTGCGAGGGGGCGTCGATGCCTGGGTGCCATTTCGAATTGGCGGCGTCACGCTCGGCGCTGGGCTCTCGGTGACCTATGGCCAGGCGCAACAGACCGTGGAGGACAGTGGCGGCACCTTCTCGAGCCGCTCGAGTGCCATCATCTTGCCGATGGTCGCGCGGCTCGGCTACGAGCTGTACGCGACGGAGCGCCTGGCGTTTCACGTCGGTGCGGGCCCCCAGGTCACCTGGGTCGAGGTCAGCACTTCCGCTGCGCAAAACCGCGCTCGCTCCGTAGGCGTCGGCGGGCTCGGCTTCGTCAGCGGCTCGTTCACGCTCGGGCCGGGGCAACTCCTCGCTGAGGTGTCATATGCCGTAGCTCCGGTCACCCACGCCGACTTTCGCTTGAACGCCGGCGGCTTGGCGTTCGAAGCCGGCTATCGGCTGGGGTTGTTCTAGCGATGCGCTCGGCTCTGATCTGCGCGCTCTTGTCTCTGAACTGCGCCGAGGGTTCGGGGTACACGCCGCGGCTGTCGGCCATCGTGCCGTCTGAAGGGGCCAATGATGTCGATGTGCAGGTGGAGATCACCGGAGCACACCTCGAGCCCAGACTGCACACCGACTTCGAGCGGGCCAGCCACAGTCAGTGGAACCGCGCGTTCTCCGCGACTCTGATTTCAGTCGACGCGACGCTGCCAAACGTCGCGCTCACCGGGGTCGAGCTGCAGGCCAGCGGAGCGCTCACCGGCACCGTCGGTGCGGGTGCCGCACGCGGCTTCTATGGGCTTCGGGTGGTCGATGCTTACGGCCGGGTGGGCTTTGCGCCCGAGGTCTATCGCGTCGTGGCCTCACCCACGCGGGTCGCGGGCTTTCGCATCGCGCCGGTCGGGCCTCAACGACCTGGAGTGCCTTTCACCGTCGCAGTCACCGCCGTCGACGCCGAGGGCAACGTAGTCGATGGGTTTTCGTCTGGGGTTGAGGTGACTGATTTGAGTGGAGAAATCGACCCGCAGCGCATCGAGCCCTTTGCGTTGGGCAAGGCCCGCGCACAACTGTCAATTGCCGCTCTGACCGCCGCTGACATTCTCACCGTGACCGACGCGCTCGGCCGAACGGGTCACTCCAACGCATTCGCGGTGCAGTCAGGGCTGGTCGTCGAACTGTCATTTGTGAGCACGCCACAGTCGACGCTGGTGGGTGAGTGCTCGCGCCCGGTGACGCTCGAGGTGAGAGATACCTTCGGGTTTCCCGCTCAGCTCGAGGCGCCTCTCGACGCTGCGCTCGCGGCGGCGCCCGCCCAGTCGTTGCGCTTCTTCTCCGATGCCGCGTGTGCCCAAGACATCTCATCGGTGCGATTCGAGACGTCCGCGAGCCAACTGACCTTTTACTTCCGGGCGGGTGTCCCGGGGCCGGTCGTCGTTCGGGTCGTGCCTCCGCTGTTCCCGAGTGCGAGCCAAACGGAGATCATTACCCAATGACGCCCGCTCGACTGAGTTTGCTGGCGCTCGTCATCGTCGGCTGCGCGTCGGAATCTTCCCACGGCGCCCTGAGCTTGACCGGGGTGAGCCCTGACAGCGCGCTCGAAGGCGCCTCGATGCAGATCACCATCACGGGAAACTCGCTGCGGCCCAAAGTGTTCACCGACTTTGACGCGCCTGCGGAGAGCCGCTTCGAGCTCAGCTACACTGCCCAGCTTGGCACCACGTCGCTGCGGCAGGTCAAACTGAATGCCGAGAGCCAACTCACCGCGGTGGTACCTGAAGGTCTCGAGCCCGGCCTCTACGATTTAACCGTCACCGACCCCTCTGACCGAAGCGGCACGCTCTTTAGGGCTTTTCGGGTTCTCTCCGCCGACGAATACGACGCGCTCGTCGTCGCCTACCGAATCGAGCCGATTGGGCCTCAGCATGTTTTTACTCCGTTCACCGTGCGAATCACCGCGGTCGATGCACGGGGCGAGGCGGTGCCGGGTTTCAACGGTTCGGCGAGCCTGCACGATTTGACCTCGACGCTCGTACCCAAGGCGACCGGCTCATTCGCGTTCGGAAGATGGGCAGGCAAGGTCGAGGCCCGCTCGGTTCACGCTGCGAATGTACTCACCGTGACCGACGTGCAGCAACGCACCGGGTCATCGAGCCCCTTCGTCGTCGCGACCAGCAGCCCAGCGGCGCTCGCTTTCTCAACGCCGCCGCGCACCGAGGTCGCCGACCGATGCTCTGCGTCGCTGTCGGTGGGGCTGCGCGATGGCATTGGCGTCGAGGCCATCGCCGAGAGCGACCTCGAGGTTACCTTGACCGCCTCGCCCGACGCTGGTTTCGCCTTCTTCGGCGACGCACAGTGTCTGCGCGCGCTGACCAGTTCGCGCATCGCCAAGGGCACCAACGCCTTGTCATTTCACTTCAAGGGCACCCAAGCCGGCACCGTCTTGTTGACGGGGGCGGCGAGTGGGCTGAGCAGCGATACACAAACCGCGACGGTCCTGGCCTCTGCTTCGGCGAGGTTGGCGTTCGTGTCGAGCCCACAGCTGGCGACAGCAGGCCGCTGCTCGGCGCCGGTAGTGGTTCGGGCGCACGATGGTTTCGGCAACCCCACGACGCTCGCGCTGCCGACAACGGTCGCGCTGGGGTCGCCTTCGGCCGGCTTCGCGCTCTACACCGACGCAGCGTGCAGCTCTGCGACTGCCTCGGTGATACTGGCCGCAGGGCTCTCGACGGCGACTTTCTATTTCAGCGGCACAATTGCAGGTCTGCACGACGTCACCGCGAGTGCTCCTGGGCTGGTCAGCGCGCAGCAGACCGAGTGGGTCGTCGCGGCCGTTGCGACTCAGCTCGCCTTCACCACTTCGCCTCAGGAGCAGATCGTCGGGCGCTGCTCCTCGCCAGTGGGCCTCGCCGTGCAAGACGTCTTCGGCAACGAGACGCCTGGCATCGCACCAGTCGCGGTGAATCTCGACTCAGCTGGCCTGCCGCTCTATGCAGATGGCGCCTGCAGCCAACCCATTTCAATGCTGACGATTGCCGCCACTCCCTCGAGGGGTCAGTTCTTCTTTAAAGGGAGCACGGTGGGCCAGTACACGGTGACTGCCACGACTCCCGCTCTGAGCTCAGCCTCGCAGGCCCAGACGATTCTCCTCGCCCCACCAGATCATCTGGTGTTTCGCTCGGCGCCCCAGTCTGTGGTCGCCGGCACCTGTTCGGGAGAGGCCCAGGTT
>Ga0105048_10013973_pt1 | contig 12527 bp, 10 predicted proteins | sample MAT05_FD_78382 | JGI IMG/M metagenome (GOLD analysis project Ga0105048, IMG submission 78382) | Freshwater microbial communities from Lake Fryxell liftoff mats and glacier meltwater in Antarctica - MAT-05 | ecosystem: Environmental > Aquatic > Freshwater > Ice > Liftoff microbial mat | place... | reverse complement strand
TTTTCCGAGGTCGAGTTGTTGGGGTTTTTGAAGAAGGCCCGGTTTCGGCATCCGGAGTTGGGGGTGGTGCATCGGGAGGAGGCAGTTCCTCATTTTGAGACGGTTTTGGCTACGGGGCAGAAGTAGGGCGACGGCGGCGCTGGCGGCCTGAAGCCAGGGTGGGCCCGATCGCGTTGGGTTCTGGTTCGGTATTGGCCCGCGTACCGCCGGGTATACTTTCGTCGAGGAAGACGTTCTCAACTCACTGTGAAAACTGTTCTCTCAGTTTGAACTTTCGTGACCAGGGAGCGAGCGGGCTCGTCTTCTTCCTCGTCGGAGCTTTTCATCTCCGCAGTGGCCGATTGCGGAGTTCGGTTCAGCTTTGCAGCAGTTCGATCGTGATAAAAGTACGAAGTTCGTTGCTGTCACCCACTTACGGCGGAGCGCGACCGGAAACGGGCGGAGTGGTGGGGGCAATAGATTCTGGGGGAGGGCTCGGCGACTGGATTAGGACGGCACCGTCGTACATAGCCTGGGACGTGGCAGTAGCCTCGATCACGGTACGGGGGCCGGTGGGATTGCGATGTCTCGTACGCGCGGTTTGCGGGTGCGGCGGGGTTATGACCTTCGCCGACACCCGCAGGGCACTGCGTTTACGCCACTATTTTGTAGCCGCGTTGTAGCGGTTTTCAAAGTCCTTTACCTGAGCGGCCGCGACATCTTTGGCAATGCCGTAATGCTCCTGGATTTTGCCCACTAGCTGGTCGCGACGACCGGCGAGTACATCCAACTCGTCGTTCGTGAGCTTGCCCCGTGGCTCGAGCACCTTACCCTTTACCTGCTTCCAATCACAGGCCAGAGTATCGCTGTTCATTGTTGTTCTCCTGTGTGCGCATTTGCGGACACCTATCTTTTTGCAAATGGGAGGCCAATTGGTAAAGGCCTTTCCTTTCCTCTATTTAGGGGCCGGTAGGCGGGCGTGGGGGGGTGACCATGCTTCGTCGGGCGACCGCCCACGGTCACGGTGGCGCGGCAACCAAAAGATCGCTTTTCGGTTAACTCCAATGGCCTGAGTGCCTTAACGAGTGGGCCCTAGTTTGCGTTAAGGTTTTCACCTGCTTATCGCGTCGATCCCGCACCGACCAGCGACGAGCGGGCAACCCAAACTCAGAAGGAATGAAATCATCCATGAAATCCAAACGTCTCCTCCAATCTGTCGCGATGACCGCGGCAGCTTTTGTGATGACCGCGGCTAGCGCCACCGCCATCACCATTACCTACCAGACCACGGGAGCCAACACTGGCTTCAATGGGACCAGCGCCCTTCTGCTGAATAGCACCAGTGGGTCTGCCGCGACGCTGACGTTTGTTCCGAACGCTAGCGGTACGTCTGGCGTTCCGTCGAACATCAATTTAGGGGACTTTACCCTTGCTTGCGGCGGGTGTACGCCGGTTTCCGGTTCGACGTTTAGCGCCTTCACTTTTAACTTGCGCATCACTGACACAACCAACTCCGCCAGTGGGACCTTCGTCGGCTCCTCGGCGGGCGGCACGATTTTCAGCGATGCCGCTAACCTGGCGATTACCTGGGCGCCGACTCAAATTGGACCGGGAACTAACAACGCGGCTTCCGGCAATTTTGGGCCGACATTCTTCACTAAGCAACTGGTCACGCAGATTGTTGCCCCCAACTCGGGTACCCCGGTGGGCAATACCTCCGTGCAAGGGTTCGTGAACTCAAGTGAGATTCCTGAACCGGCCACCTTGGGATTGATGGGCGTTGCGATGGTGGGTCTGGGCCTGTGGCGTAAAAGACAGCTTTCGGCGAAGTAAGCCTGAGCATGGAATCTGCTTCGGTCTGAAATGGATTCGCGGATTGGTAAGCGAAATCCGGTCAGGCCGCGGGTAGCGGATCGGAGGTCGCGTGACCGTATTTGGTCACGCGACCGCATTTTGCCGGTCACTGTGCGTCGCCGCAGTTTCGAGAATCGTATGAATGTTTGTGTTTTCAATATGTTGGCGTGGTATGATCCGTGGTGCTTTAAGTGCGCCGCAAGACAGGTCGTCCAAGCTCTCTTGGTCAGACAGGGGGTGGACAGTGCCGCATAGAAACGAGGCCGGAGTGGTATTGCCGGCTGCGGGGAAGCCTCCTTCAACGGAGGTCAGTAGAGAACAGGCTTTGCTGAAGACGGGCGCCTTGCAAAACGCGATTTTGAATAGCGCGAACTTTTCCAGCATTGCAACCGACGAGAAGGGAGTGATTCAGCTCTTCAACGTGGGGGCGGAGCGGATGCTGGGCTATTTCGCCAGTGAAGTGGTTGATATTGTTACTCCGGCGGATCTTTCGGACCCCCAGGAGTTAGTAGTCCGCGCGAGGGCTTTGAGTATTGAGTTGGCCACGCCGATTACTCCCGGCTTCGAGGCGCTGGTCTTTAAGGCGTCCCGCGGGATTGAAGACATTTACGAACTTACTTACGTTTGTAAGGACGGGAGCCGGCTGCCCGCGGTGGTTTCGGTGACGGCGCTGCGGGATGATGAGAGCGGGATTATTGGTTATTTGTTGATCGGAACCGACAACACGGCGCGAAAGCAGGTGGAGGCGGAACAGAAGCTGCTGGATCAGCGGTTGCGCGATCAGCAATTTTATACGCGGTCGCTGATTGAATCGAGTTTTGACGCGCTGATGACGACCGACTCGGCGGGTATCATATCGGACGTCAACAAGCAGATGGAAGCGTTGACCGGGTGCAGCCGGGATGAGCTGATTGGGTCCCCGTTTAAGAGCTACTTTACGGACCCGGAGCGGGCGGAGGCCGGCATGAAGCGGGTGCTGGCGTCGGGCCGGGTGACCGAATATGAGCTGACGGCGCGGGCGCGGGACGGCAAGGAGACGGTGGTTTCCTACAACGCGACGACGATTCACGATCGGGATCGCAAGGTGCAGGGGGTGTTCGCCTCGGCGCGCGATGTGACTGATCGGCGGCGAATTGAAGTAACCATGCAGGAAAGCAATCTGGGCTTTGAAAGGGCTAGTGCGGCGGCGGAGAAGGCGAATCGAGCCAAGAGCGATTTCCTGTCGAGCATGAGCCATGAGTTGCGCTCTCCGCTGAACGCCATTTTGGGCTTTGCCCAACTGATCAATTCGGATAGTCCCCCGCCGACGGTGCTGCAACAGGCCAGTATTGACCAGATCCTTCATGCGGGCTGGTATTTGCTGGATTTGATCAATGAAGTGCTGGACTTGGCGCAGGTGGAATCCGGACGGCTTGCGCTTTCGGTGGAGCCGGTATTGCTGTGTGAGATCATGAACGAATGCCAGGCGATGATAGAGCCCCAAGCGCAGAAGCGGAGCGTGACGATGACTTTTCCGCATTTCGATGCGCCGTGTTTTGTGGAGGCGGATCGGACCCGATTGAAGCAGGTGCTGATCAATCTGCTTTCGAACGCCATCAAGTACGGCCGGACCGGGGGGACGGTGGCGGTGGACTATGCCGTGTGCGACGCGGAGACGGTGCGCATTAGCGTGCGAGACAACGGCAACGGGCTTTCGCCGGAGAAGCAGGCGCAGCTTTTTCAGCCCTTCAATCGGCTGGGCCAGGAGCGGACTACGGTGCAAGGAACCGGCATCGGCTTAGTGATGAGTAAGCGATTGGTGGAGCTGATGGGGGGTACGATTGGGGTGGATAGTTGGATGGGCGAGGGCAGCGTATTTTGGTTTGAATTGAACTTGGCGGGGGATGGGCAGGCTCAAGAGACGCCTCCGGTACCAATGGCTGCCGCCTCCGCTACGCCGGTTTCGGGAGCGAAGAACGCACGGACGATCCTTTATGTGGAGGACAACCCGGCGAATTTGAAACTGGTGGAGCGGCTGATGGAACGCCGGGTGGATATTCGGTTGCTGAGTGCGATGGATGGTAGCATGGGGGTTCAACTGGCTCGGGCGCACCAGCCGGATGTGATTCTTATGGATATTAATCTACCTGGGATAAGTGGGATTGAAGCGTTGCGGATTCTGCGGGACGACCCGGCGACGGCGGGCATTCCGGTGGTGGCGTTGAGTGCGAACGCGATGCCGCGCGATGTAGAGAAGGGCCTGGAAGCCGGGTTTTTTCGGTATCTCACGAAGCCGATTCAGCTGAACCAACTGATGGAGGCGCTTGACTTGGCGCTGGCTTTAGCGGCCGGTGAGAGTTTGACCCCGGAAGTGGTTTTTTGACCCCAGCATCGATTACACAGGCGGATATACTGAACGCCAAGATTTTGGTGGTTGACGATTTAGTTTCCAATATTGCCCTGGTGGAGGGGATTTTGCGGGTGGCGGGCTATACAGCGGTCCATTCGACGACTGATCCGACGGAAGTATGCCTGCTCCATCAGAAGAACCACTTCAGCCTTATTCTGCTGGACTTACACATGCCGGGGCTGGATGGTTTCGAGGTGATGGAGGGGCTGAAGGCGATGGAGGTGGATGGCTACCTGCCGGTGCTGGTGATCACGGCCCAGCCGGACCATAAGCTGCGCGCTTTGGCGGCCGGGGCGAAGGATTTTATTAGTAAGCCGTTCGATATTGCTGAGTTGCGGGCTCGCGTCCACAACATTTTGGAAGTTCGGCTGTTGCACTTGGCGGCGAAGCATTACGGCAAGGTGCTGGAAGAGACGGTTCGGCAACTGGAAGAGAGCCGGGAAGAGCTTCGACTGACGGCAATCGAGGTAGAGAAGCAGAACGAACGCGAGATGGCGTTGGCGCAGCAGACGCAGCAGAGCCTGCTGCCGCGGTCGGTGCCGCAGATTGAGAATTTTCATATTCAAGCGTTGAATCAGCCGACGCGCTATTTGGGCGGTGATTTTTACGATTTTCTGCAGTTGCGTTCGCGCGAGTGGCTGGGGGTGCTGGCCGATGTATCGGGGAAGGGTTTGCCGGCGGCGTTATTTAGTTCGATGGTGCTGGGGGCGTTGAACATGGAGCTGCGGTCGGGTACGGAGCCGTACGAAGCGCTGAACCGGGCGAATCGACTGCTGTGTGAACGGAGTTTGCCCGCGCAATTTGTGACGCTGTTTTTGTTTGTACTGAGCCCGGACGGGGTCGGGAGGTTCATCAGCGCGGGGCACACCCCGGTATTCATTTTTCGGGCGGCGACGGGCAGGATTGAATCGTTGGTTTCGGACGCGTATATGCTGGGGATGTTTGATTTTGCGACTTATCGTCCGCGGCGTTTTGGGATGGAGAGGGGCGATATTATGGTGATTTATTCGGATGGGCTGACGAAGGCGGAGAATCCGCGGGGCGAGCTTTTTGGGGACGACCGGCTGATTGAGATTATCCGGCGCGATGCTTCGGCGGGCAGCCAGGTGATGAAGCGAAGTCTGATGAACGCGATAGAAGAGTTCACGCAGGGTAGCCCGCAGGCGGATGATGTGACGTTTGTGATGGTCGAGAAATATCAATAGGGGGGTGACCATCCCCCGACACTTGACCACGGGCCGTCAGGGAAACGGGTTAGGGGAGCGGTGGCGATTGCCGCTAACTCCAAGAAAAGTAACACCAACTGTGGTTGGTGCTTCGATTGCAGTCTCTGTAGTGTAGCGAATCAACCGGAAGCGGATGGTCGCGAAGCACAAAAGAGGCTCAAAATGAAAAAGTTTTCGTCGGTAATTGTTGCACTTCCCCTGATGTCCGCCATGCTGATTCCGGCTTTGGCAAAGGATAACGAACCGTACAAACGGTTGCGGGAGGCGACGGCGGTGCTGTCGGAGGTGATGAATGCACCTGATAAGGGCATTCCGGAAGACATGCTTTCGAATGCGCATTGCATCGTGATCGTGCCGGGTATGAAGACGGCGGCGTTTATTGTGGGGGGTAAGTATGGGAAGGGTTATATGTCCTGCCGGAATAAGAGTGGAGTTGGTTGGGCGGCTCCGGGTACGGTGCGGATTGAGGGCGGCAGCGTGGGGTTCCAGATTGGGGGTTCAGAGACGGACCTGATTATGCTTGTGATGAACGAGCGGGGCGTGGAGAAGCTTCTTTCGAGTAAGTTTACTTTGGGAGCGGAGGGGTCGGTAGCGGCTGGTCCGGTGGGCCGGACGACGACGGCGCAGACGGACGCGCAGATGCACGCCGAGATTCTTTCGTGGTCGCGATCGCAGGGTTTGTTTGCCGGGTTGGCGCTGACCGGAGCGACGCTACGGCAGGACCTGGATGACAATCAGGAGCTTTACGGCAAGAGGATTGAGAATAAGCAGATTGTGACGTCGGGGATGCGGGCACCGAAGGCGGCGCTGCCGTTGCTGACGCTGTTGAATAAGTATTCACGGCGAGAGAATAGCGGGCCGGCGAAGATTTCGAGTAAGTAAGGATTATTTGATGGGAACCAATATGAAACGAATTACTGGATTATTTCTGGCTTGCGGATTGCTGACGGCGCAACAATCGGAGAACGCGCAGCGGATGGCGGCGGGGTCGAACCCGATTTTCCGGACGTCGGTGACCGCGCGAACGATGAAGGCGATTAACTATCGGCACCGCAGCGGCGCCACCAAGATCAACTTTAAGGGGACCGACCTGCTGGAGAAGGCTCGCGGAGAAGCCAAGGTGGAGAGCAAGCAGGGGTATATAGAAATCGAAGTGGAGTTCGACGACTTACAAGCCGCGACTAAGTTTGGTCCCGAATACCTGACGTATGTGATGTGGGCGATCAGCCCGGAAGGCCGGGCGGTAAACCTGGGCGAAGTGCTGTTGAACGGGACCAAGAGCAAGCTGAATGTCACTTCGGATCTTCAGATGTTTGGAATGATCGTGACGGCGGAGCCGTACTTTTCGGTGACCCGGCCGAGCGATCTGGTGGTGATGGAGAACGTGATTCGTCCCGACACGGTGGGCAAGATTGAAGAGATTGACGCCAAGTACGAGCTTTTGCAACGGGGCCAATATGCCCGGTTGTCGAATCCGTTGGCGTTGAAGTCGGATCCGAAGATTCCGCTGGAGCTTTATCAGGCGCGGAACGCGGTTCAAATCGCTCGGGCGATGGGAGCGGACCGTTTTGCGACGGAGACTTTTCAGAAGGCCGAGAAGACGTTAGCGGCGGCGGAAGCGTACCAGGCCCGGAAGGCGGGACGGAAGCCGGTGACGATGACGGCTCGGGAGGCGGTGCAAACGGCCGAAGATGCCCGGGCGATTGCGGTAAAGCGGCAGGAAGAAGAGCTGTTGGCGAGCGAACGCCGGCAGTCGGTAGAGCGGGAAGCGACGGCGGAGAGTGGCCGGGCGGCGGCGTTGGCGGAGACGGATCGAGTGAATAAGGCAGCCGAAGCGGCGCGGTTGCAGGCGCAGGCGGACTCGAACCGTATGACGCAGGAAAAGAACGCGGCGGCGGCGGCGGCGGCGGCCGAGGCTGACCGGTTGAAGCGTGAGAACGCGACGCAGGCGGCTGCCGCGGCAGTGGCGGCGGACCGGTTGAAGATGGAAGCTGACGCCCGGATGGCGGCGGCGAAGCTGGAGGCGGACCGATTGAAGCTGGATGCCGATGCCCGGGCGGCGGCCGGGGCGGCGGAGGCGGAACGGTTGAAGCGCGAGAACGAAGCGCAGCGGACGTCGGCGCAGGCCGAGTTGGATCGGGCGGCGCAACAGAATGCGAAGCTTGAGGCGGAGAAAGCTGAGCTGCGGAACAAGTTATTCCAGCAGTTTAATGCGATTCTGCAGACCCGGGATACGGCGCGGGGTTTGGTTGTAAATATGTCCGATGTGCTGTTTGACACCGACAAGTTTACGCTGCGGCCGTTAGCGCGGGAGAAGCTGGCGAAGGTGGCGGGGATTGTCTCCGGGCATCCGAGTCTGCGGCTGGATGTGGAAGGATACACGGACAGCGTGGGGACGGATGAGTATAACCAGAAGCTGTCAGAACGACGGGGTGCGGCGGTGCGGGATTATTTGACCGAAGCCGGGATGACGGGTGCTTCCGTAAGCTCTAAGGGCTTTGGGGAAGCGATGCCGGTAGCGTCGAATGACACGGCGCAGGGTCGCCAGCAGAATCGCCGGGTCGAACTGGTGATTTCTGGCGAGGTGATTGGAAAGGTGATTGGCGGGCCGCTTTCGGCTCGTTAATTGGCGGAGGAGAGCGCAGCAGGGGCCGGAGCCGGAGGGTGCCGGCCCCTACTCGCTGAATGGGGCAGGGTAAGGATAGTTTTTTCTTCAAGTCACTGGGGTTGTAGATTCCGGAGCGGTCGGGACCGAGAGGGAAGTCGACGGATCAGGCGGCGGGCGATGGGGAGATGATTCGGGGTGGGGGCGGGGAACGTCCCGGACCTGGGCCGAAGTACCGAGTGTAGTTTGTGATCGATCATCACAGGTGCCTTGGGGCGGTGGTGCAACGGGTAGTTTAGGTGGGCGGAGGCGGTGGGCGAAAACGCTCGGTTCGCGGGGAGCCTGGCGGACCCTGGACCAGCGCGATTGGCTCCGCCGTTAAATACGGCCGGGCCTTGGCTTTGGGTTTGTTAATCATCCGACTCCGTTACCGGCAGCCGAACCGGGGCGCACTGATGACGCCGTGGTGCTTACCTGCAAAAGTTCGGATGCTAGAAGGGTTCGCTTTTGCTGGCGCGCGGGGTTCAGTGCGGGTAGGCGTAGCGGGGGGTGAGGGGACGGACTGAACAGGCACCCTAGTTCGGTACGGCGACGAGTTCGAAGGCGAGCATGGCATCCATGCTGGGGAGGCCTTCGAAGACGAGGGCGGTGCTGGCGGGGGGATTGGCGGCATCGAAGAAGTCGAAGCGAATTTTGCGGGCGGTTTCCAGGAGTCGGTTGGAGAGGGGATAGAGGTGCGAGAAGAGCACCTTTTTCATGCCGGACTTCTGGGCCTCAAGGACCTTGGCCATGCGCTCGAAGGCGAGACGGATGTCGCTCTCCTGGCTGTTAAAGGCGACCTGGGTGCCCGTGAGAATTATCTGCGGGGCTTTGGTGAGCACGAGCTTGGAGAAATTCGGGGACGGGGCCATATCGGAGGGGTTGAGGAAGACAACGGCGTCGGCGGGGGCATTCTGGAGGCGGACTACGGCCTCGCACTCGGCGAGGCTGGTGGCATGGGCCCGTTGAGCCTGAATGGCCGTGGTGGCGGCGTTGGGGAAGGCGGTGGCGAGGCGGGTGCGCACTTGGCTGATCTGAGCGAGCGAGGAGAGCAGGCAGGTGACCCGGAGGACGTCGGACTTGTAGCTGCCGGCGATCTGGGTGGCCTTGCTGAGATCGGTAATGGCGCGGTCGAGCATGGGGAGGACCTGGTCGGGATCTTCGTTCGAGAGGCCGCCCATCCCCGAGAGAAAGGCCAGGCCCTGGGCGTTGACGGCCTTCTTGCCGACGACGACGGCCTCCATGATGACTTGGGAGCCTTCGCCGGGGAGGAGACCGACGAGGATGGTGGAGAGGGCGGGGAGGGGGAGCTTTTTACCGCTGAATTCGTCACTGACGATGGCTTGGACGCGGCGGAGGTCGCCGGTTCCGGCGACGAAGGCCCGGAGTTTGACGATTTGTCCGCCGCGGGCTTGATTGCGGAGCGACTTGATGGCTTCACGGACCTGGGCGGAGAGTAAGCCCTTGCCGGATAGCGGGGAGACGAGGAACTCCAGCCGCGCGGTTTCGACGGTTACGGCGGCGGGAGGATCCGGGGGGATCTCGAGCACCTGAGTAATCTCTTCTTTTTTCTTGTTTTTCTTCTGCGCGGGGAGCAGGGAGGCAGCGGCCAGGAGGACGGCGCAGGAGAGGAGAAATGCGCGGCTGAACATCTGGAGTTGATTTTAGCAGACGCGAACAAGAATACGACTGGCGCCGGGGGTGCCGGCGCCAGTCGGGTTCGGGGTTGGGGGGGGAGCTAGGCGACGGTTAGCTGGCGGTTTCGGCGGAGATAGCCGAGGTAAGCCAGACCGGAGCCGACGCAGAGGAGAGTGGCCGGGTCGGGGATTTCGGAGGGGGGCGGAGGAGGGGGAGGGGTAGTGATGGTTGAAGATCCGGAAGATAGATTGTCGAGGACGATGTAACGACCGGAGGGATCGGTGATGGTGATATCGAAGTAGCTAAACGTTTGGGTATCGCTGGAGACACCGAAGAACTTTAGGCCGGAGGCTTGGTTAAAGGTGGTAACGGTTTGGGCTCCGAGGCCCTGGGGGGTGATGGTGATGTTGCCGGAAGCGCCGGTACCGCCGCCTAGGCCGAGGCTAAGTCCGAAGGCACTAACAGGGGTGGGAGCATTACCGCTGCGGAAGTTAATGCGCATGGAGACGCTGGTGGTGCTGTCGGTGGTATTCGAGAAGACGATGGCATCGGTTCCCCAATTCCAGAAGCTTTGACTGCCGCTGGCGAAGGCTTGGCGGAGGGCAAAGCTGGCATTGCTGTTCCCGATGACCTGGAAGTCGGAGGTAACGTAGCCCGTGGCGTTGTTATAGAAGACTTGGCTGCCGCTGGTGACGTTGCTCCCTACGGTGAAGGGAGCACCGGGTCCGGTGTTACCAGCGCGGTAGGTACTGAAGTCCAGGTTAACAATAGCTGTAGAGTCGGATAGCCAAGTCGGGCGGTCGGTATAAGTCAAAGTCCCGGCTGTCAGCGGGGTCACGGCGAACACAGCAAAGGCAGCTGAGGCCAAGCGAAGTCGGAGGATGTGGCTCATGGATAATTCCTATTGCCGGAGTGGGGAACACTCTGGACTTTATGTTTTGTTTCAGTACCGTAGTCCTGTAACAAGACGTAAGTTCTCATCTCCGGATGGGAGGGAAGTCCTGGGAAGTTACTCGCGCAATTCCGTAAGCCGTTTGTCGGCGGCTATTGGAGGGAGCGGGTGACTTTGGCGCCGTAGGCGCGGGCGGCGGCGAGGACTTGGAGGCGGTTGAGGGTCAACGGTTCTTTGCGGCGGACGACGACGCGGCCATTGATGACGACGTCGTTGACGTCGGAGCCTTTGAGGGCGTAGACGAGGGCGGAGTAGACGTTGAAGAGGGGGACGGCTTGGGCCTGATCGATGTTGATGGTGATGAGGTCGGCGCGTTTGCCGGCTTCGAGGGAGCCGATTTCTTTTTCGAGGCCGAGGACTCGTGCGCCGTCGATGGTGGCCATGGCGAAGAGTTTGGTGGCGGGGAGGACGGTGGGGTCGTTGGCGGTGACTTTGGCGAGCTTGCCGGCGAGGTCCATCTCTTCGAACAGGTTGAGGTCGTTGTTGGAGCCGGCGGGGCCGTCGGGGCCGAGGCCGAGGGCGACGTCGAGGCGGAGAAGCTTGAGGATGGGCGCGATGCCGCTGGCTAGTTTCATGTTGCTGCTGGGGCAGTGGGCGACGCCGACGCCGCGTTTGGCGAGGGTGGCGATGTCGGCGTCGTCGAGCCAGATGCCGTGAGCGGCGACGGTGCGGCCGGTGAAGACGCCGAGTTTTTCGAGGGCCTGGGTGGGGGAGAGGCCGCGGGCCTTTTGCGTATCGTCGTTTTCCTTTTTCGTTTCCGAGAGGTGGATGAGGAGGGGGGCGCCGTATTTGTTGGCGAGGGCGCGGGAGGCTTGCAGGGTTTCGTCGGAGTTAGTGTAAATGGCGTGGGGAGCGACGGCGGCGGTGATGAGCGAATCGCCGGCGAACTTTTTGAGAAAGGCTTCGGCGCGCTGGAGGGCGTCGGCGGGGGTTTTGGCGTCGGGGACGGGGAAGCCGATGATGGTTTGGCCGAGGACGGCGCGCATGCCGGCGGCGCGGGTGACTTCGGCGATCACCTCTTCGAAGTAATACATGTCGGTGTAAGTAGTAGTTCCGGAGAGTAACATCTCGAGGACGGCAAGTTGAGTGCCGGCGCGGACGAAATCGGGAGTGACGTTTTTGGCTTCGGCGGGGAAGATGTAGCGTTCGAGCCAGTCCTGGAGACGGAGGTCGTCGGCGATGCCGCGGAAGAGGGTCATGGGGGCGTGGGTGTGGGTATTGATGAGGCCGGGGGTGAGGATGGAATCGGGGCGGGCCATGCGGAGTTTGGGTTGGAACTGGCGGTTGATATCGGCGGCGGGACCGACGGCGACGATGCGGTCCTTGACGATGGCGACGGCTCCGTTTTCGATGACGCGGCGGGCGGCGTCCATGGTGACGACGTAGCGGGCGGTGATGATGAGGTCGGCGGGGGCGGCGTGGAGGGTGAGAGCGAGGAGGAGACTAGCGAAAAAACGAATCATTGAAGGACTCCGGGAGTAGTTCGGCGATGGTGTAGGATTTTGAGAGACCGGCTAGATTGACGAGGGTGATGGTGGCGGCGGGGGCGAATTCGGAGAGAATTTGGCGGCAGGCGCCGCAGGGGGGCGTAAGGGTGGGGGTGTCGGCGGCGATGACGATGTGGACGAAGGATCCGGGGGGAACTCCTTCGCTGATGGCTTTGACGACGGCGACGCGTTCGGCGCAGATGGTGAGGCCGTAGGTAGAGTTTTCGACGTTGCAGCCGGTGTATACGGTGCCGGAAGTGGTTTCGAGGGCGGCACCGACGCGGAAGTTCGAGTAGGGGGCGTGGGCGTGCTCGCGGGCGGCGATGGCGAGTTGGACCAGGTCAGGCATTTAAGTGCG
>Ga0105048_10013972_pt1 | contig 12527 bp, 14 predicted proteins | sample MAT05_FD_78382 | JGI IMG/M metagenome (GOLD analysis project Ga0105048, IMG submission 78382) | Freshwater microbial communities from Lake Fryxell liftoff mats and glacier meltwater in Antarctica - MAT-05 | ecosystem: Environmental > Aquatic > Freshwater > Ice > Liftoff microbial mat | place... | reverse complement strand
CGATCGCCTGGGTCTGCCGGATCGCGGATACGACGAGGCCGCCGCTCTTAACAATGGGGACGAACTGGCTCTGGCCCTTGTTCGGCGCTGCCACGACGGCTGCCCTGAGCGTCTATGTCTATCACATCGAACAAGTGTCGCTGCGATCCGCGTCAACGGGGAGTGGGCACGTTGGATAAATCCCGCGGCCGGGTCGGCAAATAGCGGTAGGCCTTGCCGTTATAGAGGTAGTGCGGTTGCGGATAGAGCATGACGCGCGGTTTGTAATATCCCTGCTGATCGATCGCCACCAGCTCCCAGTGAGCAAGCGGGTCGGGATGGAAATATCCCGGTAGAATGGGACCCATTGGCCCCATCGGCACGTCGTAGACGACCTTTTGTGGCGGCCCAATCGGCTCCGCCGCAGTCAGTGTTAGCGAGGGAAGAACGAGAAAAGCCAGGGAAATGAAGGCACGATTCATGAAGGAATCTCGCGAAAAGGTGCGCCGATTCCTTCGGAAGGGGGATAATCATCGTCAATTCGAGCGACTGGATCCATTAGAACGTTTTGTTCCTTGGATTTCAATCGATAAATGACGATGACGCCGCATTGACCCCATTCATCACTTCTTGACCTCGAAATCCCGCCCGTCGTGTTCGGCCTTACTCTCGATGCGAAGGATTCCGGTTGGAAATTTTAAGATCATGAGCATCTGCAGTTTCCCCTTTAAGGTCTTGTCAAGGACGGTCCCATCCAAGCAACCGTCGATGGACAGGGTGCCTTCACTTCTGGAACCTTCCAGAATCTCCCTATCCATGAATTTGCCAACTTTCCAGGTAAGTTTGATCGCTAATTCGATGACGCCGTATTGGTGGCCGTTCTTTTGATAGACCCTCAGCAACTTTCCTTTGACGCTCGTTAGTTTCTCGTCGAACGGAGGTGTTTCGTCGTTCCCCAGCACCTACTTAATCAAATTGATATCCATTTCCCAGGTTTCGTTGACCCGCACGGCTTTTAGTGGCAAGAAGTCGCTATCTGTTCCGGAACTCTTATCGTTGAATTGACTTTCGAGTTGTGCGTAATCCGCGGGACTAAGCTTGGCTTTAGTCTGAAACTTGAACTTATCGCCTTTCTTTTCGGCGATGATCTTCTTCCCCACCAAGAGCGAAACATCATCGGCTTTACCCGTTTCTTTCTTAGAATACTTGTCGTAAACGAACTCGAATTTGCTCGTTTTCTTGTCGCTTTCTTGGATCTCGAGAATAGTCTCGGTTATGCTGAATTCTTCTGTCTCGTCGACCTCGGTTTCTTTCTTTTCTCCATTTTCCGGCTGAAACACAGCCTTCTGATTCTTCTTTCCCAATTCGCTTTCCTTAACGACCATGCCTTTGACAGGGTCTTTCAATCTGAGCTTGTATTCCGTCTTATCGTCGGCTGCCGCGGCGCTCGTGTCGCTCAGAATCCCGGCCAGGAACGAGATCAAGGCGAAAGGCATCAGAAGTCGAATCATGGGAGAATCGCGGTGGATTGGACGTGGCATCAGAATAATCAGCAAGTAGATTACCTGGGGATCATATCACCCGCAAACGAATTTCTGAGATGTTGTTAAAATCCGTTGGCCCTTGCGGTTCATGAAGTGGAGAAAGCCATCATGCCAAATCTATCGCATTTCGACGAGACCGGCGCCAGCCGGATGGTCGACACGACCGACAAGCCCAAGACGGCCCGCGTTGCCCGGGCGAGCGCTCGGGTGCGAATGAAGCCGGAGACGCTGGCCCTCATTCTCGATCGCGGCGTGGCCAAGGGCGACGTCCGCGAGGTCGCCCGTCTGGCCGGCATCATGGCTGCGAAGAAGACGAGCGATTTGATCCCGCTCTGTCACCCGCTGGCGATTACGGGAGCCACGGTCGATTTTTCGTTCGAAGGCGACTCTGTCTTGCAGATCATGGCGACGGTAAAAATCGTGGGCAAGACGGGTGTCGAAATGGAAGCGTTGACGGCCGTGAGTGTGGCCGCCCTGACGGTCTACGACATGTGCAAAGCTGTTGATCGCGGCATGACGATCGAACTAGTCCGGCTCGAAGAAAAAGCCGGCGGCAAGAGCGGCCACTATCGCCCCCGCCCTGATGGAAACTGAGGATGCCATGAACAAGCCTGCCCCCATGCTCAATCGAACCCGCGACCAGCGTCTGCCCCAGGCGCTGGTCGCCCATGACTTGCAACAGGTTGAAAGTATTCTGTCGAAAACACTCGCACCATATCAAGCTCAACTGGGCCCGCTTCTCCAGCATCTCCAGAACTATCGCGGTAAACGGCTGCGGCCCACGCTGTTGCTTCTCATCGCGCACGCTTGCGGCCGGCAAACAAAAGCCCATCTGACGCTCGCCGCGGTCATCGAGATGATTCACACGGCAACGCTGGTTCACGATGATGTGCTCGACGAGGCCGACACACGTCGGCACATCCGCACCATCAATGCCGGCTGGGGGAATCAAACAAGCATTCTGCTGGGCGATCTGCTCTTCACCAGCGCCTTTCATCTCAGTAGCACCATTGGCGACGCTCGAGCCTGCGAAGCGATCGGCGCCGCGACCAACCGCGTCTGTGCCGGCGAGATGACGCAGTCTCTGAATCGCGGCAATCTTCATCTCAGCGAAGATGAGTATTTTGCGATCATTGAAGGGAAGACGGCGTCGCTTCTTGAATGCGGTTGCCGTTTGGGGGCGCTGTACGCCGGGGCGGAGCCTGACCAGATCGAGCGATTGGCAGGTTACGGCCGCGACCTGGGCATCGCCTTTCAAATTGCGGACGATGTTCTCGATCTCGAAGGCAGCGAACGCACGGCCGGCAAGACGCTCGGCACCGATTTGGCCCAGCGGAAGCTGACATTGCCGTTGATCTACTTGCTGGAACGAGTTGGCCCCGTCGAGGCGAAGCGATTCCGCGATTTGCTCGAACAGGAAAGAGTGCCGACCGAAGAAATTCGTGAGGCATTGCGAGAGACCGGCGCTCTGGAAGACGCCCGATCACGTGCGCTGGCCTATGCCGAGAACGCGCGAACAGCCCTGAGCGACTTGCCGCCGTCGCCCCACCGCGACATGCTGGAAGCGATCACTGGCTGGGCGGTGCGCCGGGAGGAATAAGGCTTTGGCGAGCCGACCTGGGCGAGCAGGCGGGTATCCACTTTACGTGATCGTTGATGCGGTCGCTCGCCGCCCGTCAACTCCTCTGCCCGCGCCCGATCCCGTAATACGTGAACCCGGACGACTCCATCGTTTTCGGTTCGTAAATGTTGCGGCCGTCGAAAATGACGGGTTCTTTGAGCAGGCGGCGGATTACTTCGAAATCGGGATGCCGGAATTCTTGCCATTCCGTGACGATCACCAGGCCGTCGGCGCTTTCGACGGCTCCGTAGGGGCGATCGCAATAGATTAGACGGTCCTTGTAAATCTCGCGGACGTTCGCCATGGCTTCAGGGTCGTGGACGCGGAGAATGGCGCCTTTGGCCAGCAGCGCGTCGATCAGGGCCAGGGCCGGGGCGTCGCGGATGTCGTCGGTTCTGGGCTTGAACGCCAGGCCCCAGATGGCGAGAGTCTTGCCCGCCAAGTTGCCGTAGTGCTTCTGGATTTTCTGGAAGAGAACCTGTTTCTGGGCCTCGTTGACCGCATCTACCGATTCGACGAGGTTGAGCTTCAGGCCGTTCTTGCGCCCCATGCCGATGATAGCGCGGATGTCCTTGGGGAAGCAGCTTCCGCCATAGCCTGGGCCGGGGAAGAGGAACTGGAAGCCGATGCGGGCGTCGTGGCCGATGCCGCGGCGGACATCATTGATGTCGGCGCCGAGACGATCACAGAGATTTGCCGTTTCGTTGATAAAGCTGATCTTGGTCGCCAGCATCGCGTTGGCAGCGTATTTCGTCATCTCGGCGCTTTCCGGCGTCATCGACAGGAAGGGATGCTCGGTGCGCAGGAACGGGCCGTAAAGTTCGCGGAGCGCCTCTGTCACTTCCGGCTTGCGGACGCCGACGACGACGCGATCGGGCTTCATGAAATCGTCGAGGGCGGCCCCTTCCTTCAAGAATTCCGGATTGCTCGCGACATCAATGTGGCCGCAACCTGCAGCAGCGAGACGGTCGGTGATCCCGCGATTGGTTCCGACGGGGACCGTGCTCTTCATGACGACAATCTTGGAGCCGGGTGGGCCGGCGGGCACGTCTTTCAAGACGGAGGCGAGCGACGCGGTGACGGCCCAGATGCTTGAAAGGTCGGCATCGCCATCCGCGTCTTGCGGGGTGCCGACGGCGATAAAGATGAATTGGGCGGCGCGGACGCCCGTAGCGAAGTCCGTGGTGAAAGTGAGACGCCCCTCGCGACGGTTGCGCGTGACCAGCTCCAGGAGCCCAGGCTCGTAGATGGGTAAGCGATTATCGTGCAGGATAGCGATCTTGCGTTCGTCTTTGTCGATGCCGATGACATCGTTGCCGCTCTCGGCAAAGCAAGTGGCCGTGACCAGACCGACGTAACCCGTGCCGATGACCGCGATCTTCAAGTGAATGCTCCCAGGTGAAAACAGCGGGCTCAGGCGGCGTCATTCGACCCTTGGCTGGCCGTGCGTCGACGCCAATCGTCGAGCACATCAGCCAGGGTCTGATCGAACGAGTATTTGGGCGTCCAGCCGGTCGCCGCGTGCAATTTCCGCACGTCGGCCCGCGAAATGGGCGTGTCGCTGCTTCGGCTGGAATCACGCCGTTCACGCACTTCGACCCGGCAGCGGGCTTGGGCCAGCAGTCGATCGAGAAGAGTTCGGATGGAATGGGTCGTGCCCGAACCGGCGTTGTAGGCTTCGCCTTTCACGCCGTGTTCCATGAGCAGAACGAAGGCGCGGACCATGTCGCGGACATCCGTGAGGTCGCGCTGGGCGGAAAGATCGCCGGTTTCGAGAATGGGCGGCTGGCGGCCGGCTTCGATGGCAGCGATCTGGCGGGCGAAATCGGGGCAGGCGAACCCGGCTGATTGCCCCGGTCCAATTTGGTTGAAACAACGGATGCGGACGACGCTTAGCCCCGGATGGCACGAGGCCTGATAACTCAGCAAGTCGGCTGCGGCCTTGCTGGACGCGTACGGGCTGGCCGGGCGAAGTTCGTCGGTCTCGACACAAAGATGCTCGCCGCCGGATGCGGGATTGCCGTAGACCAAGCCGCTGGACGCAAAGAGGATGCGCGGGCGAATACCCGCGCGGTTAATCGCTTCATAAAGTTGGAAGGTGGCCAAGCCGTTGCCTTCCCAGGCCTTGGTTGGTTCCAGGAACGATTGACCCGTATTCGCATAACCGGCGAGATGATAGATCTGGTTGGGCTTAATCTCGCGCAGGACTCGTTCGAGTTCGAACGGGCGAAGCAGATCGACGGAGTGAAGCGTCAACTGACCGGCAAGATGTCGGCGGACGTCGGGCCAAACAGCGCGACGACTGAGACCGAATAACTCGTTCTCGCCGTCGCGTCTGAGCCGTTCAATCAGGTGACCGCCAACAAAGCCGGTCGCGCCTGTAATGAGTATCCGCATGCCCGTCGCTGCTCGCTTCACTGTTGCGTGGGAGGTATGGTCACGCTACCCTTCGAAAGGACTCCACCGTGGGTTTATGTTGCAACCGCGAGAGATCGGCGAAGACCATCCGGCGGACGAGTTCGGGGAAGCTGACCTCCGGCTTCCAACCGAGTTTATTCTTGGCCTTCGACGGATCGCCGATCAGGAGATCGACTTCCGCCGGGCGGATCAAGGAAGGATCCTCGACGACGTACTTCTTCCAATCCATTCCGGCGCAGCCGAAGGCTACTTCGACGAGTTCGCGGACGGAGTGAGTCTCGCCCGTGGCGATGACGTAATCATCCGGCTCGTTCTGCTGAAGCATCAGGTGCATGGCGCGGACGTAGTCGCCAGCAAAGCCCCAATCGCGCTTCGACTCGAGATTGCCTAGCCGCAGTTCACGGGACAGGCCGAGCTTGATGCGGGCGACGCCGTCGGTCACCTTGCGGGTAACGAATTCCTTGCCGCGGCGTTCGCTCTCGTGATTGAAGAGGATGCCGCTGACGCAGTACATGTTGTAGCTTTCACGGTAGTTGACCGTGATCCAGTGCCCGTAGACCTTGGCGACGCCGTAGGGGCTGCGGGGGTAGAAGGGAGTCTCCTCCCGTTGGGGAACTTCCTGAACCTTGCCGAACATCTCGCTGCTGGAGGCCTGGTAAAAGCGGATGCCTTTATCAACCTGGCGAATGGCTTCGAGAAGCCGCGTCACGCCCGTGGCGGTGAACTCGGTCGTCAGAACCGGCTGCTTCCAGCTGGTGGGGACGAAACTCTGGGCGGCGAGGTTGTAAACCTCGTGCGGGCGGACATTGGCCACCATTTCCGTCATCGACGATTGATCGAGCAGATCGGCCTGGTGGAGGGTGATCTGGTCGGTGAGATGGCTGATCCGTTCGAAGTTTTCGGTGCTGGAGCGGCGGACCATGCCGTGAACCTGGTAACCCTTGCTGAGCAGGAGTTCAACCAGGTAACTGCCATCTTGCCCGGTGACGCCGGTAATCAAAGCCTTCTTCATGTCCCCTCCTAGAACGTGATGACGGACCGCGCATGCGCGGGAACGGTGTTTCGTCGCGGTATCCTGCCCAACGGGGCGGATCCTGTCAAGCCGAGGTCATCACGTGCAACCTATTTTACCGAGAACGCGTAAACCGTCGACTGCTTATATGTTTCATCGGGCTTGAGGATGACCGAAGGAAACTCTTTTTGGTTTACTGAATCCGGATAATGCTGGGCTTCGAGGCAGAAGCCCGCATTCTTGTTATAGACGGCGCCGCCCTTACCTTTGTCCTTGCCGTTCAAAAAGTTGCCGGTGTAGAACTGGACGCCCGGTTCGGTCGTCATCATGACCATCACCCGGCCCGATTTGGGTTCATGAACGCGGGCGGCCACTTTGAGGTCTTTGCCGCCGCGAAGCACATAATTGAGGTCGTACCCGCCCGGTTCGCCCTTGATGTCGCCAATCTTCTTGCCGATGGCTTGCGGTTCGGTGAAGTCGTACGGCGTGCCCTTCACCGGTTCGATTTTCCCAGTTGGAATGAGCGTCTCGTCCGTCGGAGTGATCTTGTCGGCAAAAATCTGGATCTGGTGATCGAGGATGTCCCCTTGGTCATGCCCCTTCAGGTTGAAATAGGCATGCTGGGTCAGATTGACGGGAGTCGGTTTGTCCGTGGTAGCGGTGTATTCCACAAACAATTCATTCAGATCCGACCACCGGTAGATGACGGTTGTCTGTAATGTGCCGGGGTAACCTTCTTCGCCATCTTTGCTGGTGTAAGTGAGCGCGAGCGAAGGCGTATTCGTGACCTGGGCCTTCCACACGACCTTGTCGAAGCCCTTTTTGCCGCCATGCAGGGAGTTCGGGCCATTATTGACGGCCAGCGTGTATTCCTTACCGTCGAGCGTGAACTTGCCCTTGGCGATGCGGTTGGCCACCCGGCCGACGAGCGCGCCGAAGAAGGGATGACCGTCGAGATAGCCTTTCAGGCTGTCATGCCCGAGTGTGACGTCGGCGAGCTTGCCATCCCGATCCGGCACCCAGAGTTCCGTGACGATGCCGCCAAAGGTGATGATCTTCACCTTCCCCCCCTTGGCGTTGGTGAGTGTGTAAAGATCGACTTGGTCGCCGTCAGCAGTCTTGCCGAAGTGCGATTTCTCGATCGACGGTTTCCCATCCGCGAAAGCGAACGAGGGGAGAAACAGACAGGTCAGAAGAGAAAACAACCGCATGGGGGAATCCTCCGGTGCGTGGAGAGAGATTCCTCTCGTTATACGCACCGAAGGGCGGAAATTCGATCAGCGACAGGTGCAAGGACAGGCTTCCAGGACAAACCAGTTGGCGATCTTCGGCGGGCAGACGTCTTTATTCCACATGATGCCAAGATAAATGCCCGGGGCGACCTCGCGGATTTCATCGCGGTTCTTGCGAAAAACCAGCGAATTCGAAGGATACTCGATGGCATGAACCGGTCGGCCGTCGATCCAGCTTGTCTCGTCGGCGAGTTGGCCCTTTGACATTTTGATGCCGAACATCTTGTTGGTCATCACGTCGCCGTCGAAGTACTTGCCTTGCCAAAAGGTTTTCTTGATGATCTTCGATTTCAACACCGTCGTTTTGCTGCCCGGTTTCGAGATGACCGTTCCCGGCGTGTAACCTTCGGGCTTCGGTCCCGGTTCGGCCGCGCGGAAGAGTTCGAGCAATTGGCACTCGGTCATGCGAACGAGTTCATCGGCGGATCGGACGGAATAGGGGCGGGTAGTTTCTTCCGCGAACGCAAGAGAGGGGAAGAGGAGGCACACCCCGAGGAGGCCGGCACGCATGGATTGGTCCTTTCCAAGTGGTAAAGACCCCGCATATTGCAGGGTCCTAAACACATCTCCGGCCGCGTGGCGCCAAACTCAGGGTGTAATATCGAGCGGCCGGAGATGATCTCAAAAGCGGAACTCAACGTTCCGACAAATATTTCTGAACAGCCGTCCAGAGTCGCGTTTGCTCGGCATCGCCTGGGTTTTTTAACCCATGGCGGCCGGCCCGGACGCGGGCTTCATCATCGTTCAACAATTCCGAGGTGCGGAAGTATAGATACCACATCGCCCCCGCTTGCTTGCCGCTGAAATCATAAATGAAAATCGGTCGGCCCTCGGCATCGTTCACAAGCCGGTTAAATTCGGCCACCGACGTCGGGTTAATTGACTCCGGTTTGACGGTCAGCGTCTGATACTTCATCCCGCGGTCCGTCACTTGCTTGCGATCGGAAGAATCGTCTTCCGTGCCGCTGCGAAGGAATACCACGGTCTTGTAGCCCTTCGCATGCAGCCAATCGAGGCCATCGAGATCGGGCCGTTGGCCGCTGCTGACGTTCTCTTTCACCTGGGCAAATTGGGCGATGCCGACCGGTAAGGCCGACGCGAGCGGATCGCCCATCGCGGCCGGGGGCGGCTTGACGATCGTGCTCTTCTCTTCCGAGACGGCCGGTTGAATATTGAAATCCGGTTCGCCGAGCCTCGCGCTGCCGCCGTTGAACTTGGGCAGATTCGAAGGCGACGAAGTTGTCGGGGGCATCGACTGGGGCAGCAGCACCTCCGGCTTCATCCCGGTACTGGGCGGCGGATCGAGCGGTATGCCCTGCGGCGGAAGCGTACGCGGAGCGGGCGCCCCGATCGGACCCGGAGGGCCCATCGTGGGATTCGGTCGTTTGCAACAATGCCGGCAACCGCTCATCAGCAGCACGCTGCCCAAAGCAAGCCCGGCAATCCAGCGACGCATCGTCATGGGGCACCTCACGCAAAAAAAAGCAATTCGTCATCATCGATTCTAAAGGGTGGACGACTTGAACGAAATCGACTTGCGGGAGGATTTTGTAAGAAGTGACCAAAAAGAGGCCGGATCTGCCGGTTAGGCAAGCTCTAACGGCCTTCGGGCTCTGGGTTGCGCTCTTCCGCGGCGACGGCCATGGCGGCTAGATGTTGCGGCGGGTAGCCGACATCGGCGAAACAACCGGCGACAATTCCCCCCGCGGAGGAGAAAATCGCGACCAGCAGGTCGATGACCCGAATCGTCTCGCGCTCGCTCCGCCGGGCTCGCTCGTAGGCCGAGCGCAGAACCCGGATGGCGTTTTCCGAGATGAATTCACGATTCAGGCGGACGAGCGGAGTCTCATTGTCCCGTTGTTGAGTGAAGAGGGCGGCGAACTGCATAAGCAACGAATCGGGTTCGGTGCCGATCATCCGACACCATTCGGCGACATGTCGATCGCCGATTGAGAGCAAACCCATGAAAATGTGGGGTGTTCGCATGCTATCCCAGCTCGTGTCGGCCGTCCAACATAGGGCACGCTGCATCGCCTTTTTAACAGAAGGCGTGAGCAATTCGAGTCGAAGCCAGCCATTGGCCGCGAAGATGTCGGATTCGCACGATCGTTCGAATTCCATACGGCGGCTAGGGGGTGGGAAGGCAGGCGGTGACCGCTCGGGCGTTACTCGCGCCCGCTTCAGGTGTTCAACTAGGTGTAACACCGCCTGATTCATCAATACTTTAGCTCAATCCCGTGCATCAAGCAAATCCCATATAATCCTTAGGACCCCTTTTTTAGGTCTTCGCCCACCGAGGAAGGGTCTTTTTTGCGACAACTTTCTTTAGAACTTGGAGATTCCCCCATGTCCCTGTCGCGGTGCGGTTTGGCTTTTCTTCTGGGCGTCTGTCTCACCGGGCTGACCCGTTACAGCACGGCCGCGGACCACAAGAGCGAACCACCCATCATTACCGACGTCGGCGGCAAGGATGTCACTCTGAAAACCTGGAAAATCGTCGGCGGCATCCGCAAGCTAGCGTGGCTGCCGGACAAAACCGAAGCCTTCGAGGTGCGTGAATTCGGCTCGACTACCTACAGGGAAGGTGTTCTTACACTCGTTCCGATGACGACCATCGGATCGATTGTCTACGACTACGAGAAAGAGACAGCCTACTTCCATCTGGCGGGCATGAAGACGCCGTTGGAAGGAACCACGAAGTATAAGGACATCAACATGATCACCATTCGGGCGGAGGTCGATCAGGGGAAATCCGGGGTGGCGGACGTGCGTTTCCAGGGCGGCGTCATCAAGACCGGCTTCAAACAGGTGAAGTTCCCCAACCCCAAGGATGTCGGCCCCGAGCCAAAGGGTGAATTGTTCTCGTTCCTCGTCGTTCCCGAAGGCAAAGGCAAGAACGCCACGGTGATGACAGCGACATCGGTCAAGGCGCTCTACCGCTTCGCCGACGGGTCAGAAAAACTACTCCCCTGGCTTATGTTCAAAAAGACGTTAAAGGTCGATCTGGCCGAGATGCAAAAGCTGCACGTGGGTGAGTACAACGTCAAGGAAAAGACGGCCGAGTGTGAAGTCCAGAAAAAGGACGGCACTCAACTATCGGTCACCTTGCTCTCGACGATTACTGAAGATGGGAAGCCCGCCACGCTCGTCGGCCTCGTCGGCGGCGTCCCCGCCGGCTGGAAACTGTTCCCGATTCACACCTTCACGGAGTTCCAACCGGGGGAACTGAAGATCGAAGAAAAGAAGGAGACGCCTCTTCCGCCGAAGAAGGTGGAAACTCCCAAGAAGACCGAGCCAAAGGAAGAAGCGAAGAAAGACGAGCCGAAGAAAGTAGAACCGAAGAAGGAAGAGTCGAAAAAGTAGGATGGAGCTCGGCTCGTTCAAAACCGGAAGTGTTCGATCAATCATGCAGAGCCGCGGCCAATTCTTTGACCGAACCGGCGATCTCATCGATCGCCTTTGCCGGCGACGCTTTCGCCCCTTCCAGTTTCTTCACCAGAGCACTGCCGACGATCACGCCGTCGGCAATTCGCTTCAACTCCTTCACCTGGGCCGGCTTGCTGACGCCGAAACCGACGCAGAGCGGCAGGTCGGTTATCGCGCGTAATTTGCTCAGTTGCTCGCAGAGCGTCTCCGGCAGGCGGTCACGCTCGCCCGTGATGCCAACGACACTGACGCAATAGAGGAAGCCGGTGCAGAGTTTGACGATCCGCTCCGCCCGTTTGGGGGGTGTCGTTGGGGTCACCAGCAAGATCAGTTTGAAATCTTGATCGGCACACCGCTTCGCGAACTCGTCGGCTTCTTCCGCTGATAAATCGGGAACGATGGCGCCGCCAAGACCCGCCGTTTTCGCGTGTTCCAAGAAAGCCGCGGGGCCGTGTCGAAAGACCAGGCTGTACGAGATCATGCTGACGACGGGCGTCGTCCAACCTTTGGTTGAAGTCACCTTCCGCAACGAACTAAAAATGTCAGCCAGTTTGAGTCCCGGTTCCAGGGCGCGGGCGTACGACGCCTGAATGACGGGACCGTCCGCGATTGGGTCGCTGAAGGGGAAGCCGACTTCGATCAAGTCGGCGCCTGCTTCCGCGACACGGGGCAGCACTTGCTCCGTGAACGCCAGATCGGGGTCGCCGGCCGTCAGAAAGGGAATGAAGGCCTGACGCTTCGCCGGGCGAAGACGCTGGAAGAGAGAATCAATCGCGTTCATGTATGGGATTCCAGGCGAGCCACTTCCGCGCAATCTTTGTCGCCGCGGCCGGAGAAACAGAGAACGACGACGTCAGTCTTCGGTCTTTTGGCCGCAATGCGCATCGCTTCAACAATGCCATGTGCCGTTTCGAGGGCCGGCAAGATCCCTTCCAACCGCGAGCAGACGCGAAACCCTTCCAGGGCTTCGGCATCCGAGACGCTGGTGTAGCGGACGCGACTCTGATCGCGCCAGAAGCTATGTTCCGGGCCGACACCGGGGTAGTCGAGCCCCGCGGAGATCGAATGCACCGGGGCAGTCTGCCCGTCGTCGTCTTGCAGCACGTAACTGTAGCTGCCGTGCAACACGCCCGGGGATCCGAAGCTGATCGTGGCCGCGTGTTCGCCAGGGCGATGCGTTCGCCCCCCGGCTTCGACACCGACGATCTCGACCGATTTATCGGAGATGAAGGGAT
>Ga0105048_10013971_pt1 | contig 12528 bp, 11 predicted proteins | sample MAT05_FD_78382 | JGI IMG/M metagenome (GOLD analysis project Ga0105048, IMG submission 78382) | Freshwater microbial communities from Lake Fryxell liftoff mats and glacier meltwater in Antarctica - MAT-05 | ecosystem: Environmental > Aquatic > Freshwater > Ice > Liftoff microbial mat | place... | reverse complement strand
GCTAAAATAAATAGGGACTATAAAATTATTGAATGATGGAGTTTATCAACAAGGCTTATTTCAATGCCTGATAAGGCAAGGCAATAGAGAAATTCAGGCACTCAAAAACGGCACCCGGCATCACTCAGTTTTGGAATTAGTAAAGCCATTACTACACAGTTTACTCCAATATTGGCAACTAATTTATACAAGACCTTTGCAATATTTAGTTTAGCACAAAACCAGGGATGTTATTTAATGGTGCCTGGCAAATGTGAAAAATATATACGATAGCGAAAAAATATCCAAAGGTGATGAAATAGTATTACTATAGAAAACAAATAACCTGATTGGCTCTTAATGCAAAAGATGGTTTTAAAAATTCAAAAGCTGGGCTTTAAAATTTTTACCGGTTTAGGTGCATAATCCATTTAGCAGTAGCTATGCAATACCTTTACAATATCTTGTTAAATAATGATTACACTTTGCCAGCCATATTATTTAATCTATAAAAATGATCAGCAAAAAGAAACCCAACAAGTTTAAGAGGTTATGGAAATTACTTGGTCCGGGGCTTATTACCGGTGCAAGCGATGATGATCCATCTGGCATAGCTACCTATTCACAGGCAGGTGCCGCATTCGGGCTTTCTACCTTGTGGACTTCGCTCATTACCTTTCCCCTTATGGCTGCCATACAAGAAATGTGTGGCAGAATTGGGCTTGTTACTTCGCAAGGGTTAACTGGTACCCTAAAAACTTATTACCCAAAATCTATTTTGTATTTGATGGTAGTATTTAGCTTTCCTGCTATTGTAATGAACATTGGGGCTGATATTGCCGGGATGGGCGCTGCAGGCAATTTATTGTTTCCACAAATACCTGCCATTTTCTTTAGTATCGCTTTTACCTTTATCCTGTTGATTTTAATTATTTTTTTACCCTATCAAAAAATAGCTGCTGTACTAAAATACCTCTGCGTTGTGTTGCTTGTTTATTTAGTTGTTCCGTTTTTATATAAGCAAGATTGGATAGCCGTTTTTAAAGGCACTTTTATTCCAAATATTCAATTTGATAAAAACTTTATAAGCATATTAGTGGCAATACTTGGTACCACTATTTCTCCCTATCTCTTTTTTTGGCAAGCCACTATGGAAGTAGAAGATAGAAAACTTAAAAAAAATTTTGTACTCAATAAAAAAATAATGAAAGATATGAAGGCAGATGTTGATATTGGGATGTTGTTTTCAAACCTTGTAATGTTTTTTATTATCCTAACTTCCGGTACTGTTTTATTTAATGCCGGCATACATAAAATAGATACGGTAGAACAAGCAGCACAGGCGCTAAGGCCACTTGCCGGCGAATTTGCTTACCTGCTATTTGCCATAGGCATTATAGGAACTGGCTTATTGGCTATACCTGTTTTAAGTGGATCTCTCTCGTATATTATTTCAGAAACTTTTGGCTGGACACAAGGACTCGATAAAAAATTTTATGAAGCAAAGGCTTTTTATATAGTGATAGCAATATCCTTATTACTTGGCCTTTCTATGAATGAATTAGGCATATCGCCTATAAAAGCATTAATTTATTCAGCTATTCTATATGGCCTTACAGCCCCTGTTTTAATTGCCATCATATTGCATATAGCTAATAACAAAGCTATAATGGGCAAATACATTAATGGTAAATTGTCAAATTTTTTGGGCTTTACAACTTTAATTTTAATGACTGTTGCTGCAGTAGTACTGCTTTATTTACAGTTTGCAGCATAATAAATGAAATTTTAAGGCAGTAGCTATCAATTAATAGTTAGCATAGCGAAACGTTACCCCATCATTTTTACCACTAATTCTTTTAACATGGCAGTATGTGATGCATCGCCACTGTTTATACCAATACTCTTTAAATTGTACTCATGCAATAATAACAAACATCTTTCTACGCCTTCATAATTATAACGTTTCATGGCAATCAATGCATCTTTAGCAGCAAATGAGTTGTTACTAAAAAGAACTTTAATGGCATTTTCGCTTTTATCTGCCATACCAAACGCTACATATAGTTTACTGAAATAACCATAAAGCGCAGGCAATATTAATTGTATTGGCCCTGCTTTACTATTGCCTTCAAAATATTGAATAATTTTTACGGCTTTAACAAGGTTTTTTTTCGATAATGCTTCCTGTAATTCAAACGCATTGTACTCTTTGCTTACACCAATATATTTTTCTACATCCTCTTCAGTAATACTTTTGCGGCCTGCAAGGTTTACGGTAACTTTTTCTATTTCATTTACAATACGGCTTAAATCACTGCCAATATGCTCAGTAACAAGCGCAATTGCTTTAGCTGTCATGCTTATCTGCTGTGTTTGTAAATACCCTGTTAGCCATTCTGCCAATTTATAATCTCTTACCTTTTCTGAAGTAAAAATTTCACCATTCTTTTTAATACTCTTTGCAAGTGACTTTCGCTTATCAATTGTTTTTTCTTTGTGGCTAACAACAAAAATGGTAGAAGATAAGGGGTTATCAATGTAAGACTCCAACTTTTCTAAATCTTTCATTTGCTGTGCTTCTTTTAGCAGTACCACCTGCTTTGTTGCAAACATGGGGTAGCGCATGCAGGCATTTACAACATCCGTCCAGTTAGCATCTTTACCGTAAAATACAGACAAATTAAAACTTGCCTCACTTTCAGTTAAAATCTTATGCTCAGCATAATCCATAACAAGGTCAATGTAATAACCTTCTTCGCCCTCCAACCAATAAAGAGGCTTAAACAGTTTGTTTTTCCAGTCGCCAATTATTTTTTCTACAGACATAAGATTGCAAAAATAATGTTTGTGCTTTTAAATAGTTGGCGTTGAATAGTTTGTTGACAAATAGTAACTAAACACAATGCACTTATCTGTATTTCATTTAAAAGTTCTTTACAATTTCAACTTTAAAAGCCAAATTAAACCATTACTTGAAGGCTATTTTTTTACTAGTATAAATAAAATTAGCTTATTGAAGGTTTTTATAGTTGGTTTGAATATGTTTAGCGTACGCTATATTATAAAAGGCTTACTACAACATCAGTAGTATACAATGGGATGCACCCCAAATTGTCGCTCCTGATTTCGGTCGGTGAGGACACCGACCGAGGCCCAGCCGTGGTCGGTGTCCTCACCGACCACTTGTTGCTGCTACAATTTGGGATGCACCCTAAACAATCTTTAAACAGAGCAATAATCCTGGTAAAAATTTTTTATCAAAATAGAGTTTTAATTTAGCCCATTAACCAAATATTGAAAGTGGCCAGCGAATTAAAAAATAAATTTATTTACCAGCTTCTTTTATCTGCCAGCCAGGTGTTGTTACCGCTTATTTCCTATCCTTATATTGCAAGGGTTTTAGGCCCTGCAAACCTGGGCAAGGTAAATTATGTTGATTTTATAGCCCAGGTTTGTATGATTGTTGCTGCATTTGGCATTCCTTTTTATGCCGTAAGAGAAATTGCCAAATTAAGAAATGATGCAGTTAAAAAAAATGGTTTCATACAAGAAATGGCCATTTTGCACAGCATTTTTGCTGTAATTGTTGCATTGTTATTTGTACTGCTTACCTATCAGCAATGGCAACAAAGTAAACAGTTGTACTTATTTGCATTGATAAATATTTTACTAAGCTCAATTAGTTTTGAATGGTATTTGCAGGGTATGGAGGCTTTTAGTTTTGCAGCTATCAGAACCATTGTAGTAAGGCTATTAATGCTTATTTCGTTTTTTATATTGATAAATACTCCAGGTGATTACCCAAAGTATATGGGAATTTTTACGGCAGGTTATTTTTTACTGGCTTTGCTAAATTGTTACAAAGTTTTTTCAGATACACATTTTACAATACAACCCTTACATTTTAAAAAACATTTACGTCCGCTAGTGCATTTTTTTGTTACCAGCTCAGCAATAAGCATTTATATTCTGTTTGATACTATTATTTTACAACACATTACACACAACGATGTAATTGTGGGTTATTACACAACGGTATTAAAATTGGTAAAAGTTTGCCTCGCTTGCTTGTTGGTAATTGGTACGGTATTGATGCCAAGAATTTCTTACCTGGCTCAAATTGGAGACCATGATGCTATAGTAAGACATATCAATAAATCTTTATTATTTATATGTACCGTAGGCTTGCCAATTTGCACAGGGCTATTTTTACTTGCCCCGGAAATTATTGCTGTAATTACCGGGGCTGCATTTAAACCTGCAATCCCTATAATGAGGATAATAGCATTTTTACCACTTGCCATTGGTTTAAGCAATATTTTTGCATTCCAAATACTGGTACCTTTTAATAAAGAAAAGAAATTTTTAAAAGCAGCTATTGCTGGCTGCATAATAAGTGTATCATTCAATTTTATATTAATTCCGCACTTAGCAGCCACAGGAGCAGCACTTACAAATATTTTTACAGAGGTAATAGTAACAATCATTACAGGATGGTATGCTTACAAAATAGTTCAATTTAAAGTAAGCACCGGTATGCTAATTAAAACTACATTTTCCTGTTTGCTTTTTATACCAATAATTATTGCTTGCCGATGGGGATTTTCATCGGCTTTAGTTATTTTATTGGTTGGTATGGCAAGCAGTGTATTGTTATATATATTGACACAACTTTACATTTTTAAAAATGAAGCTTTGATTGAGATTAAAACTTACCTTTTTTCGTTGTTAAAAATATCTTTCAAATGAAGGAGCAGTTAACTCCATATTATATAGCGGCAGCATTTGATGAAGAAATATACACAGCAGGCATTGTACGTTTTCACCAGGAGAAAATGATGGATGCTGCCGGCTTTACATCATTACGATTTAAATACAGCAGTAAAAAAGGAGTGTTGGCAAAATACCAAAGAGTGCTTCAATGTATCAAAATTGCATTTACCATTCCTGCAAATAGTATTGTGTATTTTCATTTTCCACTTCATGCTACCGTTGATGCTTTGCTACTACAATGCCTTTATTGGCGGGGCATTAAAACAGTTGCTTTAATTATAGATATAGACGGATTAAGAGATCAAAATGCTCAATTGTTAAAGACAGAATTGAACCAACTGAATAAATTTAACTATTTAGTGGCTCATAATAATGAAATGAAAAAGTGGCTTAAACAACATTTGTCTTTGGCAAAAATTTTCACTATAAAAGTATTTGATTATGCTTATGCAGGCAAGGCACTTAACAAACAATTTACACCTGTCATTTGCTTTGCAGGCAATGTTTTAAAAGCAAGTTTTGTATATAAATTGTATAAAATGGAGCAGCTATCATTAAATGTGTATGGTTTGGGGTATGCGCCATCACTTAATTTAAAAGGCGGATTTACATACAAAGGAATTGCCCCACCTGATCAATTACCTTTTGTAATAGAAGGTAGCTTTGGACTTGTTTGGGATGGGTATAACCTGGAAGATTGTGACCCTTATTTAAAGTACAACAATCCCCACAAGTTAAGCCTTTATTTAGCTGCAGGTATGCCCGTAATTGTATGGGATAAAAGTGCAGTTGCCAACTGGGTAATACAAAATAATATTGGTTTTTGCATACATTCCATTACGGAAATAAGCGGCTGTATAAGCAATTTATCTAACAATAATTATGAAGCAATGCGTAAAAACGCAGCTTATATTGGTAACCAAATATGCAATGGATATTATTTTAAAACTGTTTTAACTGAAATTTTGCAGTCGTAAATATTTGTAAGCTACTGATAAAGTGTTGGTAAACCACCTTAATTATTGATTGAAATTTTTTTTAGTTAACCCATTTTTTATCCAGCACATTTTGATAAATATAACTAATGGTTTTACCTACTACCCTGTAACTAAATAATGCAGCAGCAGAAGCTGCAATTGCTGGCCTGTTATAGCTTTGGTAAGTATCAATCATCTGTTGCATAGCCTGTACCAGTTGTTCTGTATTACCAGCTTGTACAAGTATTCCATTACTTTCATTTACTACTTCGCCAATACCTCCTACCCTGCTGCTCACTACAGGAAGCCCACAACAAAGCGCTTCTAAAATTATGCAGGGCAAATTTTCGTACCGGCTAAACATTAATAATGCGTTAGATTCCTGCATTCTTTTTGCAACAGCTACATATTTGATTTCATCCTCAAAAAAAACAAAGCTGTTCAGTAAACCTAATTCTTCTGCCAACAACAGTAAGGCTGCATTTGTATTACCAATCATTTGTACAATAAAGCTACAGCCTCTGCCCTTTAATAGTTTACAAGCATGCAAAATACCCTCCGGGTTTTTGGGGTAATTCATATATGATGGATGAATAAATTGAAATATTGCAGTAGTATTTGCTGATTCAACAGGGTTAATTGCTGCATTTTCTATTAAAGGAAATAAAGGAGTATTTGTATACGGTTTATAAAAAAAATGTTTTGTATCTACCACATTAGGAACAACGGTATAAGGCATTTTTACAAAATTATTGGTAATAGTATTTCCTAAGTTTTGCGAAACAGGCAGCAGCATAGCAGCTTCTTTAAGCACTGCCATATTTAATCGCAGAAACAACTTACCCATATCAAAAATATTGGGTTTACAATCCATATTGTACCCAGACCAATGCTCTGTAACAATGTAGGGTATCCCCCATTTCTTTTTAAGTTTACGGGCAAACAAACCTGCCTTCATGGCAACCTGCACGTGCACTAAATCAGGCTTGCCTTCTGTTGAAATTATCTGCTTAAAAATTTTGTTTTGAAGCAACAGATATTTCCTTTGAGATAGAAGTTTGCCTATAGAACCTCCCCAAAAGCTTTTACCATAATATGCTGTATAAATAGTGAGGTTACCAACTTTAATTTGCTGTATTTCAACCGAATTTGCCGGCATTGCATCATCTTTTAATACAACAATTACCGATAATTGATCAACATTTGCAGCTACTGCGTATGCGTGCCGTTCAATAAAATCTCCGGCAGAAATATTTATCCGGCTGGGAAACCAGCTTGCAAGCCATACAACATTCATAGAGTCAAAAGTATTAAATGATCAGGAGTTATCTGGCTAAATTTTAGTTGGATGATTAGCCCGCATCAGTAAAAAGTATCTTTATATTTGAACATATACAATTGTATAAAAAATCCAGCATCAACTTAGCAAAATTGGATATCGAATATTTTATTGGCATTAAATATATAAAATTATAAAAATTTATTTTGGACTTTTATAATTTCAATTGGTTTATAATCATTTAACAAAGCAACAATGGCATTTTTAAAAAAGATAAATAGTAAAGCAAAAGCCATTATTAATTCTGGCTATGGCACCAGTAATTCCAGCTATGGTGGCCGTTTTATTAATAAAGATGGTATGCCTAATATACAAAAAAAGGGCCTTAATTTTTTAGAAGGTATCAGTTGGTTTCATACGCTATTGCAAATGTCCATATCGCATTTTTTTACAATTATCCTTTTATTTTATGTACTGATTAATTTACTTTTCGCATTTATTTACCTTGCTATTGGCGTAGAGCATTTAGGTGGAATGAATGCTTCAACCATGCTGGAGAAGTTTGGTGAAGCTTATTTTTTTAGTGCTCAAACGTTTACTACCGTTGGTTATGGCAGAATAAACCCTACTGGTTTTATTACAAGTGCTGTAGCAGCTATAGAAGCATTGGTGGGTTTACTAAGTTTTGCTATTGCAACGGGCTTGTTTTATGGAAGATTTAGTAAGCCACAGGCATTTTTACGCTTTAGTGAAAACGCTATATTGGCACCGTTTAAAGACGGACTTGCTATTATGTTACGAGTTGTTCCTTATAAAAATATTAACCTTACTGATGTAGAAGCCAAGCTTTCGGTTGCATTAATGCTGGAAGAAAATGGTAAAGTTGCCAATAAGTTTTTCTTGTTAGATTTGGAATATAGCCAGGTAAATTCTCTTACACTAAGCTGGACGATTGTACATCCGATATTGGAAGCAAGCCCATTTTATAAATTTTCTAAAGATGATTTTAAAAATATAGAGGGAGAAATGCTCGTTTTTGTAAAAGGTTTTGATGATATGTTTAGCAATACGGTGGTGGCTCGTACATCTTATACTTTAAGCGAAATAGTGTTAGGTGCCAAATTTGAACCAATGTATTACAGAAGTGAGGATAACAATAAAACAACTTTGGATATCGGCAAGTTAAATAACTTTGATAAAATAGATATTAGTAAAAATTGGAGTTAATGAATAAAGTTAAAACCAACTATATCAGTTGAATAAAAAGGAAGGTCGCCTGGTTGGTTTAGTATAGGTTGATAAAAATTGAGGCAAATTGAAAGTAGTTGAGCGTAGGTAGGTTTGGGAGCAAATTTAGGTTAGGCTGTTATTAACATTCACTCAAGCTAATGGGCACATTTATAGCAAGCCCGCCATCTGCAGTTTCTTTGTATTTACTATTCATATCAAGGGCAGTTTCCCACATGGTTCTTATTACGCCATCAAGACTCACTTTAGCAAAATCTGGTTTGCTTTGTAAGGCAAGCTGGCTGGCAGTAATAGCCTTTATTGCACCCATGGTATTTCGTTCTATACAGGGTATTTGCACAAGCCCGCCAATAGGATCGCAAGTAAGCCCAAGATGATGCTCCATTGCTATTTCTGCTGCCATTAATACTTGCCGCTGTGTACCTCCCATACATTCTGTAAGCGCTGCTGCCGCCATAGCGCTACTTACACCTATCTCCGCCTGGCAGCCTCCCATTGCTGCAGAAATGGTAGATCCTTTTTTAAAAATACTGCCTATTTCACTTGCTGTAAGTAAAAACTGAATTATTTTATCTTCGCTATTGCCATCACAAAAAGCAATGTAATATTGAAGTACAGCCGGAATTACACCCGCAGCACCATTAGTAGGTGCTGTTACTACTCTTCCAAAGGAGGCATTTTCTTCATTTACAGCCAATGCAAAACAACTTACCCAATCTAGTATGTAAGTAAAATGAAGTCCGCCACTTTTAATACTGCTCAACCATTCATCATAACCCAAATAAACAGCATCTTTTAACAAACGTTTATTCAAATCGAAACCTCTTCTCTTTACCTGTAAACCGCCCGGCAAAATACCCTGTGTATGGCAACCTTTATAGATACAGTCTTTCATTACTTGCCAAATTTGCAGAATTTTAATGTTGGTTTCTGCTTCAGGCCGCCAACAGGTTTCATTTTCTAACACTACTTCACTAACATTCATACCGGTTTTCATGCACCAATGCAGCAAATCCTGAGCAGTATTAATAGGAAAAGGTAATACCACGTCGCTATCTTCTTTATTTATTTCTCCTTCTTTTACAACAAAACCGCCACCTACTGAGTAGTAAGTGGCGGCAATATTTTCACCATTATTTAGTTTAGCCAAAAAAGTAAGTGCATTGGGGTGGAAAGGCAGAGATTCTCCATACAAAAATTCTATATCAGTGGCAGGGTCAAAAGCTATTGCATGAATACCTTTAAGCAATAGTGTTTTTGTGTTGGCGATATTAGAAATGCGAGGCTGTATTTTATCAATTTCAAAACTAACAGGATTGGCGCCATAAAGGCCTAACTGTACTGCTACATCTGTACCATGGCCAATGCCAGTTTTTGCAAGAGAGCCATACAATAAAACCTCCATGCCCTCTACTTTGGTCAACATATTTGCTTCTTCCAAATCTTGTATAAAACGCAAGGCTGCCCTCCATGGACCAAGCGTATGACTACTTGACGGACCAACGCCTATTTTAAACATGTCAAATATGGAGATGGACTCGTGCCGCAAACAAAGATTTTAATAGTTTATAATTTCTACATTAAATATAAGTGGTGAGCCAGCCGGAATACCATTTTGGGCTGAACAGCCATAAGCTAATGAAGGTGGTAAATAAAGATTGATAACACCTCCTTTTTTAACCAGCGGAATACCAAATCTCCAACCAGTAATAACACCATTTAAAGGAAAAGTAGCAGTAGAGCCTGCAGCGGTTGAATCAAAAACACTTCCATTAATCAATGTTCCCTTATACTTTACAGTAACAGTAGATGAAGCATTGGGAAAATCTATACCAAAGCCAGTGCCTAACACAGTGTAAAAGAACCCCCGAGGGTCTTTGGTGGCCGTAATTCCCTTGCTTGTAATGTAGGTTTGAAGTACAGCAATTTCAGAATCTGATGGTGAGCCTGGCGTAGATACACAACTATTGGGTGTAGGGCTGCTTGTTTTGCTGCATGCAAAAAATAATAGGGCTACCGTTACAATAAATAAACATTTCTTCATAATACTTTTAATTGATTTTATTTTTATCAGCCGTAATTAAGGCTTGTTGGTTACGTTTTGTTTGTGTTTTAATTCCTGATAAAGTTGTTCATTGTTTTCCCATTTAAATTGCATTCTAAAAAAAGAATAGAAAAAAACAATAATAGACATTGCAAAAATAGCGGTTAAAAACATTCCGGGAGATGTTTTTGAAATCTTAGTATACCATTCTGGAATAAATAAATAAACAGTTATAACTAATAGTAATATGGGTAATGCAAATAAAATAGCCATTGGTAAACCACCAAGTAATTTATTAATAAAGGTATTTTCTCTTTCCCGGTTTTTTTCCCAAAAACTGATAAATTGTTCTTCCTTTTCTGTAAGCATGGTGCAAAGTTAACCAAATATAAAATGGGTTTTTTGCAAATTGATCAATATTAGGTAGGTTTGTTAAACAACAAAATAAATATTTTGAAAATAGAACATTTTATCGTTCAGCACTTGTATATACACAAACAGGTTATGCTGCAAGGAATTGGTACGTTGTTTCTAAATCCGTCGGTTACTTTGCCTTTGGAGGGTCAAAAAGATTTTGTTATGCCAGACAATGCTTTTACGTTTGAATATAATTTAAAAGCTGGTGAAGATGAAGCGCTTGTTAATTATATTATACAACAAACCAGGAAGATGAAATCGCTGGCCATTGCGGATCTTGAGTCATATTACATTATATCCAAACAATTTTTAAATATTGGAAAACCAATGGTAATTGAGGGTGTTGGTACAATACAAAAAAACCAAATCGGTGAATACCAGTTTGTTTCAGGGCATTTTATTACACCTAAAATTGAAGACATTCCAAGGCAATTAAAAGAAAAAACTGAGGATAGTGTTTCTTTTGAAAGTGAAAGCAAACAGGATAATAGCAAAAGAAATATTTTATTGGTTTTTTATGCTGTTGTACTTGCCCTATCAGCTCTGGGAATTTATTATTTTGTTACCAACAAAAAAGTACCTGCTCCTGCTGAGATAGCTGATCAAATAATACCATTAACAGATTCTATTAGAACAGACACACTTTTAAAGCCAACAACTGCTATAAACATTGCAGCTCCTGCTCCTGCTATTGTTAAAAAAGACAGTTTTAATTTTAAAATTGTAATTAAAAATTATCCAACTTCAGTAGCTGCTAACAAAGCTTTTAAAAAACTTTCAGAATATGGGCACAAGGTTTTTATAGTAAGGAGCGATTCTTTACACTATAAATTAGTAATGCCATTTACCACAGCTTTATCTGATTCTACCAGAGCAAAAGATTCGCTACGTAAGTTTTTTGGTGGCAAGCCTTATATACTTTTGTAATAAATACAACAGGTTGTGTAGCATTTGTATTAAACTTCATTGCTGTTTCAACTGTAAAATCTGGTTTAAGTTTATAAGACGCTATTTTTTTATTTGAAAAAAAATAATCAGCCTGCAGCTAGCTTTCCAAAAAATGTTTACTCAACAACTAAAATAATTGAAGCGATAAAATACGCTGGCTGTTTTACTGCGCATAAAAAATTGAAGATTCAAAAAATATACACTTGTTTTTAGCTTACCAATACTGAAGCGCCTTTTTTAGAATAAACTATCTCCTAAAGTGCAATGCATTCCAACACCCAAACCACTGCCTGTGAGTCTTCTGGCTGCCCTTTAAATTAACCATTCCAGCCAGGGCTTTCGGTTATTGTTTCGTATAGCAGTTGGCCCCGGCGGTTAAATATTCTAAATTATTCCACTTCTACTATGGCTCGTAATATGGGATGCAAATAATCGTTTCTTCCATTGTTGTTGGGAGTAAAAGCAGTAGGTACGTAAATTTCTATCTTTTTAATTTTTCTAACCAATCGTGAATCAACAGTTACACAACCGCCAACGCTAGTAAGGTTAATAGTATAGAGTTGGGGCTGCATACCATTAAAAACAGGATTAAAACTTGCCCTGTTATTTAAGCTAATACCAGGGCTCCATAAAGCAGATGGCCCTATAGAACGGGATCTAGCCTCACGGCAAATGCAGTACAAGAGGGTGGGCGGCAGCATTTAAATGAAGAGGGTTGCCTTTGTTGAAGCAGTAGTTAAAAAAGAGTTTAGCAATTGCAACATCCGGGTAATACACTACAAAATAAAATAACCATATTTATACGGCTAACCAATTATGGTAAAAATTACATTATGCAACCCTTTACATTTGTTACTATT
>Ga0105048_10013969_pt1 | contig 12529 bp, 10 predicted proteins | sample MAT05_FD_78382 | JGI IMG/M metagenome (GOLD analysis project Ga0105048, IMG submission 78382) | Freshwater microbial communities from Lake Fryxell liftoff mats and glacier meltwater in Antarctica - MAT-05 | ecosystem: Environmental > Aquatic > Freshwater > Ice > Liftoff microbial mat | place... | reverse complement strand
GGTCGATTCCGGTGACTACCCGGCGGGGTATCTCCAGTTCCGACGGGGAGACCAGTGCCTGAACTTCGACCAGCACCGGCCGGGTTCCTTCCATCGAAGCGAGCACGACCGAACCGAGAGCGCCGGTCGCTTCCTCGACGAACCGGGCGGAGGGATCGGTGACTTCGGTCAGGCCGCCGGAGCGCATCTCGAAGACCCCGACTTCGCTGGTGGCACCGAAACGGTTTTTGATCGCGCGGAGGGTGCGGTAGGTGCGTTCCCTTTCGCCTTCGAACTGGAGGACGCAGTCGACCAGATGCTCGAGGACCCGGGGACCGGCCAGGCTGCCCTCTTTGGTCACATGGCCAACCAGAATCACGGCGATTTCCAGGCGTTTTGCGACTTCCGCCAGCGAGTTGGCCGCTTCGCGGACCTGTCCGACCGATCCCGGGGCGCCGGTCAGTTCGGCGCTGTGCATCGTCTGGATCGAATCGATGACGCAGACTTTCGGCTTCTCGGTCTCGATCGTCGCGAGGATCGTTTCGAGCGAGTTCTCGGCCATTGCCTTGACCTCCAGCGCGGCCGGGCCGAGCCGTTCGGCGCGCAGCCGCACCTGGGCGGTCGATTCTTCGCCGGAAACGTAAAGGGTCTCGATGCCGTTGGCCTGCAGATTTGCCGTGGCCATGCCGGTCAGGGTGCTCTTGCCGATGCCAGGCGAGCCACCGAGCAGGACCAGTGAGCCGGGCACGATGCCGCCGCCAAGAACCCGGTCGAGTTCACCAATACCGGTTATGTAGCGGGCGGTTTCGAGGGCAACCACGTCGCGCAGGACCACCGGCTTGCCGGTCGGACCCCGGGCCGAACCTTTCCTGGCTGGGGCAGTACCGGAATTCACCCTTGGCGGAGCGACCGACTCGACCAGCGAGTTCCATTCACCACAGTCGGGGCAGCGGCCGGTCCAGGCCATGGCCACATGGCCACAGTTCTGGCAGACGTGTTGGGATCGGATTTTTGCCACCACGTCAGGGTAAGGATCGGGCAGGACGTAATGGACCCCCTATCGGCCCTAATATGACTCCATGCAGGTACTTGTTTTCTTCCACGTCGTCGCAATGGCCTTCTTTCTCGGGGGCCAGCTGATGCTTGCTGGCACCGTGGTCCCGGTCGAACGCTCGAATCCGGACCCGGAACGCATGCGCGCGATCGCCCGCAGATTCGGGGCGGGCTCCCTGATCGCCCTCGCCGTTCTGCTGGTGACCGGTATGGGAATGGCCTCCCACTACGACCTCTGGAGCAACGGCGAGTTCCAGCTGAAGATGGGCCTGGTGGTGGCCCTGATCGTCTCGGTACTCGCCCACATGCAGCTGCCCAAAGCCCACTGGCTGATGGGCCTGACCTTCGTGTTGACCCTGGGCATCGTCTGGATCGGGCTCGATCTGCCGGTGTAGATGCGCAGAACGCGGCACGCGGGGCGGTCTACCGAATTGGCGACCGGAATCTGATTCGGGTTCGGTCTACCGCGGTGGCTCCCGGACCACGATGCTGCCTGCCGCCTTGGCGCCGGGAATCTGATTCGGGTTCGGTCTACCGCGGTGGCGCAGGGACCACTATCCGGTTTACCGCTTTGGCGCCCAAAATCTAATTCGGAACCACCTGTTTGTTTTGGGCTGTCCGCGACTTCACGGTTCTGAATAAGGATTTCAAGTGACATTCCCGACCTGGGAGCTGATCAGCGCCCAAGGTGGACGGTATTCGGGAAAGCCCCTGGAAATTCGAAGTAACCGCCAAGTGGTCGAGAGCCGTATTGCCTCTCACATTGCCTCCCGCGTGGTCAGGTTCGTGGAGGGCTGAAACTTTGGTCGGTGGCCGGTTCTCCTCCCCGGCCCCGGGATTCCGGGTCGACCTCGCCCCCTTTGCCACCGGGTTGTCCTCCTTTGGACTCGGGATTAGGACAATCCGCAAGACAGGCATCGCTCCTCCTTTGCAGCTCCCAGAGCAGCCAAGGAGGAGCGATGGCCCGGGACCGGGGCGACAAAACAGGCATCGCTCCTTGTTGGCTTCTCCCAGAGCAGCCAACAAGGAGCGATGCCTGTTCTGGAGCCTGCCCTGCTGCCTGCCCTGCTGCCTGCCCTGCTGCCTGCCCTGAGGCCTGCCTCGAGGCTGGTCCTTCGGCTTTTTGCTGTCGGATCCCCGACACCTGGATCACTTGACCACCGTTGGTATTGAGGACGGTGGTGGCGGAAAACTTCCGAGTCGGATTGCGCAGGCAAGTTTTGCGCCACCGCCGTCCTCATTAACCATCCGCGCCGCTGTTTCAGGCTTTGACCAGGTCCCGAGCCGGATCGATTCCGTGGCGCTCTGCGAGCGCCTGTAGCTCCGGGGACATTGCCCATCCATCCGGCTTCTCTTCCCCTTCGAAGACCGGTGACGCGCCTTTGAGGGCCATTGAGCCGTGGTTGTCGCCGATCGCAGCGATTTCCGCCACCTCTTCCGGGCTGAGCCGGTTATCAGCCGGCAGGCCGGCCAGTTCCTGTCGCATGTCTTCGATCGGCCTGGCACCCGGTCCGATCTCCTGGATCAGGGTCGGCGCCACACATTCGATTGCCGGATGGGCGAGGTTCCACTGGCAGGCGAGCTGCATCAGGGTCAGGTCGTGCCGTTCGGCGATCGGACGGACCTGGTCAATGCGCGCCAACCCGGCTTCGATCCAGCCGTCCGGCCGGTAGCCACGATGATCGGTGGGCCCAAGTTCGGCCCCCGGCCGCAGGATGTCCCAGAACAGTCCGCCGTAGTCAACCACCCTGGTCAGCACCTTGACGTCCTTTCCGGCCGCTGCGTCGAGCACGTAGCTGGCGGGCCAGGGCTCGAAAGGGTTGAGGATCAGCATCGCCCAGTCGATCCGGTCGCCGAAACGTTCAAAGGAATCGAGCAGGTCGAGCGTGAAGCCATTGGCCGGACCGGGTGCGATGCCGATGCCGTTGGCCAGTCCCTGGTCGCGCAGATCGGCCATCGCATCCCAGACGACCTCCGAGGTGTACCCGATGCGATCCGGGTTGTGGAGAAGCAGCAGGTCAAGATGGTCTACCCCGAGCCGCTCGAGCTGCTTTTCAGTCGCCATCTTCAGGTAGTCGGCATAGGCCTCGGGACCACGAAGAGCCGGTGAAGTGAACCGCGGGAACCCCCGGGGTCCGTCGCGCTCGGCGTTGTAGAAATCGTGGCCAACCGAACCGACCAGTCTGTATTCGTCGCGCGGCACGCCACTGATCGCCTTGCCGAGGACAAGGTCGGCGTCCCCGGTCCCGTAGGCATCAGCCGTGATTACGGTCGAGATCCCTTTCCCCGGGGTGAGCAGCCGGACCAGACGGTCTTCGTCGATCGCTTCACCGAAGTGGAGGTAACGCCCTCCGCTCCAGGTTCCGATCGCGGCCCGGTCGAGTTCAGGCGGATTCTTGCTCATACCATGACGGTAGCGGAAGCCAACCCTCCTCCGGTGGCCCGGCACTGCTCCCTGATAGCTTGGGAACTCAACATGAGCACCCCTGAGAAGTCCCCCTCGACGGACGCCGGAAACGTGCGTGAAATCCGCTTCCTCAACATCATCGCCGCGGTCGCGATCCTCGACTTCGTGTTGTTGATCCCGCTGGTCTGGGCCTCCAGCTACTGGATGGACAAGCATGAAGTTGTTTCGATTCTCGGCCCGATCCATGGCCTGTTTTTCGTCATTCTGGTTGGGCTCTGCGCCTACGGCTCGGTCCAGCGCTGGTGGGGCTGGTGGTTCCCCCTGATCACCGTGGTAACCGGTGGCGCGATCGGATCACTGATCGGTGACTGGATCGTCCGCAAGAAGCTCAAGGAAGGAACGGCAAACGCATGAGCGCACTGGAAGATGTCACCTGGAACCTCGACGACCTGCTCGAAGGCGTCGACGCCGCGAACCCCGAAGCGGCGGTCACCGAACTTCTGGACCAGGCGGAAGTCAGATCCGACACCTTCGCCGCGAAATACGACGGCAAATTCAGCGAGATCAGTGGCGAAGACCTGAAGCAGGCGATGACCGACCTGGCCGAAATCTCCGACCTTGCCGGCCGCGCGCTCAATTACGCCCACCTGCGTTTTGCCGCCGACACCGCCGATCCGAAAAACGGTGCCCTGCTCCAGATGGGTTCCGAGCGGGCAACCTCGATCCAGACGAAACTTCTGTTCTTCGACCTCGGATGGGCCGCGCTGGACGATGACCGCGCCGAAGAACTCCTGGCCACCCCCGGCCTCGAGTTCTGCGAGCACCACCTGCGCAACGAACGCCGCTATCGAGACCACCTGCTGAGTGCCCCGGAAGAGAAGATCATCACCGAGCTCTCGATCACCGGTGGTGGCGCCTGGAGCCGGCTGTTCGACGAGCAGACCTCGGCGATCAGGGTCGACCTTCCGGACGGCAATGAACCCGTTTCTCTGGACATCGCCCTCTCGCAGCTCCACAACCCGGACCGTGAGGTCCGGAGGACGACCGCCGAAGCGATCACCGAATCGCTCCAGCCTGGGCTGCGCACCCGCGCCTACATCTTCAACACGCTGCTTCAGGAGAAAGCGACCAAGGACCGGCTGCGAAAGTACCCGCACTGGCTCGCCACCCGCAACCTCTCGAACGAAGCCAGCGACGAATCGGTCCAGGCCCTGATCGAAGCGGTCAAGGGCCGCTATGAGATGGCCCGCTCCTGGTACCGGACCAAGGCGCGCCTGCTCGAAATCGACCAGCTTGCCGACTACGACCGCATGGCCGCCATCGCGACCGACGACGAGAAGATGGAGTGGGACCAGGGACGCGAAATTGTCCAGTCGGCCTTCACCGCGCTGTCCCCCGAGACTGGCGAGATAGTCGAGAGGTTCTTCGATGGCCGCTGGATCGATGCGCCCCCCGGCCCGAACAAACGTGGTGGTGCCTTCAGCGCCTCGACCGTGCCTTCGGTCCACCCTTACGTAATGCTCAACTACACCGACCAGCGGCGCGACGTGCTGACCCTTGCCCATGAACTCGGGCACGGCGTCCACCAGACGCTCGCCGGCCGCCAGGGCATCTACCACCAGGACACACCTCTCACCGTCGCCGAGACCGCGTCGGTTTTTGCCGAAGAGCTCGTTTTTGGCCGCCTGCTCGAAGCGGAGAAAGACCCTGCCTCCCGCCTCGGCCTGCTCTCGGAATCGGTCGAAGGACAGATCGCCACGATTCACCGCCAGATCGCGATGAACCAGTTCGAGGACCGGGTCCACACCGCCCGGCGCACCGAAGGCGAGCTTTCGGTTGAACGATTCTCGGAGATCTGGACCGAGACCCAGGTCGAGATGCTCGGTGATTCGGTCGAAGTGACCGAAGGCTACGGCTCGTGGTGGTCCTACGTGCCGCATTTCATCGGTTCACCCGGCTACGTCTACGCCTACTCCTACGGCCAGCTTCTGGCGCTTTCCGTCTATCGCCTCTACGAAGAGCAAGGTGACGAGATCGTGCCTGGCTACCTTGAGATGCTCTCCTCCGGCGGCTCGAAGTCACCGGAAGAGCTGGGCAAACTGGTCGGTGTCGATCTGGCCGATCCGTCCTTCTGGGACAACGGTCTTGACCTCGTCGCCGGGCAGATCGAGGCGGCCCAGGCCGCAGCCGAAGCCGTAATAGCCAACCGTGAATAGCGACCAAATACACTCGTTCGGTGTCACCGGCACCACGTCGTAACAGGAAATCACGCATCCCCCAGGCCGAGCGTCGGGCGGATGTGATCGATGCGGCCCTGATCGAATTCGGCAAACGCGGCTTCGACGGCACCACGACATCGATGATCGCTGACCGGGCCGGCATCCAGCAGCCGTACATCTACGCCCTGTTTGAGAACAAACGGCACCTGTTCCTCACCTGCCAGAAGGCTCTTTATGAGCGCATGCTCGACGTCTTTGATTCTGCCGTCAAAGAAGAAGACTCACCATATGAGCGCATCCGGAAAATGGGCATCGCCTACCTGTCGCTACTCGAAGATGAAGCCTGGGTCCGTTGCCACCTTCAGATTCTCGCCGCGAGTGGCCATCCCGAACTCCAGCAACCCATCCTTCGCGGTTTCGAAGACACCTTCAGGGCGGTCGAAGAAATGAGCGGCGCCAGCTCGGTCGAGGTGGCCCGGTTTTTCGCCACCGGAACCCTGCTGAACGCAATGACCGGCATGGGCGCACCCATCGAGATGCTTGGATACATGCGGGTCCCCCGCGAAGACGAACTCTGAGCTCGCTACCTGCCCGGTAAGCGGCTCTGCCAAACTGGTCCTGTGCGTTTTCGTCTAATCCCCCTGTTCCTGGGCCTCGCCCTTCTTGTGGCTCCGGCGACCGCGTCGGCTGACAATCAGACGACCAAGCCGGTTGGCTGGGGTCCGCGCACGAGCAAAGCGGCCGCCAAACTGGTCGATCGGTCCGGGTTCGAGCCACGGCCGGAGAACCGTAAGTCGAACCACCGCATCCCCGGCAAGAAGCTGTTAGAAGCCTGGCGGAAGCGCAGCGACATGCCGTACAGGAACTTCGTTGACGGGCGCTTCAAGGGCACCACCGACGAGATCATCCAGTGGGCATCGCACAAGTGGGGCATCGACACCGAGACCATGCGGGCCGTCGCCGCCACCGAAACCTGGTGGGTCAATTCCTTCCGCGGCGACGAAGGCGATTCATTCGGCCTCTACCAGGTGCGCCGCCCCTACCACTGCTGGAACGACTGCCGGATCGCCCGCTATTTCACCGCCTTCAACGCCGACTATTACGGCGGAATCATCCGCTCTTATTACGACGGCACCCAGACCTGGCTGAACACCGTTTCCGGCAACGGCAAGCCCTACAGGTCCGGCGACCTCGAAGGCAGCATGGGCGCCTGGTATTCAGGCCGCTGGTGGCCGGAAGGCGTGAACGTCTACCTCGACCGGGTCGCCCAGTACCGGGCCGCAAAGGTCTGGCTCCAGCCGAATTTCGTCGGCAAGTAGACCTCCAGGCTCCGCCGGCTAGACCAGAGCCCCCATCCGGGCCAGGTCTGTGCCCGTGGCTTAGATAGGCCATCGCTCCTCCTTGGCTGCTCTCAGCGATACGAACAAGGAGCATCAATGGTGTGTGGAAGACCCCAGAAAGCCATCGCTCCTCCTTGGCTTCTCTGAGTGCAGCCAACAAGGAGCATCACTGAATTCTGCGGGCGCTCAGTTCCTCTTTCGGCTGAGAATCACTCTCAGCCTCCGCGCGAGGTCCTCTGGCTCTCTACCAACCATCCAGTCGGTGATCCGGACAGTTTCGAACCCGAGGGCCAGATGGTCGATGTCGCGGCTCCGGTCCTGCGTGAAGCGGTCGATGTGGAACTCGAGGCTGTCGGCCTCCCCAATCAGCCCGTTTTTCCTCCAGAGGAAATCGACCACCCTGTTTCCGATGGAAACGTCTACCTCCGGCCTGGGGAGGTCGCGATCGTGCAGAAAGCTGAGAAAGCGGGTCTCAAGTTCCGATCGTGTCCAACCCAGGGTCTTGCCGTGCATTGCCACTAGCTTTCTCAACCGGCCCGCACCTTTCCGGTTGGGCGCCAAATCAAGAGCCTGGAGAATCGAACGGTCATCGACGAGTTTCAGACGGCGGGCAACGCTGTATGCGTCCTCCAGAGCGCGCCAGGAAACCACCCCGGCGAGGTCAACGAGGGTCCGGCCCACGCTCGTGACCGGGATCCCTTCGACCAGGCAGACCTGCTCAGGCGGCAACGACCTGGTCCGATGCACCAGCACCTTCGTCGGCGGCGTACCTCCCGCACTTCTCACCACTTCGATCGGCAGGCAGGGACGGGTAAGTCCCCAAAGCGCAGCTGCTGAACGGTGCGAAAGACATGCATTGGCGCCACTGGCGAGGACAGCGGCTATCCAGCGTCCTTTCGCATTCAACGCGTCGTGGCCGACCGAATACACCCCACGGTGCAGTGGGATCAGATACCCATCAGTGAGAAAGCGATGAAGCGTAGTGCGGTCGATACCTCGGCTGGTCAGTTGGCGATGGCTGACCACGCCGAACTGGGCATTCGCGATCGGCGAAACGGTGCCAATGAACGAGCGTCGGAAACGCGATGCTCCCTGTTCGCTGCTGCTGGCGCTACCGAGGAGGATCGATGTGGGTTTCGGCATGGCATCACAGTGCCAGCAGATTCCTGACGGGTCCAGACGAATCGGTCACGAATCACGCACTCGGGGGCAACCTTAGGCACACCTGTGGCTTTCGGGCAGACGCCACCAACACTTCGCGCGGGAGATCTCTCCGGCCATCGCTCCCTGTTGGATGCTCCTGGCGCATCCAAGGAGGAGCGATGCCTGATTTCGGGGCCCACGAACTTTCATCGCTCCCTGTTGGATGCTCCTGGCGCATCCAAGGAGGAGCGATGCCGCAGTCTTTGTGGCAGATGCCAGGTCGTGCTTCAACGACTGAAGGCACCCTTTCGGGGTGCCTCCAGTGAGATTCTTTGGGGAAGAACTGGCGTCGATACTCGCTGCCTCTGCCTGACGCGTCTTCGCCCCGGTCGGGCGCCTTGCGGAACTACTCTGCGGCGGATTCGGCTGAGTCGCCGCCGGCCGCAGGCTCGCTGGGCTTGGTGGTGCTCGTGGTGTCCGAAGTCGAAGCCACGCCGACCTTCTCGGGCTCTTCTTCCTTCTTCTTTTTCTTGCGCGGCTTGGTGATCTTCAGCTTCAGCGGCTGGTCCTCGTCGTCCCCGGATTCATTCCGTTTCACCGTCACCAGTGATCCGGCCACGGAGTCGCCTCCGCCTGCCTTCAGCACTTCGTCGGCGAGCGGGTCTTCGATGTAGCGCTGGATCGCGCGGCGCAGCGGCCTCGCACCCATTGACGGGTCCCAGCCCTTGTCGACCAGGAAGTCCTTGGCGCCGTTGTCGAGCTCGAGCATCAGCTCGTGGTCGGCAACCTGCTGGCGGACGCGGCCGATCATCAGTTCGATGATCTCGCGCACTTCCTCGCGGGTCAGCTTGTGGAAGACGATCACTTCGTCGATCCGGTTCAGGAACTCCGGGCGGAAGACCTTGCGCAGTTCACTCATGATCCGACCCTTCATGTCGTCATAAGTGATGCCGGTGTCATCCGAGACGGTGAAGCCGATTCCCTGGTTGCGTGCGATCTCGTTGGCCCCGATATTCGAGGTCATGATGATGATCGTGTTGCGGAAATCGACCGTGCGCCCCTGCGAGTCGGTCAGACGACCGTCCTCGAGGATCTGGAGCAGGATGTTGAAGACGTCCGGATGGGCTTTCTCGATCTCGTCGAGCAGCAGCACCGAGTACGGCTTGCGGCGCACGGCTTCGGTGAGCTGACCGCCCTCGTCGTAGCCAACGTATCCGGGAGGTGAACCGACCAGACGGCTGACCGCGTGCTTCTCCATGTACTCGGACATGTCGATGCGGATCATCGAATCTTCATCTCCGAACAGGAACTCGGCGAGCGTGCGGGCGAGCTCGGTCTTGCCGACACCCGAAGGGCCGAGGAAGACGAATGAACCGGCTGGACGTTTCGGGTCCTTGATCCCGGCGCGTGAGCGGCGGATCGCCTTGGAGACAGCTTCGATCGCGGCTTCCTGGCCGATGACGCGCTTGTGCAGCTCGCCTTCCATCTCGATCAGCTTCTTGGTCTCGGCTTCGGTCAGCTTGAAGACGGGAATGCCGGTCCACATCGAAACGATGTCGGCGATCTCTTCTTCGCCAAGGATCGGACGTTCAGTCTCTTCACCGTCGGCCCACTCTTCTTCGAGCTGCCGCTTGCGGGTGGTGAGCTGGCGCTCGGTGTCGCGCAGGTTGGCGGCCTTCTCGAACTCCTGGGCCTCGATCGCTGCTTCTTTTTCACGGCGGGCGGTCTCGATCTCTTCTTCGAGGTCGCGGTACACCGGCGGAGCGGTCATCGACTTGATCCGCATGCGTGATGCGGCTTCGTCGATCAGGTCGATCGCCTTGTCCGGCAGGAAACGGTCGGAGATGTAGCGGTCGGCGAGTTCGGCGGCGGCCTCGAGGGCCTCATCGGAAATCTGGACCTTGTGATGCTGCTCGTAACGCTCGCGCAGACCTTCAAGGATCTTGACGGTCTGCTCAGGGGTCGGCGGTTCAACGCGGATCTGCTGGAAACGCCGTTCCAGGGCTGAGTCGCGCTCGAGGTACTTGCGGTACTCGTCGAGAGTCGTCGCGCCAATCGTCTGGATTTCGCCACGGGCGAGGGCGGGCTTCAGGATCGAAGCCGCGTCGATCGCGCCTTCGGCCGCACCGGCACCAACCAGGTTGTGGATCTCGTCGATGAACAGAACGATGTCGCCGCGCTGGGCGATCTCCTTCATGACCTTCTTCAGGCGTTCCTCGAACTCTCCGCGGTACTTGGAGCCGGCTACGAGTGCGGCCAGATCGAGGGTGTAAATCTGCTTGTTGCGCAGCATCTCCGGGACTTCACCCTTGATGATGCGGGACGCGAGACCTTCGACCACCGCGGTCTTGCCAACGCCCGGCTCACCGAGCAGCACCGGGTTGTTCTTGGTGCGGCGCGAAAGGATCTGCATGATGCGTTCGATCTCGGTCTCACGGCCGACGACCGGATCCAGCTTGCCGTCCTCGGCGAGCTTGGTCAGGTTGCGTCCGAACTGGTCGAGCAGCTTCGAAGACTTCTTGCCACCCTCGGCCTGGCTGCCAGCACCGGTACCGGAACCCTGGCCTGACTGACCGGGACGACGGCCACCAGGGCCGGAAAGCATGCGGATCACTTCGTTGCGGATCTTGTCCGAGTCAGCGTCGAAGTCGAGCAGGATACGGGCGGCGACGCCTTCGTTCTCACGAACCAGGCCGAGCAGGATGTGCTCGGTGCCGATGTAGTTGTGGCCGAGGCTCAGGGCCTCACGCAGGGCCAGTTCAAGCACCTTCTTGGCGCGCGGAGTGAACGGGATCTGGCCCGAAGTGACTTCTTCACCGGAGCCGACGATGCGCACCACCTGCGCACGCACACGCTCAACGGTGATGTCCAGGGACTCAAGGACACGGGCAGCGAGGCCTTCTTCTTCGCGAAGCAGGCCGAGCAGGATGTGCTCGGTGCCGATGTAGTTGTGCTTGAGCGTCCGCGCTTCTTCCTGGGCGAGGACTACTACCTGACGGGCGCGCTCTGTAAATCTTTCGAACAATGTTCCTCGTTACCTAGACGTGGGGTGAATAAAGGATGTTGGTTGTCTGGTTATCTGAACGGCGTAATGCCGGCTGCCCCATCCCGCTTTTCGGCGACCTGATGCCAAGGGATTGGACTTCCGGTCTTTGAAGTGCGGGCGAATAAGCCAGTATACCGGGCGCCGTAGTCGGGCTAGTCGGCATCTTGAATTCCCTGCATCAGGGCTATATGTTTTGAGGATGCAGGACTCAGCAGGGGCATTTCCATCGCTTCGTGGCGGGCTCGCTTTGATCCCGGTGCTGGCCGTGGTCCTGCTTCTGTCCGCCGCTTTCGGTCCCGGGAGTGCTGCGGCCGGCCTGCCGGACAACTTCGAGCGCCACAAGGAAAACAACTGGGTCTGGTACGGACCGGGCGACTGGGTTGCTTCTTCCGGTCAGAACGACATCAACATCAGCTCCCCGACCGGCAAACTCTGGATCAAGTTCGGTGCCAGCGGTGTGATCTGCCCAAACAGCGCCGATGAATGGTTCACCGGCCTGCGAAACAGCTATCGCAACACTGCCGGTGCTGGATTCGGTCTTTATTCCAGACCGCTGAAGACTGCCCGCTACAGCTCAATTGGCCCGACCCGTGAGATCAGCACCAACTACTTCCGGCAGAAGGACAAATGGGTCGGCCGCAAGCGGAACGGCCAGCAGATCAGGGGCGAGTTCACGATGGATGTATTCGCGATCGACGGACTGGGCACCTGCGGCCAGCAGTTCCTGTCGATTGGCGCTCCCTCAAAGGGCAATGCCCCCAGCCTCAAGTTGCTGCGCACGGTCGTTTCGACGCTCGCCAGCCAGACCATCTGAACTCGACACCCGCCGAAGCGGGTTACCGGCCCTTCTAAGCCGGGACCTGGTCCTCGATCACGCCGATCAGGTCGTTCCAGGAATCGTTGAACGACTCTTTGCCTTCCGACTGGAGCCGCGCGGCGAGGGCATCGGTGTCGAATCCGGCTTCGTTGTATGCCTTGAGCACTTCTTCGCAGTCGCCACCATCGGCCGGGATCGGGGCGCCGATCCTGCCGTGGTCGGCGAAAGCCTCGAGGGCGGCCGGCGGCATCGTGTTGACGGTGTTCACCGCAGCGAGCGCTTCGATGTAAAGCACGTCGGGAGCTTCGGGGTCCTTGGTGCCGGTGCTGGCCATCAGCAGACGCTGAATGCGGCCACCGACATTGGCGAGGCGCTGGGCACGATCGCTGGCGATCAGGTCCCGGTAGGCCGCGTAAGCCTGCTGGCCGACGGCAATGCCCAGCTTGGCGCGCAGTTCGGGTGAGACGTCGTCGATCACGGCAGCGTCCCAGCGGCTGATGAAGAGCGATGCGACCGACATCACGG
>Ga0105048_10013965_pt1 | contig 12530 bp, 8 predicted proteins | sample MAT05_FD_78382 | JGI IMG/M metagenome (GOLD analysis project Ga0105048, IMG submission 78382) | Freshwater microbial communities from Lake Fryxell liftoff mats and glacier meltwater in Antarctica - MAT-05 | ecosystem: Environmental > Aquatic > Freshwater > Ice > Liftoff microbial mat | place... | reverse complement strand
TAAATCCGCCATGGTGTGGTTCCGAATGTGATGCAAACGATTTTTTTCATCACGTCTCCGCAACTTTAGAAAATTTTCGATGGGGTTCAACCAGAAGCTCTGCCCTATGACGACAGCCTGCAGAGCCGGATGGAGAGCGGTTCGTAATGGCGAACTTCGGTTGCGGGCGAAGCCCGCGCCAAGTTCCAAGCAACATGACAGACCAGCGGTTTCGGAAAGTTGAAGTCAATTTTTACGCCATTGTGCTGACGTCCAGCAGCATATTACGTATCCATGTTACAGCCGCGTTGCTTCTGCGTGCTGCGAGTGCTTGAGGAAACTCAATCAATTTCTGAAGAACTGAGTCGGCGTCAACTATACCCCGCGCGGTCGAAAATGACACTCTTTTGAACATCGGATCGTAACCCGAAGCATCAGCGAGGGATTGGGATTTGCGGCCCTCGCTGACGCTTCGAGTTAATGTCACTTTCAACCACGTGAGGTATAATATCCGTCGCCCGAGACCGACAGGCCCAAAACTGAACTCAGAAAATAGCGGAGAATCATGTCATGAAAATCGTGCTCTTCACTCTTCTCACTGCGACGTGTTTCACCGCTCACGCACAAGATCCGGCACCTGACTGGAAACTCGAAGGCAATGCTCCCTGGCAGGCACGGGATTCGCAGGCGGAATATGTCTTTCGCGATCAGCTCTGGATCATGGGCGGCTGGTTTCAGTCGTTTGAGGCACCGCCACGCGATGTATGGGCTTCGGCGGATGGAAAAGAGTGGAAACAAGTCGCAGGCAACGCGCCGTGGCTGCACAGCGATCTGCCGATGAACATCACGTTTCAGGACAAGATGTGGATCATGGGTGGATGGTACAACGGGCGGTTGCCAGGTCATTCGGCGAGCAATCAAGTGTGGTCATCGACCGATGGCGTGGACTGGGAGCAAGTCACCGCAGCCGCAGAATGGACACCACGACTTGCTGCAGGCCTTGTTGAATTTCACGGACGTCTATGGATGACTGGCGGCACGGAGAATTATTACTTCGGCAATGACAAAAGCCTGAAGAATGATGTGTGGTCGTCCGCCGACGGCAAAGAATGGAGGCTCGAAACCGCGAACTCCGGCTGGTCACCGCGTGCCTATCATCAAACAGTTGTGCTGAACGACAGGATCTATCTCCTCGCCGGCGGCAACTATGTGCCGGAGTACCACGCAAAGAACGATGTGTGGTCGTCGAGCGATGGTGTGAACTGGACGCTTGAAACTGAAGCTGCACCATGGTCGCCGCGCTTGTGGTTCTCAGCGACCGTGTATCGGGATCGGATGTGGGTACTCGGTGGCTGGTCGAACAACCCTTCAACGAACCACGGTGACGTGTGGCACTCGCAGGACGGAAAGACCTGGGAACAATTGCAGACGAAGACGACCTGGAAAGAACGCCATGAGCATTCGGTGTTCGTTTTCAAAGACAAACTCTGGATTGCGGGGGGCCATGCGCAGCCGTTGTCGAACGAAGTGTGGTCCCTGCACCTGCCTGCTGACTGGAAACTTTAGCGCCGCCCACTTAAGCCTCCAATGGCGTGGACTTAAGGAATTCCAACGGCGAGCCGGGTACAAGTGCCCGGATTTCTCCATCAATCGCAACAAATCAGGGGATTTACATCCCCCGCTCGCCTTAAGTCCACGCCATTGCACTTAAGCCCAATGGAACTCGATTTCACATAGTAGACCTCACTCTCCGAGTGAGGCAGGCCGCAAAACGCGGCCATTGGCATTCGTCACTCAGAGAGTGACGGCTACTTTAATCGCAAATCGAGTGCCATTGGGGGCCATTCAGTCGTTGCTGGCGGAACGGTTGCGGTGAATGCGATCGACCTGCCATCGGGAGACCAATCGATTCCGGTGATGTTCCAGTTTCGAAACTGTTCGAGAAATGGAAACGTCGCGACGTTCCTGTTTCGATCGACAGACTTGAAACTGGCTCTGGCACGCTCCGGAGTAAACGCCGGGAAAATCACGGTCTTTGCATCGGGGCTTAACGAAATATCCTCAGGAAAGTACAGAGGACTTGAGAAGACTGTTTGCAGCGATGCAGGATTGTCGAGGTCCACAACATTGACCGCAGAATCGCCATTCTTCAGTGTTGCCTTGAATCCAATGGAATGACTGTTCCCCGCCCATCCAAAATTCCAGAAGATCGTGCGGAACATTGCAGCCTGTTTCTCTGGCAGCAGCAATCTTCGTTTTCCGGACTCTGTATCAAGCAGCGTCATATTATTGCCATTTGCAAACGCGATCGTCCGACCGTCCGGTGCCCATTGGACTCCCCAGGCTCGTCGTTCCAGTACGGCACGGTTCGTGCCATCGGAATTCATCTTCATCACACCGACCGCGGGCTGACTAAAGACAATCTCCGAAGCATCTTCCGAAAGACTGGGCATACAGCCGTCTCCCAGATCTTTTAAGTTCGAACCATCAGAATCCATCAGGAGAATTCGTGATGTTTCAACACCACCGCTCGACATATCGCCAATCAACTGTCGTCCATCAGCAGACCATTCGAACGATCCCAGTTGAGTGAACCCTGGGCGCGGTTTGGCCAGCAGGCGGACATTGCTGCCGTCCGCTTCCATGACATACAGGTTCGTCGGGAGTTTTGCATTCGGATCCGGCTTCAGCGTCAGTCGCTCGGCCCGAAGACTGATGGATTTCCAAAGGACGCTCGTTTCGCCTTTGCCGTTGCACATCGTGTGAAAATGCAGGCCATCGGAAACCGACGGACTGTCGGAGATTTTTTCCGTCGTCAGAACTCGAAAGACTGAGGAATCATTTTCTGCAAACAGGTAGTACAGCGTCGTGCCGCGCCGCGCCATTCGCATGCGACCGTTGGTGGCTTCAGTTTTCTTTGGCATGGATGCCGAATACGAACGTCCACCGTCCTGATGGATTTCTGAGAGTGACGAGTGCAATTCCTGCCTCTGAAGTTCGTCACGAAGTCGCAGAATGCGACACTGCTGCCGCTTTTCATCTTCCAGTTCCACCACCAGCATGATGCAACCGTGCTCTTCGCCAATTGCCTTGAATTCTGCGAAGCCGACCTCCATGTCAAAATCACCGTGAACCACGAACGGTAAATTGACATGAATATCATGCCATGGACCGCCGCCGGGACGATGTATGAACAAGCCGTCCTGTCGAGTCTCCACCTTTCCGGCGGGCTGGATCTGCACGGGAGTGAAATACTGGTTGGGAACTCCGTCCTTTGCAAAATTATGCGTGAACACATCTGTTAACTTCTCAAGATCTGCGTCGAGCTGTATCGGTCGAGAGTCGGCAAGTTCCTGTTCATCGGGCTCAGGAAGTATCAGTGGCCAGTTTCCGCGCATCGTCACATTTCGGACTCTGGCTTCGGTCTGGTCAGCGAAATGAAATAAGCCGAAGACGCGGTCGTTCGATGCATCGACTTCGCATTCGCAGATTGGTTGGCCGTTCAAATACACTGTGGCCTGCTGTTCGTTCACTGCCAGCTTCAAACGGTTCCACTCCCCCGGCTTCAAAGGAAGCGGCGATGCAGCATGATCGCCAGGAAGCGTCTCGGAGAGATTGTCGGGGCCCAAGTCTGTGGGATCAAACGGGCCGTCGGTCAACCAATGGGTGCGGACTCCGTCGGGCTGCAGACAGAACACCATGCGATCGAGCGCGGGATGGACCTCCGACTTGCCGGGCTCATAGAAGAATTCGTACTCAACGGATCCGACCGAATCCAGAGGCCGCTGCCAGGCCAGCAAGCTCTCACAGAACGATCCGTGCGGTGCGCCGGAATGGCCCACGATCTGGCCCGACGATGTGTCCTCGGGCAGATGTTCCCAGACCGCTTCTGGCGTGCCGGCAGACACTTCATAATACGGATACCATCCTCGCAGGTCCGCAGTGGCGGACAGATCGACGGCTTCAGGGATGACGGGATTTCCTGAAATCCTGATGTCCCGTGCAGCACCATGCATTCTCCACCAGTTTCGAACGGCAAACCATGGATCAGGCGTTGGTCCGGTCGGCTCCACTTGTGCGACCAGGCCGTTCAGGGTCGAGGTGGAAACGCCGTGGAGGACGACACTTCGATAGCGAATCCATTCATCAAGTCCGGAAAACTTCAATTGGCGATCAACCCGACTCGCACTATTACGAAATGTCCCCAACCACAGATGCGGACCAACGCCGTCGTTTCCGAGGAACGTGCCGGCTGTCATGGCCTGCGTTGAGGATGCTGACACATCACATTGCACTTCGTAGTCGCCGGTCAGCGGAATTCGAAAGAAAAGGTAATCGTCATTGTGTCCAGAGATTTTATCGACCTGTGATCCCACGCGAACCCAGCGGGCCGCCGCAAGGCACTGCCCGCGCGTCACCGCTCGACGAAGGCTGATCGGTATCCACTGTGTCAATTCCGGGTTCGCACCTTTGCCATCGAAAGGGGCTCCAACTTCCCGGTGACCATTCAACCCTGCAAGCGCTGCAATCTGACTGTGCCACACCAGAGCGTTCTCGGGAACGTCGCGCTGAGTGCGCTGCGAAAACAGGAACGCCAGCAGGTCGTCGATTCCCTGAACAGTGACTTTTCGGACGACGCAGCGATAGACGACGAGCGTCTCCGGCCACATCTCCGACAATTTGTTTGCCGCCGAGGCCCGTACGAGTTGCGAAAGCCGATCGATCAGCTTCGCAGCCTCGTCCGTGTTTCCGAGTTCGAGATGCAGCAGCGCCTGCAGCGCAGCCTTCGCTCGCTGCTGTTCTTCCGTGTCGGGCTCAGGAATGACGTGAATCTTGTCAAGGAGATCCGCCAGACGATTGGTCTCGTTCGCCACATCAAGCAGGTCGAAGACGGGGGATACAATTCCTCCACCAGTTCGGTGTTCCTCGGTCGCATCAATTCTCGTCACAGGCGCAGGATTGGTTTGCGTAAAGTCGCCGTGCATACGGATGGTCGAATGCGACTCAGACGGAAGTACCCAGTTCAGGAGCCGATCAAATCTCGCTGCGTCGGACAATCCAGCCGCCTGTGCTCGGAAAGCAGAAGAATTGCCGACAAGAATGTCTTCCTCAAACAATGCACTGGCATTCGCCGCATTAAAGGCTTCCTGTGGCGCTGCACTGAACGCTTCACCTGCGGCGCATGGGAAGCTCGCTGGCAGCAGAATGACAACGCACAGCATGATTCTATTGAACTTCATACGACTCCTTTGCAACTGATCCGCAGTTCACGCAGGCGCTGGAAATATTTTTCGGGACACAGAGGCAATACAATGCACTCGCTTTCGGAAGGAAGATTTGTCAATCAACGGCCACCAACTTCTGCAACTGTTCGGCCGACAATTTCTCCGGCCAATCGCCCGAAAGGACGACATTGCGAACCTGAACGGCCGACGTGTTGCGATCGTGATAGAAGCCGATATGACGATTTGAAATGTCCTCAACCGATCGATCGCAGATTTCTTCGCCGTTGAGCGACAAACTGACTTTTCCGCCGGTCAGCTTCATGGTGACCAGATTCCAGTCAGCGTTCTTCAAAGGCAGTGACCGGGGGCCTCTCCGATTCAGTGGCTCGACGACGGCATTATCGGCGCCAAGTCCGGTCCATTCGTTCTCGTTGTCGGTCAGCCAGTGCATCCGTATGCCACCGGTTTCCATCAGGAATACCAGACGTCCCAGAGCTGGATGGACGGTGGTCCTGCCGTCTTCATGGAAAAATTCATAGCTCACGGTTTCGCCATCGAGCAACGGTCGCATGTAGACCAAATGACTTTGAACCACCTTATCGGTCTCCGGAACAGCGGCCATCCGGTCATGAATGACGCCATCGACGCCGTGCCAGCCCGGCGCTTCGGCCGCAGCACGTCCACTGATGGCAGGACCGGGCATAAATTGCTGCACCGCTTTCGGGACCGTCTCGCCGTACGCCGCCATCCATCCTCGCAGGTCGTTGCTGTCGGCGATGCGAACTTCGCGAGGAATCACCGGTTCGCCAACGATCTCCAGATTGCGGAAGTAGACTCTCCCGTCACCGAAAGCTCTTAAACCAAGCCACGGACTACTGGAGCATGAAGCTGCCGTGCCATTCCATCCTGGATGCAGATTGGACAGAAACGAAATCTTTTCCGCATTGCTGCGAATGTTGACTCGATTGAACATTCGCAGTTCTTTCGGAGCCACAAACGGCCAAACGCGGCTTTCGAAATACGAACGCTGTACATCCTTCACGACAAATCTCTCCGGGTTCGCATCGAAACCCAGGCCACCGTAAGTCATTCCCGCGCCGCCATGATCCAGAGCCGTGGCTTCGCCCTTGAGTTCAAACGTTCCCGTGAGCGGATACTTGAATAACAACAGATCGTCGCCGGGACCTGACAGGCGCTTGATGTGTTCTTCGTGAGTCAGCCAGATGGCTTGATCGGAACCGGTCGAAAACCCATTGTGCTTCTGGTCATCCGCCGCGATCCACAATGCTGGTGTTTCATAGAGTACAGTCGTTGGATTCGTTTCAGGGCTGCGGGTTTTCAGAATGACTGTCGCCCGCAAACGACGCAGGAAGGAGACATGCGGCGACGTGCCCTTTGAAAAATCGAACTGATTCAGTCGCTCGGCAATCTGTTCACACACGGGGCCAAGTGCTGTTCTCTGCATCGCGGCTGCAACCAAAACCGCATCATTCAGCGCGGTGACTTGCGTGTCTTCGCCTTCGGGGGCAACTCGCGCTGTCAGCCGAGTGATCAGTTCCGCATCGCTAGTACGACTGTCGCGAATCTTTGCCAGGGTCAGCACGAAATCCGCGTTGTTTACCTTCTTTGCAGTGAGGCCCTCGAGTTCCGTGACCAGCTGCCGCAGATTTCCGGCATCGTCAGCCGCGACAATCATCGCCCAGGCGGAACAGGATAATCCGGGCATCTCGCCCACAGCCGCGATGGCAAAGGAATTCTTCTTCGGCCGCTGCCCGATCGCTCGCGCAAATTCCATCGGAGGAGCGACCTCAGGAACCAGTGATGCCAGAACTCGCAAGTCCTTGCCTGTCGCAGTTGGCATCGACCACTTGTGCAGTAACTCGTACTGTTCGTCGGTACCCAGCTGAGCCAATGCGCGGTGCAGTCCGCCGGAGGCCGCAGACAGCCGTGCCAGAAACGGATCGTCGATCGGATGCAGGTTGTTGATCATCTGCAGGGCGTCCAATGCCTTCAGGATGTCGTCTTCGCGAAGTTGCTGCAGGACGGCGTTATTCACCGAGTCCACAGAGGTTGCGTCGCCGACGACCGCTGGCGTTGCTGGCTGTTGTGCAGAGGCTGATACCGACACAAGGAACGTCAGTGCCAATGTAAGAATGAGTTTTTGCATCATGACTCTCATTGTTTCTCCTGCGGAGGTTCGGCGGTGAACACAATTCGGCGGTCATCCGGGGACCAGTCGCAGTCAATAATTCGCCAGTTGCGTGGCTGTCGTTCGCATTCAAACGGATGGTCATCGATCAGCGGCACGACCGGATCCGCTTGAGTCTGCTTTGCAGACAGGTGAAAGTCGCCATGACGATTTGATGGCAGAACCCAGCTCCGCAGAAACTCATGTCGAGCCGCCACATTCCTCCTCTCATCACCTGCCGCGCATGGGAAGATGAAACCAACCGTCAACAACGCGACGGTGATCCGGAGAGTTTGCAAAAGCTGACGCCACCGCACAGCAGTTTTCATCGGTCCTCTTCAACACACGAATGGCTGAATCCTATTCGCAGCGATGCTGTATTCATAGTCGCCGCGCGCTGCCGTCTCACGCACAATTTGTCTTTATTTTGCAGCGAAAAGACCTTTATCAACAAAAAGGGGGAGGACTTTAGACCTGAACACTTATTTCCTCATGAGTCCATCAGCAATCGAAGTGCCGAACACTATTGGCTGCGTTCCCTATTCGTTCCTTTCGTTTTCCATAGCTTTATCGCCGATTTTGCCTTGCTGAGAGCAGAACAATCTGGGACAGTCGAACTACTGAAACCGCTCTAACATAGTTGGCTGCTCAACATGGTGGCGCACATGGGCTATTGTTCATGATAATAACGTCCTGGCGACTTTTCGTAATCCTGTCTGAAGCGGTCGTCCCATAGGCACCAGAATCTTTGTGCAATTCTGTCATTTAGACTTGACTCGCCTTTACTGGACAAGCATTTCACTGCAGGAGACTCGCTGATGAAACTATCAGGGTTGCATCTTGTCCGAATACTGATCCTCTGCGTCTCATTGCTGTCAGGTTTGTCTGCGTCCGGTCAAATATCCTCAGAACGAATAGACGCATTGAAGGCGAGCACCGCAGTCGTTGTCAGCCCCACCATCGGTGGCTTTGGGACGGCTTTTTGCGTATCTGATCGCGGCTGTTTCGTGACGAATAGCCGCTTTGTCCGCAATGCCAAAGTCTGTCAGTTGGTGCTGAACCCTGGGGAATCAGACCAGGAGGAAGTGAATGCTGCAGTCGTTCGAGTCGATGCTGAAGCCGAAATGGCGATTCTGGTTGCAGAACAGACCGAGGACGGATTCAGCGCACTGGAACTGAAATCGTCTTCTGACACTCGCGAGACAGCTGCAGTGCTTGCGGTAGGATTCTCATACGTCGGAGGTCCTGCATTTCGCAATCGTCAATACCCCGGTATTTCGGTCATCCCTGGCCGCGTCACATCACTTCAGAAGCGCGACGGAGTCACCGAATTACTTCACGTTGCAGCCTCTGTAAATGCCGGTAACGCTGGCGGTCCCTTGCTGAACGAATCTGGAGATGTGATCGGTTTCATTCGATCGGTGCGGGGTGAAACCGGCGTCGTCAAGGTCACGCCGATTTCGATTCTCGTTGATCTTCTGGATCGCCCTGAAGTCCGAATCACAGAACCAGAGATAGTGACTCCGGATCAATCAGTGCGAATGCAGGTTGTGGTAACCGACTTCATTCCAGGCGAACGACAATACCAGGTTTCGCTGTCCGTCAGCAGTGCTGTTTCAGACAAGCGCCGGATTGAGATGCTGTCGGACGACGGGCACACATTCCATGCAGATTTTGTACCTCGACTGAATTCACGTGAGATTCCGTTCGTACAGGCCGTCGCGGAGTTTGACAGCGGAAACATTCGATGCCGACTGCAGAATGTCCCGATTATTGCGGACGATCAGACCTTGATGCTGGCTGATATTCTTCGGGTGAAAACAACCGAACAGGGGATACAGCTAACGGTGGCAGGCAGACCCCCTGCCATTGTTCAGTCTCTCACTGGTATTCCGACGGAAGGAAGTCTTGGGAATACGGTTCTGAGAGCCGATTTTCCACTCGCAGACGATCTTTGTCTTGATGCGCAGTATCACGATCAGATTCAGTACGGTCTGACAGTTCGTGATGGTGATCTGCTCGTGTCTGAAAAGTCCGGCGTACTGCAATACGATGCGAAGACTCAGGACGAGATTGCAAGTGCTCCCCTGCGGATGGTCATTTCGCCTGGTGAGTTTGTGTCGTTGGACGGCGAGCTCCCGGACTTTCTGGTATGCAACAGTGTCCTGAATAAATCGGGCGCCGGGTGCCGGGTTCCGCCGAACGACGCCCTTCGCACCAAACACCGCCAGATGCTCGACATGGACTTTACTTTCGAGGCACTCGTGACATTCGAACAGGACGACAAGATTCTGAACATCGGACTCGGGCCCGGGATTGAGGACCGATCCTACAATGGCCTCACCGATTCCGTGTATCTCAGACTGCATGCCCCGTGGCATGGTGTCGGCGGAATGGACATTCAGAACTGGCGATATGGCCAATCGCCGATGAACGGGAAGATTGATTGGCTCGGAACACATTTGGTTCGCGTATCAAAAAAGGGTCGGTCAGTGCAGTTCATGGTTGACCCTGACCACGACGGGCCGTCGGACGATGACATGAACCTGGTGATCCCGAATATAGATGAATTTTCTCCATTCCTGAATCGGCGAAATTGCCCGTTGTTTCTAAGCGGCACGGGCACCATTCTGAAAGCGAGACTGAGCCTTCATCCGCCGGACGATACGCCGCCTCCGGACGACACAAGCCTTCCTGGCCGCCTGGCCAATTCATTGCCACCGTTCATCGAAACCTCGGCAAGGTACCAACAGACTCCCGATGGCGGCATTCGAATTCTGGCTGGGGGCCCGATGTCTTCCTCAGAGCGAGATTTTCTGAATCGTGATTTTTCGATGGACGTACTGATGAAGTTTGAACGCGAAGATGCACCAGCGCTGATTGGGATTGGCGCAGGTCGAGACATCGGGGAACGAAATAATCCGACCGATACAGTTTATCTTGCCATGCCTGCTCCCCAACGGGACGCCACAGCGTCCATCCGCGGCGGAAGTGGCGCACAGGGGCAGATGCAGGGAAAAGTCAGCGGTGAAGGGCTGGTTCGCGTCCGCGTCAGTAAGCTGGCTCAGAAACTCACATTTGCGATCGATCCTGAAGACGACGGCCCGAGTGAAGATGATGTCACCGTCGTCATTCCGAATCTAAAGGAATTCGCGCCTGACCTGAACTCCAAAAACTCTCGGCTTTTCTTTGGAGGCGGTCCCACGTTTCTCGAGGCCAGCCTATTGGAGTAAGGCGACACGTTGCGCGACATCGCGCCGTTCCCTTGGCAGAAAGCCGCAACCGTCAGATCGGAACTCTGAAGCCGCCGTGACAAAAAAACGTGGCGGAAAACCAGACAGGTGCCACGGTCCATTTCTGAACGACCGTTTGATTCCGCATATTCGATTCCGGAATCAGCGAAAATGTGCATTCCGATCAGCGGCAGGATCTGATGACATAAATTGTCCCCCGACGGCTTGGATATCTTGCCTTGTTGCTTCGATGCGGCTACAGTTCCGGCGTGAACTGTCGAACGAAACACCGACTGTCATCGCCGCCGTAGCTCAGTTGGCAGAGCGACGCTTTCGTAAAGCGTAGGTCGAAGGTTCAAGTCCTTTCGGCGGCTTTCGATATTCAGCCCTCCTCACGGGGCTGCAATCCTCAGCAAACCCCTGCAAAACAGGGGGTTTTTCGTCGGCTGAGCCATCGTCCCGAAGCACTGATTTTGCGTCATTGGAATCATCACCCGGAGCGTCACGTCCTGCCGTTTGTCGTCTGCATCCCGTATCAAGCCGCCCAAAGCTTTGATTGCTGCGTTACCTTGCAGTCTCCGGCAGTTGTTTTGCTGACCTGCTTGCCATTCGCGTCAAGATAGCGGGTGATTCGCTTGTGGTAGTGAGCCATCGCCTAAGTTCCGTGCTTGCGTGGGGCGTCTGAAACCAGAAGTGACAGTACACCAAAGGCAGCTCGCGTTGCCTGATGGCAGTCTCTGGACGTACGACTATCGCATAATCGAGCATGTCGCCGGTGAAGAGGGCCAGCCCGATCGCTACGATATTGATTACAGTGAAACCACGCGATTCTACGCGAAGCCGTCGCTTCTCAACTTGTTTGAAGACGAACGCACTAACGGCAACCACGATTTCACAATCAATGTGACCGAAGTCCAAGCGACCGGACTTCGCTTCATGAATAATTCATCGACCCATCGCTGACTTGGACCTGAATAGTCGATCAATTGATCGATCCCCGTTTTTGTTGCCATCGTTCATCAACTTTCTGCGGGTTTGCCAGCGAGGAATAGCTTGAAATTGGGAGGGTTTCCAAGCACTCGGCTGTTTGAGACAAATTCATTGTCGGCCAGCAGAGCATTACCGTGGAATTGACTCGATGATTCCGGCTGCTTTCCGCTGTGTTGGCCGTTGTGCATCGATGGAGACCACACAAGCTGCACATCGAGTTGGCGTTCGGCGAAGAACCAGAGCGCATTCTTGGCTCCGTCTGTGCCGACGGGTTCCATGCGGTGCTCGGCACCGCGGGTGTTGAAGTCGGTAACTCGATGGGCGTATAGGATCTTGGCTTTGTCGGGATAGGTTGATCGCGCGGGCCGAGATGCCGGGCCTCCAACGCGGCGAACAGACGCTCGTAAGCCTGGTCTCCGTCCTTGGTGACGAAGACGGCTTGATGCTCGCTCGCGAGGCCGCCGAGGTCGCCGTCAGCCAACACGACGGGGAAGATTTCCTTGCCGCTCATCTTGGCGTAGACGAGTTCCGCAAAGCACCACTGCGACGCTTTCCAATTCGGTGTGTGCAAAACCACCAGCGCACGACAGTCCTTCAGCCGCTCGTACAGCACCTTCCTCCACTTCGTCCCCGCTTCAATGCCGGACTGCTTGTCGCTGTTGAGAAAGAGCTGCGCTGTGTCGTAGCCGCGACTCAGCAGCCGCTGCTGGATGTCCAACGCGGCAGGCTTGTCCTTCGTGCTGTGGCTGAAGAAAAGCATGAGAGACCTCAAATCCAGAACAAATAATACCGACTTGCGTAATCGTTATTGGGTCAGACGCTGCCGACGATGGTTCGACTCCGCTCAATATACAGTGGATCTTTGCGATTTGCGAGGTCTAGAAGACGCAGAGAATCTTACAAGTTGCGCGTGCG
>Ga0105048_10013963_pt1 | contig 12530 bp, 9 predicted proteins | sample MAT05_FD_78382 | JGI IMG/M metagenome (GOLD analysis project Ga0105048, IMG submission 78382) | Freshwater microbial communities from Lake Fryxell liftoff mats and glacier meltwater in Antarctica - MAT-05 | ecosystem: Environmental > Aquatic > Freshwater > Ice > Liftoff microbial mat | place... | reverse complement strand
TGCCGCAGGTTCTTGCCGCGCGCGTCCCAGTAGTCGGCCCAATGGCCAGACAGGGTGATGAAACTGGTTTCGATGTAGTCCTGGGTGCGCAGTTGCGGGCCGTCAGCCGGGCGCGGCGTCAGGCGCGGGTCCAGCTGGGTTGCGCCCACGCTCAACACGAAACCGGGAAGGGCTTGGGTCAGACTGGGTAGCAGGTCCTGCAGGACCAAGCCGGGAGACGAAATCCACGGCCCCAGCGGCAGCTGCGAGGGCTGGAAGGTCTCCCACCGTGCGGTGCCGGCCGGGCGCAGCAAGGTGGCCGCTTGCAGTGCGCCGCCGCGCTGGTGCAGCGCCAGCAACTCACGGCCACCGCCGAACTCCTTCAGCAGTGGCGTGATGAACGCGGATTCCAGAAAAGGTGAATCGCTGCTGCGACTTTGCAGCGCGTCCCAAGCGGTTGCGTGTTCTGCAAAGCGGCTGGCGGGCACAAAGGACCAGGTCATGAGGGGTTGGGCGCAGGGGCGCCGTGCGGTGGGCGCGGAGCGAGTGGAAAAAAGCTGACGGCGACGGGTGATGGTAGGGCTGCCTTGCCACTGCGGGTGACTGCGCTTTTGTGCGCGGAGTGCCGCCGTGGGAAATTAACGCGGCCGTGGTGGTTTGGCGTCAAACCGGTTGCGCGTACAGGCGCAACAGTGTCTTCACAAAGCCTTGCAAGTCAGCTTCTTCCAGGTCTTGGTGACAGGCCAGTTGCAGCACATGGTGTGACCAGTTCAAACCATGGTCACCCTCCATTGGCGGCACACCCGGCCACAACCGGTCCCAGCGGAACACCGGCCAGTGCAGGGCCCGCAGTTCGGCATAGCCAGGGTCAGGAATGGCCACCCACAGCGGGAAGACGTACGGCGCGCAGTCCGCCGGCAGCTCGGGCAGCAGCGGGCGCAAGCCGGTGTGGCCGGCGAGTGCCTGCGCCAGGAACTGGTAATTGCGGCGTCGGCGCTGCACGATGCGCTGGCGCGGCAGGGTCCTGCCGACCCAGCGACTGGCCTGGCTGAGTTGGCGGTGCGCCAAGACGCTGTCGATGCTGAGTTCAGTGCTCGACAAGTGGCCGCCTTGGGGGCTTGGGACATCATTGCCGACCGGCCATGGTGAGGCCCCGCCGCGCAGCAGCCGCAGCAGTTTCAGGCTGCCGGCGATCAAGGCGTTGAAGCCGGTCAAACGGCCCTGCACGGCACCGACTTCCAGGATGTCCACAGCCGCTTGCACCTGGTCTTTCACGCTGCAAGGCCTGAGTGCTGGCGCAGCACCGCCGTTGTTGATGATCAGGCAGCCGCCTTCGGGTACTGGCAGGAACTTGGTCAGGCTGGCGATGGCCACATCGCCCCAGGCGCCGATGGGCCGGTCGCCACTGCGCCCGAACAAGGCGTGGGCGCAATCCTCGATCAACGCGATGCCGTGGGCCTGACACCAGGCGCGCAGCAGCGCCATCGGCTGCGGCAGGCCAAAGAAGTGCGCCGCCAACAAGGCCCGCACACCCCGCATGTCCTGCTGTTCCAACCAGCGCAGGTTGGGCCGGCCATGGTCGTCGATGGGGTAGAAGCGCACGGTGGCACCGCGGTCTTCAGCCGGGGCGACCATGGTCGGGCAGTGGTAGGTGGGCAACAGCACGCCGTCGCCCGGGCCCACCCCCAGGCTCTCCAGAGCCAGCAAGATGGCGGCACGGCCGCTGGTGCTGTAGTGCAGCTGCGGCAGCGCCAACAGGCAGGGCGTATCGGCTTCGCGCGCGCCCGAAAAAGCCTGCCAACCGAACACAGGCAGGCGTGGCAGGGCCTTGCGGTTCATGCGGCGGCGACCTGGGTCTGGGTCGTGATCGGGGTCCGAGACATCACAGTCAAGGTCAAGTGATTCAACCACCTCAACGTGGCTTCCTCAGCGGCACGCTGGGCCGCGGGCGCTGAGCAGGTGTGGTCTGCGCCCGCGAGCGTCACACGCTGCGGCGGCCGCTGGCGCAGCGCCTGCTGCCATGCCGCATGGCCTTGGCTGAACTCGACAAACTCTTGCGCCGTGTGGTCATGCTCGCTCAGCAAGAGCAGCACGGCACCGTCAAAGCCGGCCCAGGCCAACGCCATGCGTTCCTGGAACGGGCGGGCGCTGTCTTTGTTGTTGTGTCCGCCCGCGGCTACCCCGGCTTTGGTTGCCTGCGGCGCCCCCAGCGCCAAACGCAGGTTCGACACCAGGTCTCGCGCGGCCGTCACGGCCACCCGGCCGCTGAACAGCTTGGTCCAGAAGCTGCGCTCGTGCAGGCGTTGCCAGTAGTAGTGTTTGACGTGGGTCTTGGCCAGGCTGGCGGCTGAGCGCACCCAGGGGTTGACCAGGCACAAGCCTGCCACCCGGGGGTCGGGCTGTTGGTACAGCGACAACAGCGCCGCCGATGCGCCGTCGCACAAGCCCCACAGCACGACACGTTGCACGGCCGGTGCCGCCAGCAGCAGGGCGCTGCTGGCTGCGCGAACGTCGTCGCCCAGGTCCTCGAACGTCCTCCGCTCGCCAGGGCTGTCGCCCATGCCGCGGCAGTCAAACCGCAGCACGGCGTAACCCGCTGCCGCCAGCTGCCGGGCCAGCATGACGAACTGCCGGTGGCTGCCGGCGCGGTACTGCGGGCCACCGACCACCACCACCACGCCCAGCGCCTGCGCACAGTGCGCGCCGCAGCTGAGCACGCCGAGCAGCTGACTGCCTTGGCAGTCGAACAGCAGCGCTTGTTCGGTGACCGGCTGCGGGCTGTTCATGCCGCGGCCACTGGCTCGGCTTGCTCGGTGGCCGTGGCATCCAGCAGGGCCTTCGTCGTCGCGCGGATCAGGTCCGGCGCGTCTTCGATCTCCTGGGTCTGCCAGAACGCCGGGCCCTGGCAGACCTGGGCCTGCACCGCATGGCCGGCGTTGCGCCAGGCTTGCAGGGGCGCGGCTGAAGCGGGCAGGAAGGTGGCGTCGGCGCGAGTCGAGACCTCGAGCCACAGCAGGTGGCCAGGCCTGGCAGCGGCTGGTTGGAGGCTGGACTGTTCCAGGCCTTGGGCCAGTTCGGGCGACAAGGCATAACCCGCTACGTCTTGGGCATGGCCAGCGGCCAGACCCTGGCGCACACCCTCGAGCACGGCCTTTGAATCGCCCTGCAGGTCAGCCGCAGCTTTCAACCGCAAGAACTGCTGCAGCACCAGCTTGCCGTTGGGTGTGGGCTGCCAGAACAACAGCTGGCAAGGCTCTGCCAGGCGCTGGGCAGCCTGGCCAGCGAGCAGGCAGCCACTGCGCAGGCCCCACAGCCACAGCGGGGGCGAGGCTGCTTGATCGGTTGACGGCCAGCGCGCGCGCAGCGTGGCCACGGCCAACAGGGCGTCGTCCACCCAGTCGTTCCAGCGCGTGTCGGCCCAGCTGTCGCTGCTGTCTCCACAACCGCGCAGGTCGATCTGCAACACCGCCATGCCAGCCTCGGCCAAGGCGCGGGCCTGCAACGCGGCCATGCGGCGGGCCTTGTTCATCTCTTCGGCCCAAGGGTGCAGGTACACCACCAGCGCGCGTGGCACGGTGCTGGGGCGGTGGTGCACGCACAGCCGCTGGCCTTGGCCCGCGGCCACGAAGAAGGCTTCCAATGGCACTGCGCGGCGCCGTGTCAGGGCGACAGCTTGGCGTTGACAAACGCCACCAGGGCGCCGACGCTGGCGAAGGTGTCGCCGTCGATGTCGTCGTCGTCAACGACCAGGCCGAACTGGTCTTCGAGCGACGTGATCAAGGTGACCACGGCCATCGAATCCAGTTCCGGGATGGCGCCCAGCAAGGGCGTGTCGGCCGTGAAGCTGGCACTGCGTCCACCCAGGCTGAGCACTTCGTCCAACACCCGCAGAACCTCTTGATGAACGTTCATGACTTCTCCGGCGCTTGTGCAGTGTTCATGGGCAAATTTTAGGGTGGGGGTGGTGTGCAGGGCAGGCCAACGCCGCAGCATGGCCGCGGGTTGTGTGGCGGACTGCGCAGCCCGACCCTGAGGCCAGCGCCGCCGGTGTGTTGCTATGACATACTTTTTTGTTGTCTCTCAGGGTGGCGCGAAAACCTCGCGTACGCGCGCCGGACCGCAAGTTCCGCATCTCCAGCGCGCTCTCCGTCACGTTTCCTGCAACGCCCGCATCCCATGGCCGAATCCCATCTATTGCATGACCTGGTGCGCGCTGCGGCCGATCGCTGGCCGCAGGCGCCAGCGCTTGCCTATGGCGGCAACACGCTGCACTACGCCGCGCTTGATGCTGCGGTTACGGCCTTTGCTTCGGGCTTGATGGCCCAGGGCCTGCCGCGTGCTGCACGGGTGGGCATCTACCTGGAAAAGCGCATCGAGACGGTTGTGGCCAGCTTTGGCGCACCCGCCGCAGGCGCCGTGTTCGTGCCGATGAACCCCTTGCTCAAGGCCGAACAAGTGGCCTTCATTGCCCAAGACTGCGGCGTGCAGGTGCTGGTGACGTCGCCCGAACGGCTGGCCTTGTTGTTGCCGGTGCTGCAGCTGTGCCCAACGCTGCTGCACGTGGTGCTGACCGACGGAGAGCGGCGCGAAGCCAGCCTGCCTGCGGGCGTGATGCTGCACCGCTGGGCCGACTGGCTGGCTGCGCCCCTGCGCGGCGGCCACCGCGTTGTCGACACCGACATGGTGGCCATTCTCTACACCAGTGGCAGCACGGGCCGACCCAAGGGTGTGGTGCTGTCCCACCGCAACATGGTGGCGGGTGCCAAGAGCGTGGCCTCGTACCTGCACAACCAGTCCGGCGACACGCTGTTGGCGGCGCTGCCACTGTCGTTTGACGCCGGTTTCAGCCAGCTCACGACGGCGTTCCACAGCGGCGCGCGCGTGGTGCTGTTGAACCACCTGCTGCCGCGCGATGTGCTGCGGGCGATGGAGCGCGAAAAAGTCACCGGCCTGACCGCCGTGCCGCCGCTGTACATCCAGCTGGCCGCGCTACCTTGGCCCGCAGCCATCAACCAGCACCTGCGCTACTTTGCCAACACCGGTGGGCGCATGCCGCGCGAGACTTTGAACACCCTGCGCCAGCACGTGCCCGCCGCCAAGCCCTACCTGATGTACGGCCTGACCGAGGCATTCCGCAGCACCTACTTGCCGCCTGAAGAGGTGGACCGCCGGCCCGATTCCATCGGGCGCGCGATTCCTAACGCCGAGATTCTGGTGCTGCGCGAAGACGGCAGCGAGTGCGCGGTCGACGAGCCCGGCGAGTTGGTTCACCGCGGCGCGCTGGTGGGTCTGGGCTACTGGGGCGACGCTGAGAAGACGGCCGAGCGCTACAAGCTGTTGGTGCCTCAGGCACCGGGTCTGGCTGCGGGGTTGCAGTTGCCCGAGTACGCGGTGTTCTCAGGCGACACGGTTCGGCGGGACGCTGAGGGCTTTTTGTACTTCATCGGACGGCGCGACGAGATGATGAAGACCTCGGGTTACCGCGTCAGCCCGACTGAAGTTGAAGAGGTGTTGTACGCCACCCAGCGGGTCGGCGAATGTGTGGCTTTTGGGGTCGACCACGCCACGCTGGGCCAGGCCATCCAGGTGATTGCCACCGCGCCTGACGGCAGCGCAGCGCTGGACGTTGCCGCGCTCTTGGCTGACTGCAAACAGCGCATGCCCGCTTACATGGTGCCCGCAGATATTCTGCCCATGGCCGGGCCGCTGCCGCGCAACCCCAATGGCAAGATCGACCGCAAACTCCTGGCCACGGCCTGGCTGGAACGCCAGCTAGCCTGATATGAACACCACCCGATGACTGCTTCCCCTCCCCAGATCGCCCGCCCCGTGCACACGGCGATGAACCAATTTGCGCTGGAAGGCGGCGAACTGCTGTTGGGCGGCCAGCGCCTGAGCACCTTGGCCGCGCGCGTGGGCAGCACGCCCTTCTACGCGCTCAGCCGCGAGCTGTTGTGCCAGCGGGTGGTTGAGCTGCGTGCCGTGCTGCCGCGAGAAGTCAAGCTGCACTACGCCATGAAGGCCAACCCGATGCCGGCCGTGGTGGGGCTGATGGTGGGTTTGGTCGAAGGCATCGATGTGGCCTCCGCAGGCGAGCTGAAGGTGGCGCTGGACGCCGGTGCCGACCCGGCCGAGATCAGCTTTGCCGGCCCCGGCAAGCGCGACCCCGAACTGCAACAGGCAGTGGCCAGCGGGGTGCTGGTCAACGTCGAGTCGATGCGTGAATTGCCGGTGCTGGCGCGGGCTTCGCAAGCCCTGGGTCTGCGCGCTCGTGTGGCGGTGCGTGTCAACCCCGACTTCGAGCTCAAGGGCTCGGGCATGAAGATGGGTGGCGGCCCCAAGCAGTTTGGTGTGGACGTTGAAGTGGTGCCCGAGATGCTGGCCTGGATCGCCCGCGAGGGCTTGGCCTTCGAAGGCTTTCACCTGTATGCGGGTTCGCAGAACCTGCGTGCCGAATCAATCTGCGAAGCCCAGAACAAGAGCTTCGAGCTGGCCTTGCGCTTGTCAGCGCTGGCGCCGACACCGGTGCAGTTTTTGAACCTCGGCGGCGGCTTTGGCATCCCGTACTTTCCGGGCGAACAGCGGCTGGACTTGGCGCCGATTGGTGCCAACCTGCGGGCCATCGTCGAACGCGCTTCGCGCGAGCTGCCGCAGGCCCACATCGTGATCGAGTTGGGTCGCTACCTGGTGGGCGAGGCCGGCGTGTACGTTGCGCGCGTCGTCGACCGCAAGGTCTCGCGTGGCCAGGTGTACCTGGTCACCGACGGCGGTTTGCACCATCACCTGTCAGCCTCTGGCAACTTTGGCCAGGTGGTGCGAAAGAACTACCCCGTCACGCTCTGCCCGGGCCAGCCGCGAGCTGGGTTTGGGCAAGCGCGCGAAGTCGCGTCCGTGGTCGGCCCGTTGTGCACACCCCTGGACCTGCTGGCCGACCGCATGGACTTGCCGGCCGCTGAGGTGGGTGATCTGGCCGTGGTGTTCCAGTCCGGTGCGTACGGGGCCAGTGCCAGCCCGCAGGGCTTCTTGGGCCACCCGGTCTGCACTGAAGTGCTGGTGTGAAGACCGTCGGCGGTGGAGTCGCGCGCCATTAACGCCCAGTTCAAGGACTTCCTGCGCGCCTTGGCGGCTTCCATCGTGGCCACCCTGTGCGCCATCGGTGTGGCCTGGCTGGCGTGGTACCACCCCCTGGCACCGGCCGGTGCGGTGCTGGTGTGCGCCAGCGTGGCGGTACTGACCTTCATGTGGCCCGACCGCTGGGCCTGGTGGTTGTTGCCTGCATTGCCCGTCGCAGGCTTGATGACCTGGACCGGCTGGCTTGCCGTGGAGGAACTGGACTTGTTGGTGCTGGCCGTGGCCGCAGGCGGCTATGCCCGGCTGGCGCTGGGCCAGGCCGGACTGCGCAAGCGCTCGCACGCCTGGCCTGCGACGGTGTGGCTGTTGGCCGGGGTCGTGGCCGTGACCTTGCTCGGCGTCTGGCGCGCACTGGAGGGTGTGCGTACCGAGAACGTGTTCGGTTGGTGGCAAGGCTATCGCGAACCCATCAACAGCCTGCGTCTGGCCAAAGCCGTCGTCCTGGCTTGTCTGTTGCTGCCACTGGCGCGTTCGGCCTGGCGTGACAACCCGGCCGTGGCGAGTGCGCGGCTGACCACGGCCCTGTGCGGCACTTTGTTGGTGACGGCTTTGGGCGTTGTGTGGGAGCGGCTGGCGTTCCCGGGCTTGCTGAACTTTGCCAGCGACTACCGCGCCACCGGCTTGTTCTGGGAGGCCCATGTGGGCGGCGCGCCGCTGGACGCGGTGTTGGCGCTGACCATGCCCTTTGCCGCCGCAGCGCTGGCCCAGTCCAAAACTCAGCGCGGGAAAGTGTTGCCGTTGCTCGCGCTGGGCTGCGGTCTGTACGCCTGTCTGGTGAGTTATTCGCCTATCGCCTACCTGGCCGTGGCGCTCGGGCTGTTGATGTGGTGGATGTTGCACACGCGGTTACAAACGCGCCGCAACGGGCCAGAACTGCGGCCCAACGCGCAAAACCCACAGCGGTCCAGGCGCGCATCGCAATTTCCTCAGCGCTTGCCTGCTCTGCTGTGGTTGTTGCTGTACGGTGCCCTGGCCCTGTGGTTGTTCCCGGTGTTTGGTTATCGCGGGCTGCTGGCGCTGCTGGGTGCGGTGGCCTTGATGCTGCCTTTGCAGGGCTTGCGCAGTCGGCTGGCCAGTGCGCCGCTGCTGGTGGCGCTGCTGGCCGGAGCGGTGGGCGGCTTGGCGGTGCTGGCGATTGCCTGGTCGCTGCCCAAGGGGCTCTATCTGGCCTACGGCTTGGTGTGGAGCCTGGGGGCGGGCATGCTGGCCTGGGTGTGGGTGCGCGGTGCGCCCATGGGGGTGTTTTCGGCCGTGGCCGCGGCCATGGCGTTGCTGGTGGTCATGGCGGCGCTGGGCCAGCATTGGGGCGGCGCGCCAGGCGCCTGGCATGCCGCGGCGGCTGCCATTGTGCTGGCCGTGGTGCTGCTGGTGGCCACGATGCGGCCACGCCCGAGTTGGCCTGACAGCCTGCCTTGGCAGGGCCAGCTGCTGGCTGGCATGGCAGCGCTGTCCCTGTGCGTGGGGGTGTGGGGCGGCGGTGGCTACATGGGGGCACGGCTGTCAGCCGGCAGTGACGACGGCCTCAGCAGGCTGGCGCACTGGTCGCGCGCCATGGCACTGCTCGACGGTCCGGCTGATTGGTTCATCGGCAAAGGCCTTGGGCGGTTTGCGGCTGAATTTGCAGCGTCTGGCAGACCCGAGGACGAGCCAGGCGACCTGCGCTTGGCGCTGCACAAGGACGGCAACGTTCTGGTCTTCACCAGCGCCGCCACGTCCTTGAATTCGCGCGAGGCGCTGCGTTTGTCGCAGCGGGTGACGGCGCCAGCGGGCGTCATCGGCAACCCACCCGTTCCCGCGGTGCTTCGCGTGAATGTGCGCAGTGATTCCGCCATGAGCCTGGTGGCCGAAATCTGTGCCAAGAATCTGCTGTACCCGCAAGGCTGTACGACGGGCCAGGTGGAGGTGCCGGCCGCGCCCAAACCCAGGGACTGGCAGCGCGTGGAAGTACGGCTGATCGGCGCAGCACCCAGCGCGGGGCCTGGGTATGCGCCGCGGCCCTTGACGTTCTCGCTGGCCATCGATTCACCCAACAAGCGCGTGGAGATCGACCAGCTGAGTTTGGTCGATGCCCAGGGCCGGGAGTTGTTGAAAAACGGCAGCTTTGAGCTTGGCCTGGCGCACTGGTTCATTTCAAGCGAGCGCAACCACTTGCCGTGGCATGCCAAAAACCTGGGCGTGCACTTGCTTGTCGAACAGGGCCTGGTGGGCCTGGCCGTGTGGGCCCTGGCGCTGGCCGCGGCCTTGTGGCGCGTGGTGTGGGGCGCGGCCAGCAACCGCACCTTGGCGCCGGCCCTGGCCGCAGCGATGGTGGGGGTGCTGGTGGTGGGCGCCGTCGACAGCCTGCTGGACATGCCGCGCGTGGCCTTGCTGTTGACACTGTTGACGGGCCTGGCCCTGACGCTGCCCGTGTCGCGCCGGGGGGGTGACGGCGACAGCGTTCAGCTGGGGCTTGACACTCGTTCTGCTGACAGCAGGCAGTCCACCCACTTGTCGCGCCACAGCCGCCTGGACTCTTCGCGCCACAGCCACAGCTCTCGCCGCTCAGGTCGCTCAGGTCGCCCCGACCGCCACGGTTGATCGGGCCCCTAAAATGACAGGTTGTCCGGGGTTCTTCCGGAGTTCAGTCTGAGTCTGGCGGGGCTTGTGCATGGGCTGTGTGGCGCCACGTTACGTTCAACGAAAGCACTTCCCTGCGGCCATCGGTACCGCTTCATACCGCTTGACACCGATTGATACCGTTTCGTGAAAGCCCGCCCTCAGTGGCGGTCATCGCAAACTCTGCCTTGACTCCGCAGGCCGAACCCTGGCCTAGCTCTCGACCCACATCATCTTTCCACCTAAGGACCGCCCGCCGTGTTTATCTCCAACGCTTATGCCCAGGGTGCCGCTGGCAGCACCGAAAGCACCTTGTTCAGCCTGCTGCCGCTGGTGCTGATGTTCGTGGTGCTGTACTTCATCATGATCCGTCCGCAGATGAAAAAACAGAAAGAACACAAGGCCATGATCGAGGCCATCGCCAAGGGCGACGAAGTCGTGATCGGCGGCGGCGTGGTGGGCCGCATTGCCAAGCTGGGCGACTCGTTCATCCACGTTGAGGTGTCGAACGGGGTTGAGCTGCAAGTGCAGCGCGGCGCCATCCTTCAGGTCTTGCCCAAGGGCACCTTCAAATAAACCGCGGTGGCGCGCGCCTGCACAAGCAAGCGCGCGCCCTGCCTGCGTTGTCAAGGACGTTCCGAATGAACCGCTATCCCTTGTGGAAGTACGCCATCCTGGGCGTGGCCCTGCTGATCGGACTGCTCTACACCGTGCCGAACTTCTACGGCGAAGCTCCGGCGGTGCAGGTCTCCAGTGGCAAAGCCACCATCAAACTCGACAACGGCATGACGGCACGGGTGCAGAAGGTGCTGGAAGAAGCCAAGCTCAAGCCCGACTATGTGCAGCTTGAGGGCCTGTCGGTCAAAGCCCGCTTTGGCGACACCGACACCCAGTTGAAGGCCAAAGACGCCATCAGCAAGGCGCTGAACCCTGACGCCAACGACCCCAGCTACATCGTTGCGCTGAATCTGGTGTCGCGCAGCCCCGAGTGGATGGCCAGGCTGCGGGCCATGCCCATGTACCTGGGTCTGGACCTTCGCGGCGGTGTGCACTTCTTGATGCAGGTGGACATGAAAGCCGCGCTGACCAAGCGGGCTGAATCCCTGAGTGGCGACATCCGCTCGCTGCTGCGCGAAAAGAACATCCGCCACGGTGGTGTCAGCCGCGACGGCAACACCGTGGACGTGCGTTTCCGTGACGCCGCCACAGCCCAGCAGGCGCTGGGGATGCTGACCGAGCAGTTCCCCGACCTGCAATGGTCGAGCGTCGGCGACGGCGGTGACCAGCGACTGACTGGCAGCTTGAAGCCCGAGGCGGCACGCCGGGTGCAGGAACAGGCCGTCAAACAAAACATCACCACGCTGCACAACCGCGTCAACGAGTTGGGCACCAGCGAGCCGGTCATCCAGCAGCAAGGCCTGGACCGCATCGTCGTGCAGTTGCCCGGCGTGCAAGACACAGCTCGGGCCAAAGGCATCATCGGGCGCACCGCCACGCTGGAGATCCGGCTGGTCAACGAAAGCGCCGAAGCACGCGAAGCCGAACGCGGTGCGGCGCCAGTGCCTTTTGGCAGCGAGCGCTTTGTCGAGCGTGGTGCTGCGCCCATCATCCTGTATCGCCAAGTGCTGTTGACGGGTGAAAACCTGACCGACGCGCAAGCGGGCTTTGACAGCCAGACTCAGCAGCCCACGGTCAACCTCACCCTGGACGCCAAAGGCGCGCGCATCTTCAAGGACGTGTCGCGCGACAACATTGGCAAGCGCATGGCCATTCTGCTGTTTGAAAAAGGCAAGGGTGAGGTTGTGACCGCCCCGTTCTTCCGCACCGAGATTGGCGGCGGCCGGGTGCAGATTTCCGGCAGCATGACCACCCAAGAAACCACCGATCAGGCCTTGTTGTTGCGCGCCGGCTCCTTGGCCGCGCCGATGGAAATCATCGAAGAGCGCACCATCGGCCCGAGCCTGGGTGCCGAGAACATCAGCAAAGGTTTTGCCAGTGTGACCTATGGTTTGGCGGCCATTGCGGTGTTCATGTGCGCCTACTACCTGCTGTTTGGGGTGTTCAGCAGCATCGCGCTGGCCTTCAACCTGCTGCTGCTGGTGGCGGTGCTGTCGATGTTGCAAGCCACCTTGACGCTGCCGGGCATTGCCGCCATTGCCTTGACCCTGGGCATGGCGATTGACGCCAACGTGTTGATCAATGAACGGGTGCGCGAAGAGTTGCGCAGTGGCGCAGGGCCCCAGCAGGCGATTCAGGCAGGTTACGAGCGGGCCTGGGGCACGATTCTTGACTCCAACATCACCACCCTGATCGCTGGCCTGGCGCTGTTGGCCTTTGGCTCGGGCCCGGTCCGTGGGTTTGCCGTGGTGCACTGTCTGGGCATCCTGACCAGCATGTTCTCGGCCGTGGTGTTCTCGCGCGGTTTGGTCAACCTGTGGTACGGCGGCAAGAAGCGTTTGAAGAGTGTGTCGATCGGCCAGGTGTGGCGGCCGGACCAAGGGGCGGTGAGTGACGCTGAACGTGCGCCCAGCACGGCGTCTGGCGTCACGCCCGTCACTGTCAACAAAGCCTGAACGGGAGCCAGACCATGGAATTCTTCCGCATCAAAAAAGACATCCCGTTCATGCGCCACGCAGTGGTGCTGAACCTCATTTCCGTCATCACGTTTGCCCTGGCGGTCTTTTTCATCGCCACACGTGGTCTGCATCTGTCGATCGAATTCACCGGCGGCACGGTGATGGAGGTCGAGTACGTGCAAAGTGCTGACATCAACCGCACCCGCACCACGGTCGAGGGGCTGGGTTTTGGCGAGGTCCAGGTGCAGA
>Ga0105048_10013962_pt1 | contig 12530 bp, 9 predicted proteins | sample MAT05_FD_78382 | JGI IMG/M metagenome (GOLD analysis project Ga0105048, IMG submission 78382) | Freshwater microbial communities from Lake Fryxell liftoff mats and glacier meltwater in Antarctica - MAT-05 | ecosystem: Environmental > Aquatic > Freshwater > Ice > Liftoff microbial mat | place... | reverse complement strand
GGAATTCTTTTGATTACACAAAGAATTTTACATTTGCGGTATGAGCGATACTTCAAATACCCAGGCTAATAATCCCTTACATGGTCTCACACTGGAAACTATTGTCACAGATCTGTCGATATATGTGGGTTGGGATAAGATGGCCGACAAGATTCCCATCAATTGCTTTATGCATGAACCGAGTATCAAATCCAGTCTTGCTTTCCTGCGAAAAACGCCCTGGGCCAGAAGAAAGGTAGAAGTGATGTATGAATTTAACCTGAAGAAAATAAAGAAAGGGAAAGAGCAGGCTAATAGCAAGGATAGCGACGATACATTATAGATGGTCCAACCGTATGTCGGCATCCCGACATTTATCGTCGGGACAAAAAATATTGGATCACATATAAATAGCAATCTGTGTTACTCCTTCAAAAACTTACCCACAAATCGCTCTCCATCAGCATTCACCCGCACACCATATAACCCGCTTGCCAAATGCTTCACTGAAAGTTCCACCTTATTATCTTTTATCTGCTCTCTTGTTTGCGACAGCACCACTTCTCCCAACATATTATAAATGATTAACTGCGCTTTCTTTGTATCAGTGGGGAATTCAATAGTTACGTGATCACTCGCAGGGTTCGGATATATTTTTATTGCAGTTTTAATGGGTAAGGGTGGCCGGATAGTATCACAAGGGCTGCCCTTTAATGCACTCAGTTCATAATTAGGCATATTAGGGGGCACACTGGTTGTAAAGGGAGTTGGTAAACATAGTTGACAAAAATGTGCATCTATACCTTTTTTATTGGGGAATTCTATGTAAGAAAGACCATAGTTAGTACCATTCCAATTACCTGTGTAGATTCTTCCATCTGGCGCATTATAGGCTGTAATATTCCAGGCATAATTAATTAGCGAGTCATTCTTTATATTTATCATTTCTTCGGTATTCATATCATATTGCCATATACCCACAGGGCTAACGAGGTATAAAAAATGATTATCAGGCGAAAAGGCGAAACCTGTCTCGGCCGGGGTTCATCTCAAAGGTGTCTATTTTCAAAAATGGATCATAATACCAATTGGTATCTTCAGGTGGTACAAGGCTTCGGAACTTTGTCATCTGACCTGTACAACGGTCAAATTTGTTTATTTGTACGTAATCGCTTAGATAGGTACCCATTACAAAAAACTGTCCATCTAAACTAAAGTTACATTGCCCCCAATAATCCCAATGAAATTCAGGGCCCTGCAAATCCTGGTAGTAAGGGCCCTGAACGGCATCAGGGGTAACAAGAAATGTATAAAATGAATTCTTTAAATCGCCGGGTTTCACCACCCACCAATCTCTGCCATTGGCATGTTTAATGGCATGAAGCATATTAATGCTTAGTCTTTCATTTTCGATCAGCATATGTTTGCGTTCTATGACCTTACCATCGCCATTGTTTTCATTCATATCAATAATATCATAAAAAAATTTATCAAAATACACATCGCCTGTTCCATTATTTGCTGCATCATAAACTGTATTACTTACACCCACCCGAAACACATAATACTGATTATTTCTTTTAGGCAAGGTAATAGATTGTTGAATAAACCATCCTGCACTCCCTGATTCAGACTCAAAGTGATTATTAGGCTCAATTTGCCCATTTTCAATTATATTCTCACAATTTCGGATCGGTAATACGCCCGTATGCGCAAATAGAATCTTTCCGTTACTATCACAAATTAATGAATGACCAAAAGGATACCATCCATTGTCAAAAGAATCGCACCGCAAATAACTAATGGCGGGACTAATATTAAAATCTATTATATTACCGTCTCCGGTTATCCACTGGTTATTTTGCTGGGCAAAACAACTAAAACAAATCATTATCATTACCGATATGCAACCTAAGAATTTCATGCTTTGTTAATTAGAAATAATCAATTTTATGATTGACACCATTAATTTCTTTATGTGTAAATACCACATTGTGGCATGTGATTTTATCTCCTACTCAAAAACTTGCTAAACTACAAAATCTCCACCAAAATATTCTCCGCCTCGCTATTCCTCAGACTTAAATTATAACCCGCTACATTAATCGCAATTGGGTCGCCGAGAGGAGCCGTCAGTTCTACGGAAATTTCTTCCTCAGGGATACAACCCATTTCAAGAAGCTTTACATACAATTCGGTTTGACCGAAACTTTTTATGATGGCCTTCGTCCTGTATGGAAGGTCAGTCAGTTTAACGATTTTGCCTTTTGCAGATAGTTCCGTAGCCAACTTTGATTGCATGAATCCTGTTTCTTCTTTTATTTTCGCTTACTAGCGAATGCCGCAAATGTAGCCCTTTTCAACGGATTTAGCGAAGCTGAAAAGTTCTTATAAAATCCACGGTCTTCATCATATCCTTATGAACGATCCGGTCTTTCTCCAGAAACGGAACCGTCTGCCGGTAGGCCCCGACAATTCTTTCGATCTTCTCAGAACTTTGTTTCGGACGTCTCAATTCAAGTGCCTGGCAGGCATTCAGCAATTCAATGGCAAGTACCATCTCTACATTCTTCACCACTTCGTATAATTTGGTAGCCGCATTGGCACCCATACTCACATGATCTTCCTGCCCGTTGCTACTCACAATACTGTCTACACTGGCCGGAGTGCAAAGTTGCTTGTTCTTACTAACGATCGAAGCAGCCGTGTATTGAGCGATCATGAGCCCGCTGTCTAGTCCTGCTTTTTTGATCAGGAAAGGCGGTAATCCACGTTGCCCGCTGATGAGTAAATAGGTTCTTCGTTCTGAGATATTGGCAATTTCCGCGATAGCAATTGCCAGGTAATCGAGGTTGATGGCTAATGGTTGTCCATGAAAATTTCCACCGCTAAGGATGAGGTCGTCGTCAGGAAAAACGAGTGGATTGTCTGTCACAGAATTGATCTCCTGCGTAACAATTCGTTCCACATGATCCACCGCATCACGCGTAGCACCATGTACTTGCGGAATACATCTGAAACTGTAAGGATCCTGAACCTGTGTCTTTGGCCCCCAGGCTATCTCACTGTTATCCAGCCATTGCAACATATTGGCGGCCACATTCACTTGTCCGTCGTGGGCGCGTACACGATGGATCTGGGCTGTAAAAGGTTCAGGCGTGCAGTCATACCCCTCAAAGGAAATAGCCGCAATCGCATCTGCCCATTCGAGCAGGTTCTTTATTTTTAATAAACACCAGACGGCATAAGCACTCATGAATTGAGTACCGTTCAATAGTGCTAAGCCTTCTTTGCTTTGCAATGAGATCCGTTCCCAATTTAACGTTGAATAGAGCGATGAGGTGGGCATTTTTTCTCCTTTAAAATACACTTCGCCTTCCCCGATTAAGGGCAAGCTTAAATGTGCCAGCGGGGCAAGATCTCCACTTGCGCCAAGCGATCCTAACTGGTAAATGACGGGAAGAACTCCCTGATTATAAAAGTCGATCAGGCGGTTTGTGAGTTCGATACTCACACCGCTATTCCCGTAGGTAAAATTTTTGATCTTTAGATACAACATGATCTTCACGATCTCTGAAGGCACCTCATCGCCGGCGCCACAGGCATGACTCAACACAAGATTTTCCTGTAATTGCCTTATATCTTCCGGGGAGATCTTGACGTTGCAAAGCGAACCAAAACCCGTATTGATTCCGTAATAACTCTTCTCTTCGTCCTTCATTTTAGCATCCAAGTAATCACGACATTTCTGAATGTTTTGTTGTGCATTCTTATCGAGCTTGATCTCTTGCGTAAGAATATTTTTAAGATTGTTGATGCTGAGATGTTGTGTACCTAAATGATGCGTTGACATGTAAGAGGATTTAAGAGGTGTACCGCTTGCCGTAAACCGCACGCGTTTTGTAAAGCCGTGAAATTACCCTTTCATTTGAAGGAATGATAATTTTGAGTAGAAAAAATGCACTGTAGCTTATAATGAACTAGTCTCTTCATGTTGAAGTGATTTGCTTTTTAATGGAAATGAATAAACGCGAAGTAACTTTTTCTGCCCATCGACTCCGCTCAGGATGACAGAAAAAGCATGGTCGTCTATTGCTTCACACAAAGATTCCAAGAAAAAAACGTTGCATTCCCTTTGCGGGCTGTTTCCTTTGCGGTTATTCATTCAAAACGCTTAAGCGTTTCTTTTTTACCGCTCCTTCGACTCAGCGCAATGAGTTCAACGATAAAATCTTTGCATTCCCTTTGCGGGCTATTTCCATTGCGCTCTTTGCGGTTGGCATTCAAAACGCTTAAGCGTTTTCTGTTTTGCAATTTTCGACAACCAATCTTGCTAAAAATTTCGGCATTAGTCATTTTCTCTTGTGCAAATCATCAAACTCTCAGATTGTCAATTTACCTTAGCGACCCATGTCAAAATCTTCGTCTGAAACCCCACTGATGCAGCAGCACAATGCAATTAAAAGCAAATATCCGGACGCGATATTGCTTTTCCGTGTGGGTGATTTTTATGAAACTTTCGGACAGGATGCTGTTATCACCGCCAAGGTATTAGGGATCACACTCACCAAACGAAATAACGGAAACCCCGACGCCTCCGAGCTCGCAGGCTTTCCGCATCATGCGCTGGATACCTATCTTCATAAACTGGTAAAGGCGGGATACAGGGTAGCGGTCTGCGATCAGCTCGAAGATCCTAAACTGGCAAAAGGTATTGTGAAACGGGGTGTGACAGAACTCATCACGCCTGGAACAGCCACCAACGATAAGCTGCTTGACATTAATACCAATAATTTTCTGGCAGCCGTTTATTTCTCAGAAGCCACGCATGGTATTGCCTTTGTCGATATCTCCACAGGAGAATTTTTTTGCACCGAAGGGAATACAGAATATATTGATAAACTCCTGCAAAGTTTCAGACCTTCTGAAGTGATCTTTCAGAAACAGAAGAATCGTTTTTTCCAGGAAAATTTCGGAAATAAATATTATACCTACCTGCTCGATGAATGGATCTTCAGTGATCAATATGCGAACGATACCTTGCTGCAACATTTTCAAACCATCTCCTTACGAGGTTTTGGGATCGATGATATTCCGCATGCCATAGTTGCCGCAGGCGCTATTCTTCATTATCTGAAAGATACAGAGCATCAGCAACTGGGGCATATCACCTCCATACAACGGATCACGCAACAAGACTTTCTCTGGATGGACCGATTTACGATACAGAATCTTGAACTTCTCGACAGTAACCGCGAAAGTCTTTTTGGCGGACAAGGAAATACCTTGCTGAAAGTGCTCGACAATACCGTTTCGCCGATGGGATCGCGCATGATTAAACGCTGGCTGATGTTTCCCCTTCAGGATATCCGAAAGATAAACGAGCGTTTCAATACAACAGAATTTTTTATCAAAGAACAGGATCTGAAACACGCACTCACTCATCTCATCAAACAGATCGGCGATATTGAACGGATTGTGGCCAAGATACCCTTGCGTAAGATCTCTCCGCGTGAAGTGCTGCAACTGGCGAAAGGTCTTCAATGCATCGAGGAGGTCAAAGAAAAAACAGCTCATACCAATGACGCATGGACCCAGCGATTTTCCGAGCAACTGAATCCTTGTGTATTGATCAGGGAAAAAATTACACGAACCCTATTAGAGAATCCACCTGCGTTGGCTAGCAAAGGAGGACTCATCGCACAAGGAATAAATACGGATTTGGATGAATTGCGGATGATAAGCAGTCATGGAAAAGAATTCCTGTTGAAGATACAGCAACGCGAAATCGAAGAAACCGGGATTCCATCGTTGAAAATTTCGTTCAATAATGTCTTCGGATATTATCTTGAAGTGACCAATACACATAAACATAAAGTACCTGAAAACTGGATCCGTAAACAAACTCTTGCCAATGCCGAACGATATATCACCCCTGAATTAAAAGAGTATGAACTAAAGATCATGGGTGCGGAAGAAAAGATCCTCACACTTGAATTGCAGATCTACGATGCCCTCTTGCTGGAGCTTCATGAATATATCACTCCGATACAACTCAATGCAGGTCTGATAGCGCAACTGGATTGCATTACCTGTTTTGCAAAGAACGCCATACAGTTTAAATACAGGCGACCTGAAGTGACGGAAGAGTATACACTTTATATCGAAGATGGTCGCCATCCTGTAATAGAACGCAACCTGCCCGTTGGCCAAGAATATGTTTCCAACTCGGTGACTTTAGATAAGACCGAACAGCAAATCATTATTATTACCGGTCCGAATATGAGTGGTAAAAGTGCCCTACTTCGTCAAACGGTATTGATTACCTTAATGGCACATGCAGGAAGTTTTGTTCCTGCGCACAAAGCCATCATTCCATTGACCGATAAAATATTTACCCGAGTAGGTGCCTCCGATAATCTAAGTGGTGGCGAGAGTACATTTATGGTAGAGATGAATGAGACAGCGAGTATCATGAATAACCTGAGTAACCGTAGTCTGATTGTGTTGGATGAAATAGGGCGTGGCACGAGTACCTTCGATGGAATCAGTATCGCCTGGAGTATCGCCGAATTCCTTCATCAACATGCACACAAACCACTCACTCTTTTTGCTACGCATTATCATGAATTGAATGAGCTGGAGAATAAAATGGAACGGATCAGGAATTATCATGTCACGCATAAAGAAGCCGGGAACAAGATTATCTTTTTACGCAAACTCGCACTCGGTGGAAGCACACACAGCTTTGGCGTGCATGTGGCGCGTATGGCAGGAATGCCACCTTCGCTGGTAGAACGTGCGAATGAAATTTTGGCTATGCTAGAAGAAAAGAACCTGAATACTAGACTGACCACACAATTGAAAAAGATGCCGACCGCCAATTACCAACTGAATATTTTTGACGGTCTGGCCGAAGATCTAAAACGGATAAAAGAAACATTGGAGGGAGTCGATATTAATACGCTTACACCCGTTGAAGCGTTAATGAAATTGAATGAGTTGAAGGGGATTGTGAGGACGAATGGATAGGCTTAATGATGGTTCGTGGGGACACGAACCATGGCGCAAAATACAAGTGAGGAAAAAAGAATGCTCATCAAACAAATCATCGCCACCAATGCCGATATAATCCCTGATGATGAAAATAAAACACTCACTATTCTATTGCATAGCCTGTCAACACCCCGATTTAATACTGCTGCAAATGAATTGGCAAAAGTACTAACGCAAACCGAAACTATTTTTCCCGATACAGACCTGAAAATCGTATTCAAAACTACTGCACCAGAAACTGCGAAAGGCAAGGAGGTCTGAAATTATGAAACTTAAGGTTGTTGTTCACGAGGCAGAAGAAGGTGGTTACTGGGCAGAGATCCCATCCATTAAAGGTTGTTTTTCACAGGTGGAAACATATGAAGAATTGATTCAAAATATTTATGAAGCAGTTGAAGGATGCTTGTCTATTGATTTGGAGGAGCCATCCGATTGTCGCATATAGCTAATATTCGAGAATAAATCTACACAAAACAAATATACATGCAGCAGTTGTCAAAAGGATACCTAACCTATTATGATACGCTCGCTGTCCTTGTTTCACTTTGATAAGAAAAGTCTCGATAATTATGTAGCTTACATTGAACAAATGTAAAACAATGCAGGAGTAGAGCACTACACTTAATTCTTTATAAGACCATAGAATTATCGGAAGCAAAAGAATGCACATATAAGTAATGAAACCGTGTTTATTTTCAGCTATTTTTAGGACCATAATACGATGCTTAAAATTTTGATAGACATAGAAAAAGTGAATCAAATGATTCACCGCAAATAAGGTTACTAAAATTAGAAATATGTTCAATGTTGTATTCGCAAGATAAATTTGTTTAAGCCCAAAACAACCTATCATTACTAATACAATTAAGTTAACCGTTGCGGAAACTCTACCTGATAAACGAGCACATTTTTCAAAAATTAATTCATGCGCTACGAAAAAAAAATTACTCTCTCTAAAGGTAGCTGTCCAAGCAGTCCACAGGTAAATCATACCTTCAAAGCAAAGGATAATTGCAATTAAAATTGGCATTTTATATTCTGTCAACATAAATGTTAGGTTTGGTAAACGGCAATAACGACAAATAATATAAATTCTTGCGTTGCATAGTCAACAGTCATACATCCCACGAACCATTCATTCATTTACCCTATCATTGTACTATGAAATATGTTTTGCTGTTGCTTTGCCTCGGGTACAATACCTCGTTTGCACAAAGCCCTTTTACTAAACTTCAACACAGATTCGATTCATTAGAACAGGCCATGCCTTACAGGGAATCGGGTATCAGTTTTACATTGACTGATATCAAAACAGGAAAGATTCTTTTTGAAAAAAACAAGACGTTGATACTACCACCTGCTTCCACATTAAAAACATTTACAACAGCCAGCGCCCTACATTTTCTTGGTCCTGATTTTCGTTACAGAACAAGAGTTGCATTTCAAGGAAGTATAAAAAAGAATATTGGTTATGGCAAATTGATCGTCTACGGAAGTGGTGATCCATCACTTGGTTCCGATCGTTTCGCAGAAACAAAACCAGAGTTGGTGAAGAAACAAATTGTATATGCTCTTAAAAAACTCGGTATTAAAACACTGAAGGGTCGGATCGAAATCGTTTCAGATTTATTTACCGATGAAGGCATTAATAGGGGTTGGCTCGAAGAGGATATTGCCAATTATTATGGTGCCGGTGTGTATGGGTGTAACTGGAAGGAAAATAAATTTGAGATTAGCATGACACCGAATGAGACATCGTTTGATGTCGTTAGCAATACCGCAGGTTATGATAACCAACATGATTTTTGTGTGGAACTAATTCACAAAGATGGTGCAACCACAGAAGAGGCTTTTGCCTTTTTTGAACATGAGAAAACATGTCGTTATGCACTCAGGGGTTTTCTGACGAACAACGAAAAAATCCAATCCATGCAACTCGCACGTCTTCATCCGGATATCGATCTTAAAAATGAACTGGAAGATTATTTAAAACGGGAGATAGATTTTGAAGAAAAGGATACGATCATACATGCTGACGAAAAAACAATTACAACTATCTTATCACCCCCGCTTTCGAAACTGGTGTATTGGTGCAATCAAAAAAGCCTGAATCTGTATGCCGATGCCTTTTGCAAAACCATTGCTGCCACATTATATAAAAAAGGAAACTGGCCTGCCGGGATTTCTGCTATGCTCAATTTTGCAAACAAACGGGGTATCGATACAAAAGGAGTTTCCTTACTCGATGCCTGCGGACTGTCTCCTGAAAACAAAATCACCACACATATTCTGGCACAGATGCTCCGAAAAAATACAGGAGAAAAATGGTATCCTGTCTTTTACGAAAGTCTCCCTTTAATCAATGAGCTGCATATGAAGAGTGGTTATATCGGTGGCACACGTTCTTATACTGGTTATCTGACATTGAAAGATGGACGCAAGACCTGCTTTGCTTTCATCCTTCATCATTACAACTCAACACCTAAAGAAGCAAAACTGGAGATGTTTAAAATTCTTGATCTCCTGAAATAAAAATAACGGTAAGGACCTGCCCGTTTATTTTTCTATTTTTGACCTGTGCAAAAAAGATCATTCCAAAAGCCTGCTCTTCCCCTTTTAGTAGATGGCCTTCTGATACTTCTATTAGTTCTGTTTGCGTTTTACAGATCCGTCAAACTGGATATTACGAACGACGAGGCGTTTAGTTTTCTCAATGTCGATATGTTGAATACGCACATGATGTATGGTACAGCAAATACGCATTGGCTGAATTCCTTTTTCATGCTGATCTGGAATCATCTACTTGGAAATGAGCCCTGGCAACTGCGGATACATTCGGTTCTTGCTCTTGGGGTATTCTCTTTTTTTCTCCTTAAAATTTTCAGACAATTCGCTTCTTCATGGCTGTTGCTCATTCCGGTAACCTTATTGCTTCTCAATCCTTACCTGATCGATTATTTCTCGCTGGCTAGAGGATATGCCTTATCAATAGCGTTAGAAACTGTAGCATTCTATTATATCATTCAACAAAAAAATGAAGACACAGCAAAGATCTACTTCTTCCTTTCTTTGGCGACGTTGAGTAATTATACCTGTATCTATTTTCTGTATTGTTACTTTCTTCTTGAGTTGATCGACATCGTAAAACAATCAGATGTAAAGCAACTTCTTACTACTCGTTTTTACAAACAACGCTGGTCTCTATTCCTTGTTTCTCTCTGGGCTATTCCAAATATCCTGTTCATAAAGTATGTCACCAATGATCTTCGCGAAGGCGAGAAGAATGGTTTTATAGAAGATACACTCTCTGAATTTTTTGAACGTAGTTATCAAGTAGAATCACAGCAAGTTTTTCTCATTCTTTGTACGCTTGCTTTTGTGTTCATGCTTGGTTTTTATTTTTTATTTCGCTCCGGGATGCATCCGGGTTTTAAGAAACTAACCGAACTTCTTCTTTCATCTTTTCTGTTGATACAATGCCTTTTTCTTGTGCTGAATATTCCTTACCCTTACGGAAGAACTGCGCTCTTTTATATCATTCCTTTCCTGATGGTTTTTTCTTATATGCTGAATTCCTTCCTTGGTTCTATGCCGGCATCTATAAAAATTCTTTTTCCTATACTCATCTTTGGTGCAAACCTATATGTTCTGACAATGCAACGAAATTGGCGGGTAACAATCGAATACCCTCGTCAGCAGGAACTTTCTGTTTGCTTTCATGATTTGTATCTGAAAGAAGGATCGAAAATTAGGAAAATCAAAATCGGAATGAGTATCGATCATTATGGTTCTTTCAAAAATTACTACAAATATCTTCAACCACAGATTCTGCCGGATAGCTGTTTTGTGTATTCACGTGATGGTTATGATCAATTAACACCCGAAGAGATCAGGCAATTTCCAGAACAGGATTATCTGCTCATGGTTGATGGTTACGCGCCCTTCTTAGATTCCCAGATTCCCAGAGAAAACAGAAAACTTATCAAGCATTACACAGACATGAAAAGTGACCTGATTAAAATACGATAAACAACTATTCAAGTGTTCTTCATCCGTGGGAATCTGCTAGCATCTGTGGTAAAAAAATTCATCAATTAAAGATTCAAGAGTTAACCATCTGTAACAATCGGCAAACATCTGCGGATAAAGAATCTTTGGCTAATACAACTAGTGTCGTGTCAGGTCAAAATTGTCTTGGGCGTGTCCCTCTCATCTCGTCTTCAGGACGAGACGGGTCAGGCTATTCTCTTCAATCTTTTTGCTTGAGGCAAGCAAAAAGGATTTTCGTTACTATCCTTCACGCATACGACATTCCCCTGTTGACGAGAGACTAGTGTTAGGTTCAATGTATTATGGCGTGACCTTCGTCTCGTTATGAAGAACGAGACCTCAGGTCGGGCCTGTCTGAATGGCTCAGCCGGGCAGGCTTTCCTCTACAATCCCTCACGCTGCCGCCACACTATAATGTGCATAGCACTTGGTAGAGGTTCTTTATCTGCGTCTTCTGCGAACATCGGTGGTTAGCCCAAAAGTATGTGGCTGGAAAGAGCATCTTTTGACAAGTTCTTTCTAAAGAAAAATTTTATCTTTACCTCCTTACCTTTAAATTATTTATCATGAAATTAAATTCACTCATTGCAATAACCATGACTGCAATCCTCTTTTCTTGCAATAGCAGCGAGAGCACAAAAACAACCAACGCTACGCCTGTTGCTCAGGAAAGCGATTTTAACGTCATGGCCGAATCCTTTGCCGACCTGCAGGTTCTTCGTTATCAGGTACCTGGATTTGAAAATCTTTCAGCCAAAGAAAAAGAACTTGTCTATTATTTGTATGAAGCATCGCTTTGCGGACGCGATATGATCTACGACCAGAAAAGTAAGTACGGTATCCTGCTTCGCAAAACCATAGAGGCAGTGTACGGATCTTATATAGGCGATAAGAACGCTGAGGACTGGAGAAAGTTTCAGGATTATGCGGGACGATTCTGGTTCAGTAATGGCAATCATCATCATTATGGAAATGAAAAATTTATTCCGGAATGTAATGCGGATTATTTTAAATCTTTGGTCATGAATTGCGATACGTCGTCTCTTCCAAAAGAAAGCGGCGAAAGTGTAGCAGCCTTTTGGACACGTGTCAACCCACTTTTCTATGATATGAAAGTGGAGCCAAAATGTGTGGATCTTCGTTCGGGTATTGATAATGTAGTGGCTTCGAGCAATAACTTTTATGAAGGCGTTACACAAAAAGAAGTGGAAGCTTTTTATGATAAAATGCCTACGACAGGTAATGCACCAAGTTGGGGATTGAATAGCAAAGTGGTGAAAGAGAATGGTGTGGTAACCGAGAAGATATGGAAGAGTGGTGGTATGTATGGTGCTGCCATCGATAAGATCTGCTACTGGCTTGATAAAGCTGTGATGGTGGCCGAGAACGAAAAGCAAAAACAAACGATGATGTTGCTTGTAAAATATTTACGTAGCGGAGACCTG
>Ga0105048_10013958_pt1 | contig 12531 bp, 11 predicted proteins | sample MAT05_FD_78382 | JGI IMG/M metagenome (GOLD analysis project Ga0105048, IMG submission 78382) | Freshwater microbial communities from Lake Fryxell liftoff mats and glacier meltwater in Antarctica - MAT-05 | ecosystem: Environmental > Aquatic > Freshwater > Ice > Liftoff microbial mat | place... | reverse complement strand
GTGATGCTTGAACGTGGACCGCCTGGCCGGAGTAAGGCCCGATGCCGGTCCCCACGAACAACCGCCGCGAATACAGGCGTCCACGCGCCGCGGGCGTGTTCTCCGGCAGAAACTTGCCGGTCTTCTCCGCCAGGTAGAGCAGGATCGCGTTGCTGTCGAATACGATCGCATCGCCATCGACGATGGCATGCACCTTGTCGTTAGGATTGATGGCCCGAAACCCCAGCTTATGCTGTTTCCCCCTTAGCGTGTCGATGGGCGCCAGCCTATACGGCAGGCCGGATTCCTCGAGGAAGAGCTTGGCGTCGTCCCCGGCGTTGGCGGAGCACTGCCATCGCCGCGTCCAGCGTGCGCCATTCTCGATCCGATCACGCTCTCGCATCCCGCAACATCCAGTCCGCTGCCCGCTCGGCAATCATCAGCGTTGGTGCGTTGGTGTTGCCGGAGACGATCATCGGCATCACTGACGCGTCGGCCACGCGCAAGCCGGCGATGCCATGCACGCGCAATTGCGGGTCGACCACCGCCATCGTGTCATGGCCCATCCGGCACGTGCCGACGGGGTGGTACACCGAATTACCGGCTTGTCGCGTGAACGCGGCCAAGTCCTCGTCACTCCGGCACGTGATACCGGGCGCAATTTCTTCACCCGCATAACGCGCGAGCGACGGCATCTTGAGAATCTCGCGCACACGCTGGACGCCCGCCACCAGCGTGTGCCGGTCGTATTCTGCGGTCAGGTGGCGGTAGACGATGACCGGCGGCGCGTCAGGATCGGCGCTGGCGGCGTTAACCGATCCCCGGCTCTGCGGACGCAGCAACACGACATTGGCAGTAAATGCTGGAAAGGAATGCAACAACAGTCCGCGTGCACCGCGATGCGCGACGCTGTAGGTCCAGAAGGTCACCTGGATGTCCGGTCGCTCGACATGGCTGGCACTCCGGAAAAAACCGCCGGCGTAGATGCCGGTGGCGAGCGGACCGCGCCGTGCCACGACGTATTGCAGTCCAATACGAAGGCGCCCTGCCACGCTGCGCATTGCATCGTTCAGCGTGACCGATTCGCGGCAGCGTACGACGACACTTGCGCGATAATGGTTCTGCAGATTGGAGCCGACGCCCGGCAGGTGGGCGGTAACCGGAATTTGCAGCGCTTCGAGTTGCGCTGCGGCGCCGATGCCCGAGCGCTGCAGCAGCAACGGCGTATTGAACGTACCGGCTGCCAGCACCACCTCGCAGGCGGCGGTCGCCCGAACCAGCGCCCCACCGTGTCGAAACTCGACACCGTGCGCACGCTGCCCATCGACCAGCAGCCGCGTCGCGTTGGCATGGGTCAACACGGTCAAGTTCGCGCGCCGGCGCGCCGGCGCGAGAAACGCGGTTGCCGTGCTTGCACGCACGCCACGGCGAGTGTTGATCTGGTAGTAACCGGCACCTTCCTGTTGGGCGCCGTTGAAGTCGTCGTTGCGCGGATGACCCGCTTCGATGGCTGCATTGACGAACGCATCGGCAAGCGGATGCCGGTCCGGTGGATCGGTCACCGGCATCGGGCCATCAGCACCGTGAAACGTATTAGCGCCACGCGAGTTCAGCTCCGCTCGCCGAAACCACGGAAGCACGTCGTCGTAACCCCAGCCATCGTTGCCGGCATCGCGCCATGCGTCGTAATCCGCGGCGTGGCCATGAATGTGAATCATGCCGTTGATCGACCCGGTGCCGCCGACCACCCGGCCGCACGGCACGTCGAGCACGCGGCCGTCGAGCGCGGGCTCCGGTTGCGTCCGGTACATCCAGTTGTACTGTGGGTTGCCGAGCAGGCGGCCGTACGCCACCGGAATTTTCATCCACCAGTGGTTGGCTTCACCACCGGCCTCCAGCAGGAGCACCCGATGGTTGCCGGATGCCGATAACCGCGTGGCGAGGACACAGCCGGCGGTACCGGCGCCCACCACAATGAAGTCGTATGCTGAATTCCTGTTCAATGTAAACGGCGAGCTCGGCTAGAATGGCTGTACAGGACGCCACAACAAGCCACGCGAAACCAAGGAGGCAGCATGCAGCGCATGGGTGCAATGGTAGCGTTGATCGCCGCGATTTTCGCAGTTCCGTCGGCCTTCGCACAGGATGCCTGGCCAACCAAGCCGGTGCGGCTGGTGGTTCCGTACCCGCCGGGTGGGGCGTCGGACATCACCGCGCGATTGCTTGGTCAAAAACTTGGCGAGATCTGGAACCAGCAGGTGGTCGTCGACAACCGCGCCGGCGCCAACGGAATCGTCGCGCTCGAGCACGTCGCCAAACAGCCGGCCGACGGCTACACGTTGCTGATGGCCAACCTCGGCCCCAACGCCATCAATCCGGCTGTCTATGCCAAGCTGCCCTATGATGCGATCAAGGACTTCACCCCCATCACGCTCACCACGCTGGTGCCGCAAATTCTGGTGGCCAGTCCCGGGCTCGAACAGAAAACGCTCAAGGACGTGCTGGCCTATGCCAAGGCCAATCCGGGCAAGCTCAACTACGGGAATGGCGGCAACGGGTCGGCCAATCACCTCGGCGTCGAATTGCTCGCGTCGATTGCCGGCGTGACCTTGACGGCGGTGCCGTACAAGGGCGACGCGCCGGCGATGATGGACACGATCTCCGGACAGGTTTCGTTGAGCATGCCGACGGTGCCCGCTGCCGCACCCCATATCAAAGCCGGCACGCTGAAGCCGCTGGCGGTGGGCACCAAGACTCGCGTGGCCGCGCTGCCCGATGTGCCGACGATGCAGGAGGCGGGCGTGCCCGGCTATGAATCGTTCTCCTGGGGTGGCCTGATGGGTCCCGCCGGGATGCCGCCCGCGATTGTGAACAAGATCAATGCCGATACCGTGACGGTACTGCGCATGCCGGACATTCAGCAAAAACTTGCCGCGCTCGGCACTACGGTGGTCGCTACCGGACCCGCCGAATTCACCATCTTCCTTCGCGACGAGATCAGGAAGTGGGACGCGGTCGCCAAGAAAGCGAACATCAAGATCGAGTGACGCGTGCCGACAGTACCGGGTCGGCGTGGCCATCGCGATACGGCTGGATCCACACGTCGATCGAATCGGTCACGACGTGCCCGGTGATCGACTTCAGGTTCTGCCGCGCAACGTCGGCACGCAGCCAGGCGAGATTGCCCTGACCGAGATGCGCCAATTGATCGACTGCGTCTTCCGTCACGTCCAATGCCTGGGCGTAGCGCTCGACGACGGCGATCTTGCGCGTATCGACCGTGCCGTCCACCAGTGCCATCACGACCAGGAACTGCAGAACGTGATCGCGATCCGCAGCGTTGGACAGCGCACGCGCAACATCCGCCGGCGTCACCACGGGCCACGACGGGTTCGGCGCTGCATCGGCCAACCGCAACACGAATTGCGCGAACGACGTCAGCGCCACAGTGTCCGCCGGCGAGAGTGCCTGCGTGCCACCCGCCGAGGCGACATCGCGCATTGCTGAGAGCACCACCAGCGCTTGCGTTGACGACAATTTGATCAGCATCGTCCCGTCCCGCGTGCAAAGATAAAATCGCGTGGCCTCAAGCCAACGGAATCCGATCTTTGTTGCGTGCCAGCCACGTCGCGAAATCTTGCAAGCAGGGATTCAATGCTCGCGACGCGTCGAGCAAGGTGTCGACCGGCCAATTTGATTGTCGCCAACCAGGCTTCGTTACCGCCATTTCCGTTTAGACGCCACGAAAGGAGGAGCCAAGGAACGCGCGATAGCAGGAGTCTGGCCTACTTCGATACATCGAGCAAGTCGAATACACCTGTCACATAAATCGAAAATATTAAACTATGAGGGAAGAGTGGCGACGCTTGATTGCAAGCGCTCGCGCAATTGTTTGGCGGTGCGGGAATGTGTCTGACACTGAAGATCACCGAGCCGCAAGGCGGACGGTCCCCCAGCCGATCACGGTTGGCACGCCTTGCAACTTTGCGCGCCTTTAGAATTTGTCGCCGCGGATGGTTTCCACGTCCAGCACATAAACCACCAGACCGAAGTTGTCCGAGTACCTGGTGACGATCATCTCGACGATGCGTTGCGCCACGTCCTCCCGGCACAAGATCTCCATGCGCACATTCGACGACAGCCGCCAGCGCGCATCGCGTACGCCGCGGCTGCCCCGTCCGCGCGCGTCGCACACCGTGTAGCCCTTGGCTCCGGCCGCGAGCAAATCGGGCGCGATGATGGCTTCCAGCGCCTCTTCGCAGACGAGCACGACCAGCTTGGTAGGGTTCAAATTCATGGTCATCGGGTCACCCCGCTGGGGTACCGCCACGGTACATCAACAGGGCCATCTGGTAGTACAGCGGCACGCCTACCAGCACGTTGAACGGAAAGGTCACGCCGAGCGACGCGCCGATGGACAACGCAGGATTGGCCTCCGGAATCGCGACGCGCATCGCCGCGGGCGCGGCAATGTAGGACGCACTGGCGTACAGCACGGCCAACAAGGTCGTGCCGCCCAAGGACAGCTCCAGCCACCAACCGGTCAGCACGCCACCGGCAGCCGAGACGATCGGCAGCACGATGCCGAAGCCGATCAGAAACGGACCGGCTCGCCGCAGGTCGTCGAATCGTGATGCAGTCAGGATGCCCATGCCGAGCATGAACAGTGACAGCAGGCCGCTGAACATTTCGCTGTAAAATTTTCTGAGCGACTGGGTCGCCTCGGCGCCCCATACCCAGCCGATCAGAAGCGCACCGACCAGCAGCACGATCGCGTTGCCGGCCAGCACCTCATGGGTCAGCCGTCGCCAGCCGGTGTCGCGGTTGATGCCCTTGGCGAGCAGCACACCGATGATGAGCGCCGGGAACTCCAGGAAGACCAGTAACACCGACATGAAACCTTCGTAGGCAACGCCCTGACGGGTCAGGTACGACGCCCCCACCGCGAAGGTCACCACCGACACCGAGCCATAATGCGCGGCGATCGATGCCGCGTCGGGTCGCGCCAGCTTGCCGAAACGCCGCAGGATCGGATAAGCCACCAGGGGTGTGCCCGCACTCATCAGCACCGTCACGACGATGGGAAGCACCAGCGCGCCCACCGAGGCGTTGGACAACTCGATGCCGCCCTTCAAGCCGATGGCGATGAGCAGGTAGGTGCTCAAGCTGTCCGAGAGCCCGCCCGACAGCTTGAGGTCGGAACGCAACAGCCCGGCCACCATGCCGAGCACAAAGAAGCCGACGACTGGATCGAGCGTCATGAAAGATCATTCGCGAAACCGCCTGCGCCCTCCGCGCCCGCTGTACTCCGGATGCTGCAACGCGCACGGTAGGGCCACATGCGGCGGGCAGTGACGAGAATTCTTGAAGGAGCGGCCGATGACCGGACGAGACTCAATTGTGTATGTAGCGCTTGAGCTGCTCGATGGTCATTTCGTGCTCGCTGATAATGTCGTCCACGATGTCGCGCATCGAGATCATGCCTAGCACCGTCTCGCCTGCCAGCACCGGCAGATGGCGAATCTTGTGCTGGCTCATCAACTCCATGCACTCGCGGGAGCGCGTTTGCGGGGCGACGACGACGACGTCGGTCGTCATGATCTCGGCAACCTTCACCTCTTTCGAGATGCGCCCCAGGAGGGCAACCTTGCGCGTGTAGTCGCGCTCCGAGACGATGCCCACGAGCTTGCCCTGCGCCACCACCATCAGCGCGCCGACGTCGTGCGTCGAAAGCAGGTGCAGCACGTCGAATACCGTCGTCTCGGGTTCGGTGGTCCACACTGCGGATGGGCGACGCTTGAGCAGTTCGGAGACGGGTTTCATGCGGACTCCACATTACAAGACCATACGACGCGGTCGATCAGGAACCGGATCCCGACTGCGCCTGAGGAATACGTCCACTGCGAGCAGTGCAGCCGCTTGAGAACCTTCCGCAGTCCGTCTATCATCGTCGTCAGCTCGTTGTTCGCTTCGCCGACCCTACCACAACAGGCCTATTGCGACTGAACCGCAGAACGTCCGGTTCTGATTTAATCGGGAATCGGCGCACGTTGCTTGCCATTTCGAGCGTCAATGGGAGGCTTGCATGAGAATTTACCATTGGATAGCCGTTGCCTGCGGCACCGCGCTTGCCGTGGTTTCTGCCATTGCCGCTGACCCGGTTGGCAGCACCGCCGCAGCGAGCAACCCGGACGCGCTGGCCAAGTTCAACTCGAAGCGCTTCGATGAAGTGTACGTTCGGCCCGATGCCGATTTTCGGTCGTATACGAAGGTCCTGCTACGTCCAACCCAGGTCACGTTCGCTCCGGGCTGGATGAAGGACATGAACTCCGCGCGGATTGCGCTCCTGCAGCGCACCACCACCGAGGACGCCGACCGGATCGCCGAGGAAGTGCGCACGGAATTCAGTGCCGTCGTGACCAATGCATTCAAACGCGCGGGCTACGCGATCGTGACCACGCCGGCCGCGAACGTCCTTCAGTTGTCGGTGAACATTGTCGACCTGTATGTCAGCGCGCCCGAAACGATCACGATGGCCTTGCCCAGCCGCGTCTACACGGCCAATGCCGGGCAGGCCACGGTTGCCATCGAGTTCCGCGATTCCACGACCGACGCGCTGCTGGGTCGCATCCGTGACCATCGCACGGCAGGCGATCGCGGCGGCTTCCGGTCGAGCTTCATGCTGACGACACCGGTCTCGAACCGCTTTGATTTCGGAAGGGTGTTCAATATCTGGGCCCTGGGCTCCGCCAGAACCCTGATGGAACTGAAGGCACCATTGCCGGTAGCGATGGCAGTGCCAGGCCGATTGCCGTAGCGCGAACTGGGGGAAACCTTGAAGCGACTCACCTTGATGCGATTGTTCGTCGCCGCGCTGGCGGCGGTTGCCATGTCGAGCGCATTTGGCCAAGGTTATCCGACCCGGCCCGTGCGCGTCATCATTCCGTTCCCGCCAGGCGGCACGCTGGACACGCTGGGCCGCGCACTGGCGCAGAAGCTATCGGACCAGATGGGCCAGTCGTTCGTCGTCGAGAACCGGCCTGGCGGCAACGGCATCATCGGCGCTGATGCCGTCGCCAAGGCGCCTGCCGACGGCTACACGCTGCTGTTCAACGCTTCAACCTTCATCTCCGCGCCGATGACGATGAAGCAGGTCCCCTATTCCGTGGTCCAGGATTTCACGCCGGTGGCGCTGGTGGCCAAGGCGCCGCTATCCGTCGCCATTGCGAAGGACCTGCCAATTACCGACATCAAGACGCTGTTCGCCTACGCGAAAGCCAATCCGGGGCGAATGACATTTGCTGTGGGCTCCATCGGATCGGGGGGCCACCTTGCCACCGAGTTGCTGAAGCGCGCCGGCGGCATCGACTACACCGTCGTCCCGTACAAGGGGACCGCGCCTGCCTTCCAGGACCTGCTCGGCGGCCGGATCGATGGCTTCATCGATCCCATTCTCGGCTCGTTGCAGTTTCACAAGGCGGGGCAGCTTCGCGTCGTGGCGGTCACTTCGAACACGCGCACGCCGAATCTGCCCGATGTGCCGACCGTCGCGGAGACGATCCCCGGTTACGAGTTCTACAGCTGGTACGGGCTCTGGGGTCCGGCGAAGCTGCCCGACGACATCCGGGTGCGGCTGAACGCCGAGGTCAACAAGGCGCTGGCCTCCGACCTGCGGGAGAAGTTCACGGCGCAAGGATTGCTGCTTACACCCGGCAGCACCGACGACTTCGTCAAGTTCCAGCGCGACGACATGGCACAGGCACAGAAGATCGTCACGGACGGCAACATTCGTATTGAGTGAAGTCCAGGATCAACCCTGCGCGTCCAGGTCGTTGACACAGGCCTCACGGCCGGCGGCACTCGATCACCAGCTTGCGGCCGTCGCCGTAACGCAGGCGCGTCAACGTCAATCTTTCCAGTTTGTAGGTGTCCGGCGCGCGCTGCGAGTACTTGTGGATCAGCTTGTGGCCGTCGACCGCCCATGCCGTCGGCGCATAGGCGGTGACGGTAACGGGCGGCGGCTTATCGCTCAGGACCTCGCCGTGGAAGATCAGCGTACCGTTTTCGACATAACTCCAAAAGGCCGATTCGCCGGTGCGCTGGTCGGTGCAACGCCACGGCCCGCGCAGCCAGGACACGTTGACCACCAGCGGCGCTTCCGGCGCAGGCTCGTGTGGTTCCGCGGCACGGGCCGCCGCAGGGCGGGCGGGCGCCGGCTTGGGTGGCTCACTCACGAAATAGTCTTCGACGAAGGGCTGCAGCAGGATTGCGGCGGGGACGAACATCGCCGCGACCGCAACCCAGATCCATTTGCCACGCATCTTGCGCATCAGTCGAGCTTGGCGCGACGGCGCGGCCGTCGCGACCGGCGCGGACTCCATGCCGGGAATCACCGTCGGCGGGCCGTTATGCAGTGGCGTGGCGGCGACGCGAGTGCCTGCCGGAGAGTCGTCGTCGGCGTCCAGCAACTCGCGCTCCACGGTCGCGGCGGCGCCGATCGCGCGGAGGGTGGCGGCAATGCGCTCAGCGTCCGGCTGCGCCACCTGCCGCTTGACGACCTGCGGCATGCCGCCGAACATCTGTTCAGCGACACTCATCGGCAGTCCGGTCACGCGGACGAATTGCTTCTTGACCTCTTCGATGTCCGCACCGCCAAGCGTACGGCCTTGCATGACAACCCGATAAAACATCCCTCACTCCGTTGGGCACCGCGCGGGGCGAATTCCCGCGCAACCCGACCACTCAAGCAAGTTCGATGCCTGTCGGGGCGTTCACGATCCTGATCCTACGCTGGACGCCGGCGGGCCGAAGCGCCGGGCTTCGGATGCCTATGGCAAACTTGGCGATGGCCACCACCTTCCCGCCCGCAGCGGCTGTTCCTGCCCTGCTTTTCGACAATTCCTTCGCGCGCGACCTTCCTGGCTTCTACGAGCCTTGGACGCCCGCCCGCGTGCCCGCGCCTAGCCTGCTGTACTTCAACGAACCGTTGGCGGCCGAACTGGGCCTCAACCTGACGGGATTCGACCCGACGACGAAAGCCGCACTGTTCACCGGGAACGCGCTCCCCGAGGGCGCAGAGCCGCTGGCACAGGCCTACGCGGGTCACCAGTTCGGCGGGTTCTCGCCGCGACTGGGTGATGGCCGCGCGCTGCTGCTCGGCGAAGTGATCGACGCGCAGGGACGGCGCTGGGACATCGCGTTCAAGGGTTCGGGCCGCACCCCCTTTGCCCGCGGCGGCGACGGCAAGGCAGCGGTCGGACCGATGCTGCGCGAGGTGTTGGTCAGCGCGGCGATGCACGCGCTGCGCATCCCCACCACGCGTGCGCTGGCGGTGGCGGCGACAGGCGAGTCGGTCATCCGCGAACAGATGCTGCCCGGCGCGATACTGACGCGCGTGGCGGGGAGCCATCTTCGCGTCGGCACCTTCCAGTATTACGCGGCGCGCGGCGAGCTCAACCGCGTGCGGCAGCTGGCCGACTACACGATCGCGCGGCACGACCCGACGCTGGCCAACACGCCGCAGCGTTACCTGGCGCTGTTGCAGGCGGTGGCCGAGCGGCAGGCGGCGTTGATCGCGCAGTGGATGAACGTGGGCTTCATTCACGGCGTGATGAACACCGACAACATGACGTTGTCGGGCGAGACCATCGACTACGGCCCATGCGCGTTCATGGAAGCCTACGATCCGGCGACGGTATTCAGTTCCATCGACCATAACGGCCGCTATGCATTTGGCAACCAGCCCGAAATCGCGCGATGGAACCTGGCGCGACTGGCTGAAACGTTGATTCCGCTGCTGGCCGACGACCCGGAGCAGGGTGTGGCACTGGCCACCGATGTCATCAACGCATTTCCGGTGCGATTCCGTCAGCACCTGCTGCGCGGAGAGCGCGCGAAGCTGGGATTGCATCGCGCCCACGCCGATGACGATGCGGGCGATACGGCTCTGGCCGACGACTGGCTGCGCCTGCTGCAGGAGTTTCGCGCGGATTTCACGCTGGCGTGGCGGCGCCTGGCCGATGCCGCAACCGGCAACGATGCGCCGCTGCAAGGGATGTTCAACGAAACCAGTGCGCTCAATGCATGGCTTGCGCGCTGGCGCGCGCGATGCGCCAGCGAGGATGCAGGTGCGGTGTTACCGGCGGTCGCGCGCGCTGCGGCCATGCGCGGCGTCAATCCTTACGTCATCGCGCGCAACCATCGCGTGGAAGAGGCGCTGGCCGCCGCATCCATTGATGGCAATCTCGTCCCCTTCGAACGGTTGCTCGACGCGCTGTCGCGGCCGTTCGATGAAGATGATTCATTGGCCGAGTATGCCGAGCCCGCCGCCGCCGACGTGACGGCGGGCTATCGAACGTTCTGCGGAACGTGAACGAAATACGAATTTTGACAGGGGAATCGCACATGGAAACGACACGATTCAAGCTGATGTCGATCGTCGCGCTGGTGGCGGCGTTGATGTTCACGCCGGCCGCGCACGCCGCCGCACCGATGGCCAAAGGCCAGGCGCCGGGATACTACCGGATGATGCTGGGCGATTTCGAAGTGACGGCGCTGTCCGATGGTACCGTGCCGCTCGAAATCGGGAAGCTGATGACCAACACCACGCCGCGACGCGTCGAGCAGTTGCTGAAGCGATCGTTCCTGACCGACCCGGTGGAAACGTCGGTCAATGCATTCCTGGTCAACACCGGGACGAAGCTGGTGCTGATCGACAGCGGCGCGGGCAAGCTCTTCGGCCCTACGCTGGGCAACCTGCTGAACACCATCAAGGCGGCGGGCTACCAGCCGGAACAGGTCGACGAGATCTACATCACGCACATGCATGCCGATCATGTCGGCGGGCTGATGGCCGGCGACAAGCTCGCATTTCCCAATGCGATCGTGCGCGCGGACAAGCGCGACGCGGAATACTGGCTGTCTCAGGCCAACCTCGACGCCGCACCCGAGTCTGCCAAAGGTTTTTTCAAGGGCGCAATGGCGTCGATCAATCCCTATGTCGCGGCCGGCAAATTCAAGCCCTTCGATGGCGCCGGCGAACTCACGCCGGGCATTGCCGCCGTGCCGGCCTACGGACACACCAAGGGCCACACGATCTACATGGTCGAGAGCAAGGGCCAGAAGATGGCCGTCCTGGGCGACCTGATGCACGTGGCGGCCGTGCAGTTTCCGCAGCCGTCGGCGACCATCCAGTTCGACACCGATTCGAAGGCCGCCGCGGCGCAGCGCAAGAAGGTGTACGCCGACAGCGCGAAGCAGGGCTTCTGGCTGGCGGTGGCGCACCTGCCGTTCCCCGGCATCGGTCACATCCGCGCGGACGGCACCGGTTACGACTACTTCCCGGTCAACTACGCCGTGCCGCGCTGACGCACGCGCCGGCCGCCGCGACAGCGAGTTACGCGGTCAGCACCCGCGTGACCCGCTGCACGTGCTCCGCCGGATGCTTCAGCTGGCCGCCTTCGGCCAGAACCGCGTGATCGAGGATCAGATGCGCCAGGTCGTCGAATTGCGCGTGGCCGTCGAGGCGCGACACCAGCGGATGCTGCGGATTGATCTCCAGGATGGGCAACGTTTCCGGCTCGCCCTGCCCCGCCTGTCGCATCAGCCGCGCGAGATGCGAGCTGGCGTCGCCCTCCTCCACGACAATGCATGCGGGTGAATCGACCAGTCGTGCCGACACACGCACGTCGCGGACGCGTTCCTTCAACTGTTCCTTGAGGCGCGCGACCAGCGGGCCTGCAGCCTTCGCCGCTTCCTGGGCCTGCGTCTTCTCTTCCTCGTCCTGCAGCGTGCCGAGATCGAACGCGCCCTTGGCCACGCTCTGCAACGGCTTGCCGTCGAAATCGTGCATGAAGTTCAGCATCCATTCATCGACGCGATCGGTGAGGAACAGCACCTCAATGCCCTTTTTGCGGAAGATCTCGAGCTGCGGACTGCTGCGTGCGGTATCGAGGCTGTCGGCGGTGGCGTAGTAGATCGCGCCCTGGCCTTCCTTCATCCGCAAGACGTAGGCAGCGAGCGAGACGCCTTCCTCCGCATGGGTCGAGGCGAAGCGCAGCAGCTTGGCAAGGCGTTCCTGGTTCGCGTGGTCCTCCCCCATGCCTTCCTTCAGTACCGCGCCGAAGTCCTTCCAGAAGGTTGCGTACTTCGCCTGTTCGGCGGCGTCCTCACTGTCGGCCAGGCCTTCCAGCATCGACAGCACGCGCTTGGTGGAGCCTTCGCGGATGGCCTTCACGTCGCGCGACTCCTGCAACAGCTCGCGGCTGACGTTGAGCGGGAGATCGGCGCTGTCGATCACGCCACGGACGAAGCGCAGGTACACTGGCATCAGCACCTCCGCGTCGTCCATGACGAACACGCGCTTCACATACAGCTTCACGCCACCGCGCTTGTCGCGGTTCCACAGGTCGTACGGCGCCTTCGCGGGCAGGTAGAGAAGTTGCGTGTATTCGCTGCGGCCCTCCACGCGGTTGTGCGTCCACGCGAGCGGTGGCTCGGTGTCGTGCGCGATCTGCTTGTAGAAATCGATGTACTGCTCGGGCGTGATGTCGC
>Ga0105048_10013957_pt1 | contig 12531 bp, 10 predicted proteins | sample MAT05_FD_78382 | JGI IMG/M metagenome (GOLD analysis project Ga0105048, IMG submission 78382) | Freshwater microbial communities from Lake Fryxell liftoff mats and glacier meltwater in Antarctica - MAT-05 | ecosystem: Environmental > Aquatic > Freshwater > Ice > Liftoff microbial mat | place... | reverse complement strand
GGCGTATTCGGCGGCGCTGCCGGTGTCGCCACTGGTGGCGCCCAGGATGTTGAGCTCTTCCCCACGTCGCGCCAATTCATACTCAAACAGATTGCCCAACAACTGCATCGCCATGTCCTTGAAGGCCAGCGTAGGGCCGTTAGACAGGGCCTCCAGGTACAGGCCCGCTTCACCGGCTTTAACGTCTGGTGTTTCCAGCGTTTTTAACGGCACGATCTGCGGGGTACCAAACACCTCTTCCGTATAGGTCTTCTGGCAAATGGCTTTCAGATCGGCTGCCGGAATATCGTCAATGAACAGCGACAAAATCTCAAACGCCAAGTCGGCATAACCACCCGGAGCGCCTTGGCGGTAGGTGCGGCGTAGGCGCTGAAGAGCGGTCGCATTGATTTGCGGATACGACTCAGGTAAATACAAACCGCCGTCGGGGGCCAGACCTTCGAGCAGGATTTCACAAAAGCGTTTGCGATCCGGGTGGCCGCGAGTGGAGAGATATTGCATCAGGCCAACTCTTCCTTGCGGATGCGCACGATGGGTGCCAGCACGGTGGGCAGTGCTTGCATTTGGGCCAAGGCGGCGTTCATGCGGGCTTCCACGCAGTCGTGGGTCAAGATGATCAGATCAGTCTGCGGCACGGTGGCAGCACCTTCAGCGCCACCCACTTCGTCAGCCTCGCGCTGCAACACGGCGTCAATATTGATATTCGCTTCGGCCAGAATGCCGGTTACTTTTGCCAGCACACCGGCTTGGTCGGCCACGCGCAAGCGCAGGTAATAGCTGGTCACCACGTCACCCATGGGCAGCACAGGTGCGTCGCTCATCGAGCCAGGTTGGAAAGCCAGGTGTGGCACGCGCTGCGCGGCGTCTGCCGTGTGCAAGCGGGTCACATCCACCAGATCGGCAATCACCGCGCTGGCGGTGGGCTCGGAACCCGCGCCCTTGCCGTAATACAGCGTGTTGCCCACCGCGTCGCCATTGACGACGACAGCGTTCATCGCGCCTTCGACATTGGCGATCAGGCGCTTGGACGGGATCAGGCTGGGGTGCACGCGCAGTTCGATGCCGCTGGCAGTGCGCTTGGTAATACCCAGCAGCTTGATGCGGTAGCCCAGCTGCTCGGCGTATTTGATATCGGCTGCGTCCAGCTTGGTGATGCCTTCCACATAGGCCTTGTCAAACTGCACGGGGATGCCAAAGGCAATCGCCGACATCAGCGTCACCTTGTGCGCGGCGTCCACGCCCTCAATGTCGAAGGTCGGGTCGGTTTCGGCATAGCCCAAGCGCTGCGCTTCTTTTAGCACCACAGCAAAGTCCAGGCCCTTGTCGCGCATTTCGGACAAGATGAAGTTCGTCGTACCGTTGATGATGCCGGCAATCCACTGAATGCGGTTGGCAGTCAGGCCTTCGCGCAGCGCCTTGATGATGGGTATGCCACCGGCCACAGCCGCTTCAAACGCCACCATGACGCCCTTGGCCGACGCAGCCGCAAAGATTTCGGTGCCATGCACGGCCAGCAGAGCTTTGTTAGCGGTAACGACATGCTTGCCGGCGGCAATGGCTTCCATCACCAGAGTCTTGGCAATGCCGTAGCCGCCGATCAGCTCGATAACGATGTCGATATCCGGGTTGGCGATAACAGCGCGCGCGTCGTTGACCACTTTCACATCGGGCCCGACGATTTCGGCTGCGCGGGCCACATCCAGATCGGCCACCATGGTGATCTCGATGCCGCGACCGGCGCGGCGCTGAATTTCTTCCTGGTTGCGCTTGAGCACGTTGAACGTGCCAGCACCTACAACGCCAATGCCCAACAGGCCTACTTGAATCGGTTTCATAAACTCTCTAAGTGAAATAGGGCGCTAGCCCCCGTGGATTAAGCGCGAGCAGCTACCAACTTGATAGCAGCTGCAGAACCTTGCGTTGCCACAGCATGGGTGCCGTGGCTCTTGCGGTAACCCTCCAGAAACTTGGCGATGCGGTTGATGGCCTCACGCAGGTCGTCTTCGTGCGGCAAGAACACGATGCGGAAATGGTCCGGCTGTCGCCAGTTGAATCCCGTACCCTGCACCAACATGACGCGCGTTTCACGCAACAGCTCAAGGAAGAACTGGCGGTCATCGCTGATCGGGTAAACCTTGGGGTCCAGCTTGGGGAACATATACAAAGCGGCACTGGGTTTTACACAGCTCACGCCGGGAATGGCGGTGATCAAGTCATAGGCCAAGTCGCGCTGGCGGCGCAAGCGCCCGCCTTCGCAGACCAGGTCGTTGATGCTTTGGTAGCCGCCCAGAGCCGTCTGGATCGCCCATTGGCCAGGAACGTTGGAGCACAGCTTCATGTTCGAGAGCATGTTCAACCCCTCGATGTAGTCGGCGGCATTCTTTTTGTCGCCCGAGACCACCATCCAACCTGCGCGGTAGCCACAGGAACGGTAACTTTTGGAGAGCGAATTGAAGGTCAGCGTCAGCACGTCGTGTGACAAGCTGGCCATCGCCGTATGTTTGACGCCGTCATACAAGACCTTGTCGTACACCTCGTCTGCCATGATCACGAGGCCGTGTTCGCGGGCAATCTCGACGATGCTTTTGAGCAAAGCGTCCGAATACAGAACGCCGGTAGGGTTGTTGGGGTTGATAACGACAATGCCCTTGGTCTTGGGTGTGATCTTGGCGCGAATATCGTCCAAGTTGGGCATCCAGCCATTGGCCTCATCGCACAGGTAGTGCACCGGTGTGCCGCCAGACAGGCTGGTCGACGCGGTCCACAGGGGGTAGTCGGGCATGGGCAACAACAACTCGTCGCCGTTGTCCAGCAACGCATTCGTGGCCATGGTGATGAGCTCACTGGCGCCGTTGCCCAGATAGATGTCGTCTAGTGTGACGCCGGTTATGCCCTGCTTCTGAGTCTCGTGCATGACCGCCTTGCGCGCGGCAAAAATGCCTTTGCTGTCCGAGTACCCCGCCGAGTTGGGCAAGTTGCGGATCATGTCCTGCTGGATTTCTTCGGGCGCATCGAAGCCAAACACGGCGAGGTTGCCGAGGTTGAGCTTGATGATCTTCTGGCCTTCATCCTCCATTTGGCGGGCCGCATCCATGATGGGGCCGCGAATGTCATAGAGCACATTGGCCAGCTTGGTAGATTTATGAATGGTTTTCAAAGTCCCTCCAGAAGTCATTAGCACAGGGCGAAACCTATAATTTGACCACAGTTCCGCACGCAATTAGTGCGGTGCAGCATTCAAATTCACCCAGGCACCCCTATGAAATTCCTCCCAGACCCCACAGAATCGTCCTCGGTGACGGGTTATGGACCCGGCTGGGTGACGGTGAACGGCGAAAAATACACGGCTAGCGTGGTGCTCAGCACCTTGGGCGCACCATTTTTGTGGGAATGCACACAGTTTGACGATTTGCAGGACAGCCATTTTGAGACCTTGGCCGCGCTGAATGCCGAGCTGGTGATCTTTGGCAGCGGAGAGCGCATTCGATTCCCCAAGCCCGCACTGTTGCAGGCCTTATATGCAAAACGCATCGGCGTAGAAACTATGGATACGCAAGCCGCTTGTCGCACTTATAACTTTTTAGCCGGCGAAGGCCGCAGGGTAGTCGCAGCCCTTTTGTTGTAAGCGCGTTTACCCTGAGGGCTTATGGATTGCTTTTCAGAGTAAAATCATGGGTTGCAGTCGAGGGTAAACAAACGCTGTCACGTTTGACCCCTCTACTTTGACTGACAGATCCAGAGCGAGACTAAAAGTACCATATGGCGATAGTTGTCAACAAGCCCCTACCTGAATTTGAAGCCAATGCAACTGGTGGCGTCAAGGTGAGTAATACTACCCACACCGGTCAGACCATGGTGTTGTATTTCTACCCCAAGGACAATACCCCCGGCTGCACCACCGAAGCGATGCAATTCCGCGACAAGTACAAAGACTTTGTCAAAGCCGGAGCTGCGGTGTTCGGTGTATCCCGCGACAACATGAAGTCACACGATGAGTTCAAGACCAAGTTGGAGCTGCCGTTTGAACTGATCGCGGACACCGAAGAAAAAATGTGCCATATGTTTGGCGTGGTCAAGAACAAGATCATGTACGGCAAAAAGGTCAAAGGCATTGAGCGCAGCACCTTCCTGGTTGGTGCCGATGGCCTTTTGAAAGAAGAGTGGCGCGGCCTGAAGGTGCCTGGTCATGTGGACGACGTGCTCAAAGCTGTCAAGGCACTCAAAAAAGCAGCTTGACGCAGCTAACGTCGTTTTTGGCACACGCCAGTCTGGCGGTGTCATCAGGGTCATGCATAATGATCCAATGCCGTTGAACATCGCAAACGCGCCACAACAAAAAGCCGCCTTGGCTCAGGGCGGCTTTTTTGCATTTGCGATGCCGTTTTCTTCCACTTCCCCTTCCATGAGCCCCACCATCCATGCCACTGCCACCCGCCCCTACCAAACCCGCTGATCGTCTTCCCCCTAAGGCTTTCGTTGCGTCTGCACGCAGCGGATCCCGCCCCCCGCAAAAATCGGAAGACTTCGACGCCGTCAAAGCACCCATCGAACGACCTGCCACGGAAAAAGTCGCAATCAAGGAAGCACCGAAAAGGGCGACGGCCGCGCTGCTGGGTCAATCCGTGCGTGAGCAAGCGCCAGTTGCGCCGATTGCACCCCCTGTCATGGTGCAGGTAGAGACCCGCACCGGCACCGCCCGCTCCAGAAAGCCCGTCCGCACCGGCCCAACGAAGCTATTTGTGCTGGACACCAACGTGCTGCTGCACGATCCTATGTCGCTGTTCCGCTTTGAAGAACACGATATCTACCTGCCCATGATCGTGCTGGAAGAGCTGGATGGTCACAAGAAGGGTATGACCGAAGTCGCCCGCAACGCCCGCCAGACCAGCCGCACACTGGACGCATTAGCAGGCACGCCTGGCGCCGACATTACCGCCGGTTTTCAATTGGCCAGCACCGGCCACAAAGATGCCCGTGGCAAGCTGCTGTTCCAGACCCAACCCCTTAACTACACGCTGCCCACAAGCCTGCCACAGGGCAAGGCTGACAACCAGATCCTGGGCGTGGTCGAGGCGCTGCGCCAGCACTATGCACCGCGCGAAGTTGTACTGGTGTCCAAAGACATCAATATGCGGGTCAAGGCCCGTGCATTGGGCCTAGCCACCGATGACTACCAGAATGACAAAACGCTGGAAGACGGCGACTTGCTGTACTCCGGTGCCACGGCCCTGCCCTCCGACTTCTGGGCAACCCATGGGCAGGCGGTGGAAAGCTGGCAACAGGGACAACACACCTTCTACAAGATCGACGGGCCGGTGGTGCCTACCCTGCTGATCAACCAGTTTGTGTACTTTGAATCACCCGGCGAGCCCAGCCTTTACGCCCGCGTAACCGAAATCCGTGGCACGACGGCCGTCATCAAGACGCTGCGCGACTTCAACCACCTGAAAAACGCCGTGTGGGGCATCACCACCCGCAACCGCGAGCAGAACTTCGCCATGAACCTGCTGATGGACCCTGAAGTGGATTTCGTGACCCTGACCGGCACAGCCGGTACTGGCAAGACCTTGATGGCGCTGGCTGCGGGTCTGACCCAGGTGCTGGACGACCGTCGCTACACCGAAATCATCGTCACGCGCGCCACTGTCAGCGTGGGCGAAGACATTGGTTTTCTACCGGGCACTGAAGAAGAAAAGATGGGCCCCTGGATGGGCGCGTTGGATGACAACCTGGAAGTCTTGGGCAAGACCGACACCAGCGCTGGGGAATGGGGCCGCGCCGCCAGCAATGAGTTGATCCGCAGCCGTATCAAGATCAAGAGCATGAACTTCATGCGCGGGCGCACATTCATGAACAAGTACGTCATCATCGACGAAGCGCAAAACCTGACGCCCAAGCAAATGAAAACGCTAATTACCCGCGCTGGCCCTGGCACCAAGATCATTTGCATGGGCAACCTGGCACAGATCGATACGCCTTACCTGACAGAAGGCTCGTCGGGCCTGACCTTTGCCGTCGACAAGTTCAAAGGTTGGCCACACGGCGGACACATCACGCTGGCACGGGGCGAACGTTCACGCTTGGCGGATTTTGCAAGCGAAGTTCTCTAACTGCAATTGCTACAAAAATAGTAGCAATTGAAGTAGAGGAATCGGGGGCTAGGTGCCAATTTGGCCTCTAGCCCTTTTTTGTTCAATAGTCCCCACCACCGCCCGAAGCCAGACTTTCAAACTTGGTGAACTGCCGCATAAAGGCCAACTTGACCGTGCCGGTCGGGCCGTTACGCTGCTTGGCGATGATGACCTCCGCCACACCAGGTTCCTTGCACTGGTCTTTGGTGTAATACTCGTCACGGTAGATGAACATGATGATGTCGGCATCCTGCTCGATCGCGCCTGATTCGCGCAAATCGCTCATCATGGGCCGCTTGTCTGGGCGTTGCTCCACACTGCGATTGAGCTGCGACAGCGCAATCACCGGGCACTTGAGTTCACGGGCCAGCATTTTCAGGCCTCGGGAAATTTCACCTAGTTCGGTGGCACGGTTTTCGCCGTCGCCACCACTACCACTCATCAGTTGGAGGTAGTCAACGACGATCAAACCCAGTTGTCCATACTGACGCGACAAGCGACGCGCATTGGCTCTCACCTCACTGGACGTCAGGCCCGGGCTCTCGTCGATATGCAGTGAAATGGTGCGCAGCTTTTCAATTGCCTCCGTCAGGCGCGGCCACTCTTCATCGGTAAGCTTGCCAGTGCGCAAATGGCTCTGGTCGATGCGTCCAATAGAACCAACAATACGAACGGCCAACTGGGCTGCTCCCATTTCCATCGAGAACACAGCAACCGGTAAGCCTTCGTTCAGAGCTACGTTTTCTGCGATGTTGATGGCTAAAGCGGTTTTACCCATGGAAGGGCGTGCCGCCAGCACAATCAGGTCACCGGCTTGCAGACCTGCCGTCTGGCGGTCCAAGTCATAAAACCCGGTACGCACCCCGGTCACGTCGTTCGGGTTGTCCGCCATTTCCTGCACGCGGTCTAACAACTGAACCACCAGCGAGTCCATGGCCTGGAACCCCTGTTTGTTGCGCTTGCCCTGCTCGCCAATCTTGAAGATCTTCTGCTCGGACTCGTCCACAATCTCGGCCACCGGTCGGCCCTTGGGATTAAAAGCATTGGTGGCAATTTCATCACTGGCGGTAACCAGCTTGCGCAATATCGAGCGGTCGCGCACGATCTCGGCGTAGCGACGGATATTGCTGGCACTGGGCACGTATTGGGCCAGCGAGTTGAGGTAGGCCAAGCCACCAATTTCTTCCGCCCTACCTTGGCTTTGCATGTGCTCGAACACAGTAATCACGTCGGCGGGTTTGCTGGCATTCACCAAAACGCCAATAGCCGCATAGATCAAGCGGTGCTCGTAACGATAGAAATCGTTGTCCATCAGGATGTCGCCGACCCTGTCCCAGGCAGTGTTGTCCAGTAGCAGGCCCCCCAGCACGCTGGATTCACCCTCAATAGAGTGCGGCGGCACGCGCAGTTGGGCAATTTGACGGTCTTGGCCTTGTTCGTCAAACGGTGAAAGGACAGTAGACATGGAGGTTCCTCGAAGCCTGTGATGCTATACGCTGTGCTGCTGGTCATCAATGCCTTTGCCTGGGCAAAAGCTGTGGACAAGCGGTGGATTACACGGGATAAGCACAAACGGCAAAAAACAAAAGCCGCCAGGGCGGACCCTTGCGGCTTTTTAGTAACAGCGCCAACCCGTGCGGGCCAGCCTATTGCATTTAGGCAGTTTCGCCGTACACGGAAACAGTGATGTTCACCACTACGTCGGTGTGCAGAGCAACCGCAACCGTGCTTTCGCTAACGATCTTGATAGGACCATTGGGCATACGGATTTGCGACTTGACAACTTTGTAGCCATTTTTGACCAGCTCTTCAGCGATGTCAGCATTGGTCACAGAGCCGAACAAACGGCCATCAACACCGGCCTTTTGTGTCAGCTTGATGGTCGTACCACCAAGCTTTTCGCCCAGAGCTTGGGACTCGGCCAGCTTTGCAGCTGCAGCTTTTTCCAGCTCGGCGCGCTTGACTTCAAACGCAGCCTTGGCAGCTTCAGTGGCGCGGCGAGCGCGGCCCGAAGGGATCAAAAAGTTACGTGCGTAACCGTCTTTAACCTTGACGATATCGCCCAGGTTACCCAGATTCACGACCTTGTCGAGCAGAATAATTTGCATGTTCGTACTCCTTAGATCTTGTGCTGGTCGCTGTAAGGCAACATCGCCAAAAAGCGAGCGCGCTTGATAGCGGTATTGAGCTGGCGCTGGAAAATCGCGCGGGTGCCAGTCAGGCGTGCGGGAATGATCTTGCCGTTTTCGGCGATGAAATCACGCAATGTGTCGATGTCTTTGTAGTCGATCTCTTCGACGCCGGTCACTGTGAAGCGGCAAAAACGCTTGCGCTTGAACAGCAGGTTTTGTGCTGGGCGCTTGGGGCGCTTGTCTTTACTAAATTTTTTGAACGTGGCCATGTGGGCCTCCTAAAAACTAATCTTGCGAAAATTCTTGAATATGCAAAACGATACTTTTACCGTGGCGAGCGTTGCCTATAAAACCGCTGAACCTCCAGACACTGCCAAGGGGTTGTTTAACCAACCGCTCGGCCAATGCGCCGAAAGCCACTGCTTTCACTGCTGCCTTGATTTGTCTGGGCTGTCCGGCTTCCTGTGTTTCAGACTCGTGTTCGAGCCGCAAGTTCAGGGCGGGTATTCCAGCTGGTGTGTAACGCATGGCATCTAGCTCTGCGATACAGGCACTCAGTACAAGGGAATTAGCGGGCACTCTCCGTTAGTAAAAATGTTCGTTAAGAGTTGTATTCAGCCTGTTGTGTCTTGCGTGTTTCTTCGCGCTCGACGGTCTTCATCATGGACGAAGGACCTGTATCGGCCTTTTTCTTCAACACGGTCAGGTGGCGAAGAACAGCGTCGTTGAACTTGAACGCATGTTCGAGTTCGGTCATCACAGCCTGGTCGGCTTCGATGTTGACACACAGGTAATGGGCTTTGGCAAGCTTGTTGATCATGTAGACCAACTGGCGGCGACCCCAGTCTTCCACGCGGTGGATCTTGCCACCGCCGGCGGTGATCATGCCTTTGTAACGCTCCAGCATGGCTGGAACTTGTTCGCTCTGATCCGGGTGGATCATGAGAATGATTTCGTAGTGACGCATTGATACTCCTTTTGGATGTCCCACTTGACTGTAAATGGGGTAAGAAAAGCTGCCCTCAGCGTCTAATTGAGGTGCAGCAAGGCGAAGCCCAAGATTATAGCCCAGAAAGGCGTTGCGGCGCAATTGGCTCTGACGCAGCGGGCTGGTGCTGGGTAAACCAACTCACAACCACTGCAGCAACCACACCCGCTGCGACACCAAAAACGCCTGCAGAGACTGGCTGTATGCCCCACCACAGCCCTTCTCCCGCCAAACCGAACGCAGTGCGAATGACAGGTAGATTGATGACCATGTAGTAAACGGTCAGACCGAGACCGCTGAGCATTCCCGCAACCGCGCCCGCTCGGGTAGTGCCTTTCCAGAATATTCCAAGGACCATGACTGGAACGAAGGCCGCGCCGGCCAGCGAAAACGACGCCGACACCAAGTACAAAATGCCAGCAGGCCGCTGTGCGGCAACATAGGACGCAATCAGCGCCACGACCAACAAGGCAAACTTGGACCACATAACCCGTCGCATGGCCTGCTCCTTGCTCCCGTTACCTTCAAAGTACACATCGTGTGCCATGGCGTTGCCTATGGTCAACAACAGACCGTCAGCCGTGCTGAGCGCAGCTGCCAATCCTCCTGCAGCCACCAAGACGGACACAACATAAGGCAACCCACCGATCTCGGGTGTCGCCAACATAATCAGGTCGGCGCCCATTTTTAACTCGGCAAACTGCAGAATGTGGTCACCATTGACGTCAGACACAGACAACAGACTGGGGTCTCGGGCCCATTGCTCCACCCAGGCAGGCAAACTGTCGAAGGGTTGACCCACCAGATGGGCCATAACCTCGTACTTGACCAAAACCGCCAAAGCCGGCGCCAATAAATAGAGCAGCGCGATAAACACAAGAGACCAAGCCACCGAACTGCGCGCTTCCGCCACCGTCGGCGTTGTGTAGTAGCGCGTTAACAAGTGCGGCAAACCCGCAGTACCCACCATCAGGCAAAACATCAGGGCCAGAAAGTTCAGGCGTGAGGTCTCGAACTCCTGCACCTGTTCAGGGCTGCCGTCTGGGTTGCCCGCAAATGGTGTGGTGTGTTGCGGCATACCGCCCAAAGGCTTGGCACGCTCCCAATTGTCTGCAACTGCGCGGGTCCAGATTTCGCGTGCTGAAGCAGCGTCTTTAGGCACTGCGGCTAGCTGTCGGCGCAATGCAACGGCGCGCTCGTCGTCAGAATTCTTATCCCCCAGACTTTGAAGCTTGCGCCGCAGACTTGTGCGTTCCTCCTGCAGCGCCGCGTCTACATCCAGCAGCTTGCTCTCAAAAGAGCGAGCCCGCCGGGCATATTCCTCGATGACTTGCCGCTCGGCTGGAGAGTCCATCAGCCTTTGCTCAATAACGGCAATTTTTTCCAGTTGTTGCCCGTACACCAAAGGGGCAAACGGGTTGCCAAGTTGCTTGTAGGCCAGCCACGACACAGGAATAGAAAAGGCCAGGATGATGATGACGTACTGCGTGACCTGCGTCCAGGTAACGGCCCGCATGCCACCCAAAAAGGAGCATACCAACACGCCTCCTAGCCCGAGCAAAATACCAATTTCAAAGTGCACACCGGTCAAACGCGACGTAATCAGACCCACGCCATAGATCTGGGCAACCACGTAGGTGAACGAACACAAGACGGCAGCCATGGCCGCAATGATGCGCGGCCAACGACCACCAAACCGCAGCGCAAAATAATCGGGAACGGTGTAGATCTGCAAGCGCCGCAAATAAGGCGCAACCAGCAGGGCAACCAAACAAAATCCGCCCGTCCAACCCAACACATACGCAAGTCCGCCGGACTGCGCGCCAGTACCAGAAAAACCCTGCAGATACAACCCGCCCGCCAAGCTGATGAAAGAGGCAGCGCTCATCCAGTCTGCTGCCGTTGCCATGCCGTTGTAGACAGCCGGAATGCGCCTACCAGCCACGTAATACTCGGACGCATCCGCCGTGCGTCCATAAACACCAATGACGGCATACAGCACCAGCGTTGCAGTGAGGAAAATACCGGCGACCCAGACCTTGGACAACCCCAGCCGCTCCGCATATGCAAGGGCCAGCAAGAACACAATCAAACTTACCACGTACCATGCAAACCGCTTATGCAACACGCTTTTGTAGCGTGCATAGGCCGAAGCATCCAGGCTTGCGTCGTCCCCATCTCTGCGATTGGCCACCCACGCATAAACCACAACGATGGCGATGAAGATCAGAACCGAACCCTGCGCCGCAAACCAGAACCCGACCGGCCAGTTCCCCACTACCCATTGCAAGTCACGGGCGAAAAAAACCACACCGAACGATGCCAAGAACCACAACACCAGCAGACCTGCATGCAGGCCCCACTGGCGTGCGGTCCGAGGCTCCGTCATTTCGCGGCGAGTTGCTGCCAGGTAGATATCACTGAGTCTGGGTTCAACGAGATGGACGATATGCCCTCCTCTACCAGCCACTGCGCAAAGTCGGGGTGGTCGCTGGGCCCCTGGCCGCAAATTCCGATGTATTTGCCCTGCTTTTTACATGCCGCAATGGCCAGACTTATCAGAGACTTGACAGCCGGATCACGCTCGTCAAAGTCGGCAGCCAACAGCTCCAAGCCAGAGTCCCGGTCCAGGCCCAGCGTTAGCTGGGTCAGGTCGTTGGAACCTATTGAGAAGCCGTCGAAATACTCCAGAAACTGCTCGGCCAGAATGGCGTTGCTCGGAATCTCGCACATCATGATCAGCTTAAGGTCGTTTTCGCCCCGGCGCAGGCCGTGGCGACCCAAGAGCTCAGTCACCTTCTTGGCCTGGCCCAAGGTCCGCACGAACGGCACCATGACCTCTACGTTGTTAAGCCCCATGTCGTTGCGCACACGTTTGAGGGCTTCGCACTCCATTGCGAAGGCCTCGCCAAACTCAGCGCTGGTGTAGCGCACGGCGCCACGGAAGCCCAGCATCGGATTTTCTTCTTCCGGCTCGTAGCGGCTGCCGCCTATCAGCTTGCGGTACTCATTGCTCTTGAAATCAGACAAACGCACGATGACCGGCTTGGGCCAGAAGGCCGCAGCGATAGTTGCTACGCCCTCGGCAACGCGATCCACGTAAAAAGCACGAGGCGATGCGTGCCCACGCGCCACGGATTCCACCGCTTTCTTCAAATCGGCATCCACATTGGGGTAGTCCAAAATCGCCTTGGGGTGCACGCCAATGTTGTTGTTGATGATGAACTCCAGCCGGGCCAGGCCCACACCTTCGTTAGGCAACTGGCAAAAGTCAAAGGCC
>Ga0105048_10013956_pt1 | contig 12531 bp, 10 predicted proteins | sample MAT05_FD_78382 | JGI IMG/M metagenome (GOLD analysis project Ga0105048, IMG submission 78382) | Freshwater microbial communities from Lake Fryxell liftoff mats and glacier meltwater in Antarctica - MAT-05 | ecosystem: Environmental > Aquatic > Freshwater > Ice > Liftoff microbial mat | place... | reverse complement strand
GCGTGAACCTTCTGCGTAATTCTTTTTAAATCTGATTTCTGACCAACATACAACGCATTTTTTCCCCGTCCCAAACGCCGCTCACCCCCACAAGCCGCCCGCCAGCCATCGCCACCCACCGCCATCCATCCGCTTCCGTACACTGAAGCGGTAAGGCGTCGCCAGCTTCGTCGTACACATAAAAATTTCCGTTGTTGCCTGTGGCAAAACCAAGCTTTGGGAAGGTTGCCGGAAAATGGCCGAGCCAAGGGTTTTGTCCCAACGCCAGGGCATAAGCATCGGAAAAAGCTTTGATGCTTTCAAATCCGGGCAGTTTTTCCACTTTTTTGGGTAAAATTTTCCATTCCTGAAACGGAATTGCCCTTAACGGGAAGGCCGACGGATAAAATGCCATGGGCGCCTGAACGATGTCGCCTACTGCGGGAGAGGGTTCGTAGGCGCCACCGAAGGCGTAATCGATCAAAACGGCGTTTCGCAACGTGCGGCCGCCAAGCAGCCACGTTCGGCGTACGCTGAGTTGTTTTTCCAGGGTTTCTTCAGTTTTTCCCACTACCGCCCACGCGTCGTCGACGCGCTCGCCGGTTTGCAACACTTTTTCTTTGGGTATGGCAATGCCGAGGAAAGTTTGCAAGTCTGCTGCCTGTTCATCGCTCAGGTGCTCGCGGCGGCGGAAGGCGTGCATGGCCAAACAGATGTCCGACAAACATTTCACAACAGATTCGGTCCACGACAGATTTTCGGGGGGTATGGCAGCAAGCAGACGAAGGCTGCGGCTGAGGCCTGTGAGCGAAGCGTCGGCCATGCGGGAAGCGATCATTTCGAGGGCTCCCGGGTTTTCGTACACGATGGTGACCAGTCCGCGGCGCAGGGTGTCATTGAGCCACATTTCCAGGTCTTCCATGCCGCGTTCGGCGCGGTCGAGGCGTTCGTGTCGGCGTTGCACGCGTGCTGCTTCGCGGGTCGGCGCATTGTCGGGCAGTGATGTGGCAGGTTTTCCTGTCAGGAGGTTTTGCGCCCAAAGAGGCAGGTCTCCTTCGCAGGGGGTAAAAAATTCCGGCTGTTGGGCGGCGAGCATTTCGAGGGCAAGGGCGTGCCAGCAGGGTTTTGGGAAAAAAGGGCAGGTACAATAAAGTTGGCCTCCATCGGCATGGATCAGGATGCCGTGTGAAACGCCGTGCAGAAGGGCAAAAACGAAAGATTGTTGCCGCGAGGGCTCATCGAAAAAAGCCGGATGGGCAAAGGTTTGCGCGCGATCGGCCGGCATGGTGTTGATCAGGATTGAAAAGCGTCGGAATCGTCCTCGTCGGAATCGTGTATAAGTGTCTGGCCGCCACCGAGAATCCCGAGGGTGGTCATGGCGCGTTCACTGGCGAGTTGTTCGGCGCTTTTTTTGTTGAAATCGTCGGCTGTGCCCAGTTTGCGGCCGTCGACATACACAGCGACTTTAAACTTATCGCGTTTTTCACTTTTGTATTTGGTCAGTACCTTGTATTCGATGGAGCGGCCGTTTTTCTGGCACCATTCGAGGAGTTGGCTCTTGTAGTTGTCGTCGTAGCTTTCCAGCTCGTGGATGTCGAGGTAGCGCCTCAGAACACGTTGAATGACGTAATGTTTGGTGCGGTTGTATCCTTGTTCGATGTAGATGGCGCCTACAAGCGCTTCGAGGGCGTTGCCAAGCATCGATTTGGAGAGTCGGGTTTGGTTGTAATTGGCGAGGAAGAGGTCGAGGCCCATTTTGTCGGCAATTTCGTCGAGCGAGTGGCGTTTGACTATTTTCGAGCGCATTTTGGTCAGGAATCCTTCGTCGCTGTTGGGGTATTTTTTGAACAGGTATTCGGCCACGATGGTGCTGAGTACGGCATCGCCGAGGAATTCGAGCCGTTCGTTGTTGGAAATGGCGTACTCGCGGCTGGTAAAGGTGCTTTTGTGAAAAAACGCCAGTTTAAAAAGCGGTAGGTGCGCGGGGATGAAACCCAGCAAGGAGCGTAGGCGCCTGACCATTTCTTTTTCTGGATGCAGGTAATAGTTGTAAAGGCGTTGAAGAAACAGCACAGGTTCTGATGTTTAGGAATGCATACTCACAGACGTTTGAAAATGACGGTGGCATTGTGACCGCCAAAACCAAACGTATTGCTCATGGCCGTGTTGATGCGGCGCTGCTGGGCCTCGTTGAACGTGAGGTTTAGTTTCGGGTCAATGTTCGGATCGTCGGTAACGTGGTTGATGGTGGGTGGAATGAAGTCGTGTTTTATGGCGAGCAGACTGGCGATGGCCTCGATGGCGCCTGCGGCGCCAAGCAGGTGGCCGGTCATACTTTTGGTAGACGAGATGTTGAGTTTGTGGCTGTGCCCGCCAAAAACATGTTGAATGGCTTTGAGTTCGGCCACATCGCCGAGTGGGGTTGAGGTGCCGTGCACGTTGATGTAATCTACATCTTCGGGGTTCAAACCAGCATCCTGCAAAGCCAGGTTCATCACATTGATCACGCCCAAACCTTCGGGGTGGGGCGCGGTGATGTGGTATGCGTCGGCGGTGGCGGCAGCGCTCACCACTTCGGCGTAGATGACCGCGCCGCGTTTTACGGCATGGTCGTAGTCTTCAAGAATAAGGGCGCCGGCGCCTTCACCGAGCACAAAACCGTCGCGGTTTTTATCGAAAGGGCGCGATGCGGTGCTGAATTCGTCGTTGTTTTCGCTAAGGGCTTTCATGGAGTTGAAGCCGCCCACAGCCGTTTTGGTGATGGTGGCTTCGGAGCCGACGGCCACGATGATGTCGGCCTTTCCCAAACGAATGTAGTCGTAAGCATTCATGATGGCGTGCGACGAGGAGGCGCAGGCCGAAACGGTGCAATAATTGATGCCGCGAAAGCCGTACTGTATGGAAATGAGTCCGGCAGACATGTCGGAGATCATTTTGGGAATCAGGAATGGATTGTGTTTGGGAATACCGTTGCCCAGCACCTGGTCTTCCACCTCTTTTTCTAGGGTAGTGAGGCCGCCGATGCCTGAAGCACAAATTACACCCACGCGATCTTTGTTGATGGCATCGAGGTCGAGCCCGGAATCGGCGATGGCTTCGGCAGTGCTGACCATGGCGAACTGCGTGAAGCGATCCATCCGGCGCGCCTCACGCCTGTCCATGAATGCTTCAGGGTTGAAGTCTTTGACTTCGCAGGCGAAATGCGTTTTAAACAGGGTTGCATCAAAAAGGGTAATCAGGTTGGCACCGCTGCGGCCTTCCTGAAGGCTTAGGCGGAAAGCCTCAAGGGTATTGCCAATGGGGGTGATGGCGCCAAGACCGGTTACTACTACTCTTTTCATACCAGATTGTGCAATGTTTAACATGAGTTGCGTTCAGGGCAGCAGAGGTTAATCGCTCCGCAGCACAAATGTACAAGGTTCGTTGTGAAATCCGTCTGTGGATTTTGCTGCACCTCCGGAAGTGTTGCCTGGAGAAACATAAACAGCATGAGTCACCCCAAACATCTTGGGATGACTCATGCAAAGGTGGTCAGTTAATGGAATTTCAAACAGGTGTAATTAACCTGAGGTTAAACGTTGATCTGTCCTTCGAGGTAGCCGATGGCCTCACCAACCGTGGTGATTTTTTCAGCCTGCTCGTCGGGGATCGAAACGTCAAACTCTTTTTCAAATTCCATGATGAGTTCAACGGTGTCGAGCGAGTCGGCACCGAGATCCTGGATAAAGTTGGCTTCTGGCGTAACTTCGTTTTCGTCAACGCCCAGTTTGTCAACAATAATTTTCTTAACACGTTCGGCTACAGTTGCCATGTTTTTCTGATCTTTAAGTGAAAAAAATCAATTTTTCGAGGTGCAAAGAAACGCTTATAAGCCATTTTAAAAAAATTTTTGTGCCTGAAATTTTAACGTACCTTCCACGCACGAAGTTTTAGTATTTGTAAAAATTACACTAAGTTTGCCCTTGCCAAGAGCAAAAGCATGCCAATTGGCAGACAAAACGCCTGTTTAAAGCGCCAAAATTTTGTTTTTAGAGGGCTTTAGCCTACTTTTGGATCTTGTTGTAAATTTTACACTAAATAAGAACTGCCACCATGAATACTGTGGAATCTGCCCTTGCTTTGGACAAAAAAAATCAAGACATGCACAAAAAACGCATGCAAAATACCAAAATCGTTGCCACCGTAGGCCCAGCCTGCAGCTCCTACGAGAAATTACTGGAGCTCGTATACGCCGGCGTCGATGTTTTTCGCCTCAATTTTAGCCACGGTGAACATGCCGATCACTTGAAAGTGATTGAGCACATCCAATACATCAACGAGAAATACGGTTACCATATAGGCACCCTTGCCGACCTACAGGGACCAAAACTTCGCGTAGGCAAAATCGAAAACAACGCCTTGCCGCTGCAAACGGGCGACATCATCACCCTCGTCAACGAACAGGTGCTCGGTACGCGCGAGAAAATTTACATGTCGTACGAATCCTTCGCTCAGGATTGCGAAGTGGGCGAGCGTATCCTGATGGACGACGGCAAACTCGTGTTCGAAGTTGCCGAAACCAACAAACGCGACACCGTAAAACTCCGCACCATCCACGGCGGTATCCTCAGCAGCAACAAAGGCGTCAACCTGCCCGATACCAACGTGAAGCTGCCCTGCCTCACCGAAAAAGACCTTGAAGACCTGAGTTTTATCCTCACCCAACCTGTCAACTGGGTCGCTCTGTCGTTCGTTCGCCGCGCCGAAGACATCTTCGAACTGCGCGAACGCATGGAGGAAGTTAAACACCCGGCGCGCATCATGGCCAAAATCGAAAAACCCGAGGCCATCAAAAACCTCCGCGAAATCATCAAAGCCGCCAACGGCGTTATGGTGGCCCGCGGCGATCTCGGTGTGGAAATGCCCCTCGAACAACTGCCCATCACACAAAAACAAATCGTTTTGATGAGCATGCAGTATGCGCGTCCCGTGATTGTAGCTACCCAAATGATGGACAGCATGATCACCGCCCCGTCGCCTACCCGCGCCGAAATCACAGACGTAGCCAACGCCGTGCTCGACGGCACCGACGCCGTCATGCTCAGCGCCGAAACCTCCGTGGGCAACCACCCAGCCCTAGTGGTACAAGCCATGTCGAAAATCATTGCAGAAGCTGAAAAATATTACTGGCCGCAAATCGACAGCAAAAGGCCCAAAGCCATCGAAAAAGCCCGAACCTTTCATTCCGATGTGATCTGTTTTGGCGCCGCACAAGTAGCCGAACGCGTAGGCGCAAAAGGCATCGTAGGCATGACCACCTCCGGCTACACCGCCTACAAAGTGAGCAGCTTCAGGCCCAACGCCCACATCTACATCTTCAGCGACCAAAAACAAAACCTGCGCACCATGAACCTGCTTTGGGGGGTACGCTGCTTTTACTACGATAAATTCACCACCACCGACGATACCATCCAGGATTGCAACGCCATACTCAAGCAAGAAGGTATCGTACAAGAAGGCGATCTCATCATCAACACCGGTTCCATGCCCCTCCACCGCAAACACCGGACAAACATGCTGAAGATTACAGTGATTGATTAGCTGATAGCCGATAGCTGATAGCCGTTAGCTGATAGCCGTTAGCTGATAGCCGTTAGCCGTTAGCTGGTAGAAAAAAGCCCGATCATTTGTTTTTCAAACGATTGGGCTTTTTTTTATTGCCTGCTGCCTGCTGCCTGCTGCCTGCTGCCTGCTGCCTGCTGCCTGCTGCCTGCTAGTAAAGCGGAAACTTTGCCATCATTTCATTAACGGCGCCTTTCACTTTGGTGTGTATGGCCGGGTCGTCGTGGTGGGTAAGCACCTCATCGATCCAGGAAACCACTTGACGGCAATCGTCTTCCTTTAGTCCGCGGGTGGTGATGGCTGCGGCACCGATACGGATGCCCGAGGTGGTCATGGGAGGCTGTGGATCGAACGGAATCATGTTTTTATTCACCGTGATGTCGGCTTCACCGAGGGCATGGTCTGCTTGTTTGCCGGTTACGTTTTTGCTGCGCAGGTCGATCAGCATAAGGTGGTTGTCGGTGCCGCCTGAAATGAGGTTGAAGCCGCGCGACATGAATTCGTCGGCCATGGCCTGGGCGTTGCGGATCACTTGCTGGCCATATTCCTTAAAAGCAGGCTGCAATGCCTCGCCGAAAGCAACGGCTTTGGCAGCGATAACGTGCTCCAGCGGACCGCCCTGCATGCCAGGGAACACGCCGCTGTCGAGGATGGTCGACATCTGGATGGTTGCGCCTTTTTTGGTGGTGCGCCCCCACGGATTGTCGAAGTCTTTACCCATGAAAATGATGCCGCCTCGCGGACCACGCAATGTTTTGTGCGTGGTACTGGTGATGATGTGGCAATGCGGCACGGGGTTGTTGAGCAAGCCGGCGGCAATGAGGCCCGCTGGGTGCGCAATGTCGGCAAGCAGCAGGGCGCTTACCTCGTCGGCAATGGCGCGGAAACGGGCGTAGTCCCAGTCGCGGGCATACGCCGAAGCGCCGCAAATGATGAGTTTCGGGCGTTCGCGGAGGGCTATTTCGTGCACCTTGTCCATATCGATCGTGCCCGTTGCTTCCTCCACACCGTAAAAAGAAGGTTTGTACACCTTGCCCGAGTAATTCACCGGTGAGCCGTGGCTCAGGTGACCCCCGTGTGCGAGGTCGAAGCCCAGGATTTTATCGCCTGGCTGAAGGATGGCGAGGAAAACGGCCGCGTTGGCTTGTGCGCCGGAATGGGGCTGTACGTTGGCCCACGCAGCACCGAACAGCTCCTTGAGCCGGTCTATGGCCAGTTGCTCAATCTGGTCCACCACTTCGCAACCGCCATAATAACGGCGGCCGGGATAGCCCTCGGCGTATTTGTTGGTGAGGCACGAACCCGTAGCAGTGATAACGGCCTGGGACGTGAAGTTTTCGGAAGCTATCAGCTCAAGGCCACGGCGTTGGCGTGCGAGCTCTTTTTCAATGAGGGAAAATACGATGTCGGACATGTTGTTGGGTACCTTGCTTTTGTTGCAAAGGTAGGCAGCATGCCTTGTAAATTTTGCCGAAGGCAAAAAAAACAGCACGCTCTAAGTGTTGTAAACACATGAATGCAATGGCGGGCAAGGTGAACGTCTTTGCAAAGGTTGACCCACAAACCAGGAGGAGGCTGGAGGTGCTCAGCTGAACACCAATACCCGTGAAAGATTTTCGAAAGTCCATGCCAAACCAAACAACTACAATAAACGCTGTGGCAACGCTGTGTTTAAACGTTGTGCCTTCGTGGTAAGGGGCGCAGACGGGGTTCTCAAGATCTAAAAAATTGAGTGATTAAGTACCAACGACTTTCAAAACACAAATGGCATCTACAGCGTTTGTATACCATGATTCGAACTGCAACACTGCTCGTATTTGCCCTTTTTGCCCATTTCCTACAGGCCAAGGATCCTTATTTCGATTTTTCGCCTTCGGCAAAATCGGTTTACCGCAACACCATAAGCCTGCGTTTTGCCGATGCACAACGTGGGTTGCAAACGATGAAAAACAAGGAGCAAGACAACCTGATGCTGCCCTTTGTGGAAAACTACCTCGATTTCCTGACGGTGTTTGTAGACGACGACGAGGCGGCGTACAAACGTCTTTCCAAAAATATGGCGCCGCGCCTGGCTAAAATCGCCAAGGGCGACCCCAAATCGCCTTACTACCTTTATACCCAGGCCGAAATAAGGCTCCAGTGGGCCATTCTCGGTGGCCGTTTCGGCGACATGCTCGCCAGCCTATCCGACATCAAACAAGCCTACGCCCTGCTCGAGGAAAACCAGCGACGTTTCCCCGATTTTATGCCCAACAAAAAAAGTCTGGGCGTCATGCACGCCCTCGTTGGCGCCATCCCCGACGAATACAAATGGAGCATCAAAGCCTTGGGCGGCATGACGGGAAGCGTGAGTCAGGGACTTGCCGAGCTCGAATCGGTGCTCGCCCATGCACGCAGCAATCCCGATTTTGTGTTTGCCGAAGAAACTTATGTGTTTTACGCCTACCTTCAATTGTACCTCAACGAGCGCGACGACAAAGCCTGGCAGACCCTGCAAAGCAAACAGCTCGACTACAAGACCAATCCGTTGCTTACTTATGCCATCGCCAGTTTGGCCATGCGCATCGGCAAAAACGACAAGGCCGTAACGCTGCTCGAAAGCTGTCCAAGCGGCGGCGTTTACCACCCTTTTCCTTACCGTCTTTACCTCCTCGGAGTAGCCAAGCTGCAACGTCTCGACACCGATGCCAACAAACCCATCGAGCGTTTTTTAAGCGAATTTAAGGGAAAAAACGCCGTTAAAGAGGCGTATCAAAAACTAGCTTGGTACCATTTGGTGAACAACGACATTAAAGGTTACCAACGAAACATCGGCTACGTAAAAAGTAAAGGGACCAACCGCAGCGAGCCCGACAAAGCGGCGATGCGCGAAGCGGAAAGTGGCATTGTGCCCGATGTTCGCCTCATGAAAGCGCGTCTTTTGTTCGACGGGGGGTATTACCAGCGCGCCTACGATTTTTTACAACCCCTTGCTTCTGCTTACGCCAAAGATGCCCGCCTGCAACTGGAACACACGTACCGGCTTGGTCGCATTACCCACGAGATGGGTCGCAATGCCGAAGCCGCCAAACTGTACCAGGAAACCATTGACAAAGGCGCCAACCAACCCTGGTATTTTGCCTGCAATGCAGCCCTTCAGATGGGGCAGATGTACGAGAAAGAGGGAGACAAAACCAAGGCGCGGGGTGCTTACGAGCGTTGTTTGGGCATCAACCCACCCGATTATGCCGCGGGGCTGCATGCCAGCGCTAAGGCGGGTTTGCAGCGGGTGAAAGGGTAAAACCGCTTTATTACGTTTCAAAATGACCTTTTAAAGTTTTAAAAGCGTTTCCTTTGCACTTCTGCCAAGCAAAAAACAACCTACCACCATGAAAGTACGCATTTTAACCTTTGCCACCCTTGTTCTGTTGTTGTCTTCCTGTGCCGTTAAGCCCAAAGCAACGTTCACCATGCCGCAGGAAAAATGGGTGGCTCCGGCCGAAATAACCTTCGCCAACACCACCTTGAATGCCGAGAGCTACCTGTGGGATTTTGGCGACGGCGCCACATCCACCGATGTCAATCCGAAACACCGCTACACGCATTCCGGCAATTATACCGTCACCCTAACCGCCACAAAAGGCGCTAAATCCACCATTTCCAAACAAATGATCCAGGTTACTGCCCCCGAGCGCTGCCTCGTTGAAATCGAAACCGAATACGGCACGATGACGGCCGAGCTCTACAACGCCACACCCCTGCACCGCGACAACTTCGTAAAACTCGCCGAAGAAGGTTTCTACAACGATCTGCTCTTCCACCGCGTCATCAACGGTTTCATGATTCAGGGAGGCGACCCCAACTCACGCAACGCCGCAGCCGGCCAGTCGCTCGGCTTCGGCGGCCCCAGCCACCAGGTTCCTGCCGAGTTCGTCGATTCGCTCGTTCACGTGAAAGGTGCCATTTGCGCCGCCCGCACCAACAATCCGGAGAAAAAATCGAGCGGTTCGCAATTTTACATCGTACACGGAGCACCGGTAAAAGAAGAAATGTTGCACCAGATTGAAGCCACCAACAATTTCCACTACACACCCGACCAATTAGAGGAATACAAAACCCTCGGCGGTACACCGCAACTCGACCGCGGATACACCGTGTTCGGCCGCGTGGTAAAAGGCCTCGATGTGATCGACAAAATTGCCGCCGTTCAAACCGTCTCGGGCGACCGTCCCGTAAAAGACGTAAAAATGAAGGTGCTCGTCATCAAATAAGCCCTTCCACACCCCGCCCATGTCGAAACGCCTGCCGCTGCTCATCGGCATTCCTGCCCTGATCATCCTGCTCGCCCTGCTCGTGTATTACAGGCAGGGCGGGCAGGATCGTTTCGACTGGCGTGAAAACCGCGCCAATAAAGCTTACCGAAACACCAACGACCAACCTTACGGAACTCAAGTGTTTTTCAACCTGCTCGAAGGTTATTTTCCTGAAAACGAAGTTCTGGTGCTGAGCAAAAATGTGGAGGAGGAACTGCCTTTGTACAATGCTGCCGGACTGGCCTCCTATGTTTTTGTGGGAGAAGCCATGTTATACGACAGTCTTGCCCTCAGCAGAGTACTCGAGTTCATTCGCAGGGGCAATACGGCTCTTTTCAGCAGCAAAAGCCTGCCTTTCGACTTCATGTCGAGCCTCGACTCCATCCAATGTGCTGGCGATTACGACACCGGGTGGAGCGATTATGGATTTACCTACGACTCACTCGCTTTACTCACCGTAGACGAAACAGGTGTCAACAAACAATATCCTTTCTTTTTTTCCGACAGGAACGAAATGCAGGGATATTACTGGAGTTTTATCAATGACAAGTATTTCTGCGACCATAAACCATTGCAGGTCCTGGGGCGATTGAACGATTCGCTGGTTAATTTTGCACGCATTCCTTACGGCGACGGCTTTGTATTGCTGCACACCACGCCCATTGCCTTTACCAATTTACACCTGCTGAGGCCCGAAGGGCGTGCCTATGCCGAAGCCATTTTGGCTTATTTGCCGGAAGGCACGGTGTATTGGGATGCTGCCAGCCACATTTCCGAAGCCGTAGCGCGTCGCCGCAACCGCAACAAGAGCAGTTTTGCCCGTGAGTTGCCCGAAGAACATCCACTCAGTTACCTGTTGAGGCACCTTTCGCTGGCCTGGGCGTGGTACCTCATCCTCGGACTGGCGTTTTTGTACCTCCTGTTCCGGGCCAAACGCCGGCAGCGCATCATTCCTGTTTTGCACAAAAACGAAAACTCGTCGTACGAGTTCATCAGCACCATTGCGCATTTGCATTTTAAAGAAAAAAACTACCAAAGCATCAGCATCCAGAGCATGAAACTGTTCCTGGCGCAATTGCGAGAACGGTATGGTCTGGTGGTGCTTTTACACCCCGAAACCAACAAACCCAAAGTAGAAAAGGCATTTTTCAGCCGATTGGCGCAGGTTTCGGAGGTGCCTGAAACACAAATTCAAGCTATCTTTACCCAATACGCCAACGCCATTCAATACGAACCCACCGAAGGCATGATGTCCGACCTTTACATGGCCATGGATGCTTTTTGGAAACAAGCTAAATGATCGAAAGCATGTCGGAAAACGAATTCCCCGAACAGCACGAAGCAATGCAGGATCCGCAACCCGAGCCTGTGGTTGTGCCCGAACCCGAACACGTGGACGTAATGCCCGTGATGGAACGCGCCGAACGTGTGCGCAAGGAGATCAGTCAGGTTATTGTGGGCCAGGACAGCATGCTCGACATGATGCTCGTAGCCTTGTTCACCGGCGGCCACGTATTGCTCGAAGGCGTGCCTGGCATCGCCAAAACCTTGTCTGCCAAACTGCTCGCGCGCAGCATCTCCGCCGCCTTCAGCCGCATACAATTTACCCCCGACCTTATGCCAGCCGATGTGGTGGGCACGCCTGTATACAACATGAAAACGTCGGAGTTCGATTTCAAACAAGGTCCGATTTTTTCCAACATCGTGCTCATTGACGAGATCAACCGTGCTCCGGCCAAAACCCAGGCGGCCCTGTTTGAAGTGATGGAAGAATTTCAGGTGACGGTTGATGGTGTGACCTACCGCATGGACCGTCCTTTCTTCGTGATGGCTACGCAAAACCCCATCGAACAGGAAGGCACGTACAAATTGCCGGAAGCCCAGCTCGACCGCTTTTTGTTCAAAATCATCCTCGATTATCCGAGCCTTGAGGAAGAAAAATTGATCCTGCGCCGTTTCCGCAACGACTTCCACGGGGCCTTGCGCGAAACCGTCATGCCTGTGGTAACGCCCGAAGACATAGCCGACAGCCAGCGTCGCATTGAGCAGGTGTACATCCGCGAAGAGCTGCTCGATTACATTGCTGCCATCGTGCACAACACCCGTTCGAATGCGGATTTGTTTCTGGGCGCCAGTCCGCGCGCCTCACTCGCCCTCATGAAAAGCGCCAAAGCGCTCGCTGCCATCCAGGGCCGCAATTTTGTTACGCCCGACGACATCCGCTACGTATCGTACCCGGTGCTCAACCACCGTGTAATCCTCACACCCGAGCGCGACATGGAAGGCGTGACGACCAGGGAGGTATTGGATGAGATTGTGAAAAAGATTGAGGTGCCGAGGTGAAAAAAAGTCGATAATCTGTGTGCCCTCTGGAGCTCCAGCTTCGGAGCGCTTTACGGCGAGAATTTAGCGTAATGAGGTGTCTCGCTGCGCTGGGCATTACAGCGCTTTTTTATTTTAAAAAAAGGCATTCACGTTTTCTTTAACTGCACTTTAGCTTCTGGGTGGATTTCTCGCTGCGCTCGAAATGGGGTGTGGGGAGGCGTTGGAGGTGTCTCGCTGCGCTCGACATGACAGCGCTTTTGTGGTCGACATGACAGCGCGTATTGCGGTCGACATTACAGCGCTTTTTTATTTTATAAAAAGGCATTCACGTTTT
>Ga0105048_10013955_pt1 | contig 12531 bp, 15 predicted proteins | sample MAT05_FD_78382 | JGI IMG/M metagenome (GOLD analysis project Ga0105048, IMG submission 78382) | Freshwater microbial communities from Lake Fryxell liftoff mats and glacier meltwater in Antarctica - MAT-05 | ecosystem: Environmental > Aquatic > Freshwater > Ice > Liftoff microbial mat | place... | reverse complement strand
GTGGGGGTTGGGGGCAAAAGGGCCCTCATGGCCGGGGCCCCGGGGGCGGCTCCCGTGGGCCAAACCCGTCGGTCGGGAGGTTGGGGCGGATTCGGCAACCGGAAACAAGCCCGGCTCCGGTGGAGCCAGCGGCGGGGGACTTCGGCTGTTTCGGTTTGGTGTTTGGCGGGAAAGACGACCCACTCACGCGGGGATGTTCACCAACTCGGCTTTGCGGTGGACCCGCTTGAGCAGGCCCGCCAGCACCCGGCCGGGTCCGATTTCGTAAAACCGTTCGACGCCGGACGCCAGTAAGCCGCGGAGGATTTCTTCCCACCGGACGGGGGACAGCACTTGCCGCACCAGCAGGGCGGGGAACTCGGCCGGGTCGGTGTGCGGTCGGGCGTCCACGTTCGTCCAGACGGGGACGCGGGCCGGAGCCAGCGACACTTTCGCCAGTGCCGCCGCGAGCGAGTCGTCGGCCGGCTTCATGAGAGCCGTGTGGAACGCGCCGGCGACGGCCAGCCGCGCGGTGCGGAGTTGCTTCGCCTCGGCCAGCCGACACAGTTCGTCGATGGCCGGGATCGCCCCGGAGACGACGGTGTTGCCGGGGCAGAGGAGGTTCGCCACTTCCAGCGTGTGCGGGCCGCGAGCCTCGGCGGTCAGCGCTTCGACCACTTCCACGTCGGTGCCGATGAGGGCGACCATGCCGCCGGGCGTGGCGACCGCCGCCGCTTGCATCGCTTCGCCCCGCGCCTTCACCACCGTCAACCCGTCTTCGAAGGACAGCGCCCCCGCGAACACCAGCGCGGTGTACTCGCCCAGGCTCAGGCCGGCGGTGGCGACGACGGTCTCGGCGACGGCCGGGTCGCTCGCTTTCAGGTGTTCGAGCGCGGCGAGGCTGGCGACGAAAATGGCCGGCTGGCTCGCGTCGGTGGCGTTGAGTTTGTCGGCCGGGCCGTGGGTGCAGACGGCGAGCAGGTCGTAGCCGAGGACGGCGGACGCACGGGCGAACAGGGCGGCGGCGGCGGGCAAGTTCGCGGCAAGGTCTTTGGCCATGCCGACGTATTGGGCACCCTGACCGGGGAACAGGAAGGCGGTTTTCATTTCGGGAATGCGGAAATGGGAATGCGGATTACCAACCACCCCCCTCGTCGCCGCTCGCGCCGCGAGCGTGCCGAAGACCCCTCGCGGCGCGAGCGGCGACGAGGGGTCAACGGTTCACTCCTCGTCGCTGACGGTCGGCAGCGTGGCCAGTTCCTCGACGATCCGCTCGTTCAGCTTGACGCGGACGTTCTGGGCGGCGACGGTCAGGGCGTTGGCGATGGCCCGCTCGTCGGCCGCGCCGTGGCACTTGATGCACACGCCGTCCACCCCCAGCAGCGGGGCACCGCCGGACGCGCTGGGGTGGTACTTTAGGGCGATCTGCTTGAGCGACTGCGCGGCCGTCATCCGCTCGGTGGTCAGCGGTAGAATCACTTCTTGCTGGACGGTTTTCAGCAGGAACTCGGTCAGCCCCTCGGCGTATTTCAGCAGCACGTTCCCGGAGAAGCCGTCGGTGACGATGACATCGACGTTGCCGGAATGCACGTCCCGCCCTTCGACGTTGCCGACGAACTTGCCGGCCAGCGGGCTGTTGCGGAACAGGGCGTTGGCTTCCTGGGCGAGGTCGTGCCCCTTGGAGTCCTCCGCGCCGACATTCAACAGGCCGATGCGCGGGGAGGCGACGCCGAGCATCCGTTCGGCGAAGGCGGCCCCCATGACGCCGTAGCGCAGCAGGTGCGACGGCTTCGGGTGGACGTTCGCGCCGACATCGAGCAGCACCACCTTGCCGGTGTAGGTCGGCAGCACGGCGGCGATGCCCGGCTTGCGGATGCCTTTCAGGAAGCGGCGGGTGAACAATCCGGCCCCGACGACCGCGCCGGTGTTGCCGGCGGACACGAGTCCATCGACTTGCTTGGTGGCGAGGAGTTGCCAACACTTGGAGATGGAGTTGTCGGGCTTTTTGCGAAGGGCTTCGACGGGCTTATCGTCCATGCCGATGACATCGGGCGCGTGGACGATCTCGAACCGGCCGGCGGGCAAGTCGGCGACCGCTAGCTCCAGCACCGCGCGGTCGCCTACCAGCACGACCGTCAGGTCCGGGGCGGCGGCGAGGGCGGCGGCGGCCCCGGCGACGGACGGCTTCCAGCCGTAGTCCCCGCCCGTGGCGTCGAGCGCGATCCGCATGGCGGGTTACTTCCCCTTCGCTTCGGTTTCGGTCTGGATGACGATGGCATCCCGGCCCTGGTAGTAGCCGCAGTTGCCGCAGACGCGGTGCGGCAGCACGGCATCCTGGCAACGGACGCAATACTGGATGCCCTTCGGCGTGATGTAGTGGTGGCTCCGCCGGTGGCCCTGGCGGGACTTCGACGTGCGGCGCTTGGGGACTGCCATGACGGCCTCGCGGGTCTGATCCGATCAAAGGCGTTATAGTACGGGGGCCGAACCGCCTGTCAAGGACGCGCGGCCGTGGCGGAAGGCCGAAAATTCGTCCCCCGGTTGTCCGCTGTCCGGCAGAATGGCAATGGCATTTGGGAGGGACCGCGATGGCCGTCAAGCGGACGAGCAGGCCCGGCGTAGCATCAACTACGTCGCCTGGAACGGTGGGCCGAACGAGTACGTCATCGTCGAACTGCCCATCAACCCGGAGGGGTGAGCGATGGCCAAAGCCTGGGTCCACGCCGAATCGTCGGCCAAGCGGTGGGGCGGCACGCCCGACGACTACATCGCCATTCACGAGAAGATCGACCAGTCGAAGATGGCGCACGCCGAGGTGACGCACCGGGCGGTGTACCACTCGGCGTTCGGCATCTTCATCATCGAAGACATCTTCGGCCGCACCCTGACCAACTCGGACGGGCGCGTCGTGCATGTGCGCGACATCGCCGAGCAACATGTGCTGGAAGACCTGGGCTTCATTCCCAGTTTGAGTGACTGGTTGAAAGAGATGCCGGGCCAGCCGTGGATGGCTGGCGTGCGGAAGCTGCCCATCAAACTCGTGGATTGACCGGAGTTCGACCGATGCCGACCTTCGTGCTGGAACGGTACAACTGGCGGCGGGTCGGTCCGGCGGCGTGGCTACGGCTTCCGGGCGAGGTCGCGCTCGCCGCGTTCGACACCGCCGCCGCCGCCCACGCTCGCGCGGCGGAGTTGGAAGCCGAGGCGCGGGCCGTCGTCGGCCACCCGTTCCGCTGCGGCGGCTCCCTCCGCGAACTCACCACACTGCCCGGTTTCGCCTTCCAAGACTGGCTGTCCGATGTAGGCATCGACCCGCCGGACCCCGACCCGGACGGTTCCCTGCCGTGGCTCGCGTGGGCCGACCTTTACTCCGGCGAATGGTCGAAGTCGCAACTCGAACACGTCTGGGAAGGGGCGAACCGCGTCCGCTTTCACCGCGTCCGAGAGCGGACGGCCGCGCAGCTTCATGCCGTCGTGCGGGTCCGCTGGTCGCCGCCGATGAACGACACGAACTACCTGCCGGACACGGAAGGCGGGATGCCGTGTGGGTTGTGGCACGACCGGGCGGCGGCTGAGCGGGACCGCGACCGGAAGCAGCCATTCGCGGCGGACGAAGTGGCGGGCGGGATGGAGATGGCCGGGGAATCGCGGTTCCACCTCGACCCGCGCCGGCGGGTGGTCGCCGCTGAACCGTTCGCTGAAGTGGTGCCACCGCCGCCGGCCGACGTTCGCGCGGTGACGCATTGCGAAGTGGTGGAGATCGAGCGCGGCGACGACGCCGCGGAGCCGCTCGGCGCATGGGCGTTCGTGGTGCTGCGCCAAGGCTGGGATAACGAGGACGACCCGGAGTGCGGGCCAGGCCACTTCGACAACGATAATAACTACGATTACGGTGCCCGAAAGGGTGGTGTCCTCGTTCGCGCCTTCCGCCTGCAAGAAGACGCGGAGCGACTGCGAGACGAGTTGGAAGCGGAGTACCGCGGGCTTGCCAACCCGTTCCGCTTCGACCTGCCGAGGGTGCCCGTAGGGAGTGACGATAACGCCCTTGTGTGTGAGTGGTTCGCCTCGTTGGGGCTGACCCCGCCGGCGATCACTGCGGCGTTCAGTTCCGACTATTTCTCTCGCCGGCGGCTGTACGCGGCGTGGTGGGATCGATCCGCCGACTGCTTGACGGCTGGACAGCACGCCGCGATTTGGGAATGGGTCGCCGCGGCGCGATTCCATGAAGTCCGCGAGGTGCCCGTCGGCGACGGGCAGGAACTTTCGCCGCGCCGGGTGCGGACGCTTTATTACGTTCGCGCGACGAATTGGATTCGGGACGGCGGGCCGAACGTGAACCCGCACCGGTTCCTGGGAGCGTTCGCGGATCGGGACCGGGCCGAGGACGTGCGGGCCGATGCCGACCGGCGGGCGCGGACGAACCAAACCCCGATGCCGTGGGACCGTTCCGGCTCCGAACCCAACGCCTGGGAGGAATTCTCCTCGTGGGCGAAGCCCGACATGCGGCGGCACTTCGTCGAACACGGACTCATCACGGAAGCCGAGGCCGACAACTTCGTGCCGAACGCCTACTGGTGGGACGACCTCCGCCCGCACCTCCGGCCCGCGCAGGCGGCCGCGTTCTGGGAAGTGCTCGACCGTGTCCGACTGTACGAGATTCTGCCGCTGGAAACGGAGGTGCCATCGTGAGCAAAACCGCCAAGAAGTCCGTCTTCGTCCTGGTCCGCAGCGACTGGCAATATCACGACGACTTCTGGAGTGGCGATTACGCCTTCCTGCGCGGGTACGCCACCCGCGCGGAGGCCGAGGCCGCCATCCCCGGCCAGCCGGTGGACCGCGCGTTCGGCCGGGCCGAGCAAGGGTACATGGTGGTCGAAGTGCCCTTTCCGGAGGGCGGCCCGTGAGCGCCAGGACCGCTGACCCGCTGCGTCCAACCTGACTGTTCGGCGGCCGGTTTACATCCGTGGGCCGTGGGCGGGAGAACGGAACGAGCGAGGGGAGGGGAGGGGATTCGACTCGGGAGACGCCCGCACACCCACGGGCGGGGTGCGGGACTTTATGCGTTCGGGATCGGAGGGCACGACCATCCGGTGCCAGAACCGGTCGCGGGTCACGCGGACGGGGACAGCGCTTCCTTCAGGTCCTTCACCGGCTGGGCCGTCACCTTGGTGTGGGCCGGCTTGTCCTTGGTGACGTAGAAGGTGCCCGGCTGCAACTTGTTCTCCTTCTTCTCCCCGCCCTTCACCTTCGGCTTCTTGATGGCCTTCAGGCGGAACAGGCCGGGCAGCAGGATCTTGCCGGGACCCTTCGACCCGAGTTGGTGGACGATGATCTTCGACAACTCCTCGAACACCGTCTCGATCTGCTTCTTCGTCAACTCGGTGTCTTCCGCCAATTTCGCGAACAGGGCGGTCTTCGTCATCGCCTTCTTGGGGGCCGCTTTGGCCGGCGCGGCTTTCGCTTTCGCCATGATGCTTCTCCCGTTGGGAACTCCTGGGGTTCTCCGCCGGCGGGCGACAATCACCCGTCAGTTGTGGAGACGATATCCCTGAATTCCTAGGGGGAAATAGCGATTGCCGCGAAAAACGCCGAGAATTTCCCAGAAAAGCGCCCGACATGCCGGTTCGACGGGCAAAAACCCCGCGTTTTCTAGGCGTCCGCACCGCCCCGTGCCCGCGACACCGGTCGTAGCGGTTGCGCCGCGCCCGTCACTCGGCCACCAGCAGCGCGGCTTCTGCCACTAAACCCGGCCCGAAGCCGAGGACGACCACCGCCCCGCGCAGCCCCGCCCGCCGCATTCGGTCCACGATGAACCAGACCGTCGGCGACGACATGTTGCCGCACTCCGCGAGTACCTGCCGCGAGTACCCGACGGCCGACTCCGGCAACCCAAGTGCTTCGCAGGTGCTGGTCAGGATTTTCGGCCCGCCGGGGTGGACGGCCCACCCGCCGACCGCCTCCACGGTCAGCCCGTGCTTCGCCAGCCAGCCCGTCAGCCACGGCTTCAGGTGCGCGGCGATCAGCTTCGGCACCCGCTTCGTCAGGGCCATCTCGAAGCCGTGGTCGCCCACCTTCCAGCCCATGTCCGGCACGGACGCCGGGATGCGAACCGACCCGGTGGCCAGGACGCGGTAGCCGCCCGCCTTCGGCTCGCCGCTCCCCACCAGCGCCGCCGCGCCGTCGGCGAACAGGGCGTTGGCGATCAGCTTGCTCGGGTCGCCGCCGTAGTAGTAATGAAGGCTGCACAACTCCACCGCCGCCAGCAGCACCCGCGCGGTCGGGTCGGCCGTGGCGTAGGCGTTCGCCACCCGCAGCCCGTTCAGCGTGCCGTGACAGCCCATGAAACCGACGTTCACCCGCTCCACCGTGTCTGGCAGGCCGAGCGCCGAAATCAGTTCGAAATCGACGCCCGGCGACACGAACCCGGTACACGAGACGGTAATCAGGTGCGTGATGGAATCGGGGGCGAAGTCGGCTTCGGCCAGGGCCGCTTTCGCCGCGCGGACGGCCAGCGGGCCGGCTTGGGCTTCGTAGATGGCCATGCGGGCGGCCGTGCCGGGGCCGTTCGGTCGGGCGGGGTGCAGCAGGTACGGCGAGCCGGTGAAGGCGGTCCCGTTGACCACGTCGTCGGTCACATCCCGGCCGATCACCTGATGGCGGACGTTCACCCCGGAGCCGGAGTAGATGTCTTCGACCCAGTGGGAAATCGCGGGGTCGGCCAGCACCTTCGCGACGGCGACGGCGTCGGCGCGGGTCAGCCGGTCGGGCGGGGTGGCGGTGCCGAGGCCATGCAAGACAAAACTCATCGGGGGGATTCCAGGGCGAGGGCGGGTGGGCGGTTCAACCCGCGGACGAACGGCGACGCGAGCACGGGCACCACGCGGAGGGCGGATACCATCATCCGCCGGACGAGCCGGGAACGCAACGCCGGCGCGAGCAGGCGGCAGAACCGTTGCCGCCGGCCGATAAGCCGGTGGTGAAGTCGCTTCCACTGGGCGGGCAAGCTCGGATGCCAGCCATCCGCGACTAACCGGGACACCGCCGCCGCGCCGCCGACCGCCCACGCCATGCCTTCGCCGGTGAACGGCTCGACGTACCCGCACGCATCCCCGACCGCGAGCCACCGCTCGCCGGCGATCCGATCCGGGGTACGGGTGAGTGCGGGCGTGCCTTTCCAGTCGGCGGATTGCAGAGCGGGAATCGCGGGAAACCCGGCTTCTGAAAGAATGAGCGCAGCCGCATTACCCAGCCCGCCGGTGTCGCGGATGAAGGCGGGGTCGAACGCGGCGGCGAGGTCGAGCCGGCCGTCTTCGAGAACCACGAGGCCGACGTACCCGCCGCGTCCGGTGGCCATGAAGATCGAACCGGGGTGGTAGTCGGCGAGCCGCCCCGATTTGGCGAGCCGCGTCAGTAATGACGCGGGTTCAGGCGTACCCGCCCCATCACTGGGGCGGCTCGCCAAGTCATTCACCACCACACCGGCCCCGATGCGGGAGGCCGCCGTCGCCGGCACGTCGAACCCGTCGGCGGTCGCGGCGGTGCGGCCGTTCAACCCGTCCGCGACGAGGACGAAGTCGACGAATATCTGCTGGTCCCCCTCTCCCCCCAGGGGAGAGGGGTTCAAACGGATCACCCGTTCCCCCCCTTCCGCCGAACCCATCGTCGCCTTGCACCCCGACACGAACTCCGCGCCGGCGGCCACTGCCGCTTCGATCAAAGCCAGGTCGAACGCCTCCCGCGACAGGCTTACCCCCGCCAAGGGCACTTCGGCCACGCGCCCGCCGGCGGCCAGTTTCAGCGAATGCAGCGGCACCGCGCCGAGTCGCGCGGGCAGGTCGCCCAGCCCGACCGACGCGAGGGCCGCCAGCGCGTTCCCGTTCAGGCAACAGCCGCACACCTTCCGCCGGGGGAAGGTGGATTTGTCCACCAGCAACACCGCCCGCCCGCGCCGCGCCAGCTCGCGCGCGGCCACCGCGCCGGCGGGTCCGGCCCCGATGACCACCGCGTCGTATCGGTCGCGCGTTGGCGTCACGGTTTCTCCCAGGTTAAAAGCTGACGGCACGGGAACTTCCCCCGCACGACCGCCCCGGTCAGACCGGCGCGCTCGGCGCGCGCCTTCATCTCGCCCACGGTGCACGCGGCTCGGACGGAGAGCGGCCCGTCGGCTGGAACGATCCGCGACCTGCTGAGAACCCGTGCCGCGAACGCGACGGCCAGGTAGTTGAACCGCCCCCGCGCGAGATCGTTCACCAGCACCAACCGGCCGGCGGCGGCCTTCATGGCTCGGAAAAGATTAACCGCTTCGGGTTCGTCGAGGTGGTGGACGAACAGCGAACACGTCACCGCGTCGTAACCGTCCGGCAGCGGAGTTTTCAAAACGTCGTGGACGAAGAAGCGGAGATTCGGGGCACCCCCGGCGCGGCGGGCCGCTTCCGCGACCGCGACCGGGCTAATGTCGCAGCCGGCGATTTCCACCGGCACCCCGGCCCGCGCCGCGTACCGGGCCAGTGCCAACGGGATGTCACCGGAGCCGGTGGCCACGTCCAGCACGCGCGGGGGGCGGGGCAGGGTGCCCGCCAGCGTCCGCAGCGGTGGCCACAGCAGTTTCGCCGCGCCGGTCCAGCGGTTGATGCGGGCCAGCCCGGCGAGCGCGCGACGGTGGTCCGCCGGCGGCAGAGCCGGGTCGTCCATCAGTTCCGGTCGGCGGTCGCGCCGGCGGAGGGTACTCAGGAACATGAGAAAACCGCCCGCCCGCGAATGAAAGGTCGGCGGGGTTCGTCCGTCCCTAGTATAGGGTATTCGCGCGGCGGCACCGGTCGCCCTTCTCTCCTCCCAAGTGGGAATCTCACCGATGCGTCAAATGTTCGTCGCCGCCCTGCTGGGGTCGGCTCTCGCCGGGGCCGCCTGCGGTCAGGCCAAAAAGCCGGACGGCCAACCCGCGCCCAAGCCGGACGCCCAACCCGCGCCGAAGCCGGCCGCGCCGAAGTTGGGCGTCGGCGATGTCGCCCCGCCGTTGAAAGTGACCAAGTGGCTCCAGGGGGAGGAGGTCAAGACGTTCGCCAAGGACAAGGTGTACGTGGTCGAGTTCTGGGCGACGTGGTGCGGGCCGTGCATCGCCGCCATGCCGCACCTGAACGACCTGCACACCGAGTACAAGGCGAAGGGGCTGGAAGTCATCGGCCTCACCTCCAAAGACCCGAACAACAGCCGGATGGCGGTCGAGGAGTTCGTCGCCAAGAACGGCAAGAAGTTCACCTACCGGTTCGCCTACTGCGACGACCGGGACACCGACAAGGCGTACATGGAAGCCGCCGGGCAGGACGGCATCCCGTGTTCGTTCGTCGTCGGCAAGGACGGCAAGATCGCGTACATCGGCCACCCGATGGAACTGGACGACGTGCTGCCGCTCATCCTGGACGGCAAGTGGGAAGGGAAGAAGTCGATGGACGCGCTGAACGCCAAGAAGAAAGAGCTGGAAGACATCCTGCAAACCGTCGGCGAGGCCGAGCAGAAGAAGACGTTCAACGCCGAGTTCGCCGGGAAGACGCTGGAGAAGCTGGCCGCCTACGAGAAGAAGCACCCGGACATGGCGCTGAAGGCGGACGTGACGGTGCCGAAACTGGTACTGAGCTTGAAGGCCGGGCAGTTCGACAACGCCGCCGCGATCTGCAACGGGGTGCTGGCCGCCGCCGAGGCGACGAAGAAGGCGCGGGGCGCGTTCCTGGTCGGGATGATCCTGTCCGACAAGGAACTGAACCCGGACAAGAAGCTGATGGACGTGGCGGTGAAGGGGGCCGACCTGGCGCTGAAGCTGGACGGCACGAACCTGCAATACGCCATCAACGCCATCGACGTGTACCTGAACGCCGGCAACAAGGAGGCCGCCGTCGCCGCCGGCAAGCGGGCCGTCGCCGCCGCCAGCGACGAGCAGAAGAAGGAAGTGACGGCCATCGTCGAGAAGAAACTGGCCGGCGAAAAGAAGAAGTAAATCGGCGGACGAACCTCACCGGCCCCCGCCGCGCCAGTGGTCGCGCGGCGGGGGCCGCGTCGCGCGCCGGCCGCCCCATTTCATTGACATCCGGCCGCCGGCCCGCGAGAGTTGAGGGACGCCCCGACCCCCGAAGGAGTCTCGTTGTGTACCAACGCTTCACGGATCGCGCCCGGAAGGTGATGCGACTGGCCGACCGAGAGGCCATGCGGTTCAGTCACGAATACATCGGCACCGAACACGTCTTGCTGAACTGCTGCGCGAGGAGGGAGGCGTTGCCGCCCAGGTGCTGATGAACCTCGGCTTGAAGTTGGACGACGTGCGGGAGGAGACCCTGAACCTGCCGGGAGTGAAGCAGGACGTTCTCCCGGACGCCATCGTTGTCGTGGAATCTGGCGCGTCGTCGATCCTCTTCCGACAGTCGGGTTCCGTGGCTTCGGAATCCGCACTTCCCCCTGAAAGAAGCGCGATCCATTCTCCGTAATGTGGGTAATCGCACCCTCCGGGTGCCCGCACGCCCTTGACGGGTCGTCCCCACGAGGTCGCGCCATGCCGTTGCGCATCGCGGACATCAAGAAGAAAGTCGAGGAGTTCAAGGCGGTCCAGCTTTCGGGCACGGCCGAGGCCTACTCCGATGACTCGTTCACCGCGCTGTATTCCTACGTCGTCATCAGCTTGGCCGAAGAGGACCCGTCCATCAAGTGGGACGCGGCGGATCGGAAGGTGCTGAACACCACCCTGAGCGAGCAGTTCCCGCACTACCTGGAGTGGCGGGACGGCGAGCGGCTGAAGTTCCGCACCCAGATCAACCCGCCGAAGAAGCCGCCCGTCGCCCTCCGCCCGGAGTTGGCCGTCTCATACGACTACAAGCAGCAGCCCAAAGTGCGGCGGGAGGTGGCCGAGGTGATGGGCATCGCCGACAAGGGGCACTCGTCCCACGGCGGCAACGACAAGTCCAGCCGCACGCTGAAGACGATCATCGACAACCTGTTCGAGCCGTGCCGCGCGTGGCCGATGGTGAAGCAAGAGGAAGTCGCCGCCAAGCTGATCGAGCGGTACGGCTACAGTCCCATCGCGTGACGGTCGCTGGTTTCCATCCGAGCCGGAAGCGTGACAGTAGTTCCAACGTGGAAGCGGCACCCATTCCGCCCTCCGCCCCGGCCATGTCCGCCGGGACGATCACCATTTCACCCGTGTCCGCGCACCTCGACACCCGCGCGGACATGACCGTCGTTCCGCTCACATACCTTCAGCAGTTGGCCGTTGCACCCGTTCGACAACTTCTCGCGAAAGGATTCGGCGGCACCACATACACGCTCGACGTCTGTCAAATTCGGCTCTTGATTTCGAATGTCAGCGCCGTCGTCCTCGACGTACTCGGTCATTCCGATGAACCGTATGTGCTGATCGGCCGCGACATCCTGAATGCCTTCCGCATCACCTTCGACGGGCCGAATCAGGTGACCGAGTTCCACTAATTCCAAGTCACCCCAACTCCTCCCACGAGAGCGCTCGGCCGGCGGCGTAGGCGTCGGACGCGCGGTAGTCGTGGACGCCGGGCACCTCGCCGGGTTGCAGCCCCCAGGCGTCCAGGTTCACGAACACCAGCCCGTCGAAGTACCCGACCTTCACGTCCGGCACTCGCCCCACCCGCGAGTTGCTCCGCTTCTGAAGGCGGTACTCCTCCACCCCTTCCAGCCGCAGTTTCAGCCGCACCAACTTGGCGTCCGCGCCGAGGTTCTTCACCCCCGCGTGGACGAACAGGCCGAACTCCATGTTCACCCGGTCGCCGTCCACCAACACCCGGACGCGCCGCAGTCGGCCGCCGGCGAACCGGTAGCCGCGGGCGAATTGGGCCAACTCTTGCGGGTTCAACTTGTTCATGGCGGCACCGCGCGAGGGAATGATGTCGCTATTCTATCGCGGAACCGAACGGCGGTTGGTCCGGCGGTGTCTCGATATAGAATGACGGTTCCCGTTTCGCGTCCGAGGTGCCGACGATGCCGTTCGAGAAGGTAGACCCGCAGGCCGACTTCCCCGCGCTCGAACGCGGCATCCTGCAATTCTGGGCCGACCACGGCATCTTCGAGAAGCGGCGAGCGCTGAACGCCGGCAAGCCGAAGTGGAGCTTCCTCGATGGCCCCATCACGGCCAACAACCCGATGGGCGTCCACCACGCCTGGAATCGCACCTACAAGGACGTGTTCAACCGCTACTTCGCCATGACCGGGCACGAATTGCGGTATCAACAGGGGTTCGACTGCCAGGGGCTGTGGGTGGAGGTGGAAGTCGAGAAGGAACTCGGTTTGGCCAGCAAACGGGACATCGAGAATCTGGTGCCGGGCGACCCGGTGGCGAGCATCGCCAAGTTCGTCCAGCTCTGCAAGGACCGTGTCAACAAGTTCGCCCGCGTGCAGACCGAGCAGAGCGTGCGGTTGGGCTACTGGATGGAATGGGACCGCACCGACGCCGACTGGGCGAAGCCGGTGGACGAGCGCAAGTCGTACTTCACCATGAGTGAAGAAAACAATTACACCATCTGGGCGTTCCTGAAGAAGTGCTTC
>Ga0105048_10013952_pt1 | contig 12535 bp, 6 predicted proteins | sample MAT05_FD_78382 | JGI IMG/M metagenome (GOLD analysis project Ga0105048, IMG submission 78382) | Freshwater microbial communities from Lake Fryxell liftoff mats and glacier meltwater in Antarctica - MAT-05 | ecosystem: Environmental > Aquatic > Freshwater > Ice > Liftoff microbial mat | place... | reverse complement strand
TCGTCGTCGGCGAAACCGTACGCGCGATGATGGCGAGGCCAGCGACGTGGACCGCGTGGATCGAGCGCCTGTGTCCGATCGGTGACGCGCTCGGGGCCGTGCATCGAGCGGGGCTCGTGCATCGCGACGTGAAGCCGGACAACATCGTCGTCGGTGAGGGCGGTGTGGCAAAGCTCGTGGACTTCGGCCTCGCGAAGGCGGAGCCGGGCTCCGCGGCGGCCCTCGTGTCGCAGCTCGGCGAGCCGCTCACGCGCACCGGCGCGTCGGTCGGCACACCGGGCTACGCATCGCCGGAACAGATGCTCGGCAAGCCGGTCGACGGGCGCACCGATGCGTTCGCGCTCGCAGTGACGATGTGGGAGGCGATCTTCGGCGTGTTGCCGTTTCGCGGCGCAACCGCGGATGCGATCGGCCTCGCGGCGATCGGCGGCCGCGTCTCGATGCCGCCGGCCGATCGCGCGCCGCGGGAGCTCGTGCATGCGCTGCGCCGTGGGCTCGCGGCCGAGCCCGACGCGCGCTATACGGACGTCGACGCGTTCGTCGGAATCCTGCGGCAGACGCTGCCGTGACCGCCGCGCCGGACTACAGGCGATCGCTCGCGATGCCGACGTCGCCGATGCCGGCCTCGTGCGCGGCAGTCATCACGCGGATGACGTCGCCGTAGCGCGCCGCGCCCTTCGCCGTGACGATGACCTTGCTGTCGGACATCACCTTCTCGTTGCCCTTGAACTGCCCGACCATCTCGTCGAAGTTCTTCGACAGCACCAGCTGACCGAGCTTTGCGGAGCCGTCTTCGGTCACCTCGACGAGCAGCGGCGAGTTCGGATCGGATGGCACTGCGGTCACCGACTCTTTGGGCACCGCGATCTCGATCTGCTCGTTGGGTGGCTTCGGGGCCGCGACCATGAAGATGATGAGCAGGCAGAGCAAGACGTCGACCATCGGGGTCACGTTGATCTCGCAGACGGCTTCACCGTCTCCGCCGCCGCCGCCTCCCATTCCCATGGTGCATGAGAGGATAGGCCGACCGCGGCAGTCGCCGCAAGTCGCGGGCTAGTGATGCACGACGCGCAGCACGATCTTGCCGCGCGTGTGGCCCGTCGCGACGGCGCGGTGCGCCTGTGCGCCATCGGCGAGCGCGTGCACCTGCGACACGACCGGCTCCAGGCGCTCGGCGTCGACGAGCGTGCGCAGCTCGGCGAGCGCGGCAGCGTCAGGGTGCACGATCATGCGCTTGCCGCGGACGCCGCGGGCCTCGAGCGCCGCGGCATCGGGCGCGGCGACGATCGACACGACGATGCCGCCGGATTTCACGACCCCGATCGATCGCGCGAGCGTCTCGCCGCCGACCGTGTCGAGCACGATGTCGACGTCCTTCGCGACGGTCTCGAACTTCGTGCTCTCGTAGTCGATCGCGACGTCGGCCCCGAGCTCGCGCAGGAGATCTTGGTTCTTCGCCGATGCGGTCGCGATCACCCGTGCACCCTTCGCCTTCGCGATCTGCACCGCGAAGCTCCCGACGCCGCCGGAGCCGCCCTGCACGAGCACCGTTTGTCCCGCCGCGATCCCGCCGTGCTCGACGAGCGCTTGCCATGCGGTGAGACCGGCGAGCGGCATCGCGGCCGCCTGCTCGTGGGTCAGTCGCGCCGGCTTGATCGCGACCTCGCCCGCGAGCACGATCGCGTACTCGGCATACGCACCACCGCGGTGCAGATCGATCATCGCGTAGACCTCGTCGCCGGGCACGAAGCCAAGGACGCCGGCGCCGACCGACTCGACCGTGCCGGACAGATCCCAGCCGAGCACGAACGGGAATCGATCGGCGACGAGGCTCGGCACCATGCCGGCGCGGACCTTGTGATCGAGCGGGTTGATCCCGACCGCATGCACCCGCACGCGCAGCTCACCGGCCGCGGGTGGTGGCGGCAGCGCAGCGTCCTCGAAGACGAGCACCTCGGGCTCGCCGAAGCCGTGGATCCGCAGCGCCTTCATCGTCGTCGGCACCGGCTCGGCGGTGGTCAGTGCATCCGGAGCCGCGGTGGTCGGAGCCACGTCGGTCGTGGCCGACGGGCGTGCACAGGCGAGCACGAGCGAGACAATCACGAGCACGCGAGACAAGGTTGCGAAGCGTAGCGCCGCCCCGCGCAGCGGTGAAGGGGCGCGCGCTCACTCGAACTGTGCGGCGCCGACGCACACGAGCTCGGGGTCTTCGCCGCCGTTCTCGATCGTCAGCACCGCACCGCCCTCGTGCTCCGTACCGTCGAAGTACAGCTCGGCGCGGCGATTGCCGAGCGTCTGCAGCGTGCCGTCCTTGCCGAAGCGCAGGTGTCGGCCGCGACCGTCCTTGCCGCGGCGCATCGCGAACGCGACGATCCGATCGCCGGGATCGCCGAGGCGGATCGTCGCAGTATCGCCGGCCGCGACACCGACCGCGACGCAGCGATACAGATACGGATCGATGTACACGAACGACGGATTCGGGCGGTAGTCGCCCTCTTCGCAATCGACGAGCGCGTCCTTGCCGAGGATGCCGTCGCACACCGGACGAGCAGCGCGGGTGATCGTGATACCGGCGTCGTTCGACAGCTCGCGGGCGAACGGCGGCGGCTCGGCGAAGCCGCCACGACGCGACGTGAACACTCGCCTGTCGGCGTACTCGTGCCACGTCACGGCGAGCTGCGTGGCTTGGCGCCTTGCGATGAGCACGAGCAGCATCACCGCACCGAGCGCGAACGAGATGCGGATGATCTTCAGCGCTGCTTCGCTGTGTAGGCGCTCCGCGAGCTGCAGCGGGCGGGTGCCGACCAGCATCACGAGCGCGATGACAAGCGCGCCGAGGCTGATCCATCGACCCCAACGCTCGCTCGGACGCGTGACGTACTCGAGCATGACACGGCCGCCGCGGGGCAGCTCGACCGCGAGCAGCTCGATGCCGCCGCGCACGGTCGTGAACGTCGACTCGAGCGGCTCACCGTCGAGCGACCACTGCCACCGATCCGATGGCGCCTGGGCGAGCTCGAGCGTCGCGCCGGTGGTCTCGACGTCGAACAGGCGGCGTTCGGCGGTGTGCTCGATCTCGACGACGGTGCCGTCGCCGTCGAGCAGGCGCGGCGCGGTGTCGGGTTCGACGCCGAGGCGCGCGAGCTCGTAGGGTCCGTAGGTGCCGATGGGCTCGATCACGGCGGCCAGCTCGGCATCGTTGTCGCCGAGCGGGCGATCGTGGATGACGTGCGTGACGCCGATGCGCCGCAGCACCGAAGGCGTCCGTCGCTCGATGAGGTGATCGAAGTTCACCGTCGCGACGTGACCGTCGAGTACCGCGTCGGCGCCCGCGTCGGCGATCGCGAATAGCGGATACGTGCCGCCACCCATCTCGCTGCGCAAGAACGCGACGCGCATGTGTGCCGTGTGCTCGCGTTCGGCGACGAGCGCATCGCGCAGTGCCTGCTCGGCGTGCGCGAGCTCGCTGCCGGCGAGCGTGTCGATGCTCGCGACCGGACGGCGCGCGAACAGGTCGGCGCGCCCGAGCATCGCCGACACCGCGGGCGCAATCACGATCGCGATGACGAAACGGTGGCGGGTTCCGAGCATCGGCTTCGCGCTGGCGAGCGCCCCGAACAGCGCGCGCCCGACGACGGCGAGCGCGGCGCCTGCGAGCGCGAACGCGAGCGGCTTCACGGCGATCGCGAAGCGAGGAAACTGCAGGTTCTTGAAGCCGCTCGCGACCAAATCGAGTCGCAGCGTCGTGATGGCCTCGCGCGATCCGAGCAGCAGCATCCCGCAGCACAGCCCCGCCACGAGCCACGCGCTCGCGCGCCCAGTCCACAGCGCGAGCGCGAGCCCGACGACGACCAGTGCGCCCGACCACGCCCACGGGCCCGCGAGCAGATCGCCGGTCGCGAGCCGCACCGCCAGCTCGCCGAGCTCGGACCACGCGACCGGCGATCGACCGAGCTCGCTCGATGCGGCGAGGAACGTCGCCATGCCGGCGACCGCGAGCGCGATCGCGAGGCCGTGCATCGCCAGCACAATGCGGACGCGTCCGCTCGGCCACGCGCGCACGTCGTCGGCCGTGATCGCGACGACGATGATCGCGACCGCGGAGCCTGCCGCCGTCAGCAGACCAAACGGATGCGCGAGCAGGCTGCCGGCGAGCAGGATCGCCGCGATCGCCAGGTTGCGCGGCGTCGGTGATCGCAGCGCGCGGAGCATCCACACCAGCGCGGCGATCCACAGCGCAGTCGAGAGCTGCTGCGGCCACACGCCGTGAAACATCAGGTAGCTCCACCCGCCCTGGCGCGCGGTGCCGGGATCGAGCAGCCACGCGAAAGCACCCGCGCAGCCGGCCCAGCGCGACATCACGTCGTCGTCCTTCGCCGTGTCGTCACGACGCGCACGCACGTCGGTCGCGATCGCAGCGGCGATGCGCCACACGCCCCACAGACTGAGTGCCCATACCGCGAGCAAGCCCCACGCGTAGCTCGTGCGCAGATCGATCACGCCGAACGACAACAGGTGCGCCGCGCTGACCCACAGCACGCCGAGCGATGGATAGCCCTCGCCGAACGGGAAGCCGTGGTTGAAGCTCTCGGTCCAGCCCGACAGCCGACCGCTCGGCAACATCTCGTCGACGAGGATCCGCGCCTGGAAGTAGTGGATCGCGTGATCGCGCGACGCCGGCGGCTCACCGCCGACGAGCGGCAACAGCATCCATCCCGCGAGGCCGACGAGCACGGCGATCGGCAGGCGAGCGGGCCACATCTGCGCGGACGGGCTCGCCGCGAGCCGCACGCGGATCGTTGGCCACACGTGCGTCACCGCGATGATCACGAGCGCGACGGCGACCCAGCGGAACAGGCCATCGGTCGCGAACGTGCACACGCTCGCGATCGCGAGCACGGCAGGCCACACCCAAGGCGACCCGGTTCCTCGCAGCTCCGTATCGCGGGAATCCGCCAGCGCGCCCAGGGTAAACGGCGCCGCCGAGCGGAGCAACGAGCGCGAGGGCGAGCGCGAGTCGTTTCAGAGGAACAATGGCTAGACCTCGTCGAGCCCGCCCTCGAGGATCGCGTCGTACAGCTTCTTCGCGTCGTTCATGTCGCGCTCGAACATCGCCGACGATCTTCCGCGGTCGGCCGCGGAGATCCAGCGCGGTCACGGTGCGTTGAGCCACACCGCGGCACTGCCCGGCAAGATGTCGCCCGCCTCGCTCGCCTGGGCGAGCAGCAGTTTCGTGCGCGCGCGATCACCCGAGGCCCAGGCCGCGCGTGCCCACTCGATGCGATCGGGTGCGGCACCGTCGGCCTCGGCCTGCGCGAAATAGCGGGCGGCCGCGGCCCAGTCGCCACGAATGCTCGACAGGCGCCCGAGCTGCAGCGCGCGCTCGCCGGGCGCCGGGATCGCGAAGCCGGCGTCCGTCTGCGCCGGCGTCGATGCGGCGACGACGTGCCGACGATCGAGATCGAAGAGCCGGATCTCGTCGTCCCCACCGAGCGTCATGATCGTGTTGCTGCCCGGCAGCGCCGTGATCTGCTGGAGGTCGTGCCGGAAGAGCGGAATCGATGCGACGCGGCGGCCATCGGTGGTGCGCCACACCTCGAGCGCACCGAGCTCGCTGCTGCTGAGCACGAGCGAGCTGTCCTCGGTGAACGCGACCGAGAGCACCGCACCGTCGTTGCGCGTCTCGGCATCGGTACGCTCGCCGGTCTGCGTGGACCACCACGACGTGAGGCCGCTGTGGATGCCGACCGCCATGAACCGCGCATCGGGTGACAGACGCGCGCCGTAGCCGACCGGCGCGTCGGTGATCTGCAGCGTCGGTGTGCCGCCTTGGATCGACCACAGCGACGCGATCGGATCGTCGGCGGAGCGACCGCCCGCGAGCACCCACAGCCCGTCGCGCGAGAGATCCAGACCCCACGGTCCCTGCGGTCCGCCTTCGAGCTTCGTGATCTGCTCGCCCGACTCGACGCTCCAGATACCGAGCGAGCCGCCGACCCAGCTCGCGAGCACACGATCGTCGTCGATGAACGTCGCCCCGTAGACCAGCTCGTGACCCGCGATCTCGCGGATCTTCTCGCCGGTCTCGAGCGACCAGATCCGCAGGACGCCATCACGATCTGCCTGCGCGAGCCGTGTCGAGCTCGGCGAGAACGCACAGCCCCGCGAGCCGTTCGGGGGAGGCGCGCCGTGCACGGTGTGCAGCAGCGAACCAGTCCACGGCTCGAAGATCCGTACGCGCCCGTCCCTGCTGGCGATGCACACGAGCAGACCGTCCGCGGAGGCGGCCGTGAGCACCGGGTCGCCGTCGACGGCGAAACGACCGGAGCGCGGCGACACCCGTGACAGCACCGACCACGACTGTCCATCCGACACCACGAGATCGCCGTCGCGCGTCATGCCGCCGAGGTTGCTACGGAAGCGCTGCTCGGCGAGTGGCGTCATGTCCGTGAGCGACCAGATCGTCATCACGCCGTCGGCGTGATCGAGCGCGAGCTCGATACCGCCGGGTCCGAATTCGACGGCGCGCGGTTCGAGCCCCGGCCACACGTGGCGGGTTTCGCCCGAGGGCAGCGCACGCAGCTCGGTCCCGGTCGTGGTGACGATGACGACGTGGCGCCCGGTCGGATCGATCGTCGTACGTCGCGTGCCGGGGAACGTGTGCAACACGGCGCCCGTGGCCGTGTCCCAGACGTAGTGCTGATCCGGCGCGCGGTTGAGCGGCGCGCGGTGCCCGGTCGCCAAGCTCCCATCGAGCGACACGGTCTCGATCGCGGCGTCGGCCGGGATCACCCACGGTGTCGTCTCGTCGGTGCGCGCGTCGTAGCGGCTCCGCGTCTCGCCGTCGCGCACCTCGACGAAGCGACCATCGCCATGGATGCTGAGGATGCGCGGCGCCGTACCTTCGACGCTGCCGAGCTCGCGACCCGACGTGAGGTCGACGACCGCAGCGCGACCGTCGGTGGCGATCGCAATCGTCGCCTTGTCGTCGACGAAGCCGATCGCGGTGGGGTCGTGATCGCCGAACGCGAAGTCGGTCGAGATCACGCCCTCGGGCAGGCTCACGACGCGAACGCGTCGGTCGGGTGACGTGAACGCGAGCTCGGCCCCGGTCGGCGACACCATGACCGAGAAGCCCGCGCCGCCGTGCGCCGGCAGCGACCATGTGAGCGCGGGCGGGACCCACTCGTGCAGCAAGAACGCCTCGGTGAGATCGACGAACGCCGCATCCTCGGCGGACGGCACCCGCTCGCGCGCGCGAGCGAGAGCGGTGCGCGCCTCCTCGAAGCGTCCGGAGTCGATCGCCGTCAACGCGGCCGCGGTTTCGGCGCGCGCCGCCTGCACCTGTGCGCCCTGCTCGGCGATGACCGCCTGATCGCGCGACACACCGAGCGCACGCGTGTACATGACGCCGACGACGCCGAGTGCGATCGCGGCGACGCCTGCCGTCGTGATCGCGGGGGCGATGATCCGCCGGTTGTGCCGGGCCCAACGCATTGCCCGACCGATCATCGATCGCGGGAATGCGACGACATCGCCGCCTTCGAGGTACGCCTGCACATCGCGGCGCAGCTCGTCCGCGTTCGCGTAGCGCTCGACGGGCTGCGTGGCCATCGCCTTGCCGACGATCGCGTCGAGCTCGCGATCGATCGTCGGTACGCGTCGACGTGCCGGCAAGAATCGCCCGGCCTTCGCGTCGTGCAGCGCGTTCGGGCCCGAGAACGGCAAGACGTCGGTGAGCAGCTTGTAGAGCATCACGCCGAGCGCGTACACGTCGATGCGCGCGCCCATCACGTCACGCCGTCCGCCGAGCAGCTCGGGTGCCATGAACACCGGCGTGCCGATCACGAGGCCAGCGCGCGTCTGCGGAGAATCGAGCATGTCGTCCGACAGTCGCTCTGCCGCGGGCGGTCGCTCGGTGCCGGCCTCGGTGCCCGCGACGCGTGCGATGCCCCAGTCGAGCACCATCACCTCGCCGAACTCTCCGACCATCACGTTGCTCGGCTTGAGGTCGCGATGTACGACGCCCTGCGCGTGGGCGAAGGCGATCGCGTCGCACACCTTGCGGAACACGTCGAGTCGACGGGCCGCGCTCGGCAGGTTGCCGTCGGCGACGATCTGGCCGAGCGAGCGGCCGCGGATCCATCGCATCGTGTAAAACGGTCGGCCGTCGGGCGCGGTGCCGAAGTCGTGGACCGGCACGATGTTCGGGTGCTCGAGCTGCCCCGACACGCGCGCCTCGAACACGAAGCGCGGCGCGAGTGTGTCGTCGTCGAGATCCGCGCGCAGGGTCTTGAGCGCGACCTCGCGCTGGAGCTGGCGATCCCACGCGAGGTGGACCTCGCCCATCCCACCCTTGGCGATCAGCTCGCGGACGACGTAGCGGTCGCCGACGGTCGGGTACGGGGCGGTCGGCCTGGTCTCGGCGTCGACCCGCGGGTGAGCGCCGCCGTCCTCGGCCACGCGCTGCGTCGCGAGCTCACTCGCGATGTCGTCGGCGTGCGGCGCAGGCGTGAGCACAGTCGGCCATCTTCAGTGTACCGGTTTCGTCCCGCTGGTTCGGGGGTGGGATTACGATGTGCGAATGTGGACTCTGGTTCGCGAGAACCTGGTGCTCAAGATCGCGGTGGTCGTGCTGCTCACGCTCGGCGTGGGCTTCGCGGTTCCGGCGATCTTGAGCGCGCGCGTGCAGGCGCAGGAGCTCGAGAAGAGCGGGAAGATCGCCGCGGAGAACGTCGCGCAGGGCCTCGCCGCGGGCATGCGCACCGCGATGTTGTCGGGTAACGGCATCACCGCGCGCGCGATGGTTCGTGACGTACGCGAGCGGCTCGCCACCGCGCAGGTGCGGGTCTTCGCCCCCAACGGCGAGGAGGTGTTCGGCGAGCCGTTGCCGCCGCCCGCGGCCGCGTCGTTGCCCGCACACGTGCGTGATGTGCTCGGTGACGCGAAGGCCCACGCGGCCGACGCCGCGACCGAGGCGATTGCTGTCGTGAACGAGCCGCGCTGTCGCAAGTGCCACGACGACGGAGCGCTGCGCGGCGTGCTGACGATGGGCACCGGCGGCGCGAAGGTGCAGCTCACGGGTGGCGACGAGACGCTCGACGTCGTGTCGACGATCTCGCAATCGGCGTTCGAGCAGATCATGACCGCCGAGAAGGAGTCGCTGCTCGACGGCTACTTCGAAGAGATGGGCACGGTCGAGGGGATCGTCGGCGTGACGGTCGTCGATCAGAGCGGCGACGTGTCGTTCGGCAAGGATCTCGGCGTGCCCGAGGCGACGATCGTCGAGACGCTCGGCGCGGGTACACGGCGCACCGTCGTCGTCGGCACGGATCGTGTGCGCGTCGTGCCGCTCGCGAACGCGGCGCAGTGCCATGGCTGCCACGATCCCGACGACAAGTGGCGCGGCGCGCTGCTCACCCGCGTCGGGCCGACGATCACCGACTCGCGCACGACGACGCTGCGCGCCGCGGACATGTCGCTGCGTCACGTGATGCTGTCGGGCCTCGGACGGATGATCGCGCGGTTCCTCGACGAGGTCGCACGCACCGGCGCGGTGACGACGCTGACGCTGCACGACGCCGAGGGTCGGCTGTTCCGCGATGCCTTCGCGACGCCGACACCACCTGGGTGGGTGCACGAAGCGCTCACGAGCGGCGAGGTCGAGAGCGAGGTGGTCCGCGAGGACGCCAGCGAGCGCTTCGTGTTCGTCGCGCCGCTCGTCAACGACGCCGAGTGCCAGCGCTGCCACGGCACCGACCAGCCGCTGCGCGGGGCGATCGAGGTCGTGCTCGACACCAGCGAAGCGGCGGCGACGCGGCGTCGGCTCACGATCACCAGCACGTTGTTCGGTGCGGCGACGATCGTCATCACGCTGACGATGCTGTGGTTCGGACTGCGCTCGCTCGTGTTGCGTCCGGTCACCGCGATGGGCACGGTCGCCGACCGCGTCGGCAGGGGTCAGCTCGATGCGCGTGTCGACGTGCGCTCGCGTGACGAAATCGGCCGGCTCGGCGAGCGGCTCAACCATATGATCGGCGAGATCCGCAAGAAGCTCGAGCTGTCGAAGTTCGTCAGCAAGGCGACGGTCGGCTCGGTGGATGCGGCCGAGTCGACGGTGGGCAGGCTCGGCCAGCGCACGCGCGCGACGATGCTGTTCTCCGACATCCGCGGGTTCACGGCGTACTCGGAGACGGTGCAACCAGAGGACGTCGTCAGCATGCTCAACACGTATCTCGATGCGCAGGCCGAGGTCGTCGAGCAGTTCGGCGGCGACATCGACAAGTTCGTCGGCGACGAGCTGATGGCCCACTTCCACGGCGAGAAGATGGAGGAGCGCGCCGTGATGGCGGGGCTCGCGATGGTGGCCGCGGTCGCGCGGCTCAACGCGATCGAAGGCGGACCGAAGCTCGAGATCGGCATCGGGATCAACGTCGGCGACGTCGTGTTCGGGGCGATGGGCGCGCGCAACCGCATGGACTTCACGGTGATCGGCGACGCGGTGAACCTCGGCGCGCGGCTGTGCTCGGCGGCGACGCCCGGGCAAATCGTCGTGTCGGCCGCGATTCGCAACGCCGCGACCGGGCTGCAGGACGTCGAGCTCGAGCGGTTGCCGCCACTCGCGGTCAAGGGCAAGCGCGAGCCGCTCGAGGTGTACGCGGTGCATCCGCGGAGGCCGACGTGATGCGTCTCGCTGCCAAGGGGGAGTCCAGCCGGGGCTGTGCCCGAATGGAAGGGAGAAGCGCGGGCGCTACCCCCTGAGACGACTGACCCGTCACCAGAGCTTGCGATCGCCGAGCCGATCCGCGTCGACCTTGCCCATGTCGGCGCGCAGCTTCGCGATGCCGTCGTCGGTGTACGCGACCGTGATCCGCATCTCCTCGCGGATCGGCAACCCGGGCGTCTGCATGTCCTTGTCGATCTCTTCGTCCTCGGCCGCCATGCCCATCCGCTCGCGCTCGTAGACATAGTGCGTCACGAGATCGAGCGGGCACTTCGTCGGCGTCGTCGCGCCACCGATGACACACACGACGAGGATCTCCGACGATTCGCTCTCGATCTCGTCGATGCCGAGGTCGCTGTCGCTGCGCGACTTGTGGGCGGTGATCTCGACGATCGTGTGCGTGCCTAGCGTGCGCGAGATGACCTCGCCGAGCGTGAATTCCTCGCTGATCCCCATCATGCCCGGGTTGTAGACGTAGCCGAGCTGGGCGACGACGGCCCAACCCTTCGACTCGCGGGCGACCACCATCACACTCTGCTCGCCGACACCGGACGTCGCGAAGGTCGCGATCCTGATGTCCTTGTTGCCGGTCGGCTCGAGTGCGCACTCCGGCGGCACTTCATCGGCTTCGACCGTCTTCATCAGGCATGCGCACACCTGTGGCTCCGTCTGCGGCGTCGAGCACGGCAGTGCCGCGGCGGAGGAAGGTACCGACTTGCCGAGCGCGGCGAGGCGCTCGCTGACGGTCTTGCTCGGGCGCAGTGCTATCGACTCCGTGTACGCGGCCTTCGCTTGCGCGACTCGACCGCTCGCTTCCTCTGCGCGCCCCAGGTTGTACAGCGCTGCGGCCTTCACCTTCGGCCTCGTCGTCGCGAGCGCTGCGGCGTGGCCGGTCTCGCGCGCCTTCGTATGATCACCGGACGAGAACGCGGCCCACGACAGCTCGCCGAGCGCACGGTCATCGCCGGGGATCACGTCGAGTGCTGCCTCGAGCTCTTCGATCGCCTCGGCCCACTCGCCGGCCTTCGACAGCTTGCGGCCCTGCTCGAGGTGCGCGTGGTACTCGGCGCGCATCTCCTTGGTGACGCTCGGCGCCGCGGGCTTGGTCGGCGTCGTCGGCTTCGCGGGCTCGGGCTCCGGCTCGCTCGGCGCCTTCGCGGCCGGTGGCTCGGCCTTGGTTGCGGTGGTCGGCGCGGGGGTCGGATCGGCCGGGCGATCGCAGGCGAGCACGAGCGCGATCACGGCGGGTAGACACGGACGCATGGCGCCGAGTCTATCGCGTGCGGATCACTTGGGGCGCGGGTCGGGCAGCGTAGCGTCGTGACGCGGTGGCTCGCCATGCCGCACCGATCTCGCCGCGCCGAGCAGCGTCGTCGCGGCGTTGCGAACCTCGAGCAGCAGCGCCTCGTCGCGATCGAGATCCGCGTGGCTCGTCGCATACGGCTGCATGTAGCCGATGTAGCGGCCGACGACCGCCTGCGGACCCGCAGCGACGAGCCCGAGCGTGGTCAGCCAGTCGAACAGCGCCGAGGTCAGCGCGCGCACGCCCTCCGCGTCGCCATGCACCACAACCGAAAACGCGCGACCCGCCAGGTGCTTCGGGTAGTCCCAGCCATCGAGCTCGACCTTCTTCGCCTGCTTCGGATCTTTGCCGCCGGTGAGCGTCGGATCGGCGTTGCCACCGTCGGCGCAGACGAGTCGATCGATCATCAGCTTGAGCACGCTCGGCGCCTGGTACCAGTGCACCGGCGTCACGATCATCACGCCGTGCGCTGCGGTCCAGCGCTCGTAGATCTCGTTCATCCAGTCGTG
>Ga0105048_10013950_pt1 | contig 12539 bp, 11 predicted proteins | sample MAT05_FD_78382 | JGI IMG/M metagenome (GOLD analysis project Ga0105048, IMG submission 78382) | Freshwater microbial communities from Lake Fryxell liftoff mats and glacier meltwater in Antarctica - MAT-05 | ecosystem: Environmental > Aquatic > Freshwater > Ice > Liftoff microbial mat | place... | reverse complement strand
GTCCGTGCCCGTGCGTGCTGACCGTTTGATATAGATAGCCCGACGCGCGATCGGTGAAGCGGCTGCGATAGATGCCCGCCATGCGCGTGAGCAGCGGGCGATGATCTTGCCCGGTGATCCGCGTGTGCTGACCGATCGCGCCTGCCACGGCCGCGATGTCGGCCGGATACGCCTCGCCTGGATACGTCTCGAGCACGCCGTCGGGCGCTGCCTCGAGTCGCCTGATGAGCGCCGCCACGATGTGCTCGTGCAGCGCCGCGTGTCTCGTGTGGGGCTCGACCAAACGCAGCGCGCCGAGGCCGAGCGCCGCGTAGCCGAGATAGGCGTGACCGAAGTCGCCCTCGAGCGACTCGAGCGGCCCGACGCCCCACGCATCTTCGGCGAACACATAGCTCCCGCGCGCCGCGAGTCGGTCGCCCGCGGCGCGAATCGCCGGGACGAATTCGAGGCATCGCGGCGGATGTTCGCGGCACACCTGCATCAGGCCGAGCGCCGTCATCTGGCTGGTGACCAGCGTCCACTCCGCGTCAAAGCGCGCGCTGCCGGTGTGAAAGGCACCGCGTCCAGCGTCCTGCTCGGCCGCCTCGGCGACCGCGCGCGCGAGGCCCATCTGCGCCTCGCGCTCGCCGTCGAACAGCGCGTCCGCCTCGCGCCCGACGAGCGCGCGCGGCGCGAACAGCAGCGTCAGCGTGAACGTCGTCGTCGCTGCGGCGAGCCGAGCCGCGCGTGTGTTCCACCCCATCGCCTCGAACGTAGCGCGGCGTCGCGTCGCGGGCCTCTCGTGCGTTAGGGTCTCGCCGCGCGCCGCGCCGCGATATCTCCAAAGAACCGGGCGAGCCCCGAGTCAGCGAGGATCTCGAAACGCCGCGCGCGCGAATCCCATAGATGGACGTCGCCTTCGAGGGTGTCGAACCACATGGCCTCGATCGCAATCCCATGCGGTCGAAGCAGCGCGCCGATCTCTTGGTCGTTCGTCAGGTGCCCACATGCGTCGAGCAACCGCGCGGACCCGCGGCCGTGCTCAGGAGGCGTGCTCCCCTCGGCACAGACGACGATGGTCCGCACGCCCTGCTTCGCGACCGCGTGCTCGACCGTCGCGCGCACCGCCGCAACACCCGCGTGGTCAGCGACGCCGAAGACCTGAAGCATCGCGCTCGGCGCCCACGAAGCGACGACGCCCGCGGCGAGATGCATGCTGGACTCGAGGATGAAGAGGGCAGGCAGGACGTCCTGCGAGTGGTTCTCGAGTGGGCGGCGGCGAAACGCGAGGAGCGTCGGGGTGAGCGCTTGCACGTCAGTCCTCTCCCTGCGCGCGCGAGAAGCCAAGCTGACCGTCGAGCTCCTCGAGCTTCTCGATGTGCATCCACCGGTAGCTTGCGCCGACGCGGCTCACGAGGTCGAGCAGCGCGACATCGGTGAGCTTGGACTCCGCGTCGCGCAGGACGAACCGGCAGCGCCAGTGGTCCACGCAGTCCGTCATCCCGCCCATGGTCGGGTAGACCTTCGTCCCGCGGTTCGAGATCATCTTGAGCTTGAAGACCGAGCCCTCGGCGAGCTTCTCGAGGCTCTCGCCGAGCGCCTCCGGAGAGATCGCCGACTCCACGAAGACGTCGGCGCCGACGGTCCGACGCGTCTTTGGCCGAACGTAGTCGCGGGCGGAATCGAGAGGCTGGAGCCGCAGCTCGCGGTGCTCGCGGATCGCCCATCGCTCCGTGCGTCGACCGAGGTTCGCTATCACACGGTCGCTAAAGTCGGTCGTCGAGACGCTGCCGTCTTGTTTCACGTCTCGCGTGAAACAGCCTTCCTCGAGAGTGACCATCAGCGCGTTCTCGATCGCCTGGGCAGCGGCGAACTCATCGAGGTGCCTCAGCATCATCGTGCCGGAGAGCAGCACGGCCGACGGGTTGATCACGTTCTTGCCGGCGTACTTGGGCGCGCTGCCATGCACGGCTTCGAAGATCGCGACGTCATCGCCGAGATTCGCGCCCGGGGCGAAGCCCAGCCCGCCGACGAGGCCCGAGGTGAGGTCCGACAGAATGTCGCCGTTCATGTTCGAGGTGACGATCACGTCGAACTGCTCGGGTGTACGCACGAGCTGGTGGGCACAGTTGTCGATGATGATGTGCTGAGCGTCGATGTTCGGGTACTCGCTCGCAAGCTCCTCGAAGGTTCGCTTCATCAGCCCTTCGGTGAGCTTCATGATGTTGGCTTTGGTGGCGCAGTGCACCTTCTTGCGACCCTCCGCCACCGCGACCTCGAACGCGAGACGCACGATCCGCTCGCAGCCCTTCCTCGACATCAGCTTGAGACACTGCGCGACACCCGGCGTCTGCATGTGCTCGATTCCTGCGTAGAGGTCCTCGACGTTCTCTCGAACGACGATGAGGTCGATTCCGCGCCCGGAGTAGGGAGTCTTCACGCCAGGCAGCTCACGCACCGGGCGCACGTTCGCGTAGGTCTCGAAGAGCTTGCGCAGCGTCACGTTCGCGCTCTTCTCGCCAAAGCCCACCGGGGTCTCGAGCGGGCCCTTGAGCGCGACGCGCGTGTCCTTGATGGAGGCGATCGTCTCTGGCGGAACGCCGCTCGGAAGACCCTGCTTGAACACCTCGGAACCAGCGACGTGCTCCTCCCAGGAGATCGCGACGCCGGCCGCTTCGATGATCCGCACGGTCGCTTGAGTGACCTCGGGCCCGATCCCGTCACCAGCAATGAGGGTGACCCGCTTCCGCCCGTTCTTGTCCAGCTGGTATCGCATCGCTCGTCTCCTCGGCAGGCGTCTTCGCGACGTCCATGCACGGCGCTTGAGTACCCCGTGACAGCGTTCCAATAAATGTCATAAAAGTGGCGCTACCGTACGCTATTAGAGAACGATTGCAGCGCGGTCTCCTAGCCAGGCCAGGAGCGCGCGAGCAAAGGCGCGCGCTAGGACGCTCTGTTATGCTGCGCGCTCATGCCGTGCTTGAAATCGGTGCAGCCGCAGGGTCGTCCGAAGATCTTCCCGATCTACAAGAAGATCACGTCCGTCGGCAGCGCCGCCGGCAACGATGTGGTGCTCGAGCGGCCTAGCGTCGCCGAGTACCACTGCCAGATCGTGTTCGACGGACGCGACTTCAACCTCAACGAGATCGACCGCGAGGGCGAGCTCCAGATCAACGGCAAGAGGAAGCGCCGCGGCAAGCTCGAGCACAACGATCGCTTGCTCGTCGGTGACGTCGAGCTGGTGTTCAGCGTCTACGACGAGTCGCTCGGTCAAGGCGACGAGCGCGGCGCCGACGCCGAGAACAGCCACGTCGCCGAGCTCGCCGGGCTGCGCCAGCTCTACGAGTTCTCGCAGCGCCTGATGGACATCAAAGATCTGCACGAGCTGCTCGGCGCGCTGCTCGACGCGGTCATCGAGGTCACCCACGCCGGCAAGGGCTTCGTCATCTTGCTCGACGAAGCGGAGCCGCGCGTCGCGGTCGCGCGCAACGTCGCGCAGCAGAACATCCCGGATGCCGTTCGCCAGCTGAGCGACTCGATCCTCGCCAAGGTGATCGAGACGCGCCGGCCGCTGATCGTCAGCGACGCGCTCAACGACACGATGTTTCGCGGTGCCGAGAGCGTGATGAACCTGCGCCTCTGCTCGGTCATGTGCGCGCCGCTCATCGCGCAGGGTCAGCTGATCGGTCTGCTCTACGTTGGCAACGACAACGTCGTGAACCTGTTCGAGGAGACCTCGCTCGACGTGCTCACCGTGTTCTCCGGTCAGGCCTCGCTGATCTTGCAGAATGCGCTGCTCCTCGATCAGCTCAAGAGCGATCGCGACCACATGAAAGAGCAGCTCGAGACGCGCCGCTTTGGCGACATCATCGGCACCTCGCCGGTGTTGCTCGACGTGTTCCGCAAGGTCGAGAAGGTCGCCGGCACCGACATCAGCATCATGATCACCGGCGAGACCGGCACCGGCAAAGAGCTGATCGCACGCGAGCTGCACCGACGCAGCGGGCGCGGGAGCGGGCCGTTCATCGTGGTGAATTGCGGCGCGATCCCCGAGAACCTGATGGAGTCGGAGCTGTTCGGGCACGTGCGCGGCGCGTTCACCGGCGCCGTCGCGACGCGCGTCGGCAAGTTCCAAGCGGCGAACGGCGGCACGCTCTTCCTCGACGAGATCGGCGAGCTGCCGCTGCAGCTGCAGGTGAAGCTGCTGCGCGCGCTGCAGGAGCGCACTGTCACGAAGGTCGGCGACACCAAGGCGGAGCGCGTCGACATCCGCGTGCTCGCGGCGACGCATCGCAACCTCGAAGAGGCGATCAAGAGCGGGCAATTTCGCGAAGATCTCTACTACCGGCTCAACGTCGTGAACCTGCATCTGCCGCCGCTGCGCGATCGTGGCGACGATCTCGCGGTGCTCGCGAAGTTCTTGCTCGACAAGTACACGAAGGAGTTCGGCAGCAAGGTGAAGGGATTCACCCCGAACGCGCTCATCGCCATCAACAAGTACGACTGGCCCGGCAACGTCAGGCAGATGGAGAACCGCATCAAGAAGGCGATCGTCCTCTGCGACAAGACGCTGATCGGTCCGGAAGATCTCGATCTGTCGCCCGAGGCGATCTCGCCGATTCTCACGCTGACCCAAGCGCGCGAGGAATTTCAGCGGCGCTACATCCTCGAGGTGCTCGAGCGCAACAACGGCAACCGCACGAAGACGGCGCGCGACCTCGGCGTCGATCCGCGGACGATCTTCCGCTACCTCGAGCGCGAAGGTGACGCGCCCGAGCCGGGCGAGCCGGCGAGCGAGAGCTGAGGGCTGAACGGCTGAACGGCTGATCGGTGCCAGCGCCGCTGCTGGCCAGTGTGTGGGAACCTGACAGCGATGTCAGGGATCGGGATGGCGAGCGTGAAGAATTGCCGTAGATTCTTCGAGATCGGCGGTGGCCTGGTGATTGCTTCGTACCTCGGCAAGATGCTTACTTTCGTGTGCGTCGCGGCAGTCACGCCGGCGTGCCTGATCACTGAGAGCAAGAACTACCAAGAGGCGCCGAGCTTCCCGCCGTCGATCGTCACGCCGCGGGCCGGTGTGTTTCAGCCGCTCAACCAGATCATCGAGCTAGTCCCCACAGGCGGCGGTGAGGACGGCGGCGTCGGTGAGCTGCGCTTCAACGTCATCGTGCGCGAGCCCAACGTCAACGACACCGTCGAGGTACGCGTGGTCGTCAGCCGACACGACCGGATGGACAGCAACATCGCGAGGGCCACGCGGATCTCGCCAAACCCGACGTCGACGACCCCAGGTGAGAGGCCGTTCGAGTTCGACCTACCGACCGGCACGCTCTCCGAGACTGGGTGCAATCGGATCGAGCTGATCGTCGCGAGCGAGTTCACCAGGGAATCGACGCCAGCCGATCTCGCCGAGTCGGCCCGCGTCGTCTGGTGGGCGGGTCCCGCCGGCGCCGACATGACGGACTGCCCGCAATGAGGCGCATCCGTCACCGCGTCGCGCTGCTCCTCGCGCTGCTGCTCGCGCCGGCCTCGAGCGGCTGCAGCCTCGCGCTCGACTCCGCGCCGAGCGTGACCAACCAGTGCAGGACGGACGCCGACTGCACCGATGCGCTCTGCGATACCGCGCGCGCGATGTGTGTCGCGACTGGCGCTCCCTCGCTGAGCGTCGGTCTCGAAATCGACGTACCGAGTTCCGCCGGAACGAGCGCCTCGGTCAGCGCGGTCGCGCCGTTCACTGTCACCGGCGCACGCGCGCTCAACCTGCGCTCGTGTGCCGACTCCGACGCGCCGTGCATTCCGGAGAACTTGCCGGTCGCGGGCAACGTGCGTCGTGCGGACGGAAGCGCCATCGCCGCAGATCTCGTCTTCGTGCCTGATTCGATCATCCCCGGGCGCAGCGGTGCGACGGTCACTGCGCAGGCTCGCGCGGCCGCGTCGGCGGAGATGTACGACTACAGGGCCGTGCTCGCGGCGGGTGGCCACTACGAGGTGCTCGTCCGCCCGACTGGCGTCGACGCGGAGACGCTGCCCCCGCGCCGGCTGTCGATCGTCGTGCCGGAGAGCGCGATGCTCTTCGTGGCGCCGTTGGACTATCCAGAGGCGCTCGCGACGCTGAACGGCGTGCTCGTCGACGCGGACTATCTGCCGCTGCAGGGCGTCACCGTGCAGGCGGTCGACGCGGTGCGCGGCGGCGTCGTCTCGACCACCGTCGTCAGCGGAGACGACTCCGCGGCGGCGGGTCCCGGCTCGTTCAGCCTGGTGCTCTCGCCCGACACGACGGACTACCTGTTGCGCGTCGGCGGCATGACGCTGCCCGGTGAGGCGCCCTCGCCGACCTACGACGTCGATCCCGCGTACCTCGTCCCGGACGTCTCGGGCAGCGTGCAGATCCTCGTGCCGCAGGTGCGCACCGTTCGCTATCGCGGCTCGGTCAACATCGAGGGTGACGCGCTCGCGCCGATCGATGGCGCGACGATCGAGTTTCGCTCCGCCGAGCTGCTCGACGTACGCACCGGCGCGACCGGCGCCTATCGCACGACGCCAGTCACGACCGGCATCGACGGCAGCTTCGACGTCCTCCTGGTGCCCGGCACCTACGACGTCGTCGTGCGCCCACCGTCGACGGACACGGCAGCGGCGCTCGGCGTATACGCGACGCGCGTGATCATCTCCGACACGACGGGGACGATGCTCGCTGGTCAGGCGTTCGAGCTGCCGCCGCGCTTTACCTACGGCGGCTCGGTGACGACCGCGGACGGTCGACACATCGCGGGCGCGACCGTGCAGGCGAGCGCGCGCGGCATCGATCCTTCGGGAGGCCTCGAGCTGGCGATGCGCTTCAACCGCTCGAGCAGCGCGTCGAGCGACGAGACCGGCGCGTTCACCATGCCGCTCGATCGCGGCATCTACGATCTCGCGGTGAAACCTCCGGTCGGCAGCGGCTTCCCGTGGGTGCTGGTGAAGGACATCGAGATCCGCGCGACCACCGGCAACTTCGTGCGCGAGGTCGTGTTCGAGGCGCCGGTGCCGGTCAGCGGCACGCTGCGCGACGCCGCCGACCAGCCGATCGAGGGCGCGGAGATTCGCGCCTACGCGATCATCGACGTGCCCGACCTCGGGTCACGCTCGATCGAGATCGCGCGCGCGACCAGCACGGCGGACGGCAGCTACATGCTGCTGCTGCCGGCGCATCTCGAATAGCGAGCGCTGCCGCGGCGCCGGGCGGCGTCAGGATTTGCCGTTCGACTTCGGCTTGCGCGGGCGGAACGCCATCCAGCCGATCAGCGCGACCGAGAGCCAGCCGGGCCAGTCGCCGAGCGACCCGTAGACGGTGCGGCCTCGCAGCATCGCGACCTCGACGTTCAGGTTCTCGCGCACGAAGGTCTTGGTGTGCGCGACCACGCGGCCGGTCGGATCGACTACGCCGCTCACGCCGCTGTTGGTCGAGCGCACCAAGAAGCGGTGGTGCTCGACGGCGCGGAATTTGGCGAGCGCGAAGTGGATCCACGGCTCGTGCGTGTCGCCGAACCACGCGTCGTTGGTGACGTTGACGATGAGGTGCGGGTTGCTCTGCATCGCGCTGCGCACGAAGCCAGGCAGCACGTCCTCGTAGCAGATGAGCGTCGCTATCGAGTAGCCGCGGAACGGCAGCGGGCGCACGTGATCGCCGGCGGTGAAGCGGCCGCTCTTCTTCGAGATGTCGTAGAGGAACGGGAACGTCTCGCCGAGCGGGATGTACTCGCCGAACGCGAGCAGATAGGTCTTGTCGTACGTGCCGCGGATCGTGCCGCGCTCGTCGGTGATGAAGGCGGTGTTGTAGTGCCGCTCGACGCCATCGACGGTGCGCCGCGAGAGGCCGCCGAACAGCACCGGCGTCGTCACGTCGCCGAGCACGTAGTCCTTCACGTTGCGCACGCGCTCGGGGATTGAATACATGAACGCGCTCTCGGGCCACACGATCAGATCCGGGTGCTCGCCGCTCTGCAGCTCGAGGCTCTGATCGATGTGGCGCACCTGACCCTCCATCGGGTTCTCCCGCTTCTCGGTGAGGCCCATGTTCGCCTGCACCAGGCCGACCTCGAGCTTTGGCGCAGCGGCGACCTCGGCGTCGACCACGTGCATCCGGTACACGCCGTACGCGAGCACGAACACGACGTACGCCGCAGCGGCGAGCGGCGCCTTCCACGGCAGCGGGCGCGCGCGCGTGACCAGCGCGTGGCCGAGCTCGTAGAGCGCCGCGTTGACGACGAACGCGAGCGCGGTGAGCAGCAGCGGGCCGCCGAGATCGGCGACCTGCAGCAGCACCGGCAACATGTGAAAGCTCGCGCCGTAGTAGAACGGGAACAGCAGCGGATAGAGCAGCTCGCACGCGAGCATCGCCGCGACGGCGGCGAGCGTGAGGTTCCAGCCGCGTGAGCGAGCGCGTGTCCACAGCCAGAACGCGAGCACGAAAGAGCCGCCGGTGTAGAGGATCAGCACGCTCGCGAAGACCGCGCAGAGCACCGGACCAAAGCCGCTGAACACGTTGAGCACGTGCATCAGCCAGTAGTAGCCGCCCCAGTTCGCGACGAAGCCGAACAGCGTGGCGACCGCGAGCACCGAGCGCGTGCCGCGCGCGCGCACCAGATCGAGCGCGGCGAAGAGCGGAATGAACGCGATGAACGCAAATGGCCAGAGATCGAAGCCCGCGAAGCCGAGGAACGCGAACACGGCGCCGACGACGGCGAGCGCGTACGGCAGGACTCTGCGTGCGAGCGTCTCGCGCGGCGTGTTCGGCGCGTCCCGCTTCGCTGCGGGCTTCTTCTTCCTGGCTGCCACGTCGACCGGTCAGCGCCCGAGGGCTTTGCTGACTTTGCCGATGAGCTGCTCGGCGGTGAACGGCTTCGTCATGTAGTGGCGCGCGCCCGAGTTGATCCCCGCGATCACGTCTTGTGGCCGCGTCTTCGCGGTCAAGATGACGACTGGAATCTTGCTGGTCTTCGGATCGCTCTTCAGCTGCTTGGCGAGCTGCAGTCCGTCCATCCGCGGCATCATGATGTCGGTCACCACCACGTCCGGCGTGAAGCCGCGCTCGATGATCGCCAGCGCCTCGACGCCGTCGCGCGCGATCTGCACCGCGCCGAGCGTGCCGAGGATGCGCGACTCGAGCGCGAGGATATCCGCATCGTCCTCGACGATGAGGATCTTCACGGTCTTGGCGGGCGTCGGAGTGCCACTCATCGCTTGGCAGTGCGCGTCAGAGCGACGCGCCTCCGCTCAGAAGCGGCCATGCCTTCGCTTCCTCGACGAGGAAGTTCGGCAGATCGTCGTCGACCGCATAGAAGAGCGCGCAGACCGCGCACGCAAAGCCCTCTGGCGACTTGTTCTGCAGGAGCGCGCCGCGGCACTTCGGGCAGCGGAGAAGGGCGACGAATTCCGGGTCTAACGCCATGGCGGTGCAAGCTAGCAGCCCGTCGAACAATCGCACGCAGACCGCCGCGCCTACGCGCGACGGCGCGCATCAGCCGAGCGCAGCCGCGATGGCATCGTGCAGCACCGCGAGCAGCTGCTCGAGCTCGGCGTCGGCGATGTTGAGCGGCGGCGTGACGTAGACGGTGTCGCCGAGCGGCCGCAGACACGCGCCGCGCGCGAGCGCCTCATCGTAGACGCGCCAACCGTTGCGACCGCCATAGCCGCCCGCGCCGACATCCGCCGCGCCGATCATGCCAAAGCAGCGCGTGCGCAGGACGCCAGGCAGCGCGGCGATGCGCGCGAAGCCACGCGCGATCAGCTGCTGCTTGCGCAGCACGCCGCCGAGCACGTCCTCGTCGCGGAAAATGGCGAGGGTCTCGCGCGCGACCGCGGCGCCGAGCGCGTGGCCGCAGAACGTGTGGCCGTGCATCAGCGCGCGGTCGCTGCCGCCGGAGAAGCCTTGCCAGACGCGCTCGGTCGCGAGCGTCGCGGCCATCGGCAGCGTGCCGGCGCTGAAGCCCTTCGCGGTGCAGAGCAGATCGGGCGTGATGTCGGCGTGCTGCGAGGCCCACATTCGCCCCGTGCGTCCGTAGCCAGTGAACACCTCGTCGCAGACGAGAAACGTATCGGCGCGACGCGTCGCTTCGCGCAGCCGCGCGAGCAGGGACGCCGGCCAGATGCGCATCCCGGCGGCGCCTTGGACGAGCGGCTCGACGACGACGGCGGCGATGTGATCGCCATCGCGTGTGAGCTCGGCCTCCACCGCTTCGACCAGGCGCTCCCAGCCGTCGGCGTCGTTTCCCGCGTCGGGCGCGTGCATCACATCGAACAGCAGCGGTCCGTACACCTTGCGGAACGCGTCGACAGAGCCGAGCGAGACGGCGCCGAGCGTGTCGCCGTGAAACGCGCCGCCGAGCGAGACGAAGCGCGTCCGCGCCGCGCGGCCGTTCTGCGCCCAATATTGATGCGCCAGCTTCACCGCGACTTCGACCGAGGTCGAGCCATCGTCGGAGAAGTGCACGCGCACGAGGCCCGCTGGCGCGACGTCGACGAGCTCTTTCGCGAGCAGCGCCGCGCCGACATTGGTCGAATCGGCCATCGCGGAGTGATCGAGCGACTCGAGCTGCTGTGCGATCGCGCGGACGATTCGCGGGTGACGATGGCCGAGCGCGCTGGTCCACCACGACGCGTTGCCATCGAGCAAGCGGCGGCCATCGGCGTCCTCGAGCCACGCACCTTCCGCGCGCACGATCACCAGTGGCGGACGCGTCGCGTGCTCGTCAGCCGACGTGTAGGGGGGCCACACGTACGCACGGTGGAGGGCGACGATGTCGTCGCGCGTCATGCCCACCGGGATCTTCACGGCGAAGTTTTTAGCACGCGCCGCGTAACTTTTCGGGATCCGGGACGTCTATCGGCAGCGGCACCGATGCGCTGCCCGGGAATGAGCCTGGCAGCTCGGTGGTTAGCCGCGGTGAAGCGCAGCGAGTGCCCGACATCAAGCGATGCTCGCAACCGACCGAAGGAGAGACCATGGCCACCGAGAGAGATGAGGAGACGCTACGCATCGTCCCGCTCGGTTCCGTCGGCGCCGACACGGTCGCTGCGGTAGCGCATGGGCTACGTCGGCTCAGCCAGACGCGCGTCGAGATCGTCGCGCCGCGTCGCGTCGTCGATGCGGGCCCAGAGGCGATGCTCGCGCGCGTCGCCGACCACAACTTCGATCGCTCCGACGCGACGGTCTCGTTCGGCGTCGTCGAGCGCGATGTCGAGGCGCCGTCGTTCAGCGCAGACCGCGAGCACGGTGCGTATCTTCTCGTGTTGCCATTTCGGCGTGCCGCGAATGCGCTGAGCCACGCGCTCGAGCGCGCCTATGCCGTGATGAGCGGCGAGCTGCCGCGCGCGGCCTGAGCGGCGGTGCACTTTATGGAGCGCCGGCATCGCTCATTGCGTGCCGATCGCAGGAGCGGCGCAGTGCGTCAACGGCCAAAGCGCAGCGTGTACGAGTAGGTCGCGGTGCCGGCAGCGGCGCGGCCGCTCGCGTCAAAGTGCAGCGATTCGCCGGCTTGCCGAACGCAGCGGCGCAGCGAGGCGTCGTCGAGGTGGTCGTCTTCGACGCCGACGCGCGAGACGCGACCGCCATCGCCGACGGTGAAGACGAGGATCATCGTGCCCTCACGCAGCGCGCCGTGCTCGAGCATGTGGTCGTAGCAGGCGCCGAGTCGGCCGCCGATGCCGTGCAGACCAGAGCGCACGCTCGCGACGTTCCATCGGCCGAGGCCGTCGACCTGCTCGCCGACGACCACGCGCACGTCGTCGGTGAGCCGCGTGTCGCGCTCGACCACGCGGGTGCTGTCGTTTGGCTGCGCGACGTGATCGGCGGCGGGATCCGCAGCGGGCGCGACCACGCGGTTCACCGGCTGTGCGGTCTCGTTGACGGCGAAGACCATCGCAGTCTCGACGCAGCGCTGGGACTCACGCTCGAGGTCGGCAGCCTGACGACGCAGCGACACGACCGCGGTCTCGCCATCTTCGCGCTCACGCGCGGAGAGCGATGTGTTGTGCGCCTGCGCCTCCGCTTGTCCGAGCAGCGCCAGCACGCGCGCCAAGCGCTCGCGCTTCTCACGCAGGCAGGCGAGCTCGCGATCGAGCTTCTCGACGGCGCGGGTGGTCTGACCGATCGCGACGCGGCCATCCTCGCAGAGCTGCTGTGCCGCCGCGAGCGCGCCCGCCGACGCAACCGCCACCGAGAGTCCGAGAGCCATCAGTGCGCGCGGCGATGGAAGAGTCATCAGTGCGCGCGGTGAGAATGTCGACATGGCGATGAGCTCCGCGAGTGGACGCAGCCTGTACGAATGTCGGGAGCGCTCGTACGCCGGCTGCGATGCCCGATGAGACGCCGCGACGCGCTTGCGTGTTCACGGTGCGGCGCAGGTGCGCGCTCAGCCGGGCGCTGGCGTGACGCGATGGGCGACGCGACCGACGAAGAACGGGCCCATTTTCTCCATGTATTGCGAGGTTTGCACGGTTTTGCGCATCGACTGCACGACGTGCGACAGAGGGTGCAGCTCCTTGCCGAGCAGGCCGATCACGAAGTCGTTGTCGTTCCG
>Ga0105048_10013949_pt1 | contig 12539 bp, 2 predicted proteins | sample MAT05_FD_78382 | JGI IMG/M metagenome (GOLD analysis project Ga0105048, IMG submission 78382) | Freshwater microbial communities from Lake Fryxell liftoff mats and glacier meltwater in Antarctica - MAT-05 | ecosystem: Environmental > Aquatic > Freshwater > Ice > Liftoff microbial mat | place... | reverse complement strand
GGTTCTATTTCTATATCTTATTAAAATAATTTTATTTCTTGTGTTTCATTCATTTTAAAGGTTCTCCTTTTACTTTTTCGTCCACTTTAATTTTAATATTGTTGCCAATTTTTACTAACTTCCCACTATCATCAATACTTGTAAATAAATTGCCAGATCCAATAAACAGTCAACTCAAATAACATAACTCTTCCTCTATTATGATGGAATTATTTTAACCTTTTAAACAAAAAAACATGAAAAATTTAAACAAATTTATTTTAGTTCAATTAGCAGTAGTAGTATTTGCTTTACTGATTCCTAAAAATTCACTGGCAACAATTTATACACTTGATCTGGCATTATCAGGGCAAAACGAAGTTCCCGCCAATTCGTCCACAGCTACGGGTGTCTTAGTAGGAACGTATGACGATGTCTCAAATAACCTGAGTTTTACACTAATGTTCAATGGCTTATCTGCTCCTGCATCAGCAGGTCATTTTCACGGTCCGTCTGCTGCGGGTTCAAATGCTCCTGTTATAATTGGGTTTGCAGGATTTCCGACCGGTGCCACCTCAGGAACGTATTCAAATTCCTATACCTTGACCGCTACGCAAGAATCTCAGCTTCTTTGCGGAATGTGGTATGTAAATATTCATAATCCCGTTTTTCCTGGTGGAGAATTAAGATCGCAATTAAAGGAAGGCATAACGACCGGACCTATTTCAGTCATCGAGGTTGCAATGACTGGTCAGAAAGAAGTTCCTTCAAATACGTCCACAGCGAGCGGTACCTGCATTGGAACGTATAACAGTAGCACCAATATATTAAATTTTACCATGATGTTCAATGGATTAGCAGCGCCAACAACGGCCGGGCATTTCCACGGACCTGCTCCGGCCGGAACAAATGCATCTGTCGTAATTGGATTTGCAGGATTCCCAACAGGTGTGACATCCGGGATGTATTCAAATTCATATATATTGAGTCCCGCTCAGGAAATTCAATTCCTTTCTGGTTTGTGGTATATTAATGTGCACAACGCTGTTTATCCTGGTGGGGAATTACGCGGACAGTTAACAGAAGGAACCTTGGTTGGAAATTGCGGGGCCAGTGTACCAACTATGTCGCAATGGTCTTTGATTATACTTTGCTTATTATCATTAGCAATAGGTATGATATTTATATACAAAAAGCAACATTTTTTCGCATTCACAGGTAATAATGTCAACTAATTTAGAGAACTATGAAGGTTACTGAAATTGCCTGAATAACACGAATTAATAAGGGATTGGAATGATATCTTCTGGAAAAGCCGGTTCTCACGAATCGGTTTTTTTATACCGCAGGATTAAAGCCAGACACATTAAAATAAAAGGGCCGATTTTGGTGACTTTCTGCGTGGTCTTTTTCCGCATGATCCGGCTATTAATGATTCAGGAATGTAACATGGTGGGGGTTTTTTAGGAAGTATTGAAATTAACGTTGTTTTGTATATTGGGGATTTTAGCATAATTTTACCCGAGAGACTTTTTCTACTCACATATTATTCTCAAAACACCTTAACGCCATGAAAAAAATATTCCTCCTATATGCTATTTTATTTTTTGGACTGTTAACAAGAGTTTCAGCACAATATATTCCATCCTATACGTTTTCTCAAAGTACATTCTCGCCTTATGCAGCTATCACTGGTGGAAATGTGCTGGCAAGCGGAACAGGATATAGCAATGAAGTGTTTTCTGTAAGCCTGCCATTTACATTTAATTTTGATAATGTTGGATACAACTCCATTAAGATCGCTATTAATGGTTTTATAAGTTTTGGTTCTACTGATCCAGGAACTGACTATTGGATGATAGCATCCAGTAACAGTGGGTTCAGGGTAGTCTCTGGATTTGACGCAAATCTGGCAAGCCTCAACGCTTCTACGGAGTTGAGTCATAAAACAATTGGCACTACACCTAACAGGATCTTTGTTTCTCAATGGACTAATTTTGGTCGTCCATCAACAACAGCATTATCAGCAAATTTTCAAATAAAACTTTATGAAACCACGAATGTTGTGGAAATAAGTTACGGCAACTGTTCACTCTCTGGAGCCAGTTCGTTGGATGTGCAGGTAGGCCTTCGAGGTTTAAACAATAGTTCATTCAACAGCCGTTATTCTTCATCAGGTTCATGGACATCTTCCGTACAAAGTTCTACAAATACGCAAAGCATAGAATATAACGGAGGTGTAAATCCTCCCAGTACCTTGTCTTTTACTTATACCCCTCCGCCAGTGTGCACAACTCCAAATGTGCCTTCAAATCTTCTACTTAGTTCAACCACCAACAGTATTTCGGGAAATTTTAGTGCTTCTGTGCCTGCAGCGAGTGGCTATTTGGTGGTGAGAACGCCGAATGTTCCATTAAGTACAAGTCCTGTTGACGGAGTTACTTATACTGTGAGTTCGTCTCTGGGAAATGGTACTGTTGATTATGATGGTGCACTCACTTCTTATACGAGCGGTGGATTGAGCATGAATACAGTTTATACGTATACCATTTTTCCTTATAATCAGTCCGGATGTATGGGCGGTCCTAAATACAATAGCTCATCGTCATTATTTGGAAGTTTGCAAACGTTGGGTCCTAAAAAATATACCTGGGTGCCTATTTCCGGAAATGCGGATTTTCAGCTTGCTTCTAATTGGTCGCCGGCAAGAAATTTAATACTTAGTGGGGATACACTTTTTTTCAGTAATGGTGGTTCTTCTGTTGCCACGAATGTACCTACACAAAGTGCAACGATATTACAGGTGAATGGAAATACAATGATTGCTTTACTATCCGCTACTACTTCAACAATCACCTTGAGCGATAAGCTTAGTATTGAAAATGGTTCGGTGCTTTCCTTAGGAGGAAATAGTACTGTGAATCTGAAATTCACAACATCCACTTTGAAAACTGCCATCATTGACGGCACATTAAATATTGACAGCAGTTCTAACTATAATGGTACAAATGCCAATACGATCATCAATGGTTCTATGTATTTGAATGGTTCTCTTGCCACTATTACAAATACTGCTGTTTCAGCTCCGGCTAATTTTACATTTATAAATAATGGCAATTATTATCACGCCCGAAATGGAGGTGCATTGCCTAACGCGTATTTTGGAATAAGCTCGAACGTATATATTACCGGATGTGTAAATACCGTTCCGACAATAGCAGCAAATCAAAGCTTTGGAAATTTTATATGGGATTGCGCTGCGCAAACTGCTACGATATCGTTGGGGTCCAAAATTGATTCAACCTACGGTAATTGTATCATCAATAATACAAACAACCAGGTATTGAATCTCGGTACAATTGCTTCCCTGAATGTCCTTGGTAATTTTATTCAGAACGCTTCCATATTCAAGATAACTACCGGATCTTCAGGAATGAAAGTGTTCGGAAATATGTATTTAAATAGCGGCACTCTTGATCTCAGTGGAAGCACAACTTCTACAAATACATTAACGCTTTCGGGGAATGTTTTTCAATTAGCTCCTCATACGATTACCAGAACAGGAACCGGAATACCCGGAATATTATTGAATGGCAGCACGCATCAGCAAATCAGTATAGGAGGAACTTCCGCAAATGTGCCTGTTAATTATACCTTGAATAATATTACAGGAGCCACTTTAACCGGTATACTCACGGTAGGAAGCGGGGCCACCCATTCTATCATTGCAGGAAGTTGGGATGGAACCGGCATGTTTTCGTATGATCCTCTTAATTCAAAACTTGAATATGTAAATTATTATCCTGTGACCACAAGCCCGGTGGAATGGCCGTCTGTTAACTCACCCTATAACATTTTCATAAACGCCCTGAATGCCGTTCCGAATAACCGTATCCTCCTTCCAGGTAACAGAACAATCAACGGTAGCCTTACACTTTATGCCGGCGTTCTGGTGCTTGGACCTTATTCTCTTACAATGGATGGTGCTGCAAATGCTTTAGGTATTCCAACGCCAACAGCTTCCAATATGATTGCAGCAGACAGCACAGGTCAGTTAATCAGAAAGATTAGTCCGTATGCCGGAACATCCAGTGTACAATATACATTTCCTGTAGGAGATATAAAAGGAGTTCATGAAGGTTCAGGGTTTAATATCAATGTAACCTCAAACGCAGTGACCCGTTATATTTCTGTAAGAGTTCGAGATGACAAGCATCCAAACGAATTGTCATCCACTGATTATGTAACACGCTACTGGACTGTTACTGATAATCTTCCGGCAAGTCCTTTTTCCTATCTGATGGTTTTTTCGTACCCACCGGCAGAAAATATCGGTACCCCAAATTTTTGTATTCAACGGTATTCCGCCGGAAGCTGGACCGGATTTCCTTCATTGTCATTAGCAACATTTAATAATTATGCATTGAAAACTTCAGATACGATTTCTACTTTAGTTTATCCACTTACCGGTGACTTCACAGGCCGTGTTTGTACAAGCAATATATATTCATGGACGGGTGTTATTGATATGAATTATCAGTTGCCGGGTAACTGGACCCCGTCGAGGAACAATCCAACTCCTGCTGATGTCCTCCAGTTCAATGCTGGCAATACAGACACCGTAAAAAATATTCCTTCTGAATCTATAGGACGTCTTATCGTTTCAAATAATACCACAGTTTCATTGCAGGGAGCATTAGTCTCCGTTTATAATCATTATATCATTCATGGTGATTATGATACCTCAACTAACGAATTATTTATTGCCAATGGATCGGCTTTGTATATTAATGGAATATCAAACGGATTGAATTTAGAATTCAGTAGTCCCGGAACTTACGCAAATGGAAAAGTAGACGGTCTGCTCGAAATTCAATCTACAAATGCTACACAAAATTCAATCAGTTTTGCAAATAGCTACATACGCATAACCCCAACAGGTAGATTGGCTGTGGGTACATCGAATGGCTCTTCACAGACTATGCTTAATCCTGGTACTCTCGTAATTGAAGGAACCTATGAACATAAATATACCACCGTAGCAGGCGTTATTCCTGTTTGCAATTGGAAACCAGGGTCAACACTACTAATTGATGGATTTACAAGTTCAACTCTTTATCTTGATTTTGGCGATACTGTTTACAATGTTATTTATGATTGCCCAAATCAAACAGGTAATGTAATCTTAGGGAATTATATGCCTTTAATTGTAGCAACATTGAATGTAATTTCGACAGGTACAGGCCAGTGGATCTGGTTTGGAACCACCAACGGACTTACCTTTAATGTTGCCCAATGTCAGCAGTCGGGCGGCACTATCAATATTGCCTCCACCAGTGCCGGAAGTTTACAGACCTTCAATCTCACAGGAAATTTCTTACAGACAGGTGGTCAAATGATTTCAACAGGTACAGGTTCTCCAGTATTTCATTGCAACGGAATTTCTGGCACGCAGACAGTTCAATTTTATAATTCCGCGCCCACCGGGCCAATCACATTTAGGATAAGTAATCAAAATGGAATTCAATTAAATGGCGCAGGTTCTCTGACTAGCACATTTAACATTAATAGCGGCGGAGGTTTACAGGTATCAACCCCAAATTCAAATCCGATAAATACCGCACTCACATTAGTTTATAGTAACACAAATACAACACTTACCTATGATGGATTATTTAATTCTACGACCAACTCTTTACTCTTTCCTGTAACCGGAGGCCCAACAAATCTTACTACTAAAATAGGAAATGGACATACCTTATCGCTTCCTTTTGATCGTGTAATACCAGGCACACTTACAATGAGCAATGGTGATATTGATATCAGCAGTCACTCGCTTATAGTAGGCAATTCAACCACGAATCCTGGTTTATTAAATTGGACATCGGGTTCTATCATGATGACAACCGGATCGCTTACCCGATGGTATGCAACCAGTGGTTTGCCTACTACTGCAGGAACGGGAATTGGATTTTATCCTGTTTCAACACAAGATCATTTCAATAGGAATGTGTCTATATATTTCAATTCATCAGGATCATTGAGCAATGGAGGTACGCTCACATTAACACACAACAATATCTCTGGATTTGTAAATGGCTTAAATGTAACAGATGGTTCCGCTACGCTGATCTCAAGAAGCAATGCTTCATGGCAAATGGCATCCGGAAATGGAATTTCTATGAGCACCGGCACCTGCGGAATGAGGTTAACTGCCGGGAGTTTAGTGGCAACTCCGTTGTTGAGTAATCTCCATCTGATGCAGACAAATAGTGTATCTGGTGTTCATGTCCCAGCAAGCGGCATTTCACCTGATTATAAAGTGGAACGAATAGGTATGAGTTTAACTGATCTCACAACAAATCATTACATTGGCTCTGAAACAAATCTCAGTAGTAATATTTTTATTTCTATTGCCACAGGCAACTGGTCAAATGGCAGCACATGGAATCAAGGTACATCACCTGGTACAGGAGACATTGTTATTATTTCCGCAGGAACACAAGTGGAAATTGATGGGAATCAATCTGCAAAAATAATCAGTATAATCTCAGGGGGAATTCTCAGTAATACTTCGGGTATCCTAATATTAGACAGTGCCTTAGTTAATAATGGATCTTTACTAAACAACTTAGGTTCTATTACAATGGGGCCTGCAGGTGGAGGCAAAGCACCATTGATTAATTATGGCAATTTCAATGTTTCCGGAGGAAGTATTTATATTAATGGCAACCTCTCTATAGAAGCAGGTTCCAATATGACGCAAAGTGGCGGCAACATAAGTATTGACGGGAATGCATCTGGTATCGCCGCGAATAGTGTACCGGCCACAACCCCGCTTCTGAATTTATTTTCACCTTCCCTGTTTTTTACAGGAGGCGTATTGACAATAGTAGACCCACATGTTGCATCCTCAGGAGATGCTTTAAAAGTAAACCCTTTTCTCGGGATCGTTACTTTTTCAACCAATCATACTTTTCAGGTGGGTGATGGAATACTTACAACTGCAAGCACGACCAATTCATCTTTTCGTCTTGACTGTGGATACCTTAATAATCGTATAAATTTTGGTCAGGTATTAATTAAAATAGTTTCTTCCAGTTTGATTTCTGCAAGAATCAGCAATGGCATAGTGCTTCTTGGTGATCTGATACTTGAGAATAATTCTATTTTACATGGCGGCAGTTCATCAATGGTAACAAAAGGAAATATTGTGGTAAATGCCGGAACCAAACTATATCTTGATGGTGGAATTGTTTTTGCTGACAGGACTTCAACTACAGACTTGCCTGCAACTGTTATGCAAACTGTAAGCGGCAGTGGTATTATAACCTCTAGCTCTTATCCTTATTCATCTTTTTACGGTATGAGAGTTAATAATAGTTCTGCTGGTGGTGTGCGGTTGTTAGTGCCTAATTGTTCTTTCAGCAGTTTACTTCAGTTTATTGACGGCGTATTAGATCTGGATACAAACACGTTAACAGAGAACCATGATGGTCAGACATTTGCCTCCCAGTCTACAGGTTGGGTAGTGGGTAAATTCAGGAATTATTTTCAGGTTGGTTCACCTTTCGGCGCGACATTTCCTGTGGGTGACATGAATTCGTATACCCCCGTCAGCATAACGGGCTCAACAACTGCAATTCAAACCTCAGGTTTTATTGAAGTAGAGGTATTAAACAATGATCATCCTTCTATTTTTTCAAGTGCGATACTTCCGAATAAAAGTGTCAATAAGCATGTAAAGATAAAATTGCTTAACACCATCAACTTAGTAACTCCTTATGTTGCTGTAACATTTAACTGGCAACCTGCTAATACAGATGCAGGTGTGAATCCTTATAATTTCATTGCCTCAAGATATAGCAGTGGGTCCTGGGATACTGCCGGAGCCAGTTATCCAAATCCTTTAAGCCTCATCTATTCCAATCTTGGAAATGATGTAGAAGGAGAGTACCAGGTTGGTGAACGGAATCCAATCCCGTGGATTGTATCACAACCAGTTTCACAAACTCTCTGTGAAGGAAGTAATACAAGTTTTTCGATCATTACATCACTTCCTTCAGTTTATCAATGGCAATATCGTATAGGTTCTGCTTGGTTCAATTTATCGAACGGTCCGGTCTATTCAAATGTTAGCGGAGCTATAGTAGCTTTAATAAATATTCCCTTGAGTCTGAATGGAACCGAATATCGTTGTAGAATTATCAATGGCACTGATACTGCTTATTCATCTACTGTACAGTTGAGTGTTAATCCTGCACTGCTTCCCGGAATATCAATTGCCGCTTCTCCTTCGAATATTATTTGTGTGGGAAGTAGTGTGACTTTCACGGCTACTCCTGTAAATGGAGGGAATGCGCCGCAATATCAATGGAATGTAAATGGAATCAATACCGGGGTCAGCAGTTCTTCATTTACATCATCAACGTTCAACAATAATGATATTGTAACCTGTGTCATGACCAACAACGCAGTATGCGCAACGTCTTTGACAGATATAAGCAATGCTGTAACTATGGGAGTAAATGCAATCCTTACACCATCAGTTTCAATTACTGCAAACCCGGGATTTGCGATCTGTGCAGGAACGCCGGTAACGTTCACTGCAACACCAGTAAATGGTGGAAGTAATCCCTCCTATCAATGGAAGAAAAACGGTAGCAATGTGGGTATCAATAGTTCAACGTATTCAGATAATGCATTGATCACCGGGAATTCCATTACATGTGTTATCACCAGTAATGAAACTTGTTTATCTGGTTCGAATGCGACCAGTAATGCCATCACAATGTCCGTCACAAATCTTGCGACACCGGTTGTTACTATCGCTGCAAATCCAGGGCTTACAATTTGCAACGGAGTGAATGTTACTTTTACTGCAACACCAGTATCAGGAGGAACCACACCTCAGTACCAATGGCTAAAGAATGGAAGCGCAGTAGGAACAAACAGTATAACTTACAATGACAATGGACTCCTCAATACGGATCAGATCAGTTGCGTACTTACAAGTAGTATCCAATGTGTTAGCAGCATGACAGACACAAGTAATATTCTCGCCATGACAGTCAATCCTTCTCTAACGCCTTCTGCTACGATCAGTGTCGCTCCCTCCGATACCATATGTGTAGGTACATCAGCAAGTTTTAGTGCGGTAATCATCAACCAGGGAGTAAGCATAACGTATTCATGGAAAAAGAACGGAACAACTGTTTCCTCTGGTCTAACATATTCATCCTCTGGTTTGGTAAATGGTGATATTATAAAATTGGTTATTAATACAAGTCCTCAATGTGCAACGACCACCATTGACACAAGTAATGAGATCAACATGACCGTACTATCCAATGTAATTCCTACTGTCAATATCACTGCCAGTCCTGGAAACACGATCTGTGCAGGTAATAGTGTAACCTATACCGCCATACCTGCTTTTGGCGGAACTGCCCCGTCATTTCAATGGAAGAAAAATGGATTAAATGTTGGAACAAATTCTGCTACATATACAGACAATGGTATTCTGAATGCTGATCAGATACAATGTGAGATGACAAGCAATCAGGGCTGTGCTTCTGTACTTGTAGTCAACTCCAACACAATTACAATGACGGTTAATCCGATTGTAATACCAACAATTTCAATCAGTGTATTACCCGGAATAACGATCTGTAGCGGAAGTTCAGTGACATTTACTGCAACAACAACCAATGCTGGTATCTCTCCTTCCTATCAATGGAAAGTGAATAGTGTGAATTCGGGAACAAACAGTAATACGTTCACGACTTCCACCTTGACCAATGGTGCTATTGTTCTCTGCGAACTGACAAGTAGTAATGTGTGCGCAAATCCATCTCTTGCGAACAGTAATAGCATCACCATGATTGTTAATCCGGTGACGACGCCATCCGTGACCATCAGTGCAAGTCCGGGTGTCATTATCAGTACCGGACAATTAGTAACCTTTACAGCGGTCGCATTGAATGCGGGCGTTACTCCTGTTTATCAATGGAAACTGAATACGTCCAATGTCGGCATCAATAGTACTATATACAGTAGCAGCAGTCTTGTGAATTCCGATGAGGTGACCTGTGAGGTGAGCAGTAGCGATCTTTGTTCGCTGCCTGCTATAGTGCTAAGTAATTTACTAAAGATCAGTATTGCCGATGCGATTTCAGAAACTGCCAATATCTTTTCTGATATATATTATTATCCGAATCCGACCAATGGGATACTTATCATCAGCGGGCATTTGAAAGATAATGAGAAGTCGGATTTGACATATGAGATTCTTTCTGTAACCGGACAAACCCTTTCATCAGGAAATATTGCTGTTCAAAATTCAACGTTCGAGAAACAGGTTCAGATTGATGAGACCATATCTTCTGGTCTTTATTTGTTGAGATTATCCTGTAATAATGAATCAGCACTTTACCGTATTGTATTGGCAAGATAGCATCATTTTAATTGCAGGAGCTCGTTATTTCCATAGTCGAATCAAACTGTTGTTACATGAAATTGCAAGTTTTTAGTTTGCATAATTGGGAACTTCAAATGAATACCGTTAGCGAATTTGTAATAGTCTATGAGGCATGAAATAATTCCTATACTGAAGCAATAATCACAAAGAAAACCAGTGGTATCCATCCTTTACACAAGGTTAATATGTTTTATATGGTGTAAGCGTTTTTAAATACAGATATTTACAAGGCTGAATAAACCAGTTAATTTTTGTGATAAAGAACAAAAAATATTAATTTAGAGTAAATTATAATAACATGAACAAATTTTTACTTTTTGCCCTCGCTTTTATTTTCTCAATGAATGATGCCGATGCACAAACTTTGACTGTTTCAACGTTTACTACAGGTCTCAATCGTCCAGTTTCAATTACAAACTCCGGTCTACCCAACGACAATCGAATATTTGTTTGTGAAAAAGTAGGGCGAATCAGAATTATTAACCGGAATACAGGTGTTATGAATGTGACACCTTTTCTTAATATAACGAGTTTAGTTTATTCATCGGGCAATGAACAAGGTTTATTAGGACTTGCGTTTCATCCTGATTATGCAAATAACGGATACTTTTATATATTCTATAATCACAGGGCGGGTTCCACCGACTACACAAGATTAGTCAGATACCAGGTGAGTGCCTTTGCAGACACCGCTATGATAAATAGTGCAAAGGTGATGATGACGGTGTATCATCCTTTCTCGAATCATAATGGAGGGAACCTCATGTTCGGTAAAGATGGATACCTGTATGTGAGCATGGGTGATGGAGGTAGCGGAGGAGACCCGGCAAATAGGGCTCAGAATTGCGATTCGTTATTGGGCAAAATTCTACGCCTTGATGTAGGTAATCCTAATCCACCCTATTATTTCTCACCGGCCTCAAATCCATTTTATGGCGGGAACATACCTCCACAACCTTATTTAGGGACAGTGCCGGGTAGGGATGAGATTTATGCCTGGGGTTTGCGCAACCCATGGCGATGTAGTATTGACCGTTTGACCGGCGATAAATGGATTGGGGATGTAGGACAAAGTAACTGGGAAGAGATTGATTTTGAATCGAGATCCGATTCCTTTGGGCATAATTATGGATGGCGTTGTTATGAAGGGAATGCTTCTTATAGTGCCGGGGGATGTCAGCCCGCAGCGTCCTATACAGCGCCTATTCATGTGTATCCGCAAGGTTCAGATTGTTCAGTTACCGGTGGTTTTGTGTACAGGGGCGGAAAAGAGGGTAGTATGTTTGGTAAATATTTTTTCGCGGATTATTGTTCAGGAAAGATCTGGAAAACGCAACCAAATGGTTCAGGTTGGACAACGAATTTGGTTCCTCAAACGAATTCGTTATTTACTTTCAAATTCACTGCATGGGGCGAAGATTCCTATGGCGAATTATACCTCGCCGGTGATGGGACTGCGGGCGTTATTTATAAAATTGTTGACACATCTTGCGCGCCAACGGCCTATATTGATGCGCCTGATACCATTTTTAACTGCTCAGGAAATGCCATAAATATAAATGCGATAGTTGGAACAGGATTAAACTATAATTGGTTTGTTGATAGTATCTCTGTATTCAATTCATCGTCTGGAAGTTATAGTTATCCATACAATCCGGGTTGTCATAAAGTGCATGTGCAAGTGACCGGAGTATGTTCAGCTACCTCGAATACGATAATCGTGTGTAGTGGTGCTGTGCTTTTTCCATCAGTAGGAACAACCGTTACCAATGCAACTATCTGTGCCGGAGCCAGTACTTCCATTTCGGGGACTGGAGCGACAACATACACCTGGCAGCCAGGCGCAATGAGTGGAACTACAATAACAGTTACGCCGGCCTCGACAACTACGTATACTGTTACAGGTACAAATGCAAATGGTTGTGTGAACACAGCAACAAGAACAATCACTGTGAATCCATCACCTTCCGTAGGAACAACCGTTACCAATGCAACTATCTGTGCCGGAGCAAGTACTTCCTTGACCGGAACCGGAGCGACAACATACACATGGCAGCCAGGCTCAATGAGTGGAACTACG
>Ga0105048_10013948_pt1 | contig 12539 bp, 13 predicted proteins | sample MAT05_FD_78382 | JGI IMG/M metagenome (GOLD analysis project Ga0105048, IMG submission 78382) | Freshwater microbial communities from Lake Fryxell liftoff mats and glacier meltwater in Antarctica - MAT-05 | ecosystem: Environmental > Aquatic > Freshwater > Ice > Liftoff microbial mat | place... | reverse complement strand
TTGCAGGCTTTGCCATTCTATTTGCAGGGCTTTATCTGCAGCTATTTTTTGTTCCAGTTCTTGTTTTTGGCTGGCCGAAAGTTCATTGTCCAGCAAGCTCATCATTTGTACATAAATGGTATCGGGTTCGTCTATATTCCAAATGGTGGGCTTCAATATTTTTTCCTTCGGAAAAATTGCTGCCGGAGTATATGGCAGTTTTGCATTGGTGTTTAGGGTGTGCCATTCTAATTGCAGCAGTGGGTCGGCGGCAATTTCGTTTTCCAGTATTGTTTTCTCTTCGTCTGTTAATTCATTATCTAACAGAGTGAGTAACCGAAGTTGGTACTTCTCCGGAGCCTCTACATTCCAAATAACCGGCTTTAATAATTTTTCCTTCGGAAAGATTGGCGGCACTTCAGCTTCCAGCCTGCAATCCATCAAAATCTCCAATTCATCCGCCAGGTCCGGATGCTGCTTTGTAAAATCCAGCACCGCATCCGCTTGTGCCTGGTTCAGTTCCCCATCTGCCAGCAGCAAGAAGAATTCTTCGTAATTATGACGGGTGATGCTCATTTTTTGATGTCTGATTTCTGATTTGTTATACGTTTTATACTTTAAGCTTGTAGCAATACGCCTACCGATGAACACTTTTACTTTAGAATTTATTTTTTGTGCCAAATTCCTATTAGCCATTCATCACTACCCACCTACACTTTAGCCACACCCCACTTACTACTCGCCGCCCTAAACTACATTCTCAATCTTAACCAAGTAGTTCCTAAGTATCATCCTAGCCCTGTGCAGATACACTTTTACCTGACTGGCATTAAGGCCGGTTATTTGCCCTATTTCTTCGTAGCTGTAGCCTTCGTAGTCTTTCAACAGCACCAAATTCCGTTGTACTTCGGTAAGTGTGGCCAGTGCTTCTTCCAACTGTTTCCGCAAATACCGTTGCGGCTGCAATTCTATACCACCCGCCTGTTCTGGTATTTCTTCTTTGTAGCTAATCCTTTTCACCTTGCGTATATGGTCTATCATTTGGTGATAAGCGATGGTAAACAGGTACGATTTAGCTTTTGTTCCATCCACGTTTTCCCGGTTAATCCACAGCTTTTCAAAAGCCGTTTGCACCACATCCTGAGCATCCTCGGCATGCCTTATATTTTTTAGAATAAACCGGTACACGTTATCCGAGTATTGGTTTACACATTCGTTGTATTCGCGGTCTGTCATGCAGTGTTTGGTTAATCGGTGGTAAGTTTTTTGCAGGTAATCGAAGGTAGTACGGTGAGCGGCAAAAAAAGGTTACACCGCTTATAAAAACGCTCATTATAAGCTTTACAACCATATCCGGTAAAAGGCTGCAATTATGCATATTGGTAATAGAGCGGGTTAGTTTATAGCATTATTCTCAATGGCATTTAAAATAATCGAATGGCTCCAGGCAATCGTTGCATTGGCATAGCGCCTTGCAGGCAGTACTGCCAAATTCGCTTACCAGCCTTGTATTATTAGAGTGGCATAAAGGGCATTCCACACCATCGGCCGGTATGGTAAACTTTTTATTTGGCGCAGCAATGCCATATTCCACCAGCTTTTGCTTGCCAGCTTCGGTCATCCAATCTGTAGTCCAGGCCGGGGAAAGAACGCTGGTTATTTTAACGTTGGTAAAGCCATACTCCAGCAAAGCCATGCGAATATTCATGGTAATCATATCCATGGCCGGGCAGCCGCTATAGGTGGGGGTGATGATGACTTCAATGTTGCTATCGTCCAATTTTACATCTCTTACAATGCCTAAATCCAGAATGGAAAGAACAGGCACTTCGGGATCGCAAACGGTTTCGAGTAATTCCCAGATGGTCTTCTCAACCCCTACCGAAGAGCTCTCCCCATTCCGATCCATCGGGACCGAAGGAGGGGCTTTAGACCCCGATGCAAAACCAGTTGGTTCCAAATTCTTATTGTTGGGCAAACTTATCATTGAAATGCTTTTATGTAAAAACAGACTCATTGTAAAGTCCCCCTTCGGGGGATTTAGGGGGCTGGGGCCTCACCCTCTTATCCCTCTCCTTGCGGAGAGGGACGGTGCTTTGTGCATCGCCAAACTTTTTGTTCTAACACATCGGCCGTTGTACATTTCTAGGCTGCGCCTCACCTTGGGCTCAATAACCACCATGTTCGAAGCAAAGTTTTATTCTACCCCCTTTGGGGGGATTTAGGGGGCTGGGTTCTCACCCTCTTATCCCTATCCTTGCGGAGAGGGACGGTGCTTTGTGCATCGCCAAACTTTTTGTTCTAACACATCGGCTGTTGTACATTTCTAGGCTACGCCTCACTTTGGGCTCAATAACCATCATGTTCGAAGCAAAGTTTTATTCTACCCCCTTTGGGGGGGATTTAGGGGGCTGGGCCTCACCCTCTTATCCCTCTCCTTGCGGAGAGGGACGGTGCTTTGTGCATCGCCAAACTTTTTGTTCTAACACATCGGCAGTTGTACATTTCTAGGCTGCGCCTCACTTTGGGCTCAATAACCATCATGTTCGAAGCAAAGTTTTATTCTACCCCCTTTGGGGGGATTTAGGGGGCTGGGTTCTCTTTTTACCACGCTGCACCCGGGTAGGCCCGTTGCAAAAATTGCATTTCTGCCAAAATATAACCAAGATGTTCCGTATGCCGACCCTCTGTTCCACCACTTTGCATCCATGCCGAAACCGGCATATTTATTTTGGCTTCATTGAGCACAGCCATCATTTTTTGTTGCCATTGTGTTTTCAACAAATCATAGTCCACAAAGCCTAAATCGAAAGAAGGTTCCTGGCACAGTTCACCGGTAAAAGCCCATATTTCTTCCATAGCTTTTTCCATGCGTTGGTGGCTTTCCACAGTTCCGTCTCCAAGTCGGATGACCCATTCGCTACTCCACCGCAAGTGGTATGTGGCTTCTTTTAAACTCTTTTCTGCAATGGCCGCAATCTGCGGGTCGGCTGCAGTTGCCAATTGCTGGTACACATAAAACTGATAAATAGCAAAGCAGCAGATTTTTAGAACGGATTGCGCCCAATCTCCATTGGGCAGTTCGGCTAGCAAATTGTTTTTATAGTCTATTGCATCGCGGAGATAGGCAAGGGAATCTTCTGAGGCCTGCCCTAAATCCCCGCCGAAGGAGGGGACTTGAGAACCGCCGGCTGATTGGTTAATTAGTTCTGCGGCATACTGGTAAAAGTTCCTGGCCTGGCCAATGTAATCCAGGGCAATATTGCTAATGGCAATGTCTTGCTCCAGCACGGGGCCATGGCCTGTCCATTCGCTGAGGCGATGCCCCATAATAAGGGCGTTATCCGCAAGGTGGAGGGTGTAAGCCTCCATAGATTTCTCCGAAGGAAGGACTTTTAAAGCATCAAAATTTTGAACGGGGTTGACATTTGCCATTATAAAAAAAATTCAAAAAGATTTGTGATGGATAATCGTGGCAATCCCCTCCTTTGGAAGGGGTTTGGGAAGGCTTTACATGTGCTTCACCTCTTCAGGCAAATCGTAAAAAGTGGGATGGCGGTATGCTTTGTCGTTGGCGGGGTCAAAAAATTCGCCAGCATCGCCAGGGTTGCTGGCGTGTATGTGGCTGCTTTCCACGGCCCAAATGCTTACCCCTTCCATACGGCGGGTATAAACGTCCCGGGCATTTTCTATAGCCATTGCCGCATCGGTAGCGTGGAGGCTACCCACATGTTTATGGTCGAGCCCCTGCTTGCTACGGATAAAAATTTCCCAAAGGGGCCATTGTGTCTGGTTCATAATAAAGACAATTTTTTTGTAGTCGAAACTTTAGTTTTTTAGACGGCGTTTGTAGAATTCAAAGTTTGCCATGCCAATTTATTTGTACTGTAAAAATAAGCCGTATCCCTGCGGACCCCCACAAGATTTTTGCCGCTGTACAAATACCCAATATCGGGTACCATTCCCATAATCAACACCGCTACTTTTACTTAACTAAAACACTATCATGAAAAAGTTTGGGCTATCCCTAATCTCACTGACATTGCTGTTAAATATTTTTGCCCAAAAGGCTGATACTGAACTGCCGGTTTTTACAGAAGTGGCCAACCGTCTCAATGCATTTTACCCCGCAGCTTTTAATGCCTTACTCGCCAACCCAAGTAATAAAAAAGCGATTAACAAGGCCATAGATTCTTTGCAATACACCATTGCCCAATGCGAAAAAGGTATGAAAGAACAACTGGACCCTGCATTTAAACAACAGTATTATCTGGTGGCAAACAAACACGCCATCTACCTAAAATATACTACCCTCTCGTACCTCGGCCAGCTTGCCAGCCAACCGTTTTTTAAAGACAAAAAGAAAATATTCGACTGGCTCTATAGTAAATACTCCACCGAAAAAGAAGACCTCGAATATTCTTCCGGTCCTTATGGCTTTGCCTGGACATCGGAATCGCAAACGGCTATCGGTAACTATAATTACCAAATGCTGCGCCTGGCTTATGCCATGAACAACATGAGAAACCAGGTGGCCTTTGCCCAGGAACTATATGCCGTAAGAGATTCGCACAGCAAATTGCAGCGGCACCTGATAGCAATTATTACCATGGACGGGTATTTAAAAAACAATATGCTGGCCGATATAAAAAAAGAATGGTACAAAATAGAAATGCGGCCCAAAGAACTTACTGATAGCGCCAAAGAAGTGGTAATGCAAGCAATGGACGCCATGCTGCTAAACAATAAAAAACTTACCGATATAGATAAAACCGGTGAGCTGACAGCCAAATTTGCGCTGCTGATGTTCAATTATAAACGCTACGACAAGGCTTACGAAATGTTTACCGAGGCAGCCAATGCTGGTTACAACACCAACTCAAACCGGATAGATGCCCTCAACTGTGCGGTGAGGGTGCCAAAGCCCGATAATGTCGTTTTGAAAAAACTGGCCGATAACCTGGTAATGCCAATAAGAGAATGCCTATTGGCAATGCCGGCTGGTTGGCAGTGGCCTATACTTACAACCTGATTGGCGATACCGCAAAAGGAGCAGCTGCCAAGCTTAATGTGGTTACGGTAAAATAAAATCCGTAAACAATCAAGCTGCTATTAAAACCGGTTCTTTTATTTGGCTGGCATGTGCTTTCTTTTCTGCGTGAACCCTCGCCGCTTCCCTTACCCACTCTCCTTCTTCCCAGGCTTTTTTACGGGCATCGAGGCGTTGTTTATTGCAGGGTCCATTACCTTTTACCACTGCCCAAAATTCGTCCCAGTTAATGCTGCCAAAATCGTAATGGCTACGCTCTTCGTTCCAATTTATATCCGGGTCGGGCAGGGTCATGCCGAGCAGCTTTACCTGTTCTGCGCATACATCTACAAACTTCTGCCGCAGTTCATCGTTGGTAAAGCGTTTTATTTTCCACTTCATGCTTTGGATTGTGTTGGGGCTTTCATCGTCGGTGGGGCCAAACATCATTACGGCTGGCCACCACCAGCGGTTTATAGCATCCTGGCACATGCGCTTTTGGGCTTCGTTGCCTTTGCTTAACACCAGCAGCGATTCAAAGCCCTGCCGTTGGTGAAAGCTTTCTTCTTTGCATACCCGCACCATGGCTCTGGCATAGGGACCGTAGCTGCATCGGCAAATGGGTACCTGATTCATAATTGCGGCACCATCTACCAGCCAGCCTATTGCACCCATATCGGCCCAGGTAATAGTGGGGTAATTAAAAATAGACGAATATTTGGCCTTGCCGGTATGTAGCTGATCGTACATTTCGTTTCGGCCTATGCCGAGTGTTTCGGCGGCACTGTACAGGTACAGGCCATGGCCGGCCTCGTCCTGCACCTTGGCCATCAGTATGGCTTTGCGCCGTAGCGATGGGGCACGGGTTATCCAGTTAGCTTCGGGCAACATACCTACTATTTCGCTGTGGGCATGCTGGCTTATTTGCCGTATTAAAGTCTGCCGGTATTTTTCGGGCATCCAGTCTTTAGGTTCTATTTTTATTTCGCGGTCTATCTTATCCTGAAAATGAAATTCAGGGTTAGTAACATGCTCCATAGTATAAAATTTTACAACAGCAAAAATAAGGGTTGTGGTGAAAAACTAACAGTCGTTAGTTTTTTTGTGAGTGTACCACACTTTGGACATAAAAATTTGGCTTTACTCACCCTTCCACACACAAAAAAGTGAATTCATTATAAACTATGAATTCACTTTTTTATGTGAGAACATGTGTGTGTATTTGTGTTCGAAAACAAAACGATATGCAATTATTCACAAATCCATTTAGACAAGGTGCAGGTCAAAGACCGCCATATTTGGCTGGACGGCAAAAGGAAAAGGAAGGTTTTAAAAAATTGCTCTCTCAAACTCCTGTTATGCAAAATCTGATACTAACGGGCTTACGAGGTGTTGGCAAAACCGTATTGCTGGACGAGTTGAAGCCCATTGCGACTGACAGTAGTTGGTTTTGGGCTGGTTCAAATTTAAGTGAATCTGCAAGTGTTAGCGAGGCTTCCTTATCAATACGGATACTGGCAGATTTAGCGATATTAACATCGACTTTTACAATTAGTGAAGAATACAGGTTCATAATGGGATTTAAACCAAGTGTGGAAAAAATAGAACTTAAGTTAGATTTTCTCCGGCTTTCTGCTATTCATAATTCCACACCAGGATTAGAGTCGGATAAGTTAAAAAGAGTATTGGAATTCGTATGAGGAACAGTAAAGCACAAAGTAAAAGGAATTGTTCTTGCTTATGATGAGGCACAAATTTTAAAAGACAAGGCTGCTGACAAACAATATCCTTTATCTGTATTGTTAGAAGTAATCCAGTACTTGCAAAAAAAGGACATTCCGTACTTATTGGTTTTAACCGGCCTGCCAGCTCTTTACCCAAATTTAGTTGAGGCACGTACTTATGCTGAAAGAATGTTTCAGGTAATGACATTAACTAAGTTAGGAGAGGCAGATACTAGGGATGCTATATTAAAGCCAATAATGAAACCACAAGAAGATGGCGAGGGGTGCCCTGTAATTTTTAGTGATTTTGGTATATCTGAAATTTTGAAGTATTCTAGTGGTTACCCCTATTTCATTCAATTTTTTTGCAGGGAATCTTTTGATTTGATATTACAACAGATCAAAATAGGCGTAGATACGCCAAGTATAAGAATATCTGATTTTGTAAAAAAACTCGATATAGATTTTTATTCCGGCAGATGGAGTAGCGTTACCGATAGACAAAGGGAACTATTGAGTGTTATAGCAAAGTTACCAACAGCAAACGACGAATTTACAGTTAAAGATGTTGCAAAAAAATCGGTAGAACTAAGCGGTAACCCATTCAAGTGCACCCATATAAATAACTTGCTTGTAAAACTAATTGATGCTGGATTGATTTATAAGAACAGAAGAAGTAAGTATTCATTTGCAGTGCCTCTGCTGGCCGATTATATTAGTCGCCAACAGGACGAAATTTCCTTAGATGATCTTTTCTAAAAAAGAATGCCCGTAAAAGGTGGAAATTTTTTGGGGGATACAACATCCCTTTTTTTAACAAAATACTTTGCGTGGCTTTGCGGTTATTTTAATGGGTTTAATAGTAGTACAAATGCTGAACGGAGCGTCGCCACAAAAGCTAAATCAAGGCTTTGTAGTTGGGGAAAAAAATCTTACAGCCGTGGCAATGAGGGTAGGCACTGGGCCTAAAAAAATCCGAAATCACAAATCACAAATTTTCTTAGTAGGCTCGTACATTTTTACCTTCCATGTAGTTCATAAAAGCTTTGTTGCATACACGATTTCCGCCGGGGGTAGGGTAATTGCCGGTAAAGTACCAATCGCCGGTATTGGTGGGGCAACTTTGGTGTAGTGCCTCTATGGTTTGATAGATAACCTGTACGGGTATTTCCACGCCTTCGGGGGTTATCATTTGGGCTATTTTGGCACTTATTTGCTCGGGGGTAAATTGCTTGTACACCTGCCGCACCACATTTTCTGTATGTAACTGATTGGTACGCTGCAGTTCTTTACATTGGGTGTGCAGGTCGTCGAGCAACTGATCCTGCCCACTTTCTTTTAGCAAATGGATAGCAGCCTGGAAAGCAATAAAGTCCCACATTTTACTCATATCTATACCGTAGCAATCGGGGTAGCGAATTTGCGGGGCACTACTAATAACGATAATTTTTTTAGGCTTTAACCGTGCCAACATGCGGATGATGCTTTCGCGTAATGTGGTTCCACGTACGATGCTGTCGTCTATAACCACAAGGGTATCTTCAAATGGGCGGCTGGTACCGTAGGTAATATCGTACACGTGCTGCACCATATCGTTTCGGCTCACATCTTCAGTTATAAACGTCCGCATTTTAACATCCTTAATTACTATTTTTTCCTGGCGGATTTTCCGGGTTACCATTTCGGCCAGTTTCTCTTCGCTGAAGTCGCCCACCCAACTCATAATGCGCTGCACTTTGATGGCGTTCAGGTATTCTTCCATGCCTTTGCAAAGGCCAATGAAGGCCACTTCGGCTGTGTTGGGTATGTAGGCAAAAATGGTATTTCGCAGATCATAGCTGATGCTTTCCAACACTGGCTTGCTGAGGTGATGGCCGAGGGCAATGCGTTCACGGTAAATTTTTTCGTCGTTGCCGCGGCTAAAGTAAATGCGTTCGAAGCTACAAGCCCGGCGTTCTTTGGGTTCAAGAATCTGCGAAATTTTATAGTTGCCATCGTTATCGCTAATCAATGCACAGCCGGGCATTAGTTCCATCACTTCGTTTTCGCCCACATTAAAGGTGGTGCGGATGGCTGCTCTTTCGCTGGCTGCCACTATAAAATCGTCGTTGGCATAATAGTAAGCAGGTCGTATGCCGTTTGCATCTCGCATTACAAAACTTTGGCCATTGCCTACAAGGCCACCAAATGTAAAACCGCCATCGAACAGCGAGGTGGCCATGCGCAATACTTTTTCTATATCGGGGTTTTCGTGGGTGCGTTCATCTTCTTTTACCAAAAAGTGATGCACCACTTCCATCATAGCAGCCAGGTCACTCTGTTTAGAAAATTCGCCGGGTTCTATATTAATGAGGTCAAAAAGCTCATCGGTGTTTACCAAATTAAAGTTACCTGCCATGGCCAGGTTACGGGCCGGGCTAATGTTTCTTTTTATGAACGGGTGGCAAAAATCTGTTTGGTTTTTACCTTGTGTACCGTAGCGTAAATGCCCCATCATCATCTCACCTAAAAAAGGCAGGTGGCCTTTAAGCAGCCCTGGGTGTTTTAATATATCGGGTTGAAATTTTTCTACTTCCGCGACTTCATCGGCTATCTTCTTAAAAAGGTCGGCAATAGGCTGCTGCACTGCACTACGGGTTCGGTACAAAAATGGGTAACCGGGTTCAACGTTGGTTTTTACTACGGCTAAACCAGCACCATCCTGACCTCGGTTGTGCTGTTTTTCCATGAGCAGGTATAGCTTGTTAAGGCCGTACATGGCACTACCGTATTGGTGGTAATAATGCGAAATTGGCTTGCGGAGACGGATGAATGCGAGGCCACATTCATGCTTAATTTGGTCGCTCATAATTGCTTTTCGTGGGGAAGGGGCAAATGTAAGGAAGTATGCAGTTGGTCAGTTGGTGCTTGTACTAATGGTCACTGGGATCACTAACCAATAAACCAGGTTCGTTTAATTTAAAACCGGTTCCTTAATTGGTACTACATTTTCTGCCAGCCACAAAAACTCCTTTACAAAGTTGTCTATCTGTCCCTGAAAAGAAGCATCGAGCAAATTGCCCTCTACATCAAATTTTTTATCTACACCAGGGGTAATGAGCATATGTGGCGAAAGGAGTCCAAACAACCCGCCTACCAGTAACTGCATTTGTTGGCTGGCTCGTATGCCGCCCATAGCTCCAGGCGATGCCGTAACAATGCCAAAAGGCTTATGCTGCTGTTTGGGGAAATGGTCGAGCAGGTTTTTCATGGCGGGTGCATAGCTTCCGTTGTACTCTGGGGTTACGAGTATAAAAGCATTCGCTTCAAATATTATTTTAGCCAGGGCCTTAAATTCATCAGGGGCCTTTTCTACCGAAGACCATGCTGCCTGAATGGGTGGTAACCCGCTGTGCTGCAAGTCCACTAACTGTATTGGATAGGATGTGTTTTGTTGCAAATGGTTTTTCAAATGCAGTGCCACTCTATAACTGAGGCTACCTGTACGTGGGCTGCCTGAAATGATTACTATGTTCATAATTTTACTTTTTATGGTGGGAATGTAACGCAGAATCTTGTTTAATGTTTAAACATTGAAGCAATATTAAATAATCATCCCCCGATAAAAAAACCGGGGGATGTAGAGAATTAAAGTTCGTTAGTACTATTGTGTAGATGCTAAGGCCTGCTGTTTCCAGCTATCCAACTGGGTGCAGTTTTGAAAATCGGCGTCTATATAAATGTAGTAGTTGCTGATATGGGTAGCAAACCACTTTTCGAGGGTATTTTGCTTTTTTTCTTCTAAAGCCCTTGTGCCAATGCGGTTGTAATCGTCTTTTAGGTTTTCGCGGTGTGGCTCGGTACGGGTGCGCAGATATACAATGCGGACACCTTTTTTTCCGCGTTCGTCGGTATAAGCCTGCGGCTTGCTGTGTTGGCCGGGCTTTAGTGTTTTTAACAGGGGAATTAATTCTTTGTCTAATTGGTCAATTGAAAGGAAAGAACTTCCATCCCGGCTTTGCTGCATACCACCGGTGAACTTGCTTTCTTCCTCATCGCTGAATTTGCTTACGGCTTCGCCAAACTGAATTTTGTTACTGGTAAGCAATAACTGCACGCTATCCAGTTTTGCTTTTGCTTCGTTTATTTCATCGTCGGTTACTTCGGGTATCATTAATAAATGCCGCACCACTGCGTCGTCTCCGGCCCTGCTCACCAGTTGAATAATGTGCAATCCAAACTTAGATTTTACTACGCTTGAAATCTGGCCTTCTTTTAGTTTAAAGGAAGTGGCCATAAATACGGGATCCCAGTTTTTATCGTTGCGGTTAATGCTGTATTGGCCGCCGGTTTCTTTGCTGCCGGGGTCCTGGGTGTACAACTTAGCCATTTGCTCAAACTTTTTTCCACCTACTTCAACTTGCCTTTTAATATCGTTTAGTTGTTTTGCGGTATAGCTTTCTATATCCCGGCTGGCCTTGGGGAAAATTACAATCTTACCTACTTCTATTTCACTTTCGTAAAAAGGGAGGCTGTCTTTGGGTATGGTCATCCAATAATCTTTAACCTCATTGGGGGTAATTTTTATATTGTCAACAATTTTAGACCGCATAGCCTCGGCCAGTTTTTTTTCTTTAAAAGGAATTTTGAAATCTTCCTTCATTTGATAAATTGATTTGCCTGCTACTTCTTCAAGTGTTTCTTTACTTCCGTATTGTCCAATAAAACCACGGATCTGGTTATCGAGCTGGGCGTCTATTTCATCGTCGCTTACGGGTAAACTGTCTTTTTCGGCCTGTATTACCAGCGCTTTTTTTATGAGTTCGCCTTCCATTAAAATACATTCGGGGTTGTCGGGCAACTGGCCGCCCTGCCGCCTAATATCGCTAATGGCATTATAAATGTCACTGCTTAAAATAATGCGGTCGCCTACTTTGCCTACTATTTTATCGGCTACTACTTTTTTCGGTTGGGCAAAAATGAAAGATGTAACTGTAAGCATACAAGCCATGAAAAGCAAGCTGCTTTTAAAAAAAATATTTCTCATAATCTTTTCTGATGAATGTTGCCAAAAGTAATTGTTTCGGTTCTGTTATGCCGGGGTGGATTTGTTTTTAACAAACTGGCAAGGTTGGCAGCGTTCTATGCTGCGCAGTTCCACGGATAAACTTTACGGTAGTGTAAGTTGCAACGCCGCAGCCGCAAGGTGCAGGGATTATGATGCAAATGGCCTCGGGAACAGCAACTGGAAAATCATGCTTTTATAAATTTAAAAAAGGTAATTCAGATTGAAAAAATGGGTGGTTACCAAATAAGACGAAGGCACTACCTGTTTGTAGCATTGCCAATATTCATAAGCACTTTGTACAATATGATGGTAAAGACCCCTATCTACTTTTAAAACAGAAATTATACTTTCCACGTTACGATCAATTAGATGTGGTAAGAAAAAATATTGCAGATGCCAGCACAAAAGGAACCAGTTGAACTTACCGCATTAAACCTTCTGCCGGTTCGGGCAGGTCCAACTCCGTTACATTTGACCGCTTACGGGGCTCATCATCTGTTTTCTGATATCAAATTTGAAGGGAAATCTATTCGCTTTGTGTTTGTTATTCATTCTTATAAATGGCACCAACAGCACTTTGGTTTTTAAACCCGAGGTTGAGGGGAAGGAAAAGGCGGCCATTTTAAGGGTATTGATTTAAAATAATCTACCCCGGCCGCCCGGCTACCAATGACCTCAACAGATTACGCCTTCACATCCAACGCATCTCTAAGCCCATTACCCAACAAATTAAAAGCCAGCACAAGCAGCATAATTGCTA
>Ga0105048_10013947_pt1 | contig 12540 bp, 13 predicted proteins | sample MAT05_FD_78382 | JGI IMG/M metagenome (GOLD analysis project Ga0105048, IMG submission 78382) | Freshwater microbial communities from Lake Fryxell liftoff mats and glacier meltwater in Antarctica - MAT-05 | ecosystem: Environmental > Aquatic > Freshwater > Ice > Liftoff microbial mat | place... | reverse complement strand
GCCCGACGCGCGGCATGTTCCTGAATGCGGCGATCTATCTCCCGCTGATCATCTGGCTGATCCGCGCCCCCTATGGCCGCGCATTTCGCGGTGACGCGCCCGGCCCGAGCCGTCCCGTGCGCGGCATCGGCGACATCGCCGAGACCATCGGCGACGTGCGCAAAGTCCCGGTCCTGTCCTCGATGATCCTGCTCGCCGGCGCAGCCTCGTTCTTCATCGGCAATAGTTACCAGGCGCAGATGCCCGGGTTCGCGGGCGACCTCGGCCACGGTGATCCCGGCGCCGCGTACACTGCGCTCCTCGGCGCCGACGCGGCGGGCGCGCTCGTCGCGGGCTTCTTGCTCGAGAGCGGGCGGCGCATCGCGAACGTGAGGGTCTCCTCGGCGATCGGCCTGGCCGCGTTCTGGGCGGTGTCGCTGGGCTGCTTCGCCCTCACCCGCTCCTATCCGATCGCGCTGGTGCTGCTCTTCATCGCCGGCTTCTGCGAGCTCTCGTTCAGCAGCATGAACCAGACGATCGTGCAGATGCTCGCCCCCACCGCGATCCGCGGCCGCGTGCTGGGGCTCTTCAACATGTCCTCGGCCGGCCTGCGCACGTTCAGCGGCATCACCGTCGGCCTGCTGGGCAGCGTGATCACCGTGCACCTCTCGCTGGCGATCGCCGCGGGCGCCTTCGTCGTGACGGCGTTCGCGCTCTACCGCTTCACGGCCCGAAGCAGCTAGGATTCCTGACGTGAAAGCCGCGCTCCTCTTCGTCGCCGGCCTCGCCGGCTGCGCAACCCCCAACCCGCTCGTCGGCGCGTGGGTGGTCGACGTCGCGCGCACGCACGAGGAGATCCAGAAGATCGAACCCCGCCTCACCGCGACCCAGCGCGCGATCCTCGCCAAGCCCGCCTTCTTCGGCGACATGAGCTACGTCTTCGATCGCGAGCAGGTGCTGGTGATCGTGCACGGCGCCTGCACCGGGCCCATGCCCTATCGCTACGAGCGGCTCGCCGGCACCAAGGTCCGCATCGTGTTCGAGGACTCCGAAGGCGATACGGAGGAGACCGAGATCGATCTCACCGCGCGCGAGATCATCACGCCCGTCGGCGGCGGCCTCGAGAAGGAAGGCGTGGGTCAGGTGTTCGGCCTGGCCACGTACGAGGCGGTCGCTCGAAAGTACGCCTGCGTCGGCGAAGCAAAGATGGCGCTGTAAGACATGCGCACCCGCGTCCTCCTCGCCGGTGCGATCGTCATCTCCGGCTGCTCCGACGCGGTGCTGCTCATACCCCCTGCCCCGCCCGGCGCCATCGCCGTCGCGATCGTCTCCCATGCCGGAGGCGAGCTCCGGCCGCTCCCGCTCGACGGCCCGATCTATCTCCCCGAGGGCCGCATCGAAGCTCATTTCTTCGATGTTTCTTTGCGAGCCGCCGAGGCGCTGCCAGCCACGACTCCGGTCGACGACGCGCGCGGCTGCGAGGCCGGTGGGCTGCCGCCGCCGATCGCGCGCTACGATCTCGCCACCGAAGGCGCGACGTTGCTGGCCGACGAGCGACGGCTCCGCGCGACCGATCTCGAGTGCGTGGCGACCACCGATCTGGTGGTGGCGACGATCGAGACCGGCGTGAGCTGCCGCCGCGCGACGCTCGAGAACCTCCGCTGCGGCATGGAGATCAACCGCAGCGCCTGCACCCAGGCCGCCAACAGCACCTGGCCCACGATGCTCGACGGCACACCCTGCGGCCCGCGGGAGGATGATCCGGTCTGCGCGCCGCTCGCGACCTTGCCTCCGCAGAGCCTCGCCGCGGGGGTGTGCGACGCGGCCGGCTATGCGATCTATCGGCCGCGACCGCTCGCGCTCGACGTCGAGCACATCCCGTTTCCCGCGCCCCAGGACCTCAGCCGACCGTTCGACTTCGTCGTCACTTCGAGCGCGATCGTGATCAGCTCGAGCAGGCTTCTCGAGCGCGAGGTCGACTGCGACCACGCGATCCCGTCGTCCCTGCAGATCTACAATCGGCAGGGCGGCACGTTCACCAACGCATCCGGTCCGCCGTGCATGATGGGGATGGTCCCGGGTACCGGCGGCTTCTGGTCGACATTTCAAGCCTCGAACGACGTCATCGGGGTGGGCTGGTTCGATCTCTCGGGCCACATGGTGCGGAGCACCACGGTCTCGATTCCCGCCGAAGTCAGGCCGAGTGATCTGCAGATCCAGCACGTCTTCGACATGCGTGACACGACCCTGCCCGGTCAGCCGCCCGAGCTCACCGCGCTCGTGACCCTCGAGTCCCTCGGCGGCGCGAGCGGGGACGTCACGGTGTTCCTGCGCTTCGACGCCCGCACACTGCGCCCGATCGCCATCACCGCCACGCGCGGCAGCCCGCGCGGGGTCGCCGCCGACAACGGTCAGCTGCTCCTCAGCGACGACGGATCCGAGAGCGTGCGCTTCTTTCGTCTCCCGATCGAAGATCCGCTCGTCGAGGAAGACTTGCTGCGCAACGAGGCGTTCGGCTCGGTGTCGATGGGCCCGATTCTGGCGGCCAGCGACCTGCGGCTCTGGCTGGTCGGCCGCGCGGGGGACACGCCCGGCCTCGACATCTACGACAGCAAGAACGCGACGCTGCCCCTCGCGCGAACGCCCTTCGTGCTCTCGCCTTTAGCGAGCCCCGACGGGATCGTGCGCGTCGACGCCACCCACGCGCTGGCGATCTTCCACGCCAATCTCCGCGGCGCGACGACCACTGAATTGCAAGTCTGGGCCACGCTGCTCGACCTCGAGCACCCGGAGTCCCAGGTGGCGGGGCTGGATGCCGCGCCGCTCGGCGTCGCCGACGGCGCCCCCGGTCGCGTCACCCTCGACGACGAGGGCGTGGTGTGGCTGCTGCTACCGCACGCGTTCGAGGTGGCTTCGGTGCGCCTGCCCTAAAGGCACTGGTCGTTGTCGCAATCGAGGTTGCAGCAGTCGAAGTCATCCCCGCAGGACGCGCCGCGCGATCCACACGAGATCGCGCAGGCGCCGTTCACGCAATAGCTGTCGTGATCGCAGCAGTCACCGCCGGTGGTGCAGCCGCGCCCGAGGCAGGGCGTCGGATCTCCGCACTGCTGGCCCTGGCAGACCAGCCCGCCGCAGCAGTCGCCGTTGTCCTGGCAGAACACGCCGGATGCGCCGCACGCCGCATGGCAGCGCCACACGAAGATGCCGCCCGAGTTCGAGGTGCAGTACGGCGCGCCGCCGCAGCACGACGCGGTGCCGCAGTCCTGCGACTCGCACGATCCGGCCGGCACCGCGCACTGGCCGTTGTTGCACGAGAGCCCGGTGCAGCACGCCGCGCTGACGCCGCACGACCCGCCCGAGGGCGAGCAGCTCACCGTGTTGGGGACGCACTGGCCGCCGCTGCAGCGGCCCGAGCAGCACGATCCCGACGCGGTGCAGCTATCTCCGTCGTCGACGCAGCCCGGCACGCCGTCGCCGCACGCCCCGCCGGTGCAGCGCCCGGTGCAGCACTGCGAGGGGTTGTTGCAGCTCGCGCCGTTCGCCGCGCAGGCTGCGCCGCTGGTGCAGCGGCCGTTGCTGCAGGTCAGCCCCGAGCAGCACCCGCCGAACGCGCCGCCGCAGAGCTGGCCATCGCCGGCGCAGCTCGGCGTGATCTCGCCGCACTGGCCGCCGTAGCAGGTCCCCGAGCAGCACTGGCCGGGGGTGGTGCAGGCCGCGCCCGGGAACGCGCAGCTGAGGAAGTCCTCGCACACGTTCGATGAGTTGCAGATCGACGGGAAGCAGCACTCGCCGCTGTCGATGCAGGAGTCGCCGTCGGCGGTGCAGAGGCCCGAGCCGATCGCCAGCACGCACTCATCGCGCCCGCTCTGATAGAAGCAGACCAATCCCGGGCAGCAGCCATAGCCATCGGCGGCGTCGCTGAAGCACGTCTCCCCGTACGAATGACACTGCCCGAACTCACACCGACCCTCGATGCAACTCAGTCCGAAGCTGCAATCACCGTGATCGGCGCAGCGGCCGTCCGCGAGCACGGGCTGGCAGACGTTGTTTCGGCAGGTGGTCTCGCCGCAGCAATCGAAGCTCCCGCTGCACGGCTCGAACGAGTCCTGGCAGCACCGCGTGTAACCAAGCGAGTTGTCACCCGCACGGCAGGAGGTCGCCGCCTCGCAGCAATTGTCGACGTCGTTGTTGCAGTCATCACCGACCGGCTCGCAGGTGGCCGGATTCGGTCGAGCGCCACAGTATCCCGCGCGACAGTATCCCGAGCAGCACTCACCGTCGCTCCCGCAGGTGAGGCGATCGCTCAGACACGAAGTACACGCGCCGTTCGGGCAGACCAGACCGGGGCAACAATCGCCGTCGATCGCGCAAGTATCTCCGGTCGGGCCGCACGCGGCGGGCGGAAGTCGGCACTCACCGCCGGTGCACACCGTCCCGCTGCAGCACGTCGCCGAAGTCGCGCAGCGATCGCCGCTCATTCCACAGGGCCGAGCATCGGCGGCGCTGGCGTCCCGCCCGGTGGCGCTCGCATCCAGCCCCGGGGCGCGCGCGTCGAGGCCAGCGATGCTGGCATCGAGACCGGGCGCACTCGCATCGTCGGTGGGGCCTGCGTCGTCGTACACGGGCGCCGCGTCGTCGGTGGGGTTGCGATCGGCGCCGAACGCGTCGGCAAAGACGCTCGGGCTCGCGTCGGCGGGGGTCGAGGTCGCCGTCGCATCACGCTGCCGCACCGGGCCGGGGCCGGGGCCCACCGGGACCCTTCGCGCATCATCGCAGGCGACGAGACCGAGGAGGCACAGCGCGAGCGCGAAGCGGGAGGTCACGGGCCAACGATAGAGGAGGGTCGGAGGGGGCAAAAGGACATATGTCTCACGGCATGCGTCGGGCCTGCTCGCGCTCGGCCTCGGCGCCTACGCGCCGCTACGTCGCGCGCGCCACCCGTAGAACCGTCGAGCGCAGCCAGCGCTGGGCGGGATCCTTCAGCGCCCGCTCGTGGCACAGCTGGCTGATCGTCACGCGCGGCATCGCGACCGGCGTGGCGGCGATCGACAGCGGCATCATGCGCGAGAAGTGGCGCGCGACGCGCTGCGGCAGAGACACCACCAGATCGGTGTCCTCCACCAGGAACACGGCCACCAGGAAGTGCGGGACCGTCGCCACCACTTTCCGCGCGAGGCCGTGCTGAGCGAGCACGTCGTCGATGATGCCACCGGTCTCGCCGCGCGGTGACACGAGCACGTGACCCAGCGCAGCGAACTGCTCCAGCGTCAGCTTCTTCTTCGACGCTGGGTGCCCGCGTCGCAGCAAGCTCACCGAGCCTTCGCTGAACAGCGACTGCCGGTAGAGTCGCGGCGGCGCGGTCTTGAACGAGCCGACCAACAGATCCAGTCGGCCCGACTCCAGCTCCTGCATCGGAAACGCAGTGCCGAGCGGCACGACGTGGATCCGCACGCCCGGCGCCTCGCTCTCCAGCACGCGCAGCAGCGGCGGCAGCAGCACCATCTGCCCGAAGTCGGTGGCGGCGAGCGTGAACGTCTGGGTGCTGGTGGCCGGATCGAAGCGACGCTGACCCACGAACGCGCGATCGATCTGGCCGAGCACCTGCGCGAGCATCGGCGCCATCGACAGCGCGCGGGTGGTGGGCTCGATGCCGCGGCCCGCGCGCACGAAGAGCGGGTCACCGGCGGCTTTGCGCAGGCGCGCGAGGGCGTTGCTGGCGGCGGGCTGGCTGAGCCCGACCCGCTCGGCGGCGCGGGTGACGCTGCGCTCGGCGAGGAGCGCATCGAGGAGGCGGAGCTCCTTGAGCTCGACGGTGGGGAGCTTCACCAGACATTCATCCGCTGAATGAATGCTATCAAGCAACGAAGACTGACGAGAACGATCCCGGCTGACTACATTGGTCCCCGTGCTGATAGCGCTCCTCCTGCTGGCGTCGCCCGCCAACCAGACCTGCACCCAGGCTTCGACGATCGCCTTTCCGAGCGACAACGCCGACTCGACGCTGCTGAGCGTCACCTCGACCTTCGCCTCGCCCTGCGGCCAGCGCGACACCGCAGCGGTCTGGTTCACGATGGTGACCCCCACCGAAGGACGCTACGAGTTCCGCACCAAAGGCGGAGTGCCTATCGAACGGCGCGCTCCCGCCGCAGCTCCTCACCTGCGACGACGACTCCGGCGAGGGGCAGCACTCCCGCGTCGAAGGGCGGCTGATGGTCGGGGAGTCGATCTGCCTCGCGGTCGCCGGGAGATACTTGAGTGAAGAAGGTGAGTTCGTCCTGAACGCCCGCCTGGCCAGCGCACCGCCGCCCAACGATCGCTGCGTGAACGCGCAGCCGCTCGCCTTTCCCGACGAGGTGGTCGCCGAGAACTTCGCCTCGCGCCCCGAAAGCGGCGTCTTTCCGTGCCCGTCGGGTGAGTTCGGCCTCTGGTACTCATTCACTGCGCCGGCCGAGGGCGTGTACAAGTTCGACACCAAGTCGACGCGCGAGGCGCAGCCAGACATCGCGCTGTTCTCGACGCGCGGCGGCGTGGTGATGGCCTGCAGCGACCTGCCCAACCCGGCGGTGTCGGCGCGCCTGATGGCGGGGCAACAGGTGCTCGTGCGGGTGAGCTCGAACGTGTTCACGCGCGGTGAGGTCGTGCTGAGCGTGGGTCCCGATCGGCCGAGCGCGGTGCCGATGGACGCCGGCGTCGCGAGCGATGACGCGGCGAGCATCGATGACGCGGGCACACCGGTCGATGACGCGAGCGCCGCCGCGGATGCAGCGCCGCGCGCCGACGCGATCTCGAGCCCGGACGCCGCGCCCCGACCCGACGCCGCGAGCGCGATCGACGCCGGGACAAAAGATCTCGCCACCGAGGGCTGCAGCTGCAGCGAGGCCTCGGGCGCCCCGCAGATCGCCCATCTCTTGCTGGGCCTCATCCTCCTGATGGCGCTCCGCGCGCGCCCCCGATAGCTCGTTTTCGTGCTAGAACGGGCCGGTGAAGCCCATCCGCGGTGACCGCCCGATCGTGGTCGGGAGCGTCGACAGCAGCAGCGCCGTCATCGCCCCCAAGAAGGCGTCGAAGGCCCAGCTGTCGACGCCGCTCGGCCAGACCACCGTCCCCGAGGGCGGCCGCACTGCGAGCACCATCCCGCCGCGCGTCGTCACGCTGCCCGAGGGCTGGCCGCCGACGTTCGATCTCGGCTTCGCGGCGCACGGCGTCGGCGAGGTCCTCAAAGCCCAGGGAAAGGAAGACACCGGCCCCGCCTCCTCCATCACCTTCACCGACGCCGATCTCACCTTCTTCGAGGCCCCTGCCCTGCCGACGTATCTGATCGACAAGAAGACCGGCACGGTCCTGCTCGACGACGACGGCAAGCCGGTGAAGCTGGGCATGGGCCCCGATCGCCACGCCGCCTCCGATCTCGCGGACTACGTGAAGCGGCACCCCGGCTTCGACTCGTGGCAGTACACGATGGACAACCGCGAGTTCGATAGTGTGGCCAACATACTATCAGCCGCGCCGATCGCGCCGACGGTCGACCTGCTCAAGAAGAAGACCGAGAACGACCGGCAGTTCATCATCACCGCGCGCGGCAGCACCGACGACGTCACGAAGGCGCTCAGCGACTATCTCGAGAGGCGCGACGTGAAGATGAACGGCGTGTTCATGATGTATCACGTCGATCAGCAGGCGAAGATGGGCATCCCGGACAAGGGCGTCGACGCCCCGCACCGAAAAGCGCTGACCATGGCGGCGATCCTGCACCGCTACGATCCGAGCATGACCACCATCAAGCGGGTGCGCTTCGTCGATGATCACGACGGCAACCTCAAGGCCGCGATGGCGCTGCTCCCGGCGCTGTTTCCGAGCATCAAGTTCCAGTTCGTCGACGTCATCCACGAGGGCGGCGGGAAGTTCCGCCACCACACCGTCGCGAAGTCGTCGAAGGACGGCGGTCTGAAGGACACCAGCGGCAAGCCGGTCGACATCGCCAGTTACAAGAGCGTGGACGCGCCGTTCTCGAAGTCGCTCACGCCGATCGACTTCTGGAAGACCGGTGAGCCCTTCGGCGAGCTCTCGAACTTCGCGGAGTATCCGATCCAGGTCGGCGGCAAGACCTGGCCGACCACCGAGCACTATTTCCAGGCGCAGAAGTTCGCCGGCACCCCGCACGAGGAGGAGATCCGCGCCGCCGCCACCCCCGCGCTCGCCGCCGCGATGGGGCGCGACAAGACCCGCCCGCTGCGCGCCGACTGGGAGTCGGTGAAGGAAGACCTCATGCGCGACGCGCTGGTCGCCAAGTTCTCCCAGCACGCCGAGCTCCGGACCCTCCTGACGAGCACCGGCGACGCCCTCCTCACCGAGGCCTCGCTGAAGGACGGCTACTGGGGCACCGGCCCGGACGGTAAGGGCAGAAACCGCCTCGGCGAGCTGCTGATGCAGGTCCGCGCCGATCTACAAACCGCCTCGTAATGTGGTAGCATGTGACCCCCGTGCCGGGTCCCATCACCCTCACGCTCGAGCGTCGCGCGCAGCCGATCCTGCGCGTCGTCCTCCCGGCGGCCCTCGAGCTGCGCGCGGTGAACGACGCGAGGGCCGCGCTCGACGGCGTGCTCACGCCGGCGGCCGGTGACGCACGCGTCGGGATGCTCATCGACACCCGCGCGCTGAAGACGGTCGCCGAGGGCGCCTTCGAGGCCCTGGGAGCCCTGGAAATGCAGGCCGGACGCACCGCCCGCGTGGCCCGCGTGGCGCGCCTGGTGGCCGATGCGAAGCTCGCCGCCGACAGCAACACCGCCGCCACCGCCGCCGGCATCGCCGGAGCCGTCCGCGCCTTCACGCGCGAGGACGAGGCCCTCTCGTTCGCGGAGGGGGCATGACGATCAACAAGCTCCCGCCGCGGTTCATCATCGATCCGAACGCGCCCGTGGAGACGCCCATGGCCCCCGGGCGCCTGATCGTCGATCCGAACGATCAAGTCGCGGCCGGCACCCTCCACAAGCCCGGCGTCGCGCCGTTCGCCCGCAATCTCGCGACCCGCGGGCCCGATCCGACCTTCTGGGCGCGCGCCGCCGACTTCCTCGGCTTCCGCTCCGTCGCGCCTTCGGTCGCGGCGGTCGCCACCGCGATCAACTTCGGTACCCGCGACAACCTCGGCCCGGGCGCGCCGATGCTCAGCGAGCACCTCGTCCACGCCCAGCACCTGACCCGGCAGATGATCGCCGACCTCGGAGAGCTGCGCGCGGGCGGCTTCCCGCGTGGCCTCTTCGGGCGCCACTCACCCCAGGAGCTGGCGTTGCTCGACGCGATGATCGGCGAGGGCCACGACCCGAAGGGCGCGCGATCGCTGCGCGAGGCGATCCACATGATCCTCGGCGGCGACGAGGAGCGAGTCGCCATCGCCGCCCTCGACGAGGCCGCGGCGCGCGTGCGGCGACCGCCCGACGAGCCGCTCCACGACCTGAAGGCGGACCCCTCGGGCCTCCAGGGTCCCTCGAGCGACGGACGTCTCCCCGCCACGATCGACAAGGTGCTCGAGATCCGCCGGCTGCGGCACGCCGCGCCCTCCGATCTCGTGAACCGCCACGAGGTCACCGCCGGCAACCGCGTGCAGGTCATTCCGGGCGGCGGAAAGAGCGTCGACGCGATCATCTCCGAGATCGGCCAGGCCAAGGACAGCGTCCACGTCGCGTTTTTCATCGTGAAGGAAGGCAAGCGCTGCGATCAGCTGGTCGACGCGCTGATCGCCAAGGCGAAGGACGGCGTCCCGGTGCGCGTGATCATGGACGAGCGCGGCGAGCTGCTGGGGCACCAGTTCAACTTCACCGAGATCATCGACCGCCTGCGCGCAGGTGGCGTCGAGGTGCAGGTGAACTGGATCCTCCCCGGCCAGGGTGAAGAGGTGAAGCTCGCCGGGCCCGATCACCGAAAAGAAGTGATCATCGACGGAAAAGTCGCCTTCACCGGCGGACTGAATATCGGCGACGACTATCTCGACGTCTGGCACGACGTGGGAATTCGCGTCGAGGGCCCGTCGGCGAAGCAGATCCAGTCGGAGTGGATGATGACGTGGCTCGCCCTCGGCGGCACGATCGATCCCGGCGCGACCGACGACTCGGTCCGCTCGAGATACTTTCCCGATCCCACCACCCGCGGGACGGCGCGCATCAAGATCGCCTGCACCATCCCCGGCGAGAGCGAGGAGATCCGCCTCGCGACGCTGCAGCTCATCGGCGAAGCGAAGAAGACGATCGACATCGAGAACCCATACATCACCAACGCCGAGGTGCAGGAGGCGCTGCTCGCCGCCGTCAACCGCGGCGTGAAGGTGCGCCTGCTCATCCCGGCCGACAACAACCACGGATACTGCGATCTCGTCGCGCGTACTCACTTTCCGGCGCTGCTGGCGGCGGGCGCCGAGATCCGCGAGATCCCTGGGATGTCACACGGCAAGGTGCTGCTGGTCGACGATCAGAAGGGCTGGGTCGGCACTTCGAACCTCGACGATCTCAGCTTGCGCAAGATCCACGAGCTCGACGTGCTGTTCGATGATCCCGGCGTGGCGGCGCAGGTGAAGACCAACATCTTCGAAGCCGACGCGAAGCGCGCGCGACTCCTGAGCCTCGAGGACATCACCTCGATGCAGCTCGCGCTCGGTCACTTCTGGAGCATGTTCCGCGGCAGTATCTGACTATTGCAGGTCGTACACCGACGCGATGCCGGTCGTCGCGCCCGCGTACTGGATGAAGCGCCGGCCGTTGTTCGTGACGGTGTACGGGCTCATCGCGGTGCGAACCATCGGGCAGAGCACGTCGATCACGAAGGTGGTGCCGTTCTCCACGTGGTTCGCGGTGAGTTCACCGAAGTACGTCATACCGCCGCCCTCGAGCCGGAAACTCTGCTCGTACGCAGTGCCGGTGAAGCGCAGCGACTGGAAAAACGTGCCCTGGCCCGGCGACATCGCGCCGCCCGGGCCGTCGTAGCGCACGCGCTCGACCATCACCCAGGTGCCGTCGGCGATCACGCCGCCCATGGGGTTCGGGAAGTCAGCGTGGACGACCGTCTCGGTGACCGGCGTGTTGCCGGGATCCAGCGCGGTGCACTCGGCGACACCCGAGTCGCTCGGCCCACTCGCGGCGTCGGGGTCGCCGGCGATCGCCGCGTCCGGATTCACGACGGCGGCCGCGTCGTCGTTCGTCACCGCCGCGGCATCGTCGCTCCCGACCGCCGCAGCGTCGTCGTCGCTGGCGCCCCCGTCCTTGTTCACGGGCAAGGCGCGCCCGCCGAACCCGCGGCTGAAGTGGGTGACGCTGCCGACCAGCGTGTCGCCGACGACCATCGACTGGAGCTCCTCGAAGGTGGTGGTGCTTCCGGCCATCGACCAGAAGAGCTGCGGATTCGCCGCGCCGGAGCAGAGGTCGAGCGACACGCGAACCGGCAGCGCGAACGTCAGCGCCTCGGGCGCGAACGCGTAGACGTCCGTGAACGCCTCGTAGCCGGCCGGCGCGGTCTGCGACGCGACCGACACCGAGAGCTACTGGGTCATCTGCACGGCGATCGGCGGCACGGTGAGCGTGAGCCCGCCGATCGACAGCTCGCCGCCAGCCGGGCCGATCATCGCGGTCGACATCGACATCGCGGTAGCGTCGGAGTGAACGGTCGCCGTCGCATCGTGTCTCACGCAATGATCGCGGCTGCAATGGTATGCAAATGCATGACCTCTTTCCCGGTCGTGCTCGACGAAGAGCGACTGCTCGTCGTCGACAAGCCGAGCGGCATCACTTCCGAAGACGCCGCAACACAGCTTGGAATGAAGCTCGTCCACCGCATCGACAAGGCCACGTCGGGGCTCCTCGTCCTGGCCGCGGATGCGCGCGCCGTACAGCGCATGCAGAAGCTCCTCGCGAACGGCGGCGTCGAGCGCGACTACTGGCTGGTCGCCCACGGCCGCCTCGAGCGGGGCGAGATCTCGAGCACCCTGGTCCGCGATCGCGGCGACGGGCTGCGGGGAAGCGGCCCCGACGGCAAGCCGGCGCGCACCATGATCGAGATCCTCGCGCACGATGCCTCGACCACCACCGCGTGTGCGCGACTGGCCACCGGACGCACGCACCAGATCCGCATTCACCTCGCGGAGTCGGGCCACCCGATCGTCGGGGAGAAGGTCTACGTGCGCGACTATCTCGCGGCGAGACACCTACTCATCGAAGCACCACGGCTGATGCTGCACGCGTGGAAGTTGCGCTTCTATCACCCGATGGCGCGGCGCGAGGTGATGTTGGAGTGCGCGCCACCGATCAGAGGCGGCTGATGAAGCCGATGTGGCTCGGGGGATCATCCGTACAGAGCGACTCCCCGATCGGCGTGCGGCTCGCGCCATTCGAGACTCGACATCCAGCGAACTCGGCCGACGTCCCGGCGCCGACGACGATTCGCTCCGCGTCGGACCGGACCGTCATCGAGAGCGACGCGCGGGCGGCGCAGCTGTCCGGCGTCGCGCATTCGTCCGGCGCGTAGTCGACCGCGAGGAACGGGAGGTTCGGCAGCCGACCGCGGGTCACGTTCCACGCTGCG
>Ga0105048_10013944_pt1 | contig 12543 bp, 12 predicted proteins | sample MAT05_FD_78382 | JGI IMG/M metagenome (GOLD analysis project Ga0105048, IMG submission 78382) | Freshwater microbial communities from Lake Fryxell liftoff mats and glacier meltwater in Antarctica - MAT-05 | ecosystem: Environmental > Aquatic > Freshwater > Ice > Liftoff microbial mat | place... | reverse complement strand
TCAAGTGCCTTGACTTGATTAAGCCGATAAAAAGGAAGCTTCAAAGTGATTGTTAGTTCTGCCATATAGCTATTATAGCATTATCCTACAAGTGTATGTAGGATAGCTTGGATTATTGAACAGTCGACACGCGAGGCTAAAGCCTCTCTCTGGTTTTCACCCTCCACTTAAAAGATGGAGGCTCTCAACTGTGATTAGGTAGGCTACTGCCGCAGACTCTGGATTGATATCATGCACCTGAGCCACTTTAGTAGGGATCTGCCCAAACATCACTGGAAATAGTAACCGCTCAAACCAAGGCTCCCTTGACACCCTAGCGGCTGAATTAACTAGGGGCGATCGAGAATATAAAAATAGCACCATTGCCGCACAGCAGGCCCAAGAACAGAATCGAATTGCTCCACAAGTTCTTCAGCCCGGCGCAAACTTTCTGGGTCTGTGGGGTAAATTTTATCTTGCTCAGAAGCCTTGCGATCGACCCATCGGAGAATAGCTGCGGAGTTGGTTAGCACTTCTGTGGCGGTAATCAATACTGGAACCGAACCGATTGTCCACCCACTCGTTGAGTTGTCAGCCGATGGAAAGGAGACCTGTGGGGTTCTTCTACAAAAGGAATTTGCAGCCTTATTAAAGCCCATCGAACTTTTTCGCAGAGGGCGTAAAGTCTTATGCCCCTACAGATCAATCGGTGCGTTACGGCTATCGCCTAACACACCCTACCGGACTGAAGCTAAGTTGACGTTGCCACAATTGAAGTCACTATGCAGAGAGCTAGGGATAAAAACTATTGATGAGTTGCCAGATAGCTTTAAACCTTCTTCTTAAAGGTCTAGCAATATGTCAGAATAAAAAACAAATTGCCGGAGGATGAACCCCCCCGGCAAATCAATACAAACGATCTAACAGAAATTTTATCATGTTCAACAATCCATTTATCAGAGCCGTAGGTATAACAGCGATCGCATGGGCATTGCTCCAAGGACTAGCCTATGTACTAGACGCATTAGTAAAGCTAGTATCAGTTGCTGCAATCTGGACAAGAGCATTTTTCATCCCCTACAGTACCCAAGTAGCGATCGGCATCGGCGTAATTTACCTAATTTATACAGCAGTCACCACCAGCAAGGATTAATCAATGAACCCTAAAATCAATTTTATTGTAGGCGCTGTATCGATCGCTCTTGCAATTATTCTCATAAATTATCTAGTCCTTTATCTTGTACAGAAATGATGGATCTACAGCTAAATCCCCACCGCTGCCGTCTTGCTGGTTTTAGGAGTAACCAAAAATAGCGGGTGGTGAAAAATAATATAGAGTTTGGGTAGTGCTAAATAGGTAAGAATTTCCCCCGCAGCGCGGGGGAAATTCTTACTAAAAAATCATTACTTCTTTAGGACTACCAGAGTTTTTTAGAGATTAGATTTAAGGATAATATCGCAAAGGGATCGCACTTTAAGTTGTGTACTCAGCATTGATCTTGACGTAATCATAACTTAGGTCACAGCCCCAAGCCAGACCCTCACCGTTGCCACTGCCAATTTTGACTTGGATCAAGACAGTATCAGATTTGAGGTATTCCCCTTGGGAGGCAGCTTTGAGGTAGTTGCTAGCAGCAGGGCGATCGAACCCCAGAGGCTGTCCTTGTTTCATTAACAGGAAATCTCCTAGCTTAATTTGTAAATCTTCTTGATCAAAGGGTACTCCAGCTCTCCCAGCAGCGGCAGCAATTCTGCCCCAGTTAGGATCGCGCCCAAAGATTGCTGACTTGACTAGGGAAGACCCGGCAATGGTTTTTGCTACTACACAAGCCGCCGCATCATCACTTGCCCCAGTAACTTGCACTTCAATCAAACAAGTTGCGCCTTCTCCATCTCTGGCGATCGCCTTAGCTAAGTGCTGGCAAACCGCTGTGAGCATCGCTTCTAATTTCATGGCCGACTCACTTTGGGGATCGGTGACTGCGGCACTGCGCGATCGACCATTAGCAAGGGCAATTAAGCTATCGTTGGTACTGGTATCTCCATCTACAGTGATCTGGTTGAAACTCTTATTGGCAGCTCGACCCAGCATTTGTTGCCAGAGTTGGGGAGATACTGCGGCATCGCAGGTGACAAAGGCAAGCATGGTTGCCATATTGGGATGGATCATCCCCGAACCCTTAGCAATGCCCCCTACTCGGACTGGTCTGCCATCAATAATAGTTTCTAGGGCAATAGATTTAGGTACAAGATCTGTAGTGATGATCGATCGCGCCGCATCTTCTCCCCCATCTTCGGAAGCTGCCGCCACTAGGTCAGGAATCCCGGCTCTCAGGGCCTCCATTTTTATTCTCTGCCCAATTACGCCCGTAGAAGCCAGCAAGATTGTATCCGGAGCTACCTGAAGTTCTTCCCCAAGGATTTTGGCACTTTCTAGGGCATCTTGCCATCCCTGTTCCCCCGTAGCAGCATTCGCCTGTCCAGCATTGCAGAGAATTGCCCTAGCACTAGGTTTGATCTGGAGACGTTGCTTACAATAATCTACACAAGCTGCTCGGACTACAGAGGTGGTAAAAACTCCCGCTGCGATCGCATCCACCTCTGAGAGAATTAAGGTTAAATCTTTTGCTCCAGAAGGCTTCAGCCCTGCTGCAATACCTGCTGCCTTATAGCCCTGCGCCGCCGTCACGCCCCCCGCCACTTCCTGCCAATCTGCCATAACATCCTCTAACTTTGCCTATTTTGTTAAGGGATTATAGCATGGTGATAGAGTTTCCATGTGCTTCACATAAACCATTCAGTAATTCTCACCCAAGGTTTATTACCATCCATAATTAAAATCTCTTAACCTTCTAACTTAACAAGTTGTAGAAATTCTAGTAGCTGATCTTTCAATTAAGTTTTATTAATAGTTTTCAAACTCCCTTTTTACTTTTCTTGAATTATTGGAGAGGGAAAAACTAAGATAGCACTTGCTAAAATACCTAGGATTTGATTGACATCTTTAAGATAATACTCACTTAAATCGATGCTCAAAATTTGCCCTTGCAAGCTGAGAAACTGCCAAATACTCCCCGTAGTAACCGCACCATAAATTACATTAATACTCTCCGTCAAATTCCCAGAGCTTGGTTGGCTTCTCGTATTAAAAATCTGGGCTGCTACCATCTCTGCTGCACACTGTCCCAAACCTGCATTGATATTTTCCTTTTTAGCCTCTACAACTATAATCACCGGGGCTGTCACGGCTAGGATTTCTGGGGATTTAGTAATAATGAAATCACAAATACCATTTAAACCCTTGGTATCATCAACGGTAAAATCCACCCCAGAAAATAAATTAATTTGCTCCTTTAATTGTCGGCGTAAATCAACCAAAATCGGGGAAATAATGAGTTCCGATCGAGCCTTTTCACTATTGCTACCAAAGGCGATCGACTGGTTATAGCTAAGAATATCTACTAGTAAATCACTCGCACCTAATTCAGCAACATCACCAAAAATATCTCGCTTTTCTAGCGTAGTTAAGCCAAAATCCTGCTTGACCTTAGTTAGACTAAATTCACTGTAGGGCATAAAAAAATATTACCTTTTCTGAGTTATTATTTTCAAAATATAGGCAATTCTAAAATAAATCCGGGTAGAACATCTTCTCCTGATAAATTAGTTGGCAATGACACAATTTCTATTGGTTGATTCTGGCGATAAATTTCCACCTGTTGGCTTTGGGGATTAATTAACCACCCCAACCGCAAACCACTATCGAGATATTCCTGCATTTTCTCTTGGAGTAGTTTCAAAGAATCAGTCCGAGCCTTCAACTCAATCACAAAATCGGGACAGATGGGCGAAAACCTTTCCTGCTCTGCTAAGGTTAATGCTTCCCAGCGATCGTTAGCAATCCAAGCCACATCAGGAGAGCGGCGACCACCCCTAGGCAAGGTAAAAATAGTGGAGGAACTAAAAACTTTTCCTAATTTAGTTTGCCGATTCCATAGCCAAACGTAACCATTTAAATCAGATTCTCGATTGCCACTAATTGCACGGATCGGAGGCATGATTATCAATTCTCCCTTAGCATTTTGCTCGATTCGCCAAGTTTCATTGGCGTTGCATAGTTGATAGAATTGCTCATCGCTTAATTCAACTTTTTTCAAATCTAAAATAATAGGTTCGTAAGTAATCATTTTTCCCTCCCATCGATACTAAAAAACTTTGGAAACTTTTAAATTTAGAGAACTAAATCTGGGTGACTGAAGCAAATCATCATTGCTAAAACTGCCCACCTCTGCATAGGTATCGCCCACAAGCTCTAAGACTAGGATAGTTGAATATTTTTTAGGCTAAAGATAAAGCTGACAGTTTCTCCACAAAAGATTGATGTTCTGGTGTAGCTAATCCTAGCTGCAAAACTGCCAAAACCTTTGCTAAATCACCCGCCAATAAAGCGTCTCTATTTAACCACAAGCCGGGAAAAATCTCAGAGCAAATTACGCCATCTGCATTAGGTTCAAAGAGTATCACCATTTTCTAAGCGAGGAACAGTCAAGCTAGAGGAAATTATGGTAGTAGTCATTACATTTTTCTAAAGTGATTATCTCTTCACCAAATCTAATAAAGGTTTCGCGATCCAGCTTACTCCGACTTTAAGTTGGTGTTCTTGAGTGGGCATTCGGTATAGGTATGCTAATCGCCTGAGCACATGGGCAAGGTTGCCTTCTAGAGTGATTCCCAAACCCGCTAAGGTGGCATTATCTATCCCCAAGGTCATCATTTCTCCTAGGTTTTGATAGCGGAAGGGGAGGAGTGGTCTTCCCGTTAAGTCTGCCCAGAGATTCCAACCTGTGTAGTCTGCCTGCTGGAAAGCAGCTTGGGCAGTGGTGGGAATTTGCTGCCCATTAGTATCCTTGCAATCTGCTATATCTCCAAGGGCATAGATTTCTGGATGATCTAAAACTTGCAGAGTGTTGGTGGTAGTTAACTGCCCCCGATTATTGTGGGTTAGGGGTAGGGATTTGATTACGGATGCTACTTGAGTTCCCACAGTCCAGAGGACTATATCCACCGGAATGCTGTCGATACGTCCTTTATAGTTAAGTTCGATCGCCTCAGCCGTAATTTTTTCTACTCCTGTTTCTAGATCAAGCCAGACATTTCTGGAAGCTAGGGCTTTTTGGGCTGCTTCTCGGTTAAATTCTGGGGAGGTGCGAAGAATGGTATCACTTAGTTCTACTAGGCGAATCCGCCCCCGATCGCCTAAGCGATCGGCTAATTTGCAAGCCAGTTCTACTCCAGAGTAACCACTCCCAATAATTGCTACCCGAATTTTATCTTGGTCTGATTCTTCTAGAACTCGCAAGCGTTCTGCCAATTGGTAGGCATGGTTGACAGTGCGAAAAGGTAGGGCATGGTCTGCAACACCGGGAGCCATAGTTAGGGGCGTTTCTCCTCCCAAGGCGAGAACTAGGCGATCGTAGGGCAGTTCGCTATTATCCCCAAGTCGCACTTGTTTATCGGGAATATTAATTCCTTCTACGGTTGCTTGATGAAAGTGGATCCCTTTATTGGCAAGTAATTCTGTATAGGGTGGGGCGATCTCCCAAGTTTGCAATTCCCCGGTCAGGAGTTCGTAGAGGAGGGGCAAGAAAACGAAGCGATCGTTCTGATCTATTAAAGTAATTTCTGGCTTGGGGATGCCCTGCCAAGGCATTTGGCTAAGACGAAGGGCTGTATACAAACCCCCAAAACCGCCCCCAAGAATACAAATTTTCTGCTTTTGCTCGGTCATAGTCTAAACCCGCTTTAGTAATTAAGTCTTAAATGTATATTGATGGATGTTGACGGTTTCCGTAGCTCTAAAGTATTTAGTTAGTGCTTAGTTTATAGACTCAGTTTAGTCTAAATAGGAGAATTGTGCAGGAGTGGGTTGATTTAGGGGCTTAGGTAATTAGTCAGGGCGATCGCCTAGATTGTAGAGAGAGAATGAAAAGTATTTACAATGAAATTACCAAATGGCGAAAGTAATTGTTACTTTCCTAGAGTCATCAAACCCTGCGATCGAAACCTCACCCCCATGCCATGATTTAGATCATCTACTCGGCATATGGACAGAAGAAGATGAAGCCCAGTTTATTACCAATACTAAATTATTTGAGGCGATCGATCGAACCTTATAGCGATAAAACCCATACTTCTAAATACTTATGCCTATATTGCTCTCAAACAGAACTAAGAAGAAGCCGTTGAGATGATCATAAATGTGGAAGTTATCGGTGTCAATACCATCATTATTGGTGAACTGTTTCGATGGTTTAAACCAAGGAAAATGTTTAGATGATTTTATATATTAATTACGATCGTCCATCCAGAAAAATATGTGAAGGAAAATTAACGCACCTTTTTAACCCTGCAATAGCGTTCTGAGAAAAATTTTGTATGAAAGATTTGGTGTTAAAGGTTAACTTTATTTAATCCTAAAAGAAATTACCAGAAGCCGATCGCTTCAAATATTGCCCCTGTCCCTCAGTTCCCAGCCATTCTTCCCCATTCACAATTAAATTTCCCCGCAAGAAAACCTTTTCAATTTTTCCGGTTACGATTAACCCGGAACTAACCGCTAGAAGTTGAGACTATAATTATTAAAGTCCCTATCTAGGAATAATTATCAAGAACCCGGAAAAAGTTAATTTATGGCTGCTCATCCTTGGGGTCAAAAATCGGCGATCGCCCTCCTTTCTCTAATAGTGGGGGGTTCTTTGCCGTTACAGGTACTCGCCCAAGCTCCTTTACCAAATAACTTGCCCCCCTCCAATCTTCCGCCCCTCGCTCCGGGGATAGGACGACCCAGCTTTACTAACCCCAATACTCCCCCCGGTGGGTTTGTTCCCCCGCTAGGAAATTACAACAATCGCCCCACCCTGCCGGAGCTAGTAAATCCCCTCGAAAATTTACCCCGGACTAACCAAACTAGTGGCTTAGGAACTAATAGCGATTATGTTTTAGGGGGGGGAGATACTGTTTTTATTGATGTTTTTCAAGTGCCCCAGTATAGCGGCAATTATCAAATTCCTATTGATGGCAATATTTTTATGCCCTTAATAGGCAGGATCCCCCTCCAAGGTTTATCTCTTGGGGCAGCCAGCGATCGCATCTCTGCCGCCTATGCCCAATACCTCCGCCGCCCCCTGATTAATATCCGCCTAGTCAATGCCCGCCCAGTCAATGTTTTTATTTCTGGGGAGGTAAATCGTCCCGGTAGTTATTCTGTAGTTTTGTCGCCGGGAGGAACGGTGGGAGGGGGAATTATTGCCGGAGTCCAGTATCCAAGTTTAATTCAGGCTATTCAACAGGCGGGGGGTATCACCCTAACAGCAGATTTAAACCAAGTTATACTCAGTCGCGATCGCAATACTGCCAACTCTACCGTGGTTAATGTCCGGCAAATGCTGCAAACGGGCGATCGCAGCCAAGATCCCATCCTCCGTGATGGCGATAGCATCTTTATCCCCACCGGCAAAAATCAAAATCTCCTAGAAGCATTACAAATAACCAACCTAGGGCTAGGTACTGATATTCGTTTGCCTCGCAATATTGCCGTAGTGGGAGAAGTTAACCGCCCCGGTTTTTATAGTATTGTGGGTGCCCCCGTAAACAATGTTGCCATTGCAGGAGGATTTCCCACCGTCAGCCTAGCGATCCAAGAAGCTGGCGGGATCAAACCTCTAGCAGATGTACGAAATATTCGCATTCGTAGGTTCACTGCCCTAGGAGAAGAACGAAATTTCAGCATTAGCCTGTGGGATTTATTAACCAATGGCGATATTACTCAAGATACAGTCCTCCAGAATGGAGATACCATTATTGTTCCCGCTGCGGCTAGTTTGCCCCCCGGTGAAGCCATAGCCCTAGCCGAGGCAAGATTTGCTCCTAGAACCATAAAAGTAAGTATAGTAGGAGAAGTAGTCCGTCCCGGGTTGATAGATATTCCCCCCAACACTCCTCTAAATCAGGCCATTTTATCCGCCGGAGGGTTCAAGGACGATCGCGCCAACCAAAATGTTCAACTCTTAAGACTTAATCCTGATGGCACAGTTACTCGCCAAGATATCGCCGCCGACTTTGCCCAAGGAATTAATACCCAAGGTAATCCCCTCCTGCAAAACCAAGACATAATAGTAGTAAGCCGCAATACTAGTACCAATATCCTTGATGTTCTAGCCTCCTTCCTAAATCCCTTTTCTGGACTGCGAGAACTCCGAGGATTATTCCGTTAGTAACTCAATGTTGAGAAGAACTGATACAAAATCTATGGATACTGATAACGAATACCAACTTTCTAGAAATCAAGCCAAACCAGCCCTCCCCAGCTCAGATATGGGGGGAGAAGTGGAGGATCAATCAGTTGACCTAGCTTGGGTGATTTCTGTCATCCGCCGTCGAGCAGCGGTGATGTTTGTATCTGGGGTTGTCTTGACTACCTTAGTTGGCGGTTTGATAGTAGTGACTGCTAAACGTAGTGTGATCGACTACCAAGGCTCATTTCGGGTGCTTATTGAACCCGCCACTGTAGAAGGAAGGTTATCAAGATTATCTTTGTTGGCGCAGTCAGGGGTTAATATTCCCTCCAATGAAATTAGTACGATCGGGAACTCAGACTTAGTAGACTACGAAACTCAGATTCGGGTACTGAAAAGTCCAAAAATCATGAATACCCTGATCGAGAAAATTAAAGTCCGCTATCCAGAAGTAACCTATGGTAAATTAATTGAAAACCTAGTCATTAAACGTATTAGTTACGAAAATGAAGGAAAACTGGTGGGGACAAAATTATTAGATGTCACTTATCAAGATCCCAGTACAGAAAAGATTCAATATGTCTTAGAACAGCTATCCGATACATTCCTCAACTATAGCCTCCAAGAACGCTTGACCAGTCTGCAAAAGGGGTTGGGTTTTATTGAGTCTCAGATACCCGAAGTCCAAAAGCAGGTCAACTCTCTTCAGTTCCAGATGCAGCAGTTGCGGGAACAGCAAAACATGACCACCCCTGATTTAACTGCCAAAAATCTAGGAGAGCAAGCAAATTTTCTAGAATCGGAACGGCTCAAAGCTCTCACGGAATTAGCTCAAACCCAGGGTGCTTATAATCAGATTGGTCAAGATCTGAGTCGGGGCAATGCCACCTCGATCTTGACGCGAGAGTGGCAAACCTATCAAGGTATTTTGGGGCAACTCCAATCTATTGATGGTCAGATCGGCGTTGCTAAAGGACAGTTTTTAGAGGATAGTCCCCCAATCCAAGCTTTGAGGGATCAACGAGCTAATCTTCTAGAGGCTATGCAAGAACAGGCGCGGGTAGTTCAGAAGACGATCGCCAACCGTATGGGGGAACTAGATTCTAGGCTGGTGGGGATTAATCGTCAGCAAGGGGAAATTAACCAGCGGGTAACAGTTTTTGCTGATGTGGTACGGCGTTACTCGGATATTGAACGGGAACTGACCATTGCTACCGATAGTCTCAAACAACTCCTTGCTAAAAGAGAAGCTATAAAACTAGACTCTTCCCAGCGGGAGATCCCTTGGGAGGTCGTGTCTCCACCAGAAGTATGGCTAGATAAAAAAGATAAGCCTGTGCCGGTAGAAGCTCAGAAAACTTCTCGGACTGTGGCGATCGCAGCGGTATTAAGTATGCTTTTTGGGGTGGGCATCGGTTTTATTGTGGAGATTATGAACACAGTCTTCCATACTTCCGAAGAAATCCGGGGAGCCACCAGACTTCGCCTGTTGGGAACTGTTCCTTTTGACCAAGAACTAAAAAAACGCCAGCGAAAACTAAAACGCTTGGCAATGCTTTTGGAGCGATCGAACACATCAGAGCCAGACTCAGACCAGTATCAAAGCAAAGAATCTCCTTACTTTATTGAGGCTTTCCGTTCTCTCTACACCAATATTCGTCTCCTTAGTTCCAATAACCCGATCCAATCTTTGGTAATTAGTTCCGCAGCTCCGGGAGATGGCAAATCTACCGTGGCGACTCAATTAGCAAGAACTGCCGCCTCGATCGGAGTCCGGGTGCTACTAGTAGACGGAGATTTGCGGAATCCCCAAATTCATCAGTGCGTGGGTTTATCGAATCAGCGGGGCTTGAGTGAGGCGATCGCCACAGATATTAGCCTCAATGATGTGATTCAAGTTTGCCCTCAAGAAGAAAATTTATTTGTCCTCACCGCAGGACGCTATAGTTCAGAACCCATCAAGCTCCTGTCTTCAGATAAAATGCAATACCTCATGGAACAGTTTCAGGCGTTCTTTGATCTAGTAATCTATGATTCTCCCCCTTTGCTAGGGTTGTCGGATGCCACTATTTTGGAGGCAAGCACCGATGGCTTAATTTTGGTAGTGAGTGTGGCGAAGACCGATCGCAATATAGTGAAACGGGCTTTAGATGGCTTAAAAGTTTCTGGAGCCTCGGTGCTAGGAGTAGTTGCCAATGGGATAAAAGGGAAAGTACCCAAGGCTTACAATCCCTACCACCGCAGCTACCGCCGTCCCAAAGCAGAGCAGGAGATTAACCTTTAGTTAGAACCTTTAGCCAGAAAAGCTACGGCTTCTACGTGGGCAGTTTGGGGGAAGAAATCTACGGGTTGCACTCGGTCTAGGGTGTAGCCCCCTTGGGTGAGGATGCCCAAATCCCTAGCAAGGGTGGCGGGTTTGCAACTGACGTAGACTAAGCGGGCTGGTTGCTGAGTCAGAATAGTTTCCAACACTTGGCGACCGCACCCTTGGCGGGGAGGATCTAAGAGGACAATATCAGGAGTTGTTTCTAGCACGGGGAGTAAATTTTCTACCTTACCCTGTTGAAAGGTAACATTACTAATCTGGTTCAACTCCGCATTCCGTTGGGCTTGTAGTACCGCTTGGGGTTGGATTTCTAGCCCGATCGCCCGACTTACTAAACCAGCTAAGGGCAGGGTAAAAGTCCCAATCCCACAGTAGGCATCTAGTAAAAATTCTGTCCCGGTAAGTTGTAGTCGCTCCTTAATTACCTCCAGCATCGCCGCCGCTGCCGCTGGGTGAATCTGAAAGAAGGTATCGGCTAAGAGTTCCCAATCCAGCCCCGCAAACTTCTCTTGGAGGTGGGAGCGACCGGCTACACAGTGGGTTTCTTTACCAAAAATAGCGTTAGTGCGATCGCCATTCACGTTAATCAGTACCCCGACTAGTTCTGGATATTTTTCTAACCAAGTTTCAGCTTGCTCTGCCAGCCCAGTTAAATCGGGACTCGTACTAACGAGGGTAAGGAGCATTTCTCCGGTAGCAATGCCGATGCGTAAACTTAAGTGCCGCAACCTGCCCTGATGTTTTTCCTCATCATAGATTGACCAGCCCTTAGCTTGGATATCTTGTTTTATTTCTGCCAACAGAGGATTAAGACGGCTATCTTGGACGGGGCATTGATTGAGATTAACTAGGAGATGGGAGCCTTTTTGGTAGTAACCAGCCTGAACTTGACCAGTGGCCGATCGCTTCAGGGGATAGGTAGATTTATTCCGATAACCCAACGGTGTGGAGCCAAGAATAGGACTCAGAGGCGGATTTTCGAGATGACCGATCCTGATCAAAGCTTGCAGAACTTGATCTTGCTTGGCTAGGAGTTGGTAAGAGTAATCTACGTGCTGCCACTGACAACCCCCGCACTTATCTGCCACAATGCAGCTAGGACGGACGCGATGACTAGAAGCCTCTAAGATTTTTTGCACTTTTCCGTGGGCGTAATCTCGCTTTACCATAATTAACTTGACCAAGACGCGATCGCCCGTCACTGCATCCGGCACAAATACTGCCCGACCTTGAAATTTTCCTACCCCATCCCCGCGATCGCTCAGATTATCAATAGTAATTTCCACTAGCTGCCCCTGCTGCCAGGAACCGGGATTTTCTAGAATTTGAGAATTAGTGTCCATAAAATTTAAGATTTTAAGAATTTAGCAATAAATAACTGAGAAATAACAACGTAGGGGCGCAAGGCTTTGCGCCCTTTTTGTCTCGCGCAAGAAATTGCTTTACGCTCCTTGCAGATAATTTGCTCCTAGATTTAGCTAGGTTACAAAACAACAGTGACATCGGGATAAGGCTGGCATGAGGGCGCAAAGCCTTGCGCCCCTACTAGGGATCGAACCTAATGCCAATTACTTTCTTTATTATTTGATGTCTTTAAAAAAATGGTACGACCCAAGTATCCTGCTTGCTTAAGTTAATCATGGCAGCTATCGATCGAGGCGAGGCATTATATTATGCCCGATTAAGGCAGAGATTTTAGTAAAATAGGTCAAACTAGTAGTCTGTCATTCTTGAAATGATGGATTGTAATAGGGTAAAAACATCCACATACCCATCATGCCCCGCAAACAATATATCGTGACCCTGACCGGGGTTGAACGCCAGCACTTAGAAACCCTCAGTCAAACAGGGAAGAGCGTCGCAATCAATCTGGGAATAAGATTGAGTGGCGATTTACAACCAAGGATGCGAGGATTAAGCTCAAGCATCTCTATCCATCATTTC
>Ga0105048_10013941_pt1 | contig 12544 bp, 9 predicted proteins | sample MAT05_FD_78382 | JGI IMG/M metagenome (GOLD analysis project Ga0105048, IMG submission 78382) | Freshwater microbial communities from Lake Fryxell liftoff mats and glacier meltwater in Antarctica - MAT-05 | ecosystem: Environmental > Aquatic > Freshwater > Ice > Liftoff microbial mat | place... | reverse complement strand
CGCCACCCTGAGCCGGAGGAGGTGGTGCGATCGGGGGGCCAGGCTGCTGATACGGAGGTGTGACGTATCCACCGGGCTGAGTCGGATACTGGCCAGGGAACTGACCCGGAACTTGACCGGGGGGCGCGGCGACGTTGCCGAGTTGCGCTGATTGCGTCGGCTGGAAGCCACCGAAGCCGCCCCCTCCCGCAGGCGGTGCGGGAACTGCCTTGCGACGCATGCCGATCAAGATCAGAAAGAGACCGAGCACGAGACCGGCCGAGGCAACAATGAGCCCCACCATCTGCTGGGAGCCACCAGCCTCGTTCGGGTTGCGTCCAACGGCGATCGCGAAGTCCTCGTCGTCGCTCTCGACCGAGAGCGTGTAGGTGCCGGGTTCGTCGATGTCGACCGACCGGATCGACGTCCCGATGAAGCCGCCAGCGTCATAGCTGACGCCGGACCTGCGATTCAGATCGACCTCATCGCCACGATCGTCGGTCAGGGTCAGCGACACTCGCACCCGGTCGTCGCCGAAGTCGTAGTCGGTGTCGGTGTTCTCGCAGTCGCCATCGATCTCGCCGATCGAGCCAACGGTCTCGGTGTAGAAGATGAACGTGCCGGTTCCTGTGAATTCGAACTCGGTGTCACAACCGATCGGTGCTCGCTGCAGGTTCTTGATCGCATCTTCCTCTTGCGAACCAGCGCCGAGGAACATCACCACCCCGGCGCCGACGCCAGCGAGCAGCACGAGCAGACCAAACACGAGTAGACCGGTACGGCGCCGTCCCTTGGCAGGTTCGGTTTGATTCTGGTACGACATCAATTCACTCCTAGACGCTGGATCACCAGCTCGATTCTGTCATCCGGTTGGACCATCGCGATCCGTACGTTGTTTGCGCCGCCCGATCCATAGAAATCTCCGGGACTGACGAGTGCACCACCAACAGTGGCCATCCGCTCGGCGAACTCCCAACCGTCCTGAGCATCAAACCACAGATAGAAGCCGCCAGCCGGGATCTCGATGTCGAATCCGCTCCAGGCAGTGATCGCCGTCGCGAATCGTTGCATCCGTCGCAGGTACCGCTCGCGCTGCACGGCGACATGTTCGTCGTCGCCAAGCGCCACCACCGCAGCGGCTTGAGCAGGCCCGGGCACCATCATCCCGACATGCTTGCGCACTTCCTGGAGATAGTGGACGAGATCGGCGTCGCCTGCGTAGAAGCCGACGCGCACGCCGGCAAGATTGGATCGCTTCGAGAGCGAATGCACGGCGACGACTCCGTTGGATCCATGGTGCAGGATCGTCTGCGCCGAGCCGCGCCAGGTGAACTCGGCGTAGCACTCGTCGCTGAACACCGGCACGCCATTGCCTCGACCCCACGCCGCCGCCGCGCCGAGATCGTCGAGCGCGCCGGTCGGGTTGCTGGGGCTGTTGATCCACAACATCAGCGCCCGGCTCGCATCGGCTTGGTCGATGCTGTTCAGATCGATACCGCCGCCTGGCGCGGCGACCACCGGAACCGCTCGGCAGCCGGCGAGGGTGGCACTCATCTCATAGGTGGGATAGGCAACAGCGGGGAACAACACCGTGTCGCGACCCGGTGTACGCAACTTGAGCAGTTGGGCGGTGGTCGCCACGAACTCCTTCGTGCCGATGCAAGCTCCGATCTGGGTGACCGGGATGTCGACGTCGAACCGACGCCGGATCCAGTCCCTGGCAGCGGTACGCAAGGGTGCCGAACCAATGCTCGGCGGATATCCCCGTTCGGCCCCCGACGACGACAGCGCCGCAATGACGGCATCGGGCGGAGGATCACACGGGGTTCCGATCGACAGGTCGACCATCCCACCGGGCAGCGCCATGGCGATTGGTTGAAAACGGTCCAGCCGATCGTAGGGGTACGGCGGTGGGACGAATCCCGTGGCCGCCCCAGCGGGTTCGTGTGCAGACATGGACGCCATGCTGCCCGATCAGGCGGGTGTCACCACGAATTGGTCGAGTCTGCCGACCGATGCTCCGGCCAGCCGAGCACGAATCCTGATGCCGTCATCCTCGTTCGACATCGAAACGACCTCACCCTCGCGATGCACGGAGGCGAGGACATCGCCGCGGTCGTACGGGATCAACAACTCGTACACCGTCGCCATCGCCCGCAGTCGATCGCCGAGTGCCTGCAGGAAGGCGTCGATTCCAGTGCCCTTCAACGCACTGATCGCGACCGAGCCTTCGTGTTCGGCGACCAACTGGTTGGCCGCGTCGGCGTCGACATCGGCCTTGTTGAAGACCAACATCTCCGGCACGCCAAGAGCATCGATCTCGCCGAGCACCTTGCGCACGGCGGCCATCTCGCCGTCGGGATCGGGTGAGCTGGAATCGACGACGTGGACCAGAAAGTCGGCTTCCTTGGCAACCTCGAGCGTGCTCTTGAAAGCCTGCACCAGGCCGTGCGGCAGGCGGCGAACGAAACCAACCGTGTCCGTGAGCAGCACCGGCTCGCCGCCGGGCAGTGACAGCCGCCGAGTGGTGGGATCGAGCGTCGCGAACAGGCGGTCTTCCACGAGCACGCCGGCCTGGGTGAGTTGGTTGAGCAGAGTGGATTTGCCGGCGTTGGTGTAGCCGACGATGGTGACCGCTCCGAGGCCGCTGAGGCCGCGACCCTTGCGCTGCAGGTCGCGGGTGTGCTGCAGATCGACCAGGTCGTGTTCGAGCTTGGTGATCCGGCGCATGATGCGACGCCGGTCGACTTCGAGCTTGGTCTCACCGGGACCACGGGTGCCGATGCCGGCTCCCTGCTGGGTGAGGTTGCCGGACACACCACGGCGCAGGCGTGGCAGCCGATAGCGCAGCAACGCCAATTCGACCTGGGCCTTGCCCTCGAGCGTGTGTGCGTTCTGGGCGAAGATGTCGAGGATGACGGCAGTGCGGTCGATGGCCGTTCTGCCGAGGGCCTTTTCCAGGTTGAACTGCTGCGACGGCTTGAGCTCGTTGTCGAACACCACGGTGTCGGCATCCACCGCCAGACACATCTCGCGCAGTTCGTCGACCTTGCCCTTGCCGATGAACCACGAGCTGTCGGGGGCATCGCGACGCTGGGTGATCCTTCCGGCCTCGTCGGCCCCGGCGGTGTCGATCAGCAACGACAGTTCGTCGAGGCTGGCGTCGACGTCGGCATCGGTGTGGCCGTTCAGAGCGACACCGACGAGCACGATGCGCTCTCGTTTGGTGCGCTCGATGAGCGTGGCGCCGAGCGCCTCTTGATACGGAGTGGTCATGGAAGATCGATCTGCAGGCGGGCGATGAAAACAGCCGGCCCGACCAGCGTCACGTGGCCGTGCTCGGGTTGGTGTAGACGAACCTTGGCATCTCCACCGTCCATGTGCACGAGAATTTCTCCGTCGGCCGGCGCAGCGAGACCCCAGTGGACCGCCGCCCACGCGCTGACGCACGCCCCGGTGCCGCACGCTTCGGTGATGCCCGCCCCACGTTCGTGAACCCGCATCGTGATCGCCGACGGCTCCGGCCCGGGCTCGATGATCTCGAGATTCACCTGAGGGACCTGGAGCCCGAGCGACAACAGATCCACGACGAGCACGTCCTCGACGCCGACCACCGTATGCGGATTACCCGTGTTGAGGTGCAGTACCGGTCGCATCGGGTCAGCCCCGATCGCAGCCCATCCGGCGGGCTCGTCCATCGCCGTGACTTCGCCCATGCCGACGCTGGCCATCATCGTGATCTGGTCGACGGGATCCAGATGCACGGTGCGCACTCCCCCGTCGGTGTGCACGACATAGTCGACCGGGCCCTCGTGACCCTGGGCGAGGTAGGCAGCCTGAACGAGGCAGCGGATGCCGTTACCGCTCATCTCGGCCCGGCTGCCATCGGCGTTGTGGAGCACCATCGACAGCTCGAACGAATCGAGGATGGTGAGGAACAACAGTCCGTCGGCGCCGACGCCTCTCCGGCGGTCGCACCACGAAACGGCCAGCTGCGGCCAGTTCTCGTCGGCGCTCAATTGCACGGTGTCGCACACGAGGAAGTCGTTGCCGAGGCCGTGGTGCTTGGTGAGTGAGATCATCATGAGAGGTACTCCTGCACGACGGGCAACACTTCCGCAACCGGGTCGTGGTCGATGTCGACCCAGCGTATGCGTGGGTCCCTGCGGAACCACCGCTCCTGACGGACGGCGAACTGGCGGGTCCGGATGATGATCTCGGCGACGGCGGCGTCGAGTGTCGTGTCGCCCCGGAGGTGCGCGGCGAGTTCTTTGTAACCGAGCGCCTGCAACGCCGTGCGAGATGGACCGCCCGGGCGGTCGATCAACGCCTTCACCTCTGTCAACAGACCAACATCCATCATCCGATGGACGCGAGCGGCAACCCGCTCGGTGAGCATCTCGCGCGGCCAGCGCAAGCCGATCTGAGGTGTGTCGATATCGGGGTAGGCCGATGTGCCCGGACCGAAGCTGCTGAACGGACGACCGCTGCCGAGGCACACCTCAAGAGCACGGATGATCCGCCGTTCGTTGGTGCGCTCGATCTTGGCTGCCGCATCAGGGTCGAGCGCAGCGAGCCGCCCGTGGAGGTTCTCGACGTCGAAGTCGGCTGCCAGTTCGGCTTCGAGCCCGGCGCGAATCTGCGGCCACTCCCCTGGCAGGGTCAGCTCGTCGATCACCGCGGTGAGATACAACCCGGTGCCGGCGACGAGGACGGCCGTGTGCTGCCGACCTGCGATCTCTGTCAGCGCAGCGGTTGCCGCTCGCTGGTATTCGGCGACGGTGAAGGTCTCGCCCGGCTCGACGAGATCGATGCCGTGGTGACGCACCGCTGCTTGGTCGGCAGTCGTTGGCTTCGCGGTCCCGATGTCCATCCCTCGATAGACCTGCATCGCATCGACCGCGACGATCTCGATGTCCGCTCGTCCGGCGCCGAGCGCCATCGCTACATCGCTCTTGCCGCTCGCTGTCGGTCCCAGGATGACGACCTTCGCCGTAGCTGTGGCCGACGCGTTCGTCGACTGTGTCACGACGGATCCCGAGCGGTCCGAAGGCGGGATGTCTCGTGATACAGCGTTTCGTGGCCGTTCAGAGCGACATCACCGGGATACGGATCTTGTGCGCGGCAACGGCGGTCTGCTCGATGAATCGGCCACCGAGATGGTGGGGGGCGGCAGTGATGATCTCGACCGTTGCGTACGAACCGGACCGGAGCGGTTCCGGTGATGGGAAGTGCACGAGCTTGTTCTGGCGAGTGCGGCCGGTCGTGATGCCCGCGTCCTTGCGCGACGGACCCTCGATCAGCAACTCTTCGACGCGCCCTATCCGGTTGCGGTGCTTCATCAGCGCGCTCCGCTCGACCACCAGCTTGAGCCGATCGAACCGTTCGGCCGAGACCTTGGCATCGATGAAGAGGTCCTGCATCGTGGCGGCTTCGGTACCGGGACGGGGCGAGAAGATGAAGGTGAACGCGAAGTCGTACTCGGCGGCTGCGGCGACTTCGAGCGTGCGCTCGAAGTCGGCAGCGGTCTCTCCGGGGAAGCCGACGATGATGTCTGTGCTGACGGCGAGGTCGGGCATTGCAACCCGAGCCTCGGCCAGACGGTGCAGGTATCGCTCGGCGGTATAACCACGATGCATCAACGCAAGGACCCGGTCGGCGCCGGACTGCAGCGGGTAGTGGAGGTGCTCGCACACCTGCGGGGTCTCGGCCATTGCCGCAATCGTGTCGGCGCGCATGTCCTTCGGGTGAGGGCTGGTGAACCGAACCCGACGGATGCCGGACACCGCGCCCACCGCACGCAACAGTTCGGAGAACAGCGGACGGATCCGCACGTCGATGGCACCGCCCTGGCGTTGGGCGAGGGTGAGATCGCGGCCGTAGCTGTTGACGTTCTGACCGAGCAGGGTGACCTCGGTGACGCCGGACGATGCGAGCTGTTCGACCTCGGCGACGATGTCGGCGAACGGGCGGCTGATCTCGGCCCCACGCACGGCCGGAACAATGCAGAACGCACACGAGTTGTCGCAGCCGATCTGGATCGTGACCCACGCGTTGTAACTGCTGTCGCGGCGCACCGGCAGCGCGCTCGGGAACATCGCGTGATCGTCGATCACGGCTTCGTCGAAGATCTCGGTGACCGGCCCCGTGGTGCGAGCCGAATCGAGCAGTTCGCCGGCGCGATGCACGTTGTGGGTTCCGAGCACGACATCGACCCATGGCGCACGATTGCGGACGCCCTCACGGTCTTTCTGAGCCATGCATCCGGCCACCATCAGCTGGCGGCCATCGACGGCGTCCTTCCAGCTCTTGAGGTGGCCGAGGTTGCCGTAGGTCTTGGTGTCGGCACCCTCGCGGATGCAGCAGGTGTTGACGACGACCACGTCGGCGTCGTCCTCGGACGAAGCGAGTACGAGCCCATCGGCTTCGAGCAACCCGGCAATGCGCTCCGAGTCGTGCTCGTTCATCTGGCACCCGTATGTGCGGATGGCGTAGCTGCGGCTCATAGGGGAAGCAGCCTACTGCCCGGCCTGGTCCTGGCTCCGGCCACTTCCGCCGGTCTCTGCCGGCCGTCACTTTCGGCGGTCAGGCGATGCCGAGGCGGATGAAGTGGTCGTCGGGGGCGTCGACCGAGGCGAGCGCGTGGCGCAGCACCTCGGCGGCGTCGGCCGCCGCAACACCGTGATCGTCGGCGATGTTGCGCCTCTCGAACGGGTCCTCGACCCGGTCGAACAGCAGTGTTTCGTACTCGGACGCGTAGGCCCAGAACGGCAGCAGGTCCCCGGGAACGAATGGCTGGCGGATCACAGGGATCGCCGACCCCGGCATCCGGTCGAGGAAGGCACGATCGTCCGGAGGCGGCATCTTGTGGTCTGGGGCGCGGCCGATCGGCATCGTGCTCCAGCGGTTCGACCACATCGACAGCGGCGCGTTCGTGTCCTTCGGCCCACGGGTGTATCGCCATTTGTCCGTCACCAACTGCACCTCGCGGCCCCACACGCCGGTCAACAGCCACTCACGCACCCCGGTGGCTCGACCCTCGAGCAGCGGTACGAGCGACGAACCATGGGTGCGATGCGACGCGCTGATGCCGAATGCATCGAGCAAGGTCGCGTGCAGGTCGGCGGTGGTGGTGAGCGCGTCGCACGCTCCGGCAGTTTGAGGTGCACCGGGCCACCACACGAGCAATGGCGTGTGCCCGAGTGTGCGGTACACGGGCAGCGCCGGCTTGCCCCATACGTCGCGGCCGCGAGCGTCGGCCTCGCCGAGGTAGTGACCGTGATCCGTGCAGACAATGACGGCGGTGTCGGCCCATCCGTCGGTGGCGTCGAGTTGGCCCATCAACCGTCCGAACCAATGGTCGATCATCGACAGCTTGCCGCCGTACTGGGCGCGGATCTGCAATGCCTCGCGTTGCGTCAGTACTCCTGCCTCCAGCGCCCCGACCTTGTACGGCGGCCAGATCAGATGCGGGCCCTCCCAATCAGGGTCGTACATCGATGTCCACGGCTCGGGTGTGTCGAAAGGTTCGTGCGGATCGAACTCGTCGACCCACAGGAAGAACCGCTCGCCTGACGCCCGGTGATGTGGAGCGTGCCGGCCGAGCCAGTCGGCCGCAGCGGCCATCGTGCGTGGCCCGGGGAAGTCGTCCTCGGCCATGAAGTAGCCGCGCGATGTGTCGTAGTGCGTGTGGCCACGGCCGTAACTCGGTGCGCCGATCCACGACGGATCGGGTCGAGTTTTCCACGGATCGCTCTCGTGGCCGCGTTCGTACTGCCAGGCGGTGAAGTCGGTGTGATAGTTCTCGCCGCCCATCTCGAACAGGTGCGGGTGATCCGTGATCAGTTGGGTGACGACACCGGCGCGACGCAGCGAGGCCGTTATTGCCTCCTCCCACAACTCGATCGATCCCCACGGCTTCCAGAGGAAGTCCCACGCACCAACAAGCAGGTCGTGACGGGCTGGGATGCACGGCAACGAACCGGTGTGGTGGTTGGTGAACCGCACCGATCGAGCGGCGAACCGGTCGAGGTTCGGGGTCGACCATTCGGTGCCACCGTAGCTGCCGAGACCATGGCGGTTGAGGCTGTCGAGCAATACCACCACCACGTTTGCTGGCGATGGTGGCGGTGGTGGCGGGGAAAAATCGACAGCGGTGTTCACTCGATGTTTTGTAGCACGCGCAGTTCGTCGGTCGGGATGTGGCAACGAATCGAGTGGCCGAGCGACGCTTCGTTCACCGGCGGCTCGTCGGTGTCGCAGATGCCGATGATCACGCGGGGGCAGCGTGGGTGGAAGACGCAGCCCGACGGCGGGTCAGCCGGCGTCGGGATCTCGCCGTCGAGCCGGATCCGCTCGCTGCCGTCGCCATCGACACTCGGTACTGCCGACAGCAGCGCTTCGGTGTAGGGATGGTTCGGCCCGCCGAAGATGTCGTCCGTGGTGCCGACCTCCATGATCCGACCGAGGTACATCACGGCAATGCGGTCGGCGAGATACCGCACGACCCCGAGGTCATGGCTGATGAACAGGTAGCTCGTGTTGTTGGTCCCCTGAAGTTCGGCGAGCAGGTTGAGTATCGCGGCTTGAACGGAGACGTCCAGTGCGCTGGTCGGCTCGTCGCACACGACGACCCTCGGGTCGCCCGCGAAAGCGCGGGCGATCGCCACGCGCTGCTTGAGACCGCCGGACAATTGTCGGGGTTTGAGATCGAGGTGTCGCTGCGTCAGACGCAGGACATCCGCGAGTTGGTTGACCCGCTCGTCGGCTTCCTTCCCGGAGACCCCGGTCAATTTGGTGACGGAACGCTTCAAAATCCGACGGACGGTCCAGTTGCGGTTGAGCGCGGAGTCCGGGTTCTGGAACACCATCTGGATCGCTCGCTTGTCGGCCGACTTGCGATCGGTGGTCATGCCTGGCATCTCGTGATCATCGAGGTACATCTCGCCGCCGGAGTCCGGCGCATGGATGCCGATCAATGCCTTCGCGAGTGTCGACTTTCCGGAACCGGACTCTCCGACGAGACCGAGTGTTTCGCCATCTTCGAGACCGAGGTCGATACCAACGAGTGCTGGAATCGACTTGCCACTCTGCCGAAAGGTCTTGGACACGTGCTCCATTCGGACCACGACACGATGTTCGCTCGACGTGTCGAAACTCTGGCCGGCCACCGGATCGGGGATTTCGCTCACCTTGTCCGGATAGTGACAACGGCTGGAGTGTTCGCTCGCGACCTCGACAACCGGTGGCGCCTCAGTTCGGCACTTGTCGTCGGCGAGCACGCATCGGTCGACGAACACACACGTCGGGAGGTTGGCGCCGATCGTCGGCAGGGTTCCCGGGATCGTGTACAGCGATCGCTGGTTCTTGCGAACGCCGTGGCGGGGTAGGCACTTCAGCAGGCCATCGGTGTACGGATGCTGCGGGTTGTCGAAGACCTCCTGCGCTCTGGCCTCCTCGACGATCTTGCCGGCGTACATCACCCCGACGCGATCGCACATCGATCGGATGACGCCGAGGTTATGGGCGATCAAAAGGATTGCAGCATTGCTCTCGTTGCGAAGCGTGCGGACGAGATCCAGAACCTCGGCTTCCACCGTTGCGTCGAGACCTGTGGTCGGCTCGTCGAGAACCAGCAGGGATGGATCGCAGGCGAGGGCCATCGCAATGATGACACGCTGTTGCATGCCGCCCGACAGTTGATAGGGGTAACGACCCATCACCGATTCAGGATCCGCGATCCGGACCCTCCGCAGCGCTTGCAGCGCGCGATCTCGGGCTGTTGACTTGTCGTCGCCGAGCAAGGTGAAACTCTCGATGACCTGCTTGCCGATCCGCAACGTGGGGTTCAGCGCCGATCCGGGATCTTGGTACACCATCGATGCGTCACGCGCTCGAAACTGGCGGAGCTGCTTGTCGGTCATCGCAGTGACATCGTCGCCGGCGACCATGACTTTGCCGCCCGTGATCACGCCATTGCTGGGCAGGTATCGCAGCGCGGCAAACGCCGTCGTGGACTTGCCGCAGCCCGACTCGCCGACGAGGCCGTATGCCTCGCCGGGCTTGACGTGGAAGGTGACACCACGGAGCACTTGGCGAGGGATGCCGCGCACCATGTATGCGACCTCCAGGTTGTCGACCGCAAGTGCGGGCGCAGTGCTGACTGACTCGGCAGTGACGTCGATCAGTGTCATGCGTTGTACACCGCCTCAATCGAGTCAGCGACCAAGTTGATGCCGATCACCAAACTGGCGATCGCGATCGCAGGGATCGTTGCCGGCCACCATTGGCCACCGAAGACATTTCCGTACTCTTGGCTGATCGTCAGACCCCAGTCGGCGGATGGCGGCTGTGGCCCGGCGCCGAGGAACGCCAACGTCGCAACGGTGAACACGGCATAGCCGATGCGGACGGTCAGCTCAACGATGATTGGACTCGTCACGTTGGGGATGATCTCGCGGCTCATGATGAACACTGCCGACTCTCCGCGAAGTTTTGCCGAGGTGACGTAGTCCAGTTGAGCCTCGGCCATCACGGCGGCCCGCACGGTCCGAGCAACGATCGGCGTGAAAAGCACAGCAACGGTACCGATCACGACGATCTTGGATTTGCCGAGCACGGTGGTGACGAGGAGCGCGATGAGGATCAGCGGGATCGCAAGCACGGCATCGATCAAGCGTCCGAGTACCTCGTCGACCCAACCTCTGAAGTAACCCATGATGAGACCCAGCATCGTGCCGAACAGAACACCGAGGATCGCAGCGATGGGAGCAACCAGGAAGACGTCTCGGGCGCCCGACATCACCCGCGACAGCACATCCCTGCCGCGACTGTCGGTGCCGAACAGGTACCCGTCGGTGAACGGTTTGGTGAACGGTGTACCGAGTTTGCTCAGCGTCGGGTTGGGGTCCTTTGTTGTCACGCCTTCGCCACCGATCGCGCAGAACACCCAGAACATGATGATCAACGATCCGAAGACGAACGTTGGTCGACGTCGAAGAAGATGCCAGCGTTCCTTCCGCGCCTGGCTTCGCTCCCGGCGGGCCTCGTCATGGACGGTCGCCGTCATCACGTCAACTCCGCTCGAGATCGTGGGTTCATCCAGGCAAGGACAAGATCTGCCGTCAGCGTTGCAGCCATGTAGATCAGGGCGACAAGGATCACACCACCCACGAGCAGCGGCAGGTCACCTTTGCTTGACGCATTGGCGATGGTTGATCCGAGGCCGGGATAGTTGAAGACGATCTCCAAGGCGACGAGGCTGCCGAACAGGTACCCGACCTGGGTACCGACGACGGACACCGTTGGCTGCAGACCATTGCGCATCACATGCCCGCGGATGACCCGGCCGGGTGACAGACCCTTCATCGTTGCTGTTCGCGTGAAGTCGGCATCCAGCGCCTTGATCATCCCCGCCCGCGCCATCCGAGCGATGTACCCGAAGTACACGACAGCGAGCGCCACCGCCGGCAACGTGAGGTACCGGAGCTGGGTCAACGACGACGCATCTTTTGGGATGGTCGTGATGACCGGCAGGAACGTGATGCCCAGTCCTTGATTGAGGACCTGGAACACGATGGTTTGCAGGATCACCCCCGAGACGAAGTCCGGGATCGAGGAACTGGCGAGTCCGAGTGTGACGATCGTTCGATCAGCGAAGGTGTCTCGGCGTCTGGCGGCGAAGATCCCGGCGAAAATGCTTGCGGGAATTGTGAGCACCAGCGCATACAACGCCAGCTTCCCGGATCGGAACAGGGCGTCTGTCAAGATGTCCGAGACCGGACGCTTCTGGAGCACGGAGTCACCGAAGTCGAGCGTGACGGCGCTCTTGATCGTTCGGCCGAACCGGTCGAGCAACGGATCGTTCAAGCCCAGCTCCTCTTCCTTCGCTGCGATCAACTCCGGTTCGGCTCGCCCGCCAACCAATCGCTGGGCGAGGTTTCCCGGAAGGACGTTGACGATGGTGAACACGATGGTGCACACGATCAACAACGTCACGAGCGACAATGCGAGACGCCTGATCAGATAGCGCAACATGGGATGACCTTTCGAGCCAGTGGGAGACACCAACGACGGCGACGGGTAGCGCCACGTGAGGAGCGCTACCCGTTCGACGTCTCTACCGAATCAGCCCTCCGGGCACCATGAGGCGGAGTAGAAGGTGTCCAGGCTCTCGACCTCGATCGTGAGTTTGAAGCCGGCTTCGTTGGCACCGGCCTGGATCAGTTCCGCAAGCTGCGGGATCTCCTGCAGATCGGGTGTCACAAGCGTCACTTCGAGGCCTTCGGCTCCCGCCTCGGCCAACAACGCCTTGGCTTTGACGAGATCCTGTTCGCGCTGCGCAACGGCGTCGGGGGCGAAGAACGGATACACCGGTGAGATCGGGTGGTCGTTGCCGATATCGCCCTGACCCTTGAACAGGGTGTCCACGAGCTGCTGACGCGGAATGGTCAACGCAAGGGCCTGGCGAACTCGCTTATCCGCGAAGGGGCCTTCGTCGCATCGCATCCAGATCTGACGGTGTGTTGTTGCCTGGAATCCGAGCACCGTGAAATCCTCGTCGTTG
>Ga0105048_10013939_pt1 | contig 12544 bp, 11 predicted proteins | sample MAT05_FD_78382 | JGI IMG/M metagenome (GOLD analysis project Ga0105048, IMG submission 78382) | Freshwater microbial communities from Lake Fryxell liftoff mats and glacier meltwater in Antarctica - MAT-05 | ecosystem: Environmental > Aquatic > Freshwater > Ice > Liftoff microbial mat | place... | reverse complement strand
GGCCGGGGCGGTAGACGCCCGGTTCGATGCTCGTGATCATGCCCGGCTGCATGGCCATGTCGGCGTTCGGAATGGCCTTGCTGATGCTCTGCGGGCCTTCATGCACGTTCAGAAAATAACCGACGCCGTGGCCAGTGCCGTGGCCGAAGTCGATGCCTTGTTCCCACAGCGGTGCGCGCGCCAGTGCGTCGAGCATGGGGCTGAGCGTGCCACGCGGGAAACGCGTGCGGCTCAGGTTCATCGTGCCCTTCAACACCAGCGTGTAGTCGCGCTTCATCGCGGCGCTGACGGTGCCGATGGGCCAGACACGGGTGATGTCGGTCGTGCCGCCGAGATACTGGCCGCCGCTGTCGATGAGCAGCAGGCCGTCGCCTTCGATCACCGCATGCGATTCTTCGCTGGCGCGGTAATGCGGCATCGCGCCATTGGCGTTGAAGCCGGCGATGGTGTTGAAGCTCAGGCCCACGAAGTTGCTGCGCTTGGCGCGTTCGGCACTCAGCTTCTCGTCCACCGTCAGTTCGGTGATGCGCTCCTTGCGCGCCATGGCGGCTTCGAACCAGGCGTAGAACTCGCACATCGCCGCGCCGTCTTCGGCCATGGCCTCGCGCACGAACTCGGCCTCTTGCGCGCCTTTGCGGCTTTTCAGCAGCGTGCTGGGGTTGATGGCCTCCAACACGGCGCAGGCCACCTGCTGGCGAAAGCCCAGGGTGATGCGTCGCGGGTCGAGCAGCAGGGTGGGCTCGGGGCCCGGGCTGGCCAGGTTGCGCAGCGCCGTGGCGGCCGCGTCGTAAGGCGCCAGCAGCACGCCGTCGGCCGCCAGCTGCTGGGCCAGTGCGGGCTCGACCTTGCCCTCGCCGACGAAGAGCGTGGCGCTCGTCAGCGTGATGAGCAGGTGCGCGAGGAACACCGGGTTGTAGGTGACGTCGCTGCCGCGCAGGTTGGTCAGCCAGGCGATGTCGTCCACGGTGCTCACGAAGTGGTGCGTGGCGCCGCGCGCGGCCATGGCTTCGCGCACCTGCGCCAGCTTGGCAGTGCGGCCCAGCGTCGCCTGCGGTGCGCTGTGTTCGTAGACGGGCTGCAACGGCGTTGCGGGGCGCTCGGGCCAGATTTCGTCGAGCAGGTCGATGTCGGTGCGCAGCACCACGCCTGCTGTGTTCAGGGCCTGCTGCAGCGCCTGCGCCGAAGCCAGGCCCAGTACCTGCCCGTCTACCGTCACCGTGGCGCCGCGCGGGGTCTGCGCGGCCAGCCAGTCGATGTAGGCGGTGCTGGTGCCGGTGGGAATCTTCACGAGGTCGATGCCCGTGCCGGCGAGTTCAGCCTCGGCCTGCACCCAGTAGCGGCTGTCGGCAAACAGCACGGCACGGTCGGCGGCCACCACCAGCGTGGCCATGCTGCCGGTGAAGCCGCTGAGCCACTCGCGGCCCTGCCAGCGTGCGGGCAGGTATTCGCTGAGATGGGGGTCGACGCTGGGCACCAGCACGGCGTGCACACCGTGGCGGGCCATCGCCTCGCGCAGGTGGGTGATGCGCATGCGAATGGGGGATGTGCGGGTGTCCATGGGAGATCTCCGGAAAACGATGCGGCCAGCAGCGAATTCTAGGTCTCAGCCCTGCTGTCGAGCCGCCTGTCCAGTCGCCCGCGCGTGACCGTCGCGCCCGATGCCGCGCATGTTGCCGTCGGCTGCTAAGCTGTGCCAGCGCCAACCCATACTCCCTGACGGAGGCTTTCATGCCCGGACTGCTGCCCCACATCGACCCAGACGGCCTGCTCGAATATTCGGTCGTCTACACCGACCGCGCGCTGAACCACATGGCCCAGCGTTTCCACCGCGTGATGCAGGACGTGAGCGGCACGCTCAAGCAGGTTTACGGCGCCACCGCGGCCATCGTGGTGCCGGGCAGCGGCACGCTGGGCATGGAAGCGGTGGCGCGCCAGTTCGCGAACAAAAAGAAGGTGCTGGTCATCCGCAACGGCTGGTTCAGCTACCGCTGGAGCCAAATCTTCGAGATGGGCCAGATCCCGTCAGAAACCACGGTGCTGAAGGCGCGCCTGACCGGCACCGCGCCGAAATCGCCCTTCGCGCCCGTGCCGGTGGAAGAAGTCGTGGCCGCCATCCGCGCCGGCAAGCCCGACGTGGTGTTTGCGCCGCATGTGGAAACTTCGGCCGGCATGATGCTGCCAGACAGCTACCTGAAGGCCGTGGCCGATGCCGTGCACGAGCACGGCGGCCTCTTCGTGCTGGACTGCGTGGCCAGCGGCGCGATCTGGGTGGACATGAAGACGACCGGCGTGGACGTCATCGTCACCGCGCCACAGAAGGGCTGGAGCAGCACACCCTGCGCCGGCCTCGTGATGCTGGGCGAGCGCGCACGGGCGCAGATCGAACACACCACCAGCAGCAGCTTCGCGCTCGACCTGAAGAAGTGGCTTGCCATCATGGAAGCGCACGAGAAGGGCACCAACGCCTACCACGCCACGCTGCCCACCGACGGCCTGGCGCAACTGCGCGACGTGATGCAGGAAACCGCGGCCTTCGGCTTCGACACCGCCAAGGCGGCGCAACAAGAAATCGGCCAGCGCGTGCGTGCGCTGCTGGAAAGCAAGGGCATCAAGAGCGTGGCCGCACCCGGCTTCCAGGCGCCGGGCGTGGTGGTCAGCTACACCGACCATGCCGACTGGCAGAACACCCAGGCCTTTGGCGCGCAGGGCCTGCAGATTGCCGCCGGCGTGCCGCTGGCCTGCGACGAGCCGGCCGACTTCCGCAGCTTCCGCATCGGCCTCTTCGGCCTCGACAAGCTGAAGAACGTCGACCGCACGGTGGCGAGTTTCGAGAAGGCCCTGAATGCGCTGCTGTAGCCGCGACTAGAGATCGGTGCGCAGGCGCCAGATCTCGGGGAACAGCACCACGTCCAGCATCTTGCGCAGATAGCTCACGCCGCCGGTGCCACCGGTGCCACGTTTGAAGCCGATGACGCGTTCCACCGTCGTCACATGGCGAAAGCGCCAGAGGCGGAAGGCGTCTTCCAGATCAGTCAGTTCTTCGCCCAGCTGGTACAGGTCCCAGTGGCTCTCGGGCGCGCGGTAGACCTGCAACCAGGCGGCTTCGACCTCGGCACTTTCTGCATAGGGCTGGCTCCAGTCGCGCGCCGTGTGCGTGGCCGGCACGGCCAGGCCGCGGCGGGCCAGCAGACGCAGCGCTTCGTCGTAGAGCGAAGGCGCCTGCCACGCGGCTTGCACATGCGCCAGCAGGTCGGGGCGGTGCGCGTGGGGCTTCAGCATCGCGGCGTTCTTGTTGCCCAGGCTGAACTCGATGCAGCGGTACTGCCAGCTCTGGAAGCCGCTGCTGCGGGCGAGATACGGCCGCAGCGCGCTGTACTCGGGCGGCGTCATCGTGGCCAGCACGTCCCAGGCGTGCACCAGCTGTTCCATGATCTTCGAGACGCGCGCCAGCTGCTTGAAGGCCGTGTGCAACTCGTCGGCCGCCACGTGGCGGGTGGCCGAGCGCAGCTCGTGGAGCATCAGCTTCATCCACAGCTCGCTGGTCTGGTGCTGCACGATGAAGAGCATCTCGTCGTGGCAGGGCGAGAGCAGCTTCTGCGCGTTCAGCACCTGGTCGAGACGCAGGTAGTCGCCGTAACTCATGTCGCCGCTGAAATCGAGCTGGGCGTCGTGGAATGCGGTGAGCGGCTCGCCTTCGCCCTGGCCGTCGCGCTCGTTAGGCGCCGGGCTCGGCGTGCCGTCAGTGGCGCCGCTGAAGGGGCAGGAGCTCATGGGTGCGGTCTCCGTCTTGCCTCAAGTGACGGCCTGGCGCCGGTTGAACTCGGGGCGTTGCCACTCGCCGCTTGCCAGCACCTGACGCAGGTGTTCTGCGGCATCCCAGGCATCGACAAAACGCAGGTAGAGCGGTGTGAAGCCGAAACGCAGAACATCCGGCGCGCGGAAGTCGCCGATGACGCCGCGTGCGATCAGCGCCTGAATGACGGGATAGCCCATCTCTGCATGGGCCAGGCACACCTGGCTGCCGCGCTGGGCGTCGCCGCTGGGCGATACCAGCGCCAGTTGCGGGCAAGCAGCCTGCACCTGCTCAGCGAACAGCCGCGTCAACGCCAGGCTCTTGTGGCGCAGTGCGGTCATGCCGCCCAGGCTTTCTGCAGCCAGCACGGTGTCGACGCCGCATTCCAGCGCCGCCAGGCTCAGCACCGCCGGCGTGCCGCAGAGGTAGCGCGAGATGCCCTCGGCCGGCCGGTAGCCGGGCGTGAAGGCGAAAGGCGCGGCATGCCCCATCCAGCCCGCCAGCGGTTGCCAGAAGCGGCCGGCATGGCGCGGGTGCGCCCACACGAAGGCCGGCGCACCGGGGCCGCCGTTGAGGTATTTGTAGCCGCAGCCGACGGCGAAATCGGCGTTCGCGCCGTGAAGATTGACAGGCACGGCGCCGGCGCTGTGCGCCAGGTCCCACACCGTCAAGGCGCCGGCGGCATGCGCTGCAGCGGTGAGCGCGGCCATTTCGTGCATGCGGCCGCTGCGGTAGTTCACGTGCGTCAACATCAGCACGGCCGTGTCTTGATTCAGCAGGGCCGGCAGCTCGTCGGGCTCGGCCAGCTGCAGCGTGAAGCCGCGTTCGCGGCACAGGGCTTCGGCGATGTAGAGGTCGGTCGGAAAGTTGCTGCGCTCGCTGAGGATGGTCTTGCGCTGTGGGGCATCGGCGCTCGTGATGGTGAGCGCTGCGCTCAGCACCTTGAAGAGGTTGACGCTGGTGGAATCTGCCACCACCAGTTCGCCCGGTGCCGCGCCCACCAGGCGCGCGATCTTGTCGCCCACGCGCTGCGGCATGTCTATCCAGCCGGCGCTGTTCCAGCTGCGAATGAGGTCCACGCCCCACTCCTGCGTCACCACCTGCTGCACGCGCGCAGCGGTCGTTCGGGGCAGCACGCCGAGCGAGTTGCCGTCGAGGTAGATCACGCCCGCCGGCAGCACGAACTGCTCGCGCAGCGGGGCCAGCGGGTCTTGGGCGTCCAGCGCCAGGGCTTCGTCTCGGGTCATGTCAATTCACGCAGTGAGGGCACGCAAAACCGCACGCATCACCCGAGTTCGCGCAGGACCGCGCGAACGGGTGATGCGCAGGCCGTCGTCAGTTTCAGGGGCAGGGCGATAAGTTCGTAGTCGCCTTCGGGCACCTCGTCCAACAGCAGGTTCTCGAGCACCCGCAAGCCGCGGCGGCGGATGACCTGGTGGCTGGCGAGTGTCTTGCTGCTGGCGGGGTCGATGCTGGCGCTGTCGATGCCCACCAGCAGCACGCCCAGGTCGGCCAGGCGCTCGATGGTGTCGGGCGCGTAGGCGGGCAAGTCGGCGTCCCAGCGGTCGACCGGCATGCGGGCATAGGTGCGCACCAGCACGCGTTGGGGCAGGGCAGCAGGTTCGGGCAGCGCGTGTTCGAGATGCCGCCACAGCACCAGCGGGCCGCAATCGATGGCGTGGATGACGCGGCAGGGCCCCAGGTAGGCGTGCAAGGGCACATCGCCGATGGCTGTGCCCTCGTCGCCGTAGTGCAGCGGCGCGTCGGCATGGGCGCCGGTGTGCGGGCTGAGCGTGAGTGTGCTCACGTTCACCGCGCAGCCGGGGCCGATGCGCGCGGCCCACTGCAGCGAAAACGGCGCATCACCGGGAAACACGGGTGAGCCCGCGTGCACGGGCGGCGAGATGTCCCAGAGCCGGGGCGTGGCAGACAAGGAACGCGCTGGCATGGCGGCCATGATATCGCCCAGCCCCATTGGGTTGACAACTAAAGTATCTCGCCGAAGAATGCCGCGCATGCTCAACGCCCGTTCGGCAAGCCCTGCCACCAGCGCCCATGTCGACAGCTTCGCGGCCAGCCGCTTGCCGCCGCCTTCGTTGATGCCTGAACTGCTGTTCGAGCTGCCCGAGTTGAGCTTCGCGCCGCGCATCAATTGCGCCACCGAATTGCTGGACCGCCATGTCGCTGCCGGCCACGGCGGGCGCCTGTGCATCCAGGGCGTTGGCGTGCGCTGGACCTATGCTGAATTGCAGGCCCAGGCCAACCGCATCGCGCATGTGCTGGTGCAGCAGATGGGCCTGGTGCCTGGCAACCGTGTGCTGTTGCGCGGCGCCAATTCGCCGATGCTCGCGGCATGCTGGTTTGGCGTGGTGAAGGCTGGCGGCATTGCCGTGGGCAGCATGCCGTTGCTGCGCGCCCGCGAACTCAGCACCATCGTCGACAAAGCGCAGATCAGCCACGCCTTGTGCGATGCGCGCTTGGCCGAAGAGCTGGCGCTGGCCTTGCCGAACTGCCCCACGCTGCGGCACGTCATGCGTTTCGGCGGTGAACCTCGGGAACTTGAAAACCTGGCCGCAGCCATGCCGCCCGCGTTCAGCAATGTCGACACCGCTGCCGACGACATCTGCCTGATGGCCTTCACCTCGGGCACGACGGGCGTGCCCAAATGCACGCTGCATTTCCACCGCGACGTGATGGCTGCCTGCCTGTGCTGGCCGCCGCATGTGCTGCGACCCACCGCCGACGACGTCTTCATCGGCAGCCCGCCACTGGCCTTCACCTTCGGCCTGGGCGGCCTGCTGCTGTTCCCGCTGGCGGCAGGCGCAAGCACGGTGCTGGTGGAAAAGGCCACGCCCGACACGCTGCCTGCAGCCATCGAGCAGTACGGCGCCACGGTGTGCTTCACGGCGCCCACCTCGTACCGCGCCATCGCCATGGCAGTCATAGAAGGCCGCAGCACGCACAGCCTGGGCTCGCTGCGCAAGTGCGTGTCTGCCGGTGAAACCTTGCCTGCGCCCACGCGCGCGCTGTGGCAGCAGGCCACGGGCCTGACGCTCATCGACGGCATCGGCAGTACCGAGTTGCTGCACATCTTCATCTCTGCCGACGAGGCCACCGCGCGCCCCGGCGCCACCGGCGTGCCGGTGCCGGGCTACCGCGCCGCCGTGCTGAATGAGCAAGGCCAGGAACTGCCGCCGGGCCAGGTGGGCCGGCTCGCGGTGAAGGGCCCCACCGGCTGCAAATACCTCGACGACCCGCGCCAGGCGAACTACGTGCAGAACGGCTGGAACCTGACAGGCGACGCCTACCTGGTAGGTGCCGACGGCCAGTTCGTCTACCAGGCACGCACCGACGACATGATCGTCAGCGGCGGCTACAACATCGCCGGCCCCGAGGTGGAGGCCGCGCTGCTGCTGCACCCCGCCGTGGCCGAATGCGCCGTGGTGGGCGCGCCCGACGCAGCGCGCGGCATGGTGGTGCGGGCTTTCGTCGTGCCGAGGTCTGGCTTCGAGCCCGACGACGCCCTGGCGCGCACCCTGCAAGACTTCGTCAAGAAAACCATCGCACCGTACAAGTACCCGCGCGAAATCGTTTTCCGCAGCGGCCTGCCGCGCACCGAAACCGGCAAGCTGCAGCGCTTTCGCCTTAAAGACCCCGCCTGAAAAGATGCTCCTGAAAGTCCCTGCGTGAAATTCCTGGCCACCCGCACCGTGCGCTTCGCCGAGTGCGACCCCGCCGGCATCGTCTTCTTCCCGCAATACCTGGTGATGCTGAACAGCTTCGTCGAGCAGTGGTTCGATGACGGTCTGCGCATCCCGTATGCCGGCCTGATTGGCGACCGTCGCATCGGCCTGCCCACGGTGCGGCTGGAGGTTGATTTCACCGCCATCAGCCGCCACGGCGACCGCATTACGCTGGCGGTGCAGATCGAGAAGCTGGGCCGCAGTTCGCTCACGCTGCAGGTGGCGTGCAGGGCTGGTGAACACACGGGCGAAGAGGAACACGGCGAACTGCGCTTCCGCGCGCGTCAGGTTCTGGTGTGCACCAGCTTGCACACCCACCGCCCGCAAGCGCTGCCCGACGACGTGCGCAGCGCCTTGCGGCTTTATTTGGAAACCCCGATGGAAACCACGCAGGCACCCCCACCATGACCGTGCTTCAACCTTCGAACTGGGCCGCGCCGCGCGGCTATGCCAACGGCGTGGCAGTGGGCGCTGGCGTGCAGATCTTCGTGTCCGGCCAGATCGGCTGGAACGCGCAGCAGGTGTTCGTCAGCGACGACCTCATCGCACAGGTGCGCCAGGCGCTGACGAACGTGCGCGCGGTGCTGGCCGAGGCCGGTGCGCGGCCCGAGCACATCTGCCGCATGACCTGGTACCTGACCGACAAACGTGAATATCTGGCGCGCGGTCGCGAAATCGGCGCCGCCTACCGCGAACTCATTGGCAGCTACGCCGTGGCGATGTCGGCCGTGCAGGTCTCTGCGCTGATGGAAGACCGCGCCAAGGTCGAGATCGAGGTCACTGCGGTGCTGCCGCCCGCTGCGGCTTGAGGCCGCGGCCGCGGCCGTAGGTCAGGCGCGCCCACAGCGCTTCCATCGGGCCGCGCTCGCGGTGGCGCATCCACCATAGGCTGAAGGGCACCTGCACGCCGAAGAAGATGGTCAGCGAGAGCACGAAGCCCCACGCCGGGCCGACCTGGTTCCACAGACCGAAACCCCAGTTGTAGAAGAGCGCGGTGCAGATCAGCGTCTGCATCAGGTAGTTCGTCAGCGGCATGCGCCCGGCCGCCGCAAAGGGCGAGAGACGGCGCTGCCACACCGGCAGCTGCGCCAGCCGAACGATGAGCAGCACGTAGAAGATCATCAGCGCCGGCCGGCTGATGTTGTAGCAAAGGCCGCCCAGCAGCTTGATGAGGCTGGGCCCGGGCACGCGGTTCACCGCGAAGATGGCGCTGAAGGCGGCGCCGCAAATCAGGCCCACGGCCAGCGACCACCACATCAGCCTGCGGATGGTCGGCATCAGCTCGGGAATGCGCTGCACCCAGCGGCGCCGCCCTGCCAGCAACCCGAGCAGCATGGTGAAGGCCATGCTGACGTACCAGCCGAAGGTGCCCCAGGCCGAGAGCGGGTCGGTGTAGTCGTGCGCCATCATGCGCAGGTTCTCGCGCAGCGCATCGACGTAGCTGCCGGCGCCGAAAGCGGCGTTGTTGCTGGCACCGAAGGCCAGCGCCTGTTGCACGCGCGCGGCCACCACCTCGGGCGTGAAGATGACGAAACGCAAGGCACCCGCCAGCAGCGGGTACAGCAGGCACAGCGCCATCAGCACCAGCACGGCGCGGTCGCTCATGCGGCGCAGGCCGAACACCAGCAGCAGGCCCAGCACGGCGTAGACGTGCAGCACGTCGCCCGTCCAGAACAGGCTGGCGTGCAGCAGGCCGATGACCAGCAGCACCAGAAGCCGCCGCACATACAGATTGCTGGCATGCAGCGGGTCTTGCTGCTGCATCCGCGTGAACTGAACCGTGAAGCCGATGCCGAAGAGCAGGCTGAACATGCTGTTGAACTTGCCGGAGAAGAGCGCGTCGCGCACCTGCTCGGCCAGTTGGTCCACGCGCCCGGGCCAGTGGAAAGAGCCGTCTGCTTCGGTGTAGCCGCTGTAGCTGAAGCCCGGCATGTTCATGATGAGGATGCCCATCAGCGCGAAGCCGCGCAGGATGTCGAGCGTGGGCAGGCGTTCGCTGGTGGGCAGGGCTTGCATGCGGGTGGGCGTGTTCACGCCGGAAGCGGGCAGGCCGCAATGCTGCCCCGGAAGGGGCGCAAAGCCCATATGCCGGATGGCCAGCGGTGGACGGCTAACGGCTGACGGCTAGCGGCTGATGTTCAAGCCGAACAGCTGCGCCAAGGCCTCGCGGTACTGGCCCTGGCCCAGTGAATTGGTGCTGTGATGGGTGCCGCCCTCCACCAGCATGAAGCGCTTGGGCGCCTGAGCCTTCTCGTACAGCGAACGCCCGAGCTCGGGGCGGATCAGGCTGTCTTCGCTGCCGTGCACCACCAGCACCGGCGCGCCCACCTGCGAGATGCGCGCCCCGGCGTCCAGCTTCTGCGTGATCAGCGGGCCCAGCGGCAGCCAGCCCCATTTGAAGGTGCGCACGACATCGGGAATGGAGGAGAAGCTGTTCTCGACGATGAGCCCGGCCTCGTCGTCCACGGTGGCTGCCAACTGCACTGCGAGGACACCGCCCAGCGAATGGCCGAAGACAAAGCGCTGAGCGCCCGGCGCCTGCTTGGCCAGCCAGTCCCAGGCCGCGCGTGCGTCTTCGCCCGCCAGGGCCTCGGAAGGCAGGCCGGCACTGCTGCGGCCGAAGCCGCGGTAGTCGATGCCCAGCACCGCAAATCCCAGGTCGTGCATGCGGCGCATGCGTGGTGCGCTGCCCCGCACGTCCCATCGCGCGCCGTGCAGGTACAGCAGCACCGGCGCGTCGGCACGGGTTTGCGGTAGCCACAAGCCGTGCAGCTTCACCTCGTCCTTGCTGGCGGCTGATCGAAACGGCACCCAGACGTCCTGCATGCCCTCAGCGGCCAGCTGGCCGCCCCTCCAGGTGCGGTCGCCGGGCTGAAAGATCCACTTGCGCTGTTGTTCGTCAAGCGTTGCACAGCCGCTGAGCGTGGCCATCGCCGCCATCGCCGCCATGCCCGCCAGAGGCCACAGCAGTGCGGCGCGCCAGCGGCGGCTGTATTCGCGAAGGCGACGACGACGGCCGGGGCGAGGGCGAGGGATGAAAGGCGAGGGCACGCCGTTATGTTGGCATGCCCTCGGCTTCGGCGTGCTGGCCTGGGGACAGCCACCCTTGAAGCCGGCGGCCATTTGTGTAGGCTCGGGGCTCTTTCAGGGACTGCACGGAGTCGAGGCTGATGAAACAGGTGTCCGAACTGCTGAAAAAACGCGATGGCACGCTGTGGCACGTGCGCCCCGAGACCATCGTCTTCGCGGCCCTGGAGCTGCTGGCCGACTACGAAGTGGGCGCACTGATGGTGATGGAAGGCGGCGCCTTGGTGGGCGTTTTTTCCGAGCGCGACTACACGCGCAAGATCGCACTGCAGGGGCGCAATTCGCGCACCACACCGGTGTCAGAAATCATGACGCGGGAGGTGCTGACGGTGACACCCGCCACCACCACCCGTGAAGCCATGGTGCTGATGAGCCAGCGCAAGGTGCGCCACCTGCCGGTGCTGGAAGGCAGCACCGTGCTGGGCATGATTTCCATCCGCGACATCCTCGACGACATCATCGAAGACCAGGCCTCGACCATCGAGCAGCTGGAAAGCTACATTCAGTCCTGAGGTCGGGATGAGACGCAGAGGCGCGCGTGGACCCGCGCCGCGCCTACAGCGCTGCACGCGCGGCGTGCAGCGCCAGCAAGCCTTCGAAGATGAGGCTGTCCACGGTCTCGAAGGGCAGGTCGGTGATGCCCACGAGCTTGGCTGCGCCGCCGCCGGTGATGAGCAGCATCGGCGCCTGGCCGGTGCGGGTCTGCAGCCGCCGTGCCTGGCGCTCCACGGCGCCGGCGATGGCGTTGGCGCCGCCGCTCATCAGCGCGTCGCTGGTGTTGATGGGGAAGTCGACGACCTCGCCTGTGGGCACCTTCAGGCCGGCCGTGCCCATCTCCAGCGCCCGCTGCATCAGACCGAAGCCGGGGATGATGAGCCCGCCCAGGAAGTGGCCCTCGGGGTCGAGCGCATCCACGGTGGCGGCCGTGCCCACCATCACCACCAGCGCCGGCCGTGACGGCTGGCCTGCCTGAGTTTCCTGCAGCACCCGCCGACGTGCACCCACCAGCGCGACCCAGCGGTCTGCGCCCAGGCGGCCGGGGTGTTCATAGCCGTTGTGCACACCCCCCGCGAACGCCGAAGGCACGACCCAGCGCGCTTCGATGTCCCACAGGTCGAGCTGGTCTTCGACGCGCCGGCGCACCGCTTCACCCGCGACCGCGCAGCCCAGCATGGCTTGCGGCGCAGGCAGGCCTTGCCACTGGGTGTCGGCCAGGTCGTCGATGGTTTCGAGGAACACCGCGCCCTGGCGCAGCAGCCTGGCGCCGGGCTCGGCGGCGGCGTACAACGCCCACTTCAGGCGGGTGTTGCCGATGTCGATGGCCAGGAAGCTCATGGGCAGTGGCAATGTGAGTGGCAGGGGCAGTGGCGGTGGCTGTGGCAAGACCGTCAGCCGCGGCATGTGCAGAAGGCGGCAAGCGTAGCAGCGCGCTGCCCGATGACCGCATGGCATGATGCCCAATTGACGTTCACGTCAACGTCAAGCACATCCGCACTCCCCCTTCAGCGAGCTGACGCGCCATGACCGACCTTTCTGCCGAAGCCCGGGCTCTTGCCAACTACCGGCCCACCAACAAGGTGCGTTTCGTCACTGCCGCCAGCCTGTTCGACGGCCACGACGCGGCCATCAACATCATGCGGCGCATCTTGCAGGGCATGGGCGCCGAGGTCATCCACCTCGGGCACAACCGCAGCGTCGATGAAGTGGTGACCGCAGCGCTGCAGGAAGACGTGCAGGGCATCGCCATCAGCAGCTACCAGGGCGGGCATGTCGAGTACTTCAAGTACATGGTCGACCTGCTGAAGGCGCGCGGCGGTGAACACATCCAGGTCTTCGGCGGCGGCGGCGGTGTCATCGTGCCGGCCGAGATTCGCGAGCTGCAGGCCTACGGCGTGGCGCGCATCTACAGCCCGGAAGACGG